>LNFM01000015.1_pt1 | contig 345434 bp, 303 predicted proteins | sample 596031 | NCBI WGS metagenome assembly LNFM01 (sample SAMN04254537, study PRJNA301005) | activated carbon metagenome | isolation source: dual media filters at the Ann Arbor, Michigan drinking water treatment plant | place: USA: Ann Arbor | reverse complement strand
AGACCTTGTCGTTCGTCGCGAAGCGCGCCGAGTCGATCCACTTGTCCAGCGTCGGGTTCACGTAGTTGGCCGTGTTGAACACCGAGTTGTTGCCGCCGTGGAAGGTCCAGAAAAAGTGGTACTCGGGGTAATCTAGCCAGCCGTAGAACTCGGCGATCACGAAGGGCATCGACTTGGACGCCATCTGCGCGAACCAGTTGGAGCCGGGCACCTTCTCGATCGACACCTCGACACCGATCTTCTTGAGCGATTCCTGAATCAGCACGGCAGTGGGCTCGCGGACGGTCGCTTCGCTGAGGTCGAACGAGAGCGTGGTCTTGAACCCGTTGGGAAACCCGGCCTCGGCGAGCAGCGCCTTGGCCTTGGCGAGATCGGTGCCATGCTTGATGGGCACCGGCCACGTGGGGTCATAGGGCTTCGCGGGGTCGCCGCCGAACATGGGGACCGCGCGGCCATAGAGCGCAGTGGCGAGAATCTCCTTGTAGGGGATCGCGTAGGAGATCGCCTCGCGCACCTTGGGATTGTCGAAGGGCGGCATCTTGACGTTCATGTCGAGGAACACGAGATCGTTCTGGACCGGCACGCCGATGACCTTCACCTTCCCCGACTTCGCCAGTTCGGCGTAGTCCTTCGGCGGGAGGCCCACGGACATGTCCACGTCGCCCTTCTCGATCAGCGCGCGCCGCGTGCCGGGCGAGGCGATCTGGCGGTAGACCACCTTCTTCAGTTTCGGCAACGCACCAGACTTCCAGGCATCGAAGCGGGCAAAGACGAGCTGCTGGCCGGGCGTCCACGATTCCACCTTGTACGCTCCGCCACCGGCATCGTTGCGGGACACCCACTCGAGCGCCCACGGATCCGCGGCGGTCGCGTGCTTCTTCGCCAGCTCGGAGTTCACGATGACGGGCACCGGCACCGCAAGGTCGGGCATCGTGAGCTTGTTGGGCTGGTCGAACGTGGCCTTGAAGGTGTGCGTATCGACAACAGTGAACTGCTCCGGCTTCACCAGGGAGCCCGCCGCCATCTGTACCGCGGGGAATCCTCCGGCCGCGATGGCACGATCGAAGGACCACTTGACATCCTTTGCGGTGACCGGAGTGCCGTCATGGAACGTGGCGTTCTTGCGCAGGAAGAGGGTGTAGGTCTTCTTGTCGGCGCTGATCTCCCAGCGCTCGGCGAGCTCGGGAACGATCACGCTGGCGTCGTAGGTGACGGTGCCGTCCGGCAGCACCTTGGTGCCGTGGCTCACGAGCCGGTCATAGGTCTGCCATACCACCAGACGACTGTGGTCGTTGGCAGTCGGCACCATCGTGTCGAGGCTGTTCGGACCCATCTCGGAAACGATAACGAGGGTGTCCTTCGGAACGCCCTGGGCGAGGGCGGGACTGCCCGCGAGCGATGTGCAGGCGACCAGCAGTGCGGCGGCCATACGATGTTCGGGATGGTTCATGGGGCGCTCCGTTCGGTTGAGGGTGAGGTTGAACGTCAGGGTTGGGGTGGGTCCGGCCGGGGACTAGAGGCCGAGCTGGTCGAGCAGGGCGGGCCACTTGTGCGCCCAGGGGCGTGCGCGTTCGAAGGCACCGGAGGCGGCGAGGACGGTTCGGTCGGCGAGATGGCGACCCACGATCTGCATGCCGACCGGAAGGCCGTCGCGCGTGAACCCGGCGGGAATCGTCGCAGCCGGCTGCCCGGTCATGTTCATGGGAAAGGTGAACGCGAGCCACTCGGTGGAGCGCACCATGCGCCCCTCGATGATCTCGGGGCCCTGGATGTTCACCGGGAAGGGCGGCACCGCGAGCGTCGGCGTGATCAGCAGGTCATACCGGGCCATGAAGCGCCACATCTTGTTGCAGAGCTTCTGTCGCCCGATCTTCGCGTCGGTGAACTCCTCGGCCGTCCACGGTCGCTGCAGCAGGTCGACGAGGTGCGGTGACATCTCCTTCTCACGGCCCTTCATCATCCGGCGCATGCCGGTGAGGTCGGTGTCACCGGCCACGAGGCCCCAGAAGGTTCCGAAGGCATCGTCCCAGCCGGGGTCCGCGCGCTCGACGGTGCAGCCCAGTTCCGTCTCGAAGACGGCCACGGCCTCGGACACGACCCGCCGCACCTCGGGGTCCACGGCGGCGTAGCCCCAGTCCTCGCTGTAGGCGATGCGCAGGCCTCGGATGTCCTCCGTGGTGGCCGCAAGGTAGTCGAAGTCCGCTGCCGGGATGGAATAGCGATCGCGAGGGTCGGGTCCGGTGATGACCTTCAGCATCAGCGCCGCGTCGGCGACCGTGCGGCTCATGGGGCCGATGTGCTCGAGGGATTCCCAGCTCGAGATGCCGGGATAGCGGTCGTCGCGGCAGCCGGGGTAGAGCGCCACCCGGCCCATGGAAGCCTTGATGCCGTAGAGCCCGCAATGGGCCGACGGGATGCGCACGGAGCCGCCGCCGTCGCTGCCGATGGCGAACGGCGCGACACCGGCTGCCACCGATGCTCCCGAGCCCGCGCTGGAGCCACCGGGCGTGAGCGCGGTATTCCAGGGATTGCGGGTGGTCTCGAACACGGGGTTGTGGCCGACGCCGCTGTATCCGAACTCCGGCACGTTGGTCTTGCCGATGATGACCGCGCCTGCCGCCTTCAGACGTTCGACGCAGATGTCATCCTCGTCAGGCACGAAGTCCTTGTAGAGGGGCGAGCCCATGACGGTCAGGATGTCCTTCGTCGCCACGAGATCCTTGATGCCCACCGGCACGCCGGCAAGCAGACCGGGATCCTCGCCGGCGGCGATCTTCGCGTCCACGGCTCGCGCGGCAGCCCTAGCCACATCGGGGGTGGGCGTGCAGAAAGCATGGAGGTGGGGTTCCAGCACGTCCATGCGTCTCAGCACGGCTTCGGCCACCTCGATGGCAGACAGCTCCTTGCCTCGAACCTTCGCGGCCAGGCTAACAGCATCCATGCGACAGATTTCGTTGTCGGTGCTCATCGTCAGGGGTCTCCTCTCTCAGTCGAAACGACGGTCGTGAAATGACAGGCGGCGAAGTGCTCGTCGCCCACGGGTTCCAGGGTCGGCGCAGACTGGGTGCAGCGCTCCGTCCCGATGGGACAGCGGCCGAAGAAGCGGCAGGTGTCGGGGTCGGGGTCGACCGGACTGCGCGGGCTGCCGTCCAGGCGCGGACGTTTCTCGTCACGGCGCGCAGGGTCGGGGATGGCCGCCACCAGCGCCTGCGTGTACGGATGGCGGGGCGCGGTGAAGAGCTGCTCCGTGGGCGCCACCTCGACGACGCGGCCGAGGTACATCACGACGATGCGCGAACAGAGGAGCCGGACGACGTTCAGGTCGTGGGACACGAACAGGTAGCTCATGCCCAGCCGCTCGCGCAGGTCGGCGAGCAGGCGCAGGATCACCGCCTGCACCGAGACATCGAGTGCGGAAGTGGGCTCGTCCAGAATGAGCAGTGACGGTTCCACGGCAATGGCGCGGGCGATGCCTACGCGCGCTCGCTGGCCACCGGAGAGCTGGTGCGGATAGCGCTGGATCAGCTCGCGCGGCAGGCCCACGAGGTCCGCCGCACGATGCACCCGATCGGACAGTTCTGCCGGATCGCGGATGCTCAGCAGCCGCGTAATCGGATCGGCAATGGATCGGAACACGCGGAACGAGGGATTGAGGCTCTCGGTGGGATCCTGGAAGACGACCTGAATGCGGGCACGATCGGGGGAAGCCACGAAGGCGGCCTGCGACAATGCCGTGGTGTCCTCGCCGTCGAGAAAGATCGTCCCCGAGGTCGGATCGATCAGTCGCGCCAGCAGTCGCGCCAACGTCGACTTGCCGCAACCCGACTCCCCCACGAGCCCGACGGATTCGCCAGCCTGGATGACGAGGTCCACGTCGTCGACGGCGTGCAGCATCGCCCCTTTGCGGCGATTCCCCACCGGGTAACGTTTGGCAAGCGCTCGGGCTTCGAGCCGTGGCGTGTTCATAGCGGCACCCGGCAGCGCACCGCGTGCTGCGGCGAGATGACGGTCCAGGGCAGCGGGCGCTCGTCGCATGCGCTCACGTGACGTTCGCAGCGCGCGCTGAAGCGACAGGCCGGAAGGTCGCTTCGCAGATCGGGCAGCTGCCCGGGTATCGATACCAGCTGGTCGATGCTGGAACGCGGTGTGGGTGTCGAAGCCAGCAGTTGTCGCGTGTACGGGTGCGCGGGCCGCTGCAGCAGCTCGACCGTGGGCGCGACCTCCACGATGTGTCCCGCGTGCATCACCGCGATGCGATCGCAGTACTCGCCAGCCAGTCCGAGATCGTGCGTGATAAGCAAGGTGGACATGCGCGCTTCGCGGCTCATCTCGCGCACAAGGTCCATGATCACTGCCTGCGTCGTGACGTCGAGGCCGGTCGTCGGCTCGTCGGCGATCAGAAGCGATGGCGAGCAGGCCAGCGCCATCGCAATCATGACGCGCTGGCACATGCCGCCGGAGAGTTCGAACGGATACGCTTCGTAGCGACGCTCGGGATCGGGAATGCGGACGCGCGCCAAGGCTTCGATGGCGCGCTGCCGGAGGTCGCTGCGACGCACGGCGGTATGCTCGAGGAGCACGTCGGCGATCTGATGCCCCACCTTGCGGATCGGATTCAGCGCGGTGCGCGGGCTCTGGAAGATCATCGCGATCTCTCGACCGCGCGTCGCGGCGAGCACATCGGGCGCCGCGGCCAGCATGTCGAGTCCTTCGAAGAGGATGCGCCCACCCAGCACCTGCGCCGCGGCATCCTGCAGTCCGAGCGCTGCATAGGCCATCACCGACTTGCCGGACCCGCTCTCCCCCACGACACCGACGATCTCACCGCGCTCCACGGTGAGGTCAACGTTCTCGAGAGCCCGCACCGTGCCGTGACGCGTGCGAAAGACCAGCGAGAGATCCTCGATCGAGAGCAGGGGCGTCGCGGGCGCCTTCATACGCGCCTCTTGGGATCGAGCAGGTCGCGCAGCCCGTCGCCCAGCAGATTGAAGCAGAACACCGCGAGCACCAGAGCCGCGCCCGGGAACACGAAGGTCCACCATTCGCCGGAGATGATGAAGCTCGCGCCCTCGGACACCATGATCCCCCACTCGGGCGTTGGCGGACGCACACCGAGGCCGATGAACGAGAGCCCGGCCGCATTGAGGATCGCCCAGCCCATGTTCAAGGAGACCTGCACCATCATGGGCGGGAGAATGTTCGGGACGATGTGATTCACCAGCACGGGCATCGCACCATTGCCGCCCATGCGCGCGGCCTCGACGAAGCCCTGTTCCCGACGGACGTTCACCTCCGCCCGGGCGAACCGGCAGTAGAAAGGCAGGTTGATGACGACGGTGGCGATGATCACGTTCAGCACACTGTTGCCCAATGCCGCCACGATGCCCATCGCGAGCACGAACAGCGGGAACGCCATGATCGTGTCCATCACACGGCTGATGATCCGGTCGGGCCAGCCGCCGAAGTAGCCGGCAATGGCACCCAGGGCAAGCCCGACGGCAAACGACAGCAGAGCGGCAATCACGGCCATGCCCAGGTCCAGCCGCGCCGCCACGATCACCCGACTCAGGATGTCGCGACCCAACGCATCCGTACCGAAGGGGTGTGCGGCGGACGGCGGCACGAGGCGCGCAGTGCCGTCGGTCATGAGCGGATCGTAAGGCGCGATCAGCGGGCCGAAGATCGCGCACAGCACCAGCGCAGCGAGGATGACGACGGACACCAGCGTGAGGCGGTTCTCGCCAAAGGCGTATGCGGCGTTTCGGGCGAACCCTGCGAAGGTCATCGGCTCAGGACTCGAAGCGGACGCGCGGATCGATCGCGGTTGCGATCAGGTCGATGACGAGATTCAGCAGCACGTACAGCAAGGCCATCGCGAGCACGAAACCCTGGACGGCAGCGTAGTCCGAGGAGATCACCGCGTTGACCGCATAGGCCCCGACGCCCTGCCAGCCATACACCTGCTCGATCAGCACGCTGCCGCCAAGAAGAAACGAGAACACCATGCCGAGGACGTTGGTCACCGGCAGCATGGCGTTGCGCAGGGCATACGAGAAGAGGATCTTCCGGGCGGGAAGCCCGCTGGCGCGCGCCGTACGGATGAAGTCGCTCCCGAGGGCCTGGAGCATTGCGGCCCGCGTGATCCGGGCGATCGGAGCGAGTGCGAACATGCCCAGAGACACTGAGGGCAGCACCAACTGCGCAAGCGAAGCTCGCAGCACGCTCCATTCGCCCGCCAGGATGCTGTCCACGGTATAGGCACCGGTGATCCGAGGCGGTGCGGTGTACATGATCTCGTTCAGTCGGCCGAGCGGCTGCGGTGCAATGTCGAAGAGGAAATAGAAGAGGTAGACGAAGAGCAGGCCGATGAAGAACGTGGGGAAGGCTGCGCCGATGCTCACCAGCGCCCGACAGGCGTGATCCACCATGGAATCGGGCCGTGTGGCCGCCCAGACGCCCAGCGGAATCGCGACCGCGACCGCGAACAGCAGCGCGAAGAACGTGAGCTCCAGGGACGCGGGCAATCGTTCGATCAGATCATTCAGCACAGGCTGACCCGTTGTGAGCGAGTTGCCGAGCTGCCCGCGGCGCAGATCATCGGCATAGTGAAAGAACTGCACGGGAAGGCTCCGGTCGAGCCCCAGCTTTGCGCGCACCTCGGCGATGGACTCGGCGTTGGCCGCCGGGCCGGCAAAGAACGCCGCCGGATCTCCTGGGAGCGCATGCGAGAGGACGAATGTCACGAGGACCACGCCGATGAGGCTCGGAATCGTCCCCAGAAGTCTCTTCCAGAAGAAATGCATCTGCGCTGCCGACTCTCCCTGGGTTTCGGTACGTGGGGCTCACGCGGTACCGGCGGTGCGTGCCCTCGTGACCCAGGCACAGCTTCGACACGGACAGGACTTTCTGCACGCGGCATGCCATGAGCGTGAATCCGGGATCATCGAGAGCAGGAATCACCGCTCGCCAGAGTGAGGCGAGTCACCGGACCCGCATGCAAGCGAGATCCGGACAAGCGCGCGACCCGAGGGATCGGAACCGTTTGCGTGCGCCAGCGCGCGTCGACGCACCAGGTTGGCACGAACGTCCTGAACGGGTGCCCCGTTGCGGTGTAGACGGGCGCCGCAGTCACGCAAGTCGGTGCGTTGCACGGCCAGTGAGCATGCCGGCGCCGGCGTTGGTCCGCGAGGGGCGGCTCGTCGTGCAACGGATCTTCCCTATGGTCTCGGCGCGGGCGCCGCTGCGTTCGTCCTCACGAAAACGCCGACGAAGCCCGCGACTGCGGCATACTCGTCCCGATGACGCTGGCGTCTGCGCTGCGGCTTTGGCGGGGCGGTCGCGCCCGGCTGGGCGGCGACGCCAGGGTCGCCAGCGAGACGACAGATCCAAGGAGGAGTCGCAATCCATGCGCGCGCGAGAGCAGCTCGATCGGATGGAAGCGGGTGCACAGGCGCACCGGGAAAGGCGTGTCCCCGCGCGCGTGCCGTTCTCGCGCGAGCCGGGGAAACGCGTGCTGAATCACCCTGGGCCCGTTGGAGGCCACCGCGCCTTCGATGGCCACACCTGCTTCGAACGCACGGCCGAAGCAGTGCCGTTGCGACGAGGTTGAGCCCGATGCAGTGGCTCTATCTCGCGGTGGCGATCGTGAGCGAGGTGATCGCCACGTCCGCACTCAAAGCCTCGGAAGGGTTCACCCGACTGTGGCCCTCCGTCATCGTGGTGACGGGCTACGTGTCGGCGTTCTATTTTCTCTCGCTCACCCTGAAGACGATTCCGGTCGGCGTCGCCTACGCCGTCTGGTCTGGCGTGGGCATCGTGCTCATCGCACTGATCGCGTGGCGCCTCTACGGGCAGACACTGGACCTTCCGGCGATTGTCGGCATGGGGCTCATCATCGCCGGTGTGGTCGTACTCAACCTGTTCTCCAAGACCGTGTCGCACTGATGCGCTGTCCGACGCAGGCGCTCGCGGCGCCCGGCCGGCGTTCAGACGGCGCTGGCGGGAGGGACACTCGCCGTCCGCAGCTTGCGGGCGAGGTCCCGACCGATCGTGCGATCGAGCCCGGCTCGAAGCTCGGCATACCGACCCAGCATTTCGTCGAGACGCGTTCGATCGAGACGGAAGACGCGACAGTCGGCAATCGTGGTGACCGTCGCTGACGCCGGCGCATTGGTCATGAGACTCATCTCACCGACGAAAGCACCGTTCTGGAGAATCGATACCACGTTGCCACGGACATCGACCTCGGCAAGGCCGTCGGCGATGACATAGAAGTGCTCCACGGGAACCCCTTCGGTCGTGAGCCGGGTACCCTGCGGCAGTTCGACCCACTCGCCTGCCTTGAGCAGCCGCCCGAAGCTTGCCGGATCGAGTTCAGCCAAGAGGCCACGCCGAAGGATCGCCGCATCGGCATCGAGTTGCAGGTGCCGCCGCTCGCGCAGCAACAGCAGCAGCATGACGAGATTGATCACGACGAACACCATGTTCCAGCCGATGCCCACCCAGAGCGGGCTGTCGGCACCGAACAGGAAGTACACCCCTTCGAACGCCAGCGACACGATGGCGATGACCCGAAGCCATAGCATATTCGTGAATAGATATGACATAGCCAACAACGCATAGCACGCGTTGCCGGCCCAATCCTGCCAGCGCACCGCGTCGAGCAGGTCCAACATGGAAAGTCACCTCGATTGACTGGAGTATCGGAATTCAGGCAATCGGCATGCCGGGCACCCGCAAGGCGGTTGCCGAAGCACGGGTCGTCAAGTGGCGGTCGTCTCGAACTATGGGGAAAGTGGCGGGGAAGTTGGCGCCGAGGTAGTCGTTGCACTTGCCCTCAAAGCGCAGTCCAAGGTCAGGAAAGGGCACGGCCGGTGACGTGAATTCACAGGCATTTTCCCGAACGTGTTCGAATGTTCCTGGCATTGCCCGATCCCGTGAGAGCGTCAGCAGATTACCACTGGTCTTCGTTGGTCTTCGGTATTCCCGGGCATATGATCATCTGCGGATTGCCCGCCCGGAGCAACGCACCCACGATTCGATTGCGCGGTCGAACGTCCGCATCCAGACATCAAGATGGTCCCACGGATCTGTCCGACATCGACGGATCTTCAGCGCTTTCCCCTCGCCGACTATCGCCAAGATCTCTGGCCAAAGCCAGACTCTCCTCGGAAGGCGGAATCGACAGCATGATCGACAGCGCCTCACGCAAACGTCGATAGACCGCGATGCCCTCGGCGTGACGACCCTGAGCACGATGGCACCGCATCAGGCCCTGATAGAAGGACTCGACGAGCGGGTCGACCGCGAGGCCGCGCTCGTAGCAGTTGGCCGCGCGCTCCACCGCTCCCGTGGCTTCGAAATGTTCACCAACAGCACGGACCAGGCGGACAAACAGCGCGCGCAAACGCAGCTTCAGGGCAAGCGACCACGAGGCATCCTCGTCGGCCGCCATGAAGTCTCCACCGTATAGGTCGAACGCCCCCCACAACTGGGCCTCGCCTGGCTGTCCCTGCGCGAGGCGCTCGAGGGCATCGGTGGCCATCTGCTCGAATGCCTCTGCGTCGACCCACACGAGCCGTGCGTCCAGAGTCGCACGCTCTTCCGACACGGTAACCGCTTCGGTCTGACCGAGGAGTCGCCGCAAACGCACCAGCGCGACTTCCGCAGCCTTGTATGAGGCATCGGCCTCTTCGTCGCTCCAGAGCAGATCGACCAGCTTCGACAGCGGAACATCGCGCCCACCCAGCGCGATGATCGTCTTGAGGAGCGCCAGGGATCGCTTGGGAGACTTTCCGGAGAAGGTCAGGACCTCGCCCCGAACCTCGATCTCGAATCGCCCGAGCGTTCGGATCCGCACTGGCCACGGCCAGTGCGGCGGCCGCCAGTCCGCAGGCGGACGAATCGAGAGCCGATCGATTGTCGAAAGGACGTACTCGGTCTCGAGGTCAGCCTCCAGCGCCTCGGCCAGAACCGTGGCGCACGCTTGAGTACTTCGGAACAACTCAGGAAACGGATAGCCCGCGGCTCGCGCGCGCTGGAGGCATTCACCGAGCTTGGCTCTTCCGGCCTCTGGTGTCGCGGACCGCAGCAGGAGCAGCGCTTCGAGCAGATCGACTTCGTATTCGTAGAAGGCGAAGCAACTGTCGCGCAACAGGCCCCGCAATCTGGCGGCCGCCGCGCGGAACTCGGGTTCGAGATTCAGCATGGCCAGTGCGCAGCATTCGTGGACACACGCGAGGATCACGAGATAGACCATGCCGGTGCGCTCCGCCACTTCCGCCGTCGCCCGCCCCCAGTGCCGAAGAGCCTTGTGGTTGCGGCGGACCGCTTCGAGAAAGCAATGCGACTTGTGCACGTGCCATCCGGACATCGGGTGTTCATCCGCCGCCGAGTCGAGCACGCGCTCATGGAGCCGCTGGATGCCGCGGAGGTCGTGCCGGCTGGCCAACACCAGCTGAAGGTAGCTGATGGTGAGCATGTTACGCAGACCCACGCGGGCCAGCCCGTGAGCCTCGGCAATCTCGTCCGACCGCGCCAGGGCGGCCGCAGCGCCCGCATAGTCGCCGATGATCTGGAGCGAGTGTCCGTAGCGGGTCTCCCACCACATCCGAAGCGCGGGCGTCACGTCCTCATGCGCCAGCATGGGCGTGGCCTTCCGGATGACGAGTTGCGCGCGCGGCAGATCGCAACTGAGGTTGCAATAGCTCAGCAAATTCAGAGCCGCCGACATCTTCGCCGCCGCGCCCAGGTCTTCGTCGAGCATCTCCGTCACCCTCGCCACGCAACGATGACGCACGTCGTGCGCGGGAGCAGCGTATAGAACGCCGACGAGGAGCGTGCTGTAGATCTTGAGTTCGCGCGTGACGTCATCGCCGAAGTGCAGCCGATCCAGCAGCGGCACCATCGCGTCGACCCACAAGCGCATGGGCTTGAAATCCGTCCACTCGAAGTAGTAGGTGTCCACCATGCCCGCGCAGGCAAGCGCCTCTCCAAGCGGGTCGCCGGCAGCCCGGAATCCGGCGACAGCGCGAGTGAGGGGCATCCGCGCCGACGATGGCGCCACGGGAATCAGCGCAACCCCTCGCCAGTACTGCAGCCAGGAATTGCCTGCGGTGATGACTTCGGGGAGAGCACCGATCCACTCCCTGAGGGTTTCGGCCCGGCCCATCGCCAGCAAATCGCCAGCACGTCGTTCGATCAGCCGCGCCGCCGACACCCAGTCTTCCACTCCCACGAAGAGCGCGTAGGCATCCTCGTAGTGCGCTCGGGCTTCGAGCAGTCGCGCTGCACGCTTCTGGGTGGCGGCCGCTTCCTCGTCGCCGAGAACGGCCGCGGCACGGCTCAGCAGAAACTCGCGGAACAGCGCGTGATACCAGTACGCCGGTTCAATGCCGGGGCGCTGGTGGGTGAACAGATGTCGCCGGCCCAGGTCGCTCAGGATGTCGGCCGTTTTCAGGTCTCCTGTCAGGTCCTGCGCCACGGAGACGATGACCTGCGGCAGATAGGCGGAGGCCACGAGAAACCGCCGGGTCGCCTCCGGAAGCCGGTCGAAGATGTGCGCAGCGAAATAGCGGAAAGTGGATTCCCGGTCCGCGCCTGCGGGCGCGAGCAGAGATCCGTGCCTTCTACGCTGCTCCAACATGAGCGTGAGACCCGCCGCCCATCCACCCGAGCGCTCATGCAGCAGCGTGACATCGGACAGCGGAAGATCGGGCATCCGCGACTGCGTGATCGAGCGCGTTTCGGCTTCCGTCAGCGTGAGGTCGTCCGCATCGACAAAGCCCACGTTCTCGTTCGCCACCAGCCGGCTGTAGCAGTCCGGCGGATCGCGCCGCGACACCACGACGAGCAACGACCCGGGCGGCACCTCCTCTACAGCCTCCGCCACCAGCAAATGGAAGGCGTCCTCGGACGGGACTTCCTGGTAGTTGTCGAGCACCAGCGCGCTGCCCGCCGGCAGGCGCTCGAACAGCGAGCGGAAGAACCGTCGGGAGAAACCGGCCACATCCGCCCGGTACTCCGCCGTCAGCGCCGGCATCGGGCGCGCAGTTCGCCCGCCCGCCCCTCGGAGAGCCTGCCCGAGATAGTGAAAGAACGTCGCGACATCGGCGTCGCCGGGATCGACCTGATACCAGATGCCGCGCAACTGCCGCGCATCCAGCCAGCTCGCCACGAGCGTCGTCTTGCCCGCGCCCGGCGGCCCGACCACGCACACCGCGCGACGTCGGGATTTCTCCGAATCCAGCCGGGCGAAAAGCCGTTCCCGCGGGACCGCACCATAGAGCAACGGGCGGGTGACCTTGGCCAGCGGCGGGGGCGAATTCCGGGACACGGGGGCTCTCCATTGAGCGGGCTGGAGGACATTGTGCAGCGGGGGGACTTACGGATGACCTACGGCTGAGGGGTCTCCCCTTCAGAAGACAGGCCGACGGGTCGGCGGTACGGCGTGGTACGGGCTCTGCCGGGGGAATTCGATGTGGCCGTCGACGGAGAGGCGCTGTCCCCGGGCGGAGCCCGGGCTACACGCCGTTCCCGTAGCCCGGGCAATTCAACGCGGCAGTCGACGGAGAGGCACCGCCCCCGGGCGAAGCCCGGGCCACGTCCTCCACACCCCTCACCCCAACCGGTCGATCACGCTCAACCCGAACGATCCCTGCGACAGATACCAGTCCGACGGCGGCAGCACGAGGGTCCTGCCCTCCTGCACGCCGAGCAGTTCGGCGATGTCGATGCGGCCTGTCTCAACGTTGAGTCCGGGCACGGGCCCCCGGTCCCACGCACGCGCGGCAGCGCTGAGGATCGCGACAAGCTCCGGGTCATGGAAATGGCCCAGCACGAGTCTCGCAGTACCGCAGGCGGGTGCCACCTGAAAGTGGTCGATGGTGTACTGCATCTGCACCCACTGCCGCAGCGCAGGACCGCGCGAGGGCTGAGGGAGATAGCGGCGCTGGATCATCTTGTACTGCTGTCCGCTCAGCCGGAACCAGTCCCGCGCGAAGTTGCGGCGGAACTGCACATTGCGGAAATGCCTCTGGGCCCAGGGGAAAGCGCTCGCTTGTGGTTTGGGGGCCTTCTTCCCGGTGGCGCCACAATCGTTGGCCACCTGCGCCTGCAGATGCTCGTAGGTGAACACGCGGTCGCGCCCCGCGTCGACGCCCAGGGCGTACCACACGTCCGGATCCTGCAACGTCGCAGTGACGTTGCGGAACTGCCCCATTCGCTTCCACAGACCGAGCACCTCGCGGCCGCTCACCATGGATGTCCAGTTGTCGACGAAGAGAAACGGGCAGAACACCTGCGGGTCGGTCGCGGCGTGACTGTCGTCCTCCACACGCCCCACCAGGAAGCGGAAGGCGAGTTCCGACTGCGTCGTGAAATCTTCGGGTGACCGCCACGCGGTGGCCGGCGCGAGCGACTGCATCTTCCCGTAGTGGATGGCCTCGATCACGACCTGCGACGTCGCCGCGACGTAGCGGAAGTACTGGCGCGGCTCTTCCAGACGTTCACTCGTGTTGAGCAGGGCATCGACGAGAAACTGCAGGCGGTCGGGGTCCGCCGTGATCTGAAAGCCGGTGATGGAGACGTCCTCGAACTGGTACGGCGGCGGCTCACGCGGATCGATGCGCACTTCGACGAAGGCTGAGGGCATCGGCAGCACCGCCGGCATGGATCGGCTGTTCGCACCGAGTCGGCAGGCGAGCTCGCCTGCCCGTCCGAATGCGCACGACACCGGCGGCACGGTGGTCGCCTGCGACGGCAACCCGAGGTCCGCCACGAGATCGATGTTGCGGAACCCGCCCGTGGCTCGCACGGTGGCCGCACCGGCGGGCGCGAGCGTGTCGAGTTCACCTTCCCACACGAGCCGCACCGGCTGGCGCAGCACGGCCATGACCGGAGAGGTCGTCTCGCGAATCTGCAGCAGCTGGTTCGTCGCGAGCAGGCCCGTGCGCGACGCGGCCAGCGGCTCGCCCGGCTGCGGCCACTCCAGACGCAGGATCTCCTGGTTGTGCCGCGGCGCGTGCGCCCCCGGAACATACACGTCGGTGCGCAGCGTGAGCTTCACCGTGCCACTGCGCCGGGTGATCTGGATGTCGGCACCCCAGGCCGGATAGCCCAGCTGCTCGCGCAGCAGGCAGAGCGCGGGATGGTCGGCCGTGACGAACACGTAGGGGCAGAACAGCGTGACATCGTCCTGGCCCTTCTGCCGCACCGGCACACCGAGGAGGACGATGCGGCAAGGACCCAGGTCTGCGCCGACGACGTCGCCTTCGATCACGTGCACCCACACGGCCGCCACCGTGGCGGACAACGTGGTACCCGGCTCCGCGACTTCGAGCGCGCGGTCGATGAGGCTCTGCAGCGTTGCCCGCGAGGACGGCACCTGGAAGCTGCTGATGGTGCAGCGGTCGAAAGCGAAGAGGGTGGAAACGTCAGCGGCGGGCACGGCGGGCTCCGAGTCCGAAGGCGCGCAGGGGCGAGACCATCGCGCAATCGCAGGTGCGCAAGGCCTCGCGCAATTCTTCGTGGAACACACTCGCCGGTGTGCGGAAACCCGCAGGCAACGAGGCAGTCCGGCGCAGTCGTTCGGCTGCGTGCTCGGCCAGGGTGACTGCGCTCCACGCGGTGAACGCGTAAGTGTCGGCGGCTTCGAAGCGGGCGCGCACGGTGAGCGCACCGTAAGGGTCCTCACCTTCGACGACGAATATCTGCCGTGCGGAGCCCTGGTCCGACAGCGTGGTCGTGTCCGGCAGCCGCGCGATCTGCGAGCGCAGCGCGCGCTTCACCGAATCGAACTGCAGTCCCATCGCCGCGACGCCCGTCACCTGGAACCAGAGGCGCCGTAACGTGTCGGCCTCGGCGTAGGTCTCGACGTTCTCGACAGTGCGGGCCGTCACATGCGCACTGACGAGGTCGGGTAACTGCACCGCCGCGCACAGCACGGGCGGCCCGAAGTCCTCGTCGGCGAATACGAAAGCACGTTCGAGCTGGCCGACCGGCACGGTGGTGAGCCCGCCTGCACGACGCACCGCGACACCCTCCCGCGTGGTTTCGAGCAGCGTCGCGAGACTGCCGCGGGACAGGCGCGACGGCGTGGAGACAGCCACGCGCACGGTGCGCACGTCGGGCATCGCATCGAGGATCTCCGCGAGCAGAAAATCCGAAGCCGCGACGACGAACCCCGCGCCCGGCATCAGCAGCACGCCCAGCTGCGTGGCATCTACGTTGAGATCGTCCACGCGCCGGAAGCTGCCGAACTCACCCGACACATCGAGGTAATGGGTGCGGGTTCGCACACAGGCTTTCGCGAGGGCTTCCGCGGTCGCGGAGAACGGACCGGCAGCGTTGATGACGAAGGCACGCTGCGACAGAACGGCATCGAGCCGCGCGCGATCGTCGAGCGCCACGGCCTCGCACGGCAGGCCGAGGCTTTCGGCGAAGGGCCGGAGCTTCTCGATATCGCGACCCGCGAGCAACGGTGGCTGCGTCCACAGCGCACCGGGGCGGCGTGCGGGCTGCTGCGCCCAGCGCTGCGCCGCAAGCTCGGCGATCTGCCGGCCCGTGTACCCCGTGGCGCCGTAGATGACGAGACCGGTGCGCGTTGCGGGCGTCGGCATCAGTGGGCTCTCTGCAGGACCCAGGTCACCAGCCCGCCGATGAACTCCCGGTCGGGTGATGCCGGCACATCGGCGAAGAGCGTTTCGAACTCGCGCAGCGCGGCGCCCGCGAGACCGTGCGCCGTGTGGCGTGCGTACTCGATGGCGTCCGCCCGATCGATGAGATCGCGCAGCCAGGCGATGGCTTCGATAGTGCGCGCTTCGCGCGGCTGCGCCAGCAGCGTCGTCAGGCGCGCCTTCTCGCCACGAGTCGCACTCCTCCAAGCGTGTACGAGCATGAGGGTCCGCTTGCCTTCCCACAGATCGCCGCCGATCTCCTTGCCGTAGCGCGCATCGCCAGCGAGGTTGAGGATGTCGTCCTGGATCTGGAACGCCGCACCGAGAAAGAAGCCGAAACGGAAAAACGCCTCCACGTCCGCCGTGCCGCGCGTGCCGATGAGGGCCCCCACCCGGCACGGGAAGATCGTGGCGAGCCAGCAGGTCTTCTTGAGGATCATGGTGAGGTAGTCGGCGTCGGACACGTCCATGCGGTTGTCGTGCCGCCACCCCAGCTCCAGCGCCTGACCCTCGGCGGACTCCCACGCCATGCGCTCGGTTTCCTCGAGGATGCGAAACGCGAGCGCCGGGCCCAGGCGCAGGCTGTTGTCCCGCAATGGCCGCAGGCTGAGCAGGCTAAGCGTGTCGCCGGCGTTCAGGGCGAGCGGTACGCCGTGCAGCCGGTGCAGTGCCGGATGCCCGCGGCGCTCATCGCTGCCGTCCTCGATGTCGTCGTGGATCAGCATCGCGTTGTGCAGCAGTTCGATGGCCACTGCGGTCGGCAGGGCGTCCTCGAAACGGGCGCCGAAAGCCCGCGCGGTGGCGAGGCACAGGCACGAGCGCATCATCTTGCCGCCGCGCAACGGGTAGTCGCTGACGAGTGCGTCGAGATAGGGCCGTTGCGCTACCGATGGCAGGACACCTCGCACGGCCTCGCGCACACGCGCCCCGTACTCGCTCAGCGTGCTCTGCACACGCTCGGGCGCGTCCAGCAGTCCGGGATCCGAGACGACTCCCACGATGGACTCAGACCTTGCGCAGCGTGAGTTCGAGCAGCCCGGCCGGCGTGTCGCCGTCGAGCACCACGCCGCGGTAAACGCCGGGGGCAGCGCCGCGCCCGACCTTAACGGTGACTTCCCACACACCGCCGGTTTCTGCTATGGCACTGATCTGCGCATCCAGCAGTTGCGACTTGCCGTCGACCTTGCCCACGAGACCATCGCACGACGGCGCTTCGGTCGTTGGCTTGCGCGACAGCGCGAGCGATCCGCTCGCCGCCATGCGATCACAGACGACGAGGACGCGACCGGCCTGGCCGGCCTTTGCCGAACCACCCACCCCACCGAGCGACTGGGACACCGACCGCATTGTGTCGAGATACTGCTGCAGCAGGACATCCCACGAGAGACGGCCCGCATCACCCTCGCCGCCCGTCACAGTGCCAGGCACCTTGCCCGCCAGCAGTTCGCGCAATCGGGCGATCAGCGCCGTCCAGTCGCTGGCCCCGCCCTCTCCGCCGAGTGCCTGCGCGAGCAGTTGCGTGTTGCTCGACGCGTTCTCGACCAGATGGGTCGCCATGTCGCCGACGGCCTTCGCCGTGTGCAGCGTCTGCGCGAAGGCTTCGCCCGGGTCGCCGCGCCCGAGAGCCGCGGAGGCCTTTTGCAGACTCTCCGCCGCCGCCTTGCTCTTGTGCATCTGTTCCTCGGCCACCTGGTAGCCGAGCTTCACGGCACGCGTGACGGCGTCTTCCACGGCGTCCGTGTTGCGGCGGCGCTTGCCGTCCGCGCCGGGCGGTGGCGTTCGACTGGCCTGGGGCTCGGGCGCTGCGGCGTCGGCCTTCACATAGCCTTGCGGGCCGCGCTTGGGTCCGGTGCGCTCGGCCTTCGGACGCAGGCGACGCAACGCGGCGCCGGGTTGGGAGGCAGTCTTCTTCTTCGATTCACGGGAGGCGGCCATGGGTTGCCTTGCGGGTCAGGGGTGATCGAATCCGACGATATCCGAAAGCGCCGGAAAACCGGAGAGCGAATGCGCGGCGAGGCGACCGGACATGACGGCGGCTTCGATGCAGCCACCGTGGAAACCGCAGGCCGTCCAGTCGCCTGCCACGGTCAGGTTGACGATGCCGTCGTCCAGCGGCGAGAGGCGAAATGCGCTGCTGCCCGGGACGGTGAGCACGTAGCGGTCGGACGGCTGCAGCGCCACGCACCAGAACTGCGAATCGAACGCCGAGCGGTCGTACCTCGGTTCGTCCGGGCGGTCGGAGTCCACCAGCAGGGACCAGTCGAAGCTACGGTCCTTGCCGGTGCCCATCATGGCGTCGGGCCAGAGCGCGCCGATCTTCTCGTCGAGGAAGGTGACGGCCTGCTCGCGGATTTGGTCGTGCAGCGCGCGCTCGTGCCGGCGGATTTCTTCCAGCGCCTTGGCGGTTGCAGCAGCGCCGAGTCGACCGGACTGCAGCGCCTTGGCCTGCGCCCAGGCCTCCGTCTCGTCGACCGGGTGCGCGAGATCGTCGCAGGCCCCGCAGAAGTACGCGAGCGATCGCGGCACGGGCTGCGGCCCCCAGTTCTCGGCGGGCACGATATGCGTCATGTCGGCCCAGGTGTCGAAGGGCTCCTCGAAGCCGGACAGCGTCACGGGCGGATCGCGCCAGCCCAGCGCAGGCATCTCCTTGCGCATCCAGATCTGCGCGGCCTGCGTGGCAACGGTCTTCATGTGGCGCAGCATCGCCGCCCATCGCGGCTGCGCGACGAGATTGCCGTCGAGGCAGCGGATCGCGCCGAGCCCGACGGCCAGCACGGCCATGTGGAAGTCGCGTCCCGCCTGCAGCCGCACCGGTGCGCCGACGCTGCGGCGATCCCACGCAGATTCGAAATCGCGATCGCGGTCGGTGTCCGGCGCGAGCTGGTCGAAGTCCGGTTTCGACGGCCACGCGGGCATGCGGCGACCGTCGGGCGCACCGCCAACCGAGACATCGACGAGCGGCTCGTACGCCGTCCGCCCTCTGCGCAGCGCAGCCTGCCGGCCGAACACGAGCTCCTTCACGTAGACGTTGCCGGCGTCGGCGGTGTCAACCTCGATGCCGTCGAGCCGGTGGAAGAACTCGAAGCGCACACCACGCGCGACCAGGAGCTGGTACATCGGCGCAAACACGACATCGGCGAGGGACGAGCGCATCCGCCAGAAGAGCGCCCCGCGGTACGTGTAGAACATGCGCATCGCGCAGCGCAGGGCCTGTCCCGCCGCAAGGCCGGAGGGGCGACCGTCCACCCGCGTGTCGGCGAAGGCCATGTCGTACAGGCCCTTCAGGATCGGCGAGGCCAGGGAAGCGTGCGTCGCGCCGTGGCGTTCGAGCCAGTCGCGCGCGTCGAACTCGTCGATGGCGTCGAGGCCGTCCTCGTCGAACAGGAGGTCATCGCGCACGATGCCGACGATGGAGGTCATGACGAGATCGATGATCTCGGTCTTGCGGCGCAGGCGCGGATCAATGCGCACGACGTCCTCCAGCTGACGGCGGACGTTCGCGGCGAGCGCATCGAGGAATTCGAGGAACACGAACCGGTCACTCGGCAGCGCAGTGCGGCCCTTGAGCAGCGTTTCGAGGATCAGCGCGCCCTGCAGCACGCCCGCCGCCGTGGTGAGCACGCCCACCCGCAGCAGGCGCGTGAGCGTGTCGACGAGCAGACGCGGCGTGAGGCGCGCGAACTCCGCTTCGCCATCGTCGAGCGCCTGGTCCAGTGCGGAACGCGCACCGGCATGCCCCGGCGCACCGCCTTCGCCGGCCGTGCGCAACGTGCTGAACATCAGCGTGCGCAGCAGGACGACAGCGCGGGCGAGGTAGTTCTTGAGCGTGAAGGGATTGGCGTCGCCTTCGAGGGGATCGCCCGGCAGCCCGGGCGTCGGCGGGAACCACGCCGTCCAGGCATCCCAGGTGCCGTCCGGCGCCGGGGAACCCACGGCGATGTGCGGGTCAGCGAAGAACGCGTCGCGCCAGTCGTCGAAGAACGGCTCCGGCGGGACGGGCGCATCGGGAAAGCGGCGACGGGACTTGGGCCGGCGGGCATCGGCCCGGCGCTCGGCGATTTCCGAGTAGGTCTCGCGGAGCATGCGGAAGGCGTTCTCGTAGAAGCCCATCCACACGTGCAGCCCGTGTTCCTCGATGCGGTTGGCGCGTTCGAGGTTGCGGCCGGAGGCACCCTTGCCCCCCAGCCGCCAGCCGAGCTGATACACCGTGACGTCGAAGCGACCCTGGTGCTCGGGTCGCGAAAGCTCGAACGCGGTCGTGAGGCCGCCCACGCCACCGCCGACGATGGCGACCTTGGTTCTCGACCGCGTGCTGCCCCCGGACGCCGCGGCCATCGGGTCAGGGCTTGAAGATCGTGGAGCCGGTGGTCTTGCGCCCTTCGAGATCGCTGTGCGCCTGCGCGGCATCCTTGAGTGCGTAGGTCTGGTTGATGCCGATCTTCACCTTGCCCGACTTCACGACATCGAAGAGATCGCTGGCCGTGGCGACGAGATCCTCGCGCTTCGAGGTGTAGGACACGAGCGTCGGCCGCGTAACGTACAGCGACCCCTTCTGCGCGAGCAGGTTGAGGTCGAAGGCGCCGACCGGACCGGACCCGTTGCCGAACACCACCAGCATGCCCAGCGGCTGCAGGCAGTCCAGCGACCCCATGAAGGTGTCCTTGCCCACGGAGTCGAACACGACCGGCACCTTGGCGCCGCCGGTGATCTCCTTCACTCGCTCGGCGAAGTTCTCGCGGGTGTAGACGATCGTGTGGTCGTAGCCGTTCGCCTTGGCGAGCGCGGCCTTTTCGTCGGAGCCCACCGTGCCGATGGTCGTGCAGCCGAGGGCCTTCAACCACTGGCCGGCGATGAGGCCCACGCCCCCCGCGGCTGCATGGAACAGCACGGTCTGGCCGGGCTGGACACGGTAGGTGCGGCGGATCAGGTACTGGACGGTCATGCCCTTCAGCATCATGGCCGCGGCCTGCTCGTCGGTGATGCCATCGGGAATCTTCACCAGGCGGTCCGCGGGGATCACGCGGCTTTCGGCGTACGCGCCGGGCGGGCCGCCGGCGTAGGCCACGCGGTCACCGGGCTTCAGGTAATCGACGCCCTCGCCCACGGCCTCGACCACGCCACCCGCCTCCAGGCCAAGGCCGCTGGGCAGCGGCAGGGGATACAGGCCGGAACGGTGATAGGTATCGATGAAGTTGAGGCCGATCGCGTTGTTCTTGACGCGGGCCTGGCCCGGGCCGGGAGCGCCGACGTCCACGTCCTCGTACTGGAGGACTTCGGGACCGCCGGTCTTGTGGAAACGGATTGCCTTGGTCATGCGGGATCTCTCCTGATGGAATCGCGGCGCCCGGAGGCGCCGCGTAGGGTGTCAGCGAATGAACTGGTCGACGTAACCGGCACCGAGCCCGACGGCTTCATAGTGCTTCCGGCACATGTCGATCTTGGTGAATACATCTTCGTAGCCGACCGTGTCGCCCTTCTCGTCGACGTAGATCATGGCACCGTTGACGTTGAACATGGTGATCATTTCCTCCACGCCCTCGTCCACGGTCAGGGTGTGGACCTCGCCGGGCGGCTCGTAGACGAAGCCGCCTTCCTCGGCGACCCAGTCGTGCTCGAGATAACGCCAGCTGCCCTTGATGACATAGCCGTAGACGGCCATCGGGTGGCGGTGGCGGGACAGGATGCCGCTCTTGCGCACGCGGAGCAGGTTGAACCAGCCGCCGGCCACGGTGTTGAGCATGAGGGGGCGGAACCACACGCCCGGTGCCTGCGGCACCCAGACACGCTCGTCCGTGGGGACGGCCAGGGTCACGATCTCGGGCTGCATGCCCGCGGCAGAAAGGTGGCTCACCATCGTCGGTGCATTCACGGCAGAACTCCTCGACTGAAAAGACGGGTGCAATCCCCGAAACCCCTCGATTCTAGCCTCTGGCAGGGCCGGAATACTCCTGCCGCACGGGCAAAAGAGTCATGCGCCCGGGGAAACGGGGGGGGTCGCCAGCTGCCTCCGGCAGGGGGCGCGGCGCCCCCGAACCGCATCGTGAGTCAGGCGGCAGCGCCCCGGGCACGACGCCAAAGCCGCAGGAGCAGCGGCGCCGTCCACAGCAGGAACGTCGCTGCGGCGAGCCCCCCGGCGATCGGCCGGTCGAAGAACGCCCCCCACTGCCCGTCCGCCTTGATCATGGAGTTGATGAAGTTGTCCTCGAGCATGTGTCCCAGCACCGCGCCGAGGATCACGGGCGCGACCGGAAAGCGGTTGGCTTCGAGGAACCACCCCAGCAGCCCGAAGGCCAGCATCACGCCGATGTCGAAGACGCTGTTGTTGATGGCGAAGGCGCCGACCATGCAGAACAGCAGAATCAGCGGCATCAGCACGTTGCGCGGCACTTTCAGCACCTGCTTGTACGTCTTGATGGCGAACCACCCGAGCGGGAGCATCAGCAACTGGGCCAGGAAGAACACGATGAACACCGCGTAGATGTTCTGCGGGTTCTCCAGAAAGATCGTCGGACCCGGGTTCATGTTCTTGAGATACAGCACGCCGATGGCAATCGCCGTGATGGAATCGCCCGGGATGCCGAACACCAGCGCCGGAATCCACGCACCGGAGAGCGCGCTGTTGTTGGCCGCACCGCTCTCGATGACGCCTTCGACGTGCCCCGTGCCGAACTTCTCCGGCGTCTTCGACAGCTTCTTGGAGATCGCGTAGGAGATCCACGCGGCGATGTCCGCGCCCGCCCCGGGCAGCGCACCGACCGCCGTGCCAAGCAGGCTGCCTCGCAGCGTCTGCATCGGGTACTGGCGGATGAGCTTCCCCTGGCCGCGGAAGATGCTGCCGAAGCGCTCCTGCGCCACCATGATCGGCGGGGCTTCCGCCACGACGAAGCGGAAGATCTCCGACACGGCGAAGAGTCCCACCAGCATGGGGATCAGCGTGACGCCACCGGTGAGTTCCGGCCGGTCGAAGGTGAAGCGCGGAAAGGCCGCGGGGTTCTCCATGCCGACGGTCGCGATGACGAGGCCGAGAAGCAGCGATACGAAGCCCCGCAGCGCGCCGCCCGCACTGATGAAGATGGCGCAGGTGAGGCCCAGCAGTACCAGCCAGAAGTATTCGAAGCTGGAGAACTTCAGCGCAATCTCCGCGAGGGACGGCGCGGCAATCACGAGGATGGTGGTGCCGATCAGCCCGCCGATCACGGAGAACACGAGGCCGGCGCCCAGCACCAGTTCCGCCTGCCCTTTGCGCGTCATCGCGTAGGCCTCGTCGGCGTAGGCGGCAGACGCGGGCGTCCCGGGGATGCGCATGAGTGCCCCGGGAATGTCGCCGGAGAAGATCGCCATCGCCGTGGCGGTGACGATCGCGGCGACCGCGGGCACCGGCGGCATGAAGAAAGTCACGGGCACCAGCAGCGCGGTGGCCATGGTGGCCGTCAGTCCGGGAATGGCGCCGACGAACAACCCGAACAGCCCCGCGCCGAGGATCACCGCCAGCACGTAAGGATCGAACACCAGTCCGAATGCGGTCGTCAGGGCATCCACGCGGATTCCCAGCTACCAGGCGAAGGGTTCGAGCAGCCCCCAGGGCAGCGCGACCCGGAGCCCGGAGTAGAAGATGGCGTGCACGATGCCAGCGGCCGCGACGCCCACGACTGCGGCGATCCATAGGCGCACGCGCAGCAGGGCGAGCAGCCCCGTCACCAGCAGGATGGCACAGGGGAAGAACCCGACGGATTCCATGAACGCCGAGGAGAGCCCGAGCCCGGCGATGATCCAAACGACCGCGGCGACGGCTCGAGGTCGTGCAACCCACTCGGGCCGCTCGATCCAGGCTTCGGTCACCGTGGTGCGAAGACGCGCGAGGATCAGCGCGATGCCGCAGACGATGAGCCCGCCAGCCGCCAGCAGCGGAAACAGCGCGGGACCCGGCTCGCCCGGCACCTCGGGGAAGCTGCGCGCAGCGATCGCCACCGACACACCGACGGCGATGGTCAGGGCACCGCTGAGGAAATCATCGAGACGGACCACGGACTGACGGCGCCGGGGTTCAGCGCGCGAGACCCGTGGCTTTCATGAGGGCGCCGGCCTCGGTATCGCTCTTCGCCAGGAACTCGGCGAACTCCTTCGGCCCCTTCCAGTTGAGCCCGAAACCGCGGGACTCCATGAACTGGCGGAACTCCGCGCTATCCCACGCCTTGCGCGTGGCGGTGGCGAGTCGCTCCTCGATGGCCTTCGGCAGCCCCTTGGGCGCCGCCACACCGCGCCACACCCCGCTGATCCAGCCGCTGCCCGATGCCGCCTTCACGGTCGGCACGGCGGGGAAGAGCTTCGACGGCTGCGCATCCATGATCGCGAGGCTGCGGACCTTGCCCGCCTCGATGAGCGGGCGCGCCTCGGGATGCGACCCGGACACGATGTCGATGCCGCCGGCCACGAGATCCAGCAGCGCCGCGTTGTTGCTCACGCTCGGGACCCACGGCACGGTGGTGGGGTCGATGCGGGCGTCCTTCAGCAGGCCGTAAAGCGACAGGTGCCACGACCCGCCCCGCGCCGTGCCCGACGCCTTGAGCTTGCCGGGATTCGCCTTGATGGCAGCAAGAAGATCGTTGAGCGACTTGTACGGCGAGTCGGCGCGCACCTGCACCGCGGCCGGGTCCACGTTGATGAGACCCAGCGGCGTGAATGAGCTGCCGTTGAACTTGGTGAGGCCCTGATGATGGATCATCACGATCTCGGTGGTAATGAGCCCGATCGTGTAACCGTCGGGAGGCGCCGTGGCGATGGTCTGGTGACCCATCACGCCGCTGCCGCCGGTCACGTTGACCACGTTCACCGGCTTGCCGAGATCCTTTTCGAGCAGGGCAGCGAGCATGCGCGCCACGGCATCCGTGCCGCCGCCCGCGCCCCAGGGCACCACCAGCTTGACGGGACGGTTCGGGAAATCGTTCTGCGCGACTGCCGGAGCGCAGACAAGACACATCAGAACCGCGACCACGCGGAACAGCAGACCTCGAATCATCGCCCCTCCCAGGGTGCAGCAGTATCGCGGTCATAAAAAAAGCGCGCCCGGAGGCGCGCTTGTTTTCTTGTGCGGGAAGCTTCGAGAAATCAGGCGTGCTTGCGGATGAAGTCTCGAATGCGCGGATAGATCCGCTCCCGGTAACGCCGCCCGCTGAAGATACCATAGTGACCCACGCCCTCGACGAGGAAGTGGTCGCGCTTCGCAGCCGGGATCTTCTTGCAGAGGTCGTGCGCGGCCTGCGTCTGCCCCACGCCGGAGATATCGTCGAGTTCGCCCTCGATGGTGAACAGCGCGGTGCGCGTGATGTCCTGCGGCCGCACGGGTTCGTGGCGGACTTCCCACGTGCCGTTCGGCAGAGCGTGCTCCTTGAATACGACACGCAACGTCTCGAGGTAGTACTCCGCAGCCATGTCCAGCACCGCGTTGTACTCGTCGTAGAAGCGGCGATGCGCCTCGGCGCTCTCGCCATCGCCCACCACCAGATGATTGAAGAAGTCGCGATGGGCTTCCACGTGGCGATCGGCGTTCATCATGATGAAGCTGATGTGCTGCAGGAAGCCGGGGTACACGCGCCGACCGACGCCGGGATAGTTGACCGGCACGCGCGTGATGACGCGGCTTTCGAACCAGGACAGGGGCCGACCGGTGGCGAAGTTGTTGACCGCCGTCGGGCTGCGCCGCGTGTCGATGGGGCCGCCCATCATCGTCATCGTGAGCGGCACCACCTTTTCCTTGCGGGTGCTCATGAGCGAGACGGCGGCCATCACCGGGACCGTGGGCTGGCACACGGACACGACGTGCACGTCCGGACCGAGAAACCGGATGAACTCCTGCACGTACTCGACGTAGTCGTCGAGGTGGAAGTGCCCTTCGTGCAGCGGCACCATCCGCGCGTCGATCCAGTCGGTGATGTAGACCTCGTGCTCCGGCAGCATGGTGCGCACGGTGTCGCGCAGCAGGGTCGAGTGGTGCCCGGACAGCGGCGCCACGATGAGCACCTTGGGGTCCTTGCGCTTCGTCTCGCGCTTGAAGTGCAGCAACTGGCAGAAGGGCTTGATCAGCGCCTTCTCGATCCGGACCGGGCCGGTCCGGCCGTCCACCACGCTCTCCGTGATGTCCCAGCCCGGCTTCTCGTAACGGCGCACCAGTCGCATCACGAGCTCGTTCGCGGCGGCAAAGGTGCGGGAGTAAGGCGTATGGGACCAGACGCTGTGAGGCTGGGTGAGCAGGGTGTGACTGGCGCCCGCAAGTGCCTCAAAGGGGGCGAGCATGGCGTGTTGAAGTTCGTGCAGCGCGTAAAGCATTGTTATGAAAACCTCCGGCACACGACCGACGCCTCCCGCGGCCGTACACGTAACTTGCTGTTTTTGTGACCGAATACCCTCAGTGACCGCGACACTTTAAAGACCGTCGTCGGCAGACGTCAAGATGCTGCAATGCGATAAGCGAAGGTCAGGCCCGATCGGCGCGGTTTTGGCGATATCTCGCGATGGCGAACTCAGGCGCCCAGCGGTGCCTCGTCCATCGCCGCTACCTGCTCCCGGAGTTCGAGGATGTGGTCCTGCCAGTAGCGCGGCGAGGCGAACCAGGGGAACGCCACGGGGAACGCCGGATCTTCCCAACGGCGGGCGAGCCACGCGGCGTAATGCATCATGCGCAGCGTGCGCAGGGCCTCGACCAGCAGGATCTCCGTGCGGTCGAGTTCGCGGAACATCTCGTAGCCTTCCAGTACCACGGTGATCTGCCGCTCGCGGGTTTCCCGGTCCCCGGAAAGCAACATCCAGAGGTCCTGGATCGCCGGCCCGGTGCAGGCATCGTCGAGATCCACAAAGTGCGGCCCGTCGTCTGTCCACAGCACGTTGCCGGCATGGCAGTCCCCGTGCAGCCGCAGCGTCGCCACCGGCCCCACGTGATCGAAGCACGCGCGCACGGCCTCGATCGCGAGTTCGGAGACGCGCGCATAGGACTCGTTGAGTTCCGCCGGGACGAAGCCGCTCGCCAGCACGAAGTCCCGCGACGCCACCCCGAGGCGCTCGACGCTCAGCTTCTCGCGCTTGAGGAACTTCTTGCGCGCTCCCACCCGATGAATCCGCGCGATGAACCGGCCGATCCACTGCAGCGTGTCTTCGCGGTCCAGTTCGGGGGCACGGCCACCGCGACGCGGATACACCGCAAAGCGGAACTCCCCGTGGACGCCGAGCGTCTTGCGACCGTCGATCTCGAGAGGCGCCACCACGGGCACTTCGTCCTCCACGAGTTCCGCGGCGAAGGCGTGCTCTTCGCGGATCTGCGCGTCGGACCAGCGGTCGGGCCGATAGAACTTCGCGATGACCGGGCTGCCGTCTTCGATGCCCACCTGATAGACGCGATTCTCGTAGCTGTTCAGTGCGAGCAGGCGCCCGTCGCAGCGCATGCCCACGCTTTCGATGGCGGCGAGGATCGTCTCGGGGGTGAGGCGGGAAAACGGATGGGCAGCGTCGGACATGGACCGGAAATGACTCCTGGATAGCGTTCGGGCGGCGGGCCAATCGCGAAAACCGATGGCCACCTCGATCGCCACTCCGCGAAATACGCGAGGATACAGGCACGCCCGCCCCGACGCTCGTACCGGGCCGCCAGCCGTCGCGGCGACGCGTGCTACAGTCGGACGAACCTCGTCATTTCGCTCTGGAACCGCCATGCGACTGTTCGTCCACACCCTTCTCGGCTTTCTTGCGCTCGGCATTGCAGCACCCGCACTTGCCCATGGCGAAAAGACCTGCGACCCCGGTCTGGTCACGGAAGAAGCGATGATTCCTTCCGACACGCCGGGCATCTCTCTCTACGTGCGCAACAAGCGTCCGGGCTGTCCGCGCGAGGACGCGCCCAAGAAAGTGCTGGTTTACGTCCACGGCGCCACCTACCCGTCGGAGACGGCGTTCGACCTGTCGCTCGACGGCAGTTCCTGGATGGAATTCATCGCCTTCCATGACTGGGACGTCTGGCTCGTCGATCTGCGCGGCTACGGTCGCAGCACCCGCCCGAAGGAGATGTCCGCGCCGGCCAAGGACAACGCGCCCATCGTGACGACCGACGTCGCGCTGCGCGACGTGGAAGCCGCCGTGGAGTACATCCGCGGCCATACCGGGGCGGACAAGGTGGCGCTTCTGGGCTGGTCTTGGGGCACGACGATCATGGGCGGCTACGCGGCCAAGCATCCGGACAAGGTCTCGAAGCTGGTCCTCTACGCGCCGGTGTGGTTGAGGAGCGGACCGCATCCGCTCGCCGGAACGGATCCGCTGCCTGCATACCGCACGGTGACGAAGGAAGCGGCGAAACAGCGCTGGCTGAAGGGAGTGCCGGAAGACAAGGTGGCGGGGCTGATCCCGCGCGGGTGGTTCGAGGCCTGGGCCGATGCCACCTGGGCGACGGACCCCGACTCCGCGAACTCAGGCCTGCTGCGCGCGCCGAACGGTGTGCTGCAGGACCTGCGCAACTACTGGCTGGCCGATCGTCCCTACTACGACCCTGGAAAGATCACCGTCCCGACGCTGGTGACGGTGGCCGAATGGGACCAGGACACGCCACCGTCCATGGCGCTGACGGTGTTCGGCAAGCTCACGCACGCGCCGTCAAGGCGGCTCGTGATGATCGGCGAAGGGACTCACACGGTGATCATGGAGCGCAATCGGCCCCAGCTGCTGCGGGAGGTCCAGCTGTTCCTCGACGAGGAAACCGGTCGCTAAGCGACCGGGCCCGGAACTCAGGCGCTGCGCGGCACCACGAGGACCAGCACGCCGGCGATACCCATGACGGCCCAGACAGCCATGTAGCGGACGATCTCCCACGCCCTGGATCGCTGTCGGTCCCGCTCGTGGGTGATGGTGTCCCGCCGCAGCTCGGCGCTGGCAATCCGGTCGCAGGCCGCGGGTATCACGTTCTGGGCGAGTTCCGGGTCGGTCGAGGTCGGCTCACCGAGGAGGTCGGTGCGCGGCTGGGATTTCTGGCGCTCGCACTCGGCGGTCATCTCGCGGATGGACGTCGCGAGCTGGAAAAGAGATTCCTCGAAATTGTCGGCCGACTTCTTGACGTACAGCCAGTACGCGATGTTCGCCGTGCCCCCGAGAATGGAAAGCGCAAGCAGGAGCATGCCCCCGAAATAGGCGATGTTGGACTTCTTCATGATGCTTGCCTGGCAGCGGTCTGGAGCGTGCGGGACGCCCAGTCGGCCGACTTCCCCGTTTTGTTTGTAAAGGGTCAACAGCGAGAACGATGCCTGCCCCCGATCCGGGTCGGGTCGTGGAAGACGCGCCGCCACCACCAGAAATCGCTATCGGAATCGGGCAACAAAAACTCCGCCGGATCAGTCGCTCACGGGAAAACGGCAGTAGATTTGGCCGAGCCGGTACCCTGGGGAGACTGTCGCGGAAGCCGACATTCGAGAGCCCATAAGCGTCGGCAGGGTTTACATTCTCGGCGATCGCCGCCGGCCAGCGTGAGCCGCCGCGGGACAGGAATCCGCCCGGCGAGGGTCCGGCGATTCGTTTCGAAGGTTGACCCCGTTCCGCCCCGGCCGCCGTTCAAGTCGGCAGGTCCTCAACAGGAGAGATGTCCATGAAGTTCGAAGCACGCGCGACCCTCGCCCTCGGCACACTGGCCGCCAGCCTCTCGGCCGGGGCCGCGGAACCGGTGGCCAACGCGCTCACCATCTACAGCAGCGCGCCGGCCGGGGCGATCCCCGTGGACACGTTCCGCGCGGGCGGGCAGTCCGGCTTCTCGGTCCCGGGCTACGCCGTCGTGCGCCACGAGCGCGAGATGGAGTTCGAGCGCGGCCGCAACGAGATCCGGTTCACCGACGTCGCGGGCCTCATCGACCCCACCACCGTGGCCTTCAGCTCGCTCACCGACCCGACCGGCACGCGCGTGGTTGAACAGAACTATCAGTTCGATCTCGTCTCCACCGACAAGCTGCTCCAGAAGTTCGTGGACCGGACCGTGAAGGTCGAGCAGATCCGCGGGGACAAGGCCGACACGTTCGAGGGCACGCTGCTGTCGACCCGAGGCGGACTCGTCCTGCGCCAGGCGGACGGCACGATCCGCACGTTCGCGCACAACGCCTCGGTCACGCTGCCGAGCCTTCCCGGCGGACTCATCACTCGCCCTACGCTGCTCTGGGACGTATTCACGCAGAAGCCCGGCCGTCACGTCGCTCGGGTGGCCTACCAGACCACCGGCATCACTTGGTGGACCGACTACAACCTGACCTATTCGGAATCCAAGCCGGCCGGTGAGTGCCGACTCGACGTGGGCGCGTGGGTCTCGATCCTCAACCAGTCGGGCGCGAGCTACCCGGACGCCCGCCTCAAGCTGATCGCCGGCGACGTGCATCGAGCGCCGGCAGCGGCCCCACCCTCTCCGAAGATGATGATGCGAGCGGCCGAGGCCGCGGCCGACTCGGTGGCCGGGTTCGAGGAGAAGGCCTTCTTCGAATACCACCTGTACACGCTGGGCCGCCCCAGCTCCCTCCCGGACAACTCCACCAGGCAGATCGAACTGTTCCCCGCGGTCTCGGGCGTGGCCTGCGAGCGGACGCTCGTGTACTACGGCGCCGCGGACTACGGCATCGGCGGGGAGCCCTACACCGACCGCAACCTGGGCGGCAACGGCAACCGCAAGGTCGACAGCTATCTCGTCTTCCGCAACACCAAGGAGACCGGGATGGGTGTGCCGCTGCCGGCGGGCCGGGTACGCGTGAGCAAGCTCGACACCGCGGACGGCTCGATGGAGTTCATCGGCGAAGACCGCATCGATCACACGCCGAAGAACGAGACGGTCACGCTGAAGCTCGGCAGCGCCTTCGACGTCGTGGGCGAACGCAAGCAGACGGACTTCAAGGTGGACACCGGCCGCAAGGTGATGACCGAGGAGTTCGAGATCCGCATCCGCAATCGCAAGGACGTGCCGGTGCGCGTGATCGTGAAGGAAACGCTCTACCGCTGGACCAACTGGCGGATCACGGCATCGTCCCACACCTACGAGAAGCAGGACGCGCGCACGCTGCATTTCCCCGTGGACGTCGGCGCGGACAAGGAAGCCGTGGTCCGTTACAGCGTGCGCTACAGCTGGTAGCCCTCACGCTTCGCCACTACGCGCGAAGCGGCTCCAGATCCATCCACCGGGCACGTCCTGCCCGGTGGCCACGTAGCGCAGCACGTTCGCATCCGCGATGGTGAGGAACTGCTTGCGGCGACCGCGCCCGCGTCCGCAGAACAGCAGGCGATCGCCCCGCTCGAGGGCGGCATCCGGGCCGGGCAGAACGATGAGGCCGTCACCCCGCTCGATCGCCAGCGGCACGACCGGCAAGTCCTCCGAACGACGCTGAGGATCGGCGAGCAGCACGGCGAGGGTCAGTGTCCGGGACGCGAGGGCTTCCACGATCGCCGGCGCCTCGTGGGCATCGAGCCGGATCGCCCAGCTTTCCGGCACCCTCTCTTCCATCACCGCCGCGATGCGCGCGATGAGTTCGTTGGCCCACTCGTTCGGCTGGTCGGCCACGGACGCCAGAAAGCGCCCGAGCAGCGGCGACATGAGGTACGCCAGACACTCGTGCACGACGACCATCGACGGCTGCACAGTGACGGTCGGGCCGGCCGCCTCGAACAGCATGCCGTTCCGCCGCTGGTTCTGGCGGGCGACAAGAAACAGGTCCGGCCGGATCTGGCGCCCGATCTGCACGATGGAGAGGTTGGTGACGTCGTCGGCCGTCCCGGCGATGAGGCCGACCGCATCGCGGATGCCTGCCTGCTCGAGAATCTCCCGCTCGGTGCCCTGTCCGCATAGCAGCCCCCGGGCGGCAGCGACCGCCGGATCCGAGTCGATGACCGTCACGGTGTTGCCAACGAGTTCCAGTCCCTTCGCCATGCGCGTACCGAATCGGCCGAAGCCGCAGAGAACCCATCGCCCGGTGGGTGGGAACAGCGGTTCACGCAGGAGTTCGTCGGGAGCCGCAGTCAACCACTCCCTCAGGAGAAAGTGTCCCGGCTTGCGCAATGCCGTGGCCAGATGCACACCGAACAACGCGAAGGGATCGATGACCTGATGCACGCCAAACGCGGCCATGCTCTTCGCCGTGTGCTCGGACTCACAGCGGCACACCACGGGCAGGTCAGGACGCAGAAGACGCGCCGTTGCCGCGACGGCGAGGTTGGCCTGATCGTCGTTGGTGAGCGCCACCAGCCCCACGCATCGCCGGTGCTGCAAGCCTGCCAGCACCAGCGTATCCGGCGCACGGACATCCCCGACCAGCGCCGGCACATCCAGAAGCAGGTCGGCGAGGTCGGCCTCGCCCACTCGCGCCGCGTTCATGTCGATGACCACGGCACGCACGCCGCGGTGGTCGAACGCCTCCACCAGTTCACTGCCGGTTTCGCCATACCCGCAGACGAGGAAGAACGGTTCCCGCAGTCCCTTCACCGCACGCCGGAGGCGTCCGGCGGCCAAAACGTGCTGGAACGCGGGGTCCTGCATGATCTGGAGGATCTTCCCCAGCGCGTAGAACCACGCGACCACAGTGATGTAGATGGTTGCCGTGACCCACATGCGCTGCGCGTCGGTGAAGGCGTAGGGAATTTCGCCGAAACCGATGGTGGTCGCGGTGTAGCTGACGAAGTAGAAGGCGTGAAAGAAGCTCACGCGCCACGGCATGCCCTGACCGTCGACCCCGGGGATGAGCACCATGCCGAGGATCGACACGGCGTACGCGACGATGAGCACGATGAGCGGCGCGCGCATGCGCCGCAGGGCGAGGAACAGGGCGCTGTTCACGGCAGCGGGTCGCGGGCGGTCAGCGCCGCAACTGGCTCGTCTCGATGATGAGCAGCACGACCGACACCACATTGGCGAGCAGGGCGCCACCCGAGAGCGACACGACGCTGGCTACCGTGCTGGGCGTGATGCCGACACCCACGTGCACCGCGTAGGCGAGCACGATGGCACCGACGATCAACTGCAGATCCGCCACCAGACTCGTGGCGAGGTGCAGGGCGCCGACCTGGGTGCGGTCACCGAACTTGAGCACTGTCGCAATGAGGTTCACCACGATCGCCGCGTAGAGCTCGTAGACGTTGTGCTGGGTGACGTCCGTCAGGTCACCGATGAAGTAGCCGAAGTTCAGCGTCATAGCCATGACGATGAAGAAACCGAAGACCACCTTCTCGAGATTCACGCGCCCTCCGTCGGGAGCGCCACGGCGGCAGTGCCGGGGCAACGGGCGGAGCGTAACCGATTCGCGGGCGGATCGGAGGCCGGCTTCGACCCCGTGGCCCGCGGGTTGACCGGGGCGGGAGGGCGGACTAACGTCCGGGCGATTCGGCGGGGAAACCGGTCGCGACCGCGACGTTCACCGCCAGCATGATTCACCCGATGAGGAAGCGAAGACCATGGATCTTGGATTGAAGGGCCTGCGGGCCATCGTCACTGGCGGCACGAAGGGCATCGGCAGGGCGATCGCCGAAACCCTCGTGGCAGAAGGCGTTCACGTCGCGTTCTGCGCGCGCAACGCGGAAGAGGTAGCAAAGACGACCGCCGATTTCTCCGGAAAGGGCCCGAAGGTGGCCGGGCGCGTCGCGGACGTCGCGGACGGCCCGGGCGTTGCCGCGTGGGTAGGCGACGTCGCAAAGGAATTCGGCGGCATCGACATCGTCGTCGCGAACGTGAGCGCGCTAGCCATCTCCAACGATGAGATCGGCTGGCAGCGCGGCTTCGAGGTGGACATGATGGGTACCGTGCGGCTCGTGACCGCGGCCATGCCGCATCTGGAAAAGAGCGCGCACCCGTCCATCGTGACGATCTCGAGCGTGTCGGCCCGCGAGATCGACTTCGCCTCCGGCCCCTACGGCGCCTTCAAGGCCGCCATCGTCCACTACACCCAGGGACTGGCGTATCACCTGGCGGGCAAGGGCATCCGGGCCAACACCGTGTCGCCGGGCAACACGTACTTCCCCGGCGGCGTGTGGAATCAGATCGAGCACGGCAACCCCGAACTCTTCAAGCAGGCCATGGCCCTCAACCCGACGGGACGCATGGGCACGCCGCAGGAGATGGCGAACGCCGCCGTGTTCCTGGCGAGCCCGGCCGCGAGCTTCATCACGGGTACCAACCTCGTGGTGGACGGCGCGCTCACCAAGGGCGTCCAGCTCTGATCGTTCGTGGCAGGCGCGGATCGACTACCTCCCGGGTAATCGACTCGCCCCGGTTCGGCTGCTGAAATGGACTCACCGTCGGGCGGCGTCGCCCGGCGGGATTCCACCCACCGACTCGGGAGAACACCATGAATGCACTTCGCCTGCTCGCCGCAGCGTCCCTCATCACCACTCTCACCTCGAGCGCCGCCGCGCTCGCCGCCGATGACGCCAGCGCGACCCCGAAGCCGCGTCCCGCCGCCGTCGCCAACGAGCGCGTGGTGACCTACGTGGCTGCGTGGAACGAACGTGACGCAAAGCGCCGGCGCGAACTCGTCGCGATGACCTGGGACCCGAACGGGCGTTACGTCGATGCGCATCGTCGCGGTCAGGGTCACGACGCGATCGACGCGATGATCGAGAAGGCGCAGCAGCAGTTTCCCGGTTATCGCCTGAGACTGGTGAGCGGCATCGAAGCTCACAACAGCTACGTGCGGTTCAGCTGGGCGGCGGGCGGTGCGGACACCGCACCGCTGTACCTGGGCGGGACGGACTTCGCCGAGATCGGCAGCGATGGTCGCTTTCTCAGCGTGACGGGCTTCGTCGACGCCGCACCGGCCCGGTGACGCCGGGACGGGCCGCCTCTGCGCGGGCGGCCCGCGGCGCTACACTCCGGGCCATGAATGCTGCCCTCCCCGACCTCCGGGACTTCGACCTCCGCGCCCTGCCGCCCGGCTTCTACGAAGACCCCTACCCCTTCTACCGGCAACTGCGCGAGACCTCGCCGGTGCGACGGATGCCCGACGGCTCCTGGCTGCTCACACGCTACGCCGACTGCGAGCGCGTGTACAAGGACCCGAAGGTCTTCAGCTCAGACAAGAAGGCGGAGTTCGGACCGAAGTTCGGACCCACGCCGCTCTTCGAACACCACACTACCAGCCTCGTCTTCAACGACCCGCCGCTGCATACGCGCGTGCGGAGGCTGATCCTCGGGGCGCTCACATCCCGGGCCATCGCCGACATGGAACCGGGCCTCGTCACGCGCGTGGGGCAACTGCTCGACGCCATGGCGGAAAGAACCGCCGTGGACCTCATCGAGGATTTTGCGTCGGCCATCCCGATCGAGATCATCGGCAATCTGCTGGGTGTCCCGCACGACGAGCGCGGGCCGCTGCGGGAATGGTCCCTCGCGATCCTGGGCGGGCTCGAGCCGCGGCTTTCGGAAGCGCAGCTTGCACGCGGCAACGCGGCGGTCACGGAGTTTCTGGCGTATTTGCGCACGCTGGTGGCACGCAGGCGGGCAGAACCCGGCGACCCCGAGCGCGACGTGCTCACGCGGCTCATTCAGGGCGAGCCGGACGGCACGCAGCTCAGCGAGGCGGAACTGCTCCACAACTGCATCTTCCTGCTGAACGCCGGCCACGAGACCACGACGAACCTCATCGGCAACAGCCTCGTGCTGCTGCACGACTGGCCCGAAGCCCGTGAGGCGCTCGTCGCCAACCCGGAGCACATGCGCTCCGCCGTGGAGGAGTTCCTCCGCTTCGAGAGTTCCAACCAGCTCGGCAACCGTCGTGCGCTCGTCGAGACGGAAGTCGGCGGCGTGAGCCTGCCGGCGGGCTCGCTCATCACGCTTTGCATTGGCGCGGCCAACCGCGACCCAGAGCAGTTTCCCGACCCGGACCGACTCGACATCCTGCGCTCACCCAATCGGCATCTGGCTTTCGGGTCCGGCGCGCATCTGTGTGCGGGGCACGCGCTCGCGCGCCTAGAAGGCCGCGTGGCGCTGACGATGTTCCTCGCGCGCTTCCCGCGCTATTGCCTGGACGGCGCACCCACGCGCGGCGGGCGCGCGCGATTCCGCGGCTTTCTGCAGGTGCCCTGCCGCGTCACCGGATGACTTCACCATGTTCGTAGCTGCCGGCGAATCTCTCATCGACCTGGTCGTGCAACCCGACGGGCGGTACTTCCCCGCGCCGGGCGGCGCTCCGTTCAATTTCGCGTGCGCAATGGCCTTGCAGGGCGTGCGCACCGGTTACCTGAATCCGCTGTCTACGGACGCCTTCGGGCGGCTCCTCCTCGCGACACTAGCCCGCGCCGGAGCCGTGCCGCTCGGCCCGGAGGTGACCGCACCCACCTCCCTCGCGGTGGTGAACACCGATGCGCAAGGCCTACCGAGCTACGGCTTCTACCGGACGGGCATTGCCGACCGCGCCATCGACGCCAGGCAACTCGAAGCCCGGCTGCCGCCCGATGCCATCGCCCTCCATACCGGCGGCCTTGCGCTGGTGCCGCCGGACGACGCGGTGATCCGCGAGGTGATGCGCCAAATGCGCGCAAAGGGACTGCCCTGCACACTCGACGTGAACGCAAGACCCGCCGTGATGGCCAGCCTCGGCATCGCCCCAGACGCCTACCGCGCCGCAGCGCTCGACACCGCAGCACTCGCCACGGTGGTGAAAGTGAGCGACGAAGACCTCACACATCTGGGCTTTGACGCTGACGTGCGCGAATCGGCGGCCACATTCCTGGACCGTGGCTCGGCACTGGTAGTACTGACACTGGGAGAACGCGGCGCAGTCGCGATCGCGCCCGGGCTCATCCTCGAACAGCCTGCCGCGCGCGTCCGGGTCGTCGATAGCGTCGGCGCCGGAGATTGCTTCTTCGCCGGATTCCTCGCACATCTTCTGCGCCACGACGCCATGCGTTCCGTCGTAGCGGGACAGGCAAGTGCCGACACCGTGCGACCGGCGCTCACGCACGCCACAGCCTGCGCCGCCATCAACCTGCAGCGCCAGGGATGCCAGCCTGCAACGTGGGATGAGGTGGTGGCGATGGCGGGAACGCTCGGGGCGTGACGACGGGGTCGGACTGACTGCGGTCGTGGCGTTCATTCATCCGTGCGGGCTGCACCGGCGACGGGTTCAGCCATCCGCTCGCCCAGTCGATTCCTATTGACTGGGAGCACTTCCCGACGGCATCCGATTGCCGCCCGGACTAGCAGTTCACCAGAACTGGCGAACCTTCCGGGAGGGGATAGCCAGCAGATTCGGACAGCGCTACTCTGTTGCGGAAGTTCTCGGCACCTCTCGGCGGCTGGTTTCGCTGGACGTTCGGGCGTATGGGCCGATGGAAAGGAGGCTGGACGGTAAACCCATGAAAGCTAAAGAAAGCAAGCCGGATTTATGCGTCAGACGTCGTGGAACTCCGCGTCGTTTGAGACCCACAGTACGTTAGGCTGCAACACATGATGACGCCGCAAGCATTTCGAATGACCTTCCTGATAACGGCATTGATGACGGCCGCCGGAATGCTCTTGCCCTCTAACGGCACCATTGCTACCTCCCTTGCCGGTTACGCTGTCCTTACGGTATTCGGCTTCTTTGGCGGACGGGCGGGCGAGACGTACGGAAGAGTGTTCTCCCTTACATGGCCATTTGTCGCTCTTTGGTTCGGCGCCGGGGTGCTCAACTACTTGCTTGGTCTGGGCGATATTCCAGAAGATTGGACTCCCCAACAAGACCAGCAAGCGTTCTACGGTTACACACTCGCGACGGTTATGTTTCTGCCGGTCGCGTTTGCGTGCTCGGGCGGCGGGCTGTGGATAGCGCGTCTCACCTCTAAGCGTGCGAGCGATGCCGATGAAGCCTAACCACGCGCTCGTTTGGACTGGTCGCCTGCGGCGCCCAGCCTCACAGCGCTGAACGTTATACGTCCCTCTTGGCATGACCTCGCTCCCCACTCTTGGCGACCTTCTCTACCGGCTTGTGACTGGAGCTCGCCATGCCCTCTTTAACCAAGGCGAGCTTGCTCAGCTGACATATGGCGCCTTCGATGTGGTTGCCGGCAACGTGCAACGTGATGACGCGGACTCGATACAGATCTCGTTTCCGGTTGGCTATCGACCGGACAAGACTGCGATCTTGAGTACGCGCAACTACACCAAGGATGAGTTGTTACTGCGATATCAGTTCTTGGCGCTGGCCCAGATGCCGGTGAACGGCATTGGTCAACTCGTGACTATCGTAGAAGCCCTGCTCGGTGACGTTCTGCGTTCTGTGGTGGTCCGGTACCCCCAGAAGCTCGGGGCAAAGCGCACTATGTCCCTGGAGGCGGTTCTGGAAGCCCAGAGCCTCGAGGAAGTGCATCTCAAGGCGACCGACGCTCTGCTAAACGACTTGTCCTACAAGTCCCCAAAAGAGTTCGCGGACGCGCTGCAGGCGTTGCTCTCAGTCAATCTCCTTGAGTGCGCCGCGTTTCACCGCTACGTCGAACTCAAGGCCACACGAGATATTCATGTCCACAACAGGGGTTATGTGAATGACACCTACCTGAAGAAGGCAGGCTCCCATGCTCGGGCAGGACGCGGAGCATTTCTCCCTGTCGACATCGCATACTTCTTGGAGTCATACGAGTCGTGTCTTCAGCTGACCGAGTGGCTTGAGCAAGAACTCGATGAACACTGGCACAGCTCGGAGCGGGACGCCGCGAAGACGGCGCCGAGTCTGCCCCCTGACACGCTCCTGCCAACGGGGCCGTCGGACTCAGCGCCTCCTGAAGTTGCGACCGCTCCCCTCCCGGCCCTCGAATCGCCCGAGGTTCCAAAGCGTGCTAGGCCGAAGAAGGCGCCCCGAGGCAAGCGTGCCCGGGACGTGTAACTCAAACGTTGGGCCCCGCAACCATGCATTCACTAAGCCCGTGACTACTTCCGACATAATTTCCCTCTTTAGCGCCATCGCGACTCTGCTAGGTGTAGCTGTTGCCCTGGGCGCGCTATACCTTCAACTCCGCAAGATGAACCAGCAATTGCAGATTCAGCAGTTCTCGGATTACACAAAACGGTATCAAGAAATCGTTCTTCGATTTCCTGAGAACATCAACCGAAAGGATTTCTCTCTCGAGGCGCTGTCGGTTGACGAGTATCGGAGCGTTATGCGAAATATGAGGGCGTACTTCGATCTGTCGTTTGAGGAGTGGCATCTTAACCAACGAGGATTCCTGCATGCAGAGACATGGCAGGTTTGGCGCGGAGGAATGAAGACTGCAATGGGGAAAGCTGCCTTTGTAGCAGCATGGGAGAAAATTAGGCTGGACACTGAGTTTGGCGAGCCTTTTGATTCGTTCATCGAGGCACTACGCGATGCGTAATTGCGTCATCTGCCTAACGGTGTGCATTCATTGCCACCCTCTGCCATCAGCCCAACTCAGCGCTCAAGGGGACAGCCCACGGCGGGCTTCGCCCACCTTCGGCTGCCCCTTAGCTTTGCGTTGAGGCTGTAGGAAAAGCCCTCTTTCGCGGAGCGTCAGCAATGAGACTGGGATCATCCGCTCAGGGCTCTCGGGATCGAACGCCACGCTCCGCCGGCTGGCTGAACGTGCCTTTGCGTTCTTGCCTCCTTCGATTCTGGCGACTTCCTCTACAACCGCGTTAGGCCTCATGGGACATGCACCCTCGACCCTTCCGATCTCACCCTTCTCGATTCCGGACGAGAGGCCTTTCCTGTCATCGCTGAACTCTGCAATCCTGGGTGCATTGGACGTACAGAGCATTGTCGCGGACTTGAAGAAGCTGAACCACCATGAACGGCTCTTTATCTGTGTGGACACCTTCCTCACGGAAGCCGAAGCCGGGGGCGTCAGCCATTTCTTCTATTACGACTGCGCGGATCTCTACGATCAAGTGCTGCTGGGCCTGGAGGAGATCGGCGCCCGCAGCACAAGGGGGCGCCTGGAGCTCTACGTCAATCGTGTCTTTGGAGGCGAGATACCGAAGAGTGTGACCGCCCGGCAATACGCCCTCGAGGCACCGATCGCTGAAGAAGAGGAGGAAGCAGGACGCGTGGTTTCCGACCTCTCTGAAGTTGTGTCTCAACTGGCGTCATGGGCCAGAGCGCATCGCGAGCAATTTCGGCTTCGCTGAGGCCGGAATCGCGACTACGCTGTTCGGCGTTATGCTTTGCCGTCAGTAGAGGCACCGGCGAGCGCTCACGGGGTCGCGCACCCTTCGAGTTGCCATGGACCGAGAGCCCCATGCTCCATCGGTAGAGCCTCAGGTACGCGCAGCACCGCGCGCGTTTGCTTTCGGCTCCTCCAGGGCGTTCGGCTGCGCGCAGTCCCTGGTTGACAGCGAGAGCTAGTTCGTACGGGGACCGATTTCTCGCATATAGAGAAACACCAGTGAGGCGCAATGTCCGCAGGCGACTGGAAGGTTTTGTACCAAGCGACGGTCGATGGCGATCTTTCGCTCGTGAGTTACTACATCAAGGAAGGCGTCGACCCGAACCATCAGCACCCGGAGATTCTGCGCACCCTGCTCGTGACAAGCCTGATTCAAGGACACCTCGAGATCGCTCACTTTCTGCTTGGTTCTGGAGCGGACCCCAATCTCGTTTCTGAGCTCGATGACCTTACGCCGCTGCAAGCAGCAAAGGCGCACGGGCGCGAAGAGTTCGTCACGTTGCTGAAGGGTCTCGGTGCCAGAGAGACGAGCAAACCGTTCTGGTGGCGCTGGCTACCGGTGTAGCACCCCTCAGTCCTATTCGGCGACCAGCACTCCTCGACGAACTGCCGCTCATGCCGGATCGACGGGCGGTAGTGGATGCGGAAGTCGAACAATCTGTCGAGCTTCGGATTGTGTTCGACCAGGGCGGCCACCGCCGCGACCGCGGTGTTCATGAGGAAGTCCTCCGGGCCGAAGCGCCATTTCCTCGAGAGACCGTCGATCACTTCCACCCAGGGGGCCAGTCTCAGCTAAGCGCTGGTACTCAAAACGGTAGGCAGGTCAGGTACGACTGCTCCTGCCAGCCGGGACAGATCGCCGACCGTCACTGCTAACGCGCGTGCCAGGGTGCGCCGCCTCCGCTCTACTGCTTCAGCCGTCAATCCGATACGTCGACCCATAGCGACAACTGGGAACGATTCCCGCCCACCGCCAGATCGCCAGAACTGGTGAAGCCTCGCGGACGGGGATAGCCAGCGGATTCCGACAGCGCTACTCTGTTGCGGAAGATGGTCGCCACGCTCGGGATGCCCCTAGGCTCCGCGCCTTTGCGGTGGTGGCCGGTGGCACAGGACTTGGGAGGTACCTCAACAGAAGCTTTGGGACGCCGCCCGGATATACACGAGGAACGACTTGGGATTCCGCGTCCTCTAGGAACGCAAGAACGTTAGAGCATCGTGAGAGAGCTCTCGGATGCGGCTTGGCCACTGCCGCGACGTTCGCATCACCGATGCGCTGCTACTCGGGGACCATCCGACCGTATTCACGTGCACATAGCCTGCATAGAAGAACAGAAGTCCGCGTAGGGTGGGGAGCAATCCAACGAAGGCGCACCAATTTGGAGACCTTATGGATTCGGATAGTGATCTTCCATCTGGAAGATCTCGACATCCTTTCACTAAAGTGCGGAAGCTCCTCGGCATCGGAGTGCGAGATCGAGGGGAGGGCACGGACCCTGCGACGAGGTCGTCTCCCCCCGATGACTCACGCTCCAGGCCGAACACGATCGTGATCGAAACGGGCATCGGCAAGCTGGAACTCTTCCCGGCAACCGAAGATGAAATCAAGTCGTTCGCCGCCCGTTGGCCGATGGGGGTTGGGATAGCGGGAGACGACGGGCCGAGTTACCTGACTTTCCAGGTTGGCGAGGAAGAGGCGTACGGGTTGAAGATGCAGCCGCCCGACACAGATGAGCGCACCGCCACACTCTTGTACTTTCAGAATCTGATCATGATCGCATCCGCTCTGCCGGCATACCTGGAGCGCAAACACCGCGGCGTCGTGCTGCCGTGCGTCTATCTGAAGCAGAAGAGCAACGGTCGGTTCGAATCCGGCATTGCATTCTTCGTCGGTCCGGATCCAGCCAGCCGCACGCCCGAATTGAAGAAGGCGGAAGTTCTGTACGACGAGGAGTTGGGCGACGGCGCATCCAAGATGATTCTTGACTTCATTGACGCCATCTTGAAGGCCGGCGCGCAACTCAAGGCGCCTATGGGTCCATTCATCGGATTCGACGTTCGCCCTCGGTTGGCACTCGGGAATCTTGGGATGCCCTTCCTGGTGCACGGGAGCCAAGTGGTCGCGATTCAGTTTCCGTTGCGTCCGGAGCATCCGTTCTGGGAGTACGTCGTGCGGGCCGGTTTCGCAAAGCTGCCGTATGCGCCCATGAGGCCCGGGGCTGCTCCCGGCCCGCCCAATGTTCCGCATTCGTGGCAGGCGCGGGTGCGGATCCTGACCCAGCGGCTTAGGGACCGCGAAAGACGATAGTTCCGCAGATGCCTCACCGCACAGAAGGGCCGTACAGTGGAAGCGCTCATCGAACTGGACGACCACACCACCGAGGGGCGCCTGGCAGCCGCGGATTCTGTCCGCGCAGAGTTCAACCGGGCTTGCCATTCGACCTGTTGTCGCGAGATCGTCAATGACTCTTTCCGCTGAAGTAACCCCCGCTCCGCACACCCGCTTTGCTGCACCCGAAGCGCTACAGCCGGCGTCGTCCGCTTGCGCGCTCGGGTGCGGTCAGCCGTCGGGCAGCGTGGGGAACAGCGCATGAACCGCACCTGCGACGCACCACTGCGTTCCGTGATCTTGTTATCGCTCCTAACGATACCGAGCATTGCTGCTGCAGGTGAGAAGGCCGAAGACACTAGCATGTTTGTCTGGACAAAGAGTGTCGGGATCTCATATCCGTTGGTGGCCTCTTTGTCTGGCGGCATTCATGCACCATCTCGTTTCGATGCTTTTGGCTTTCAGGGAAACGTCGACCTTGGCATTGGCGGAGGCATGGTGTCCGGCGGAGTGTATGTCCCTGTTGGCGGCCACAAGCCCTACACCCTGACTGCATTTACCGTCAAGGTCGCGGTTCTGCGAACCTGGCTTGTCGACTTGGGACCCGACATGAATCGCACCTATACAGGAGCGGTCGTCGAGCAATTCTCTGCTGGTGGAGGGATGGGAGCGAAAATCGGGCTCGGGCACTTTCGGAGCAATGAGCCCGCACTGTCGTCCACCGACGGATTCCTGTACTTTTATGTCGGCCTCGGTCTCTAGCGTTGACAGCGCGACACTGTTGCGGAAGATGACGGTGCCGCGCGCCCCCCCAAGCCCGGGAAGGCTACGGCAGCTGCCCGTGGCACGGCGTTTGAAGGATGACTCGGCCTCAGCTATGGGACGCAGGCCGGCTTTGTGCAACCAACAACTTGGAGTGCCGGGTCTTTTTTGATCGCCCGAACGTTAGCGCTCCCTGAGAATGGACGATGAGACTCTGGGCCACCCATCGGACTGAAGAGGCTGTGTCGGTTGCGGTCGTAGCGCTGTGTTTGCACGTGCTTGATGGCGTAACGCCCGAAGCTGCTTTGGCGATCAACAAAGAACTGGACGCCCTTGGTCCGAACGGCTGGTGGTTCTTGAATCCGGGGACGTTTTTGGTGGTCAACGTAGACACGCCTGAGGGTCGCGGTTGCGCCGAACAGTGCCGATCGGTCTTCGATCGCCTGAAGCACTCTCATGGGTGCCTACTGGACGCCGGGCTGGGAGAATCCGAAGGCATGGTCACTGCATTGCTGGATGCGAAGCACCGCTTCCTCAAGATACCCGTCGGCGCCCCAATGAGCTTGTGTATGGCTCGTGCCCATGAAGCAGCGCGCTGACTGGCCCGTCAACACTTACGGCCAGACAGCAGCGCTTCGCGTTCTGCTCGGGCGCCAGTTACGGGCAGCTCGCTGGTCATGAGGCACAACATCTGCCCCCGGTGTGGATACGCCTTCCGGTTGATTCGGGAGCCGCAATCCGTTTCCACCCCACGCGGATGCGCCTATCGCTTCTCCTGCAACGCATGTGGCGCGCTGCTTTCGTACGCGGGAAGTTCCACCTTCCTAACCGCAGGTGCATGGACGCTGATACTGCTGTTCGCGGCAAGGTTTGGAATTCCATACCTCCTGTCTGAGCCTTATGACTGGATCGCCATATGCATCGTAACTTTGTCGATACTTGGCGCCGGGTGGTTGGCCGTCTGCATGGGCAACCAATACGAGCTCGTCCCCCTCACATCCGAAGCCCAGGACGCACCCACCCATCGGATCGCCAGAACGCCGGGCTTTCGTTTCGCGCCGGCCTCACCGCGTATCGGCCTGCTCACCCGACTTCCGCTGTTCATTCTCGGGACTGGCGCGCTAGCAAGCGCATGGTTTCTTTGGAGTCTCCCGGGCGCGTGGGCGCGTGCCACTTACGAAGAGATCGGCGTGGTGTTCGTAATCTCCGCCTTTCTGGCGCTTACCTCTTTGGTCGCCTCCGGAATTGCGTGCGTTTGGGTGAGCGTCACAGGACGTGTGCTGCGTCCCTTCGATCGGAGGTCCGATGGTGATCGTTGAGAGGGTCGGTTCTCTCCAACCCATCGCTCGGGCGGATGCGGTAGCCGGCGTAGCCGCTTCGCCTTGCCGACCCGTAGCGCGCCTCTCAGTTCAATCGTTGGAGTGCCCGATGATGATGCGGCGTCCTCACTGCAGTCGACGTGGCGTTCCGCTCGGTGAGCGAGTGCTGCTGAGCTTCTACGACCTCTCCTACAGGCGCCCAGTGCGGACCAACCGACGCTTACAGCGAAAGGTCCACGGCGTGCTTCGACCGCCCTCACCTTTTGGTGAAGCTCATCGTGGGGTCGAAGATCGATGATCGTTTCGCTAGGCATATCCAGCACCAGCGCCACTTTCCGTGCGCTGGGCACCGCCTGCGTCGTTCATGCGCTGTGTGTCTTTGGTATCTGGGCTGCGGTCTTCTGGGTTCATCTCGACTTCGTGCCGGGGCAGCTCTGGCTGGCACTCGCTTGGCTTTGGTTTGTATGGCCAGTGGCGCTCTCGCTTCATCACGACCGCTCGCCTGTGCGCGTTGCCGTCCCGGTACTGCTAGGGGTAGCCCTGTTGTTGCCACCTGCCCCGATCATCTTTGCATTCACAGTTTGGTTCATTCAAGGGTTTGCGCCGTAGCATGCAACCGCGATCGATGCCGCCACACTCACCGGCTATCCGGCCCATCGAGAATCCGTGCTTCTCGGTGCACATCGCGTTACGCGCTCCGGTGGCTGGTTGCCGTAAGCGTTGGGGCTGCTGAGTTGGAAACGATCAGTCGGAGTGCCAGCGACGACGAGCTCTTGAGGCTCGTCCGAAAGTGGGTGGACGCACTGGCATTGGGAGAATTCGAGAAAGTGTTCGATGCGCTCGGATACGCGTTGGCGTACCAAGAGGCGATACCAGGTCCGGAGGTCATTCGGAGAAGGATCGAAGGGTATCGGTCTTCCGACTACTACCCCGGTGAGACGACGTTCAAAGTTACGGATTGGCGGGTCGCGTCGGGAGGCAACCCTAATCCGAAGAAAGAGGTGACTCGCTTCGAGCCGAGTACACTGGGTCTGCTGGTAGCGATTTCGTTCGACCTTCCGTTGAACGGCAAGTGGAGTGATCTCACCGCGGAGTTCGTGGTCTTCGCCAGCACCAAACAGGATCGCGACTGTTCGTTCAGCCTGGAAGAGATCAGTTCATGGGCTCAGACGCAACGCGAGATAGCCAAGTCGGAGGTAGACTCTGATGAAGAACCATAGCGGCATACAGCGCTACCCACGCTTCCAGTCGAACGCGAGCGACCGGCTTCGCCAGCCGTTCTCGTCGCGGCAAACCCATCGTTGGACCTGCGCCAGCTCATGAGCCTCGTCATCTCGCTTGTCGATAGCGTCGACGAAGAGGAAGTCGTTGCCCTCTACAGCGCGAACGACTGGTCGTCCGCGAAGAAGCCCACTCAATTGGTAGCCGCGCTCAGGAACTCGCATTCCCTGGTGACGGCACGCGATGGCGGTGTTCTCGTTGGTCTAGGGAATGCGATCTCCGATGGCCACCTCGTCGTCTACTTTCCCCACATGCTGGTTCACCCTCTGCATCAAGGAAAGGGAGTCGGTCGTCTCATGATGGAGAGCCTTCTGAGCAGGTACAAAGACTTCCATCAGATGATGCTGGTGGCGGATGGGCGTGCAGTGGAGTTCTACAGGCGGATGGGATTCGAGCGTGCGGGGCAGACGGAGCCGATGTGGATATACGGCGGGAATGATCATTGACACTCGACTCTACCTGACTGTGATCGCGGCGATGCTTTGGTCCGCAGCCGCGGCCGCTCAGTCCCTCCACTACAGTGAGGCCAAGGCGCTTGCCGACGAGTCCGAAAGAGGGCTTGGTGCACGCGACATGCAGCTTCTCATCGAGACTCAGGGCAAGTTTGCGGGCGCCACCTTTGCGCAGTGCACTAGGCAGACTGGCGCCTCGCCTTCCAACTTCACCGTCGTTGTGGAGTTGAAGGCGGACGGGCGAGTGCAGAATTCCTGGCTTCAAGGGGGAACGCGCTTCGCACAGTGCTTCCGGGACAGAATGGTCAGCGGCTTTTCCTTCCGGCCGCCGTCGGTACCGTTCTTTACGTCCTTCGAGTACACCAATGAACGCTAGCCCTGGAACTGAGAGAGGCGGGAGCGAACAAGTTACGCATACTTCCCAGGGTGGTCGTTCGGTTGCGCAAATCGCACTCACTCCCTACCCGCCGGCGTACAGCCCATGAGAAAGAAGCCATTGCGCGTCGGACCTGGTGGCTTGACGCGCCTGCACTCGCCGGAGGAGGTCTTTCAGACGCTGATGAACTGGCTTGGCGCCTACGGTCAAGACAGAGATGGCATTGACGCAGATTCATTCCTATGGCACATCTTCAGCTCAGGGCGCTATCCAAGCGAGACCGGGCCTGCCGCAAGATCCTCCTACGAGCAAGCAATCGCCCACGAGTACGTGGTGCTGTCCAACGACCGGAAGATTGCATTCACCACAGATCAACGCCCCGAGACCTGCTCACTTGCCGACTACTACGTCTTTCCTCCGAACCTGGCCTGGACAATGGCGTTCACGCATGAAGACGGATGGCTCGGCCCCTACTTCGCTCGCCATCGCCACTTCGAGACCCTTGATCGCGAGAACAAGATGAGAGTTCGAAAAGCAATTGAAGCAGAAGTCGCGCGGCGGAAGGCCTGGCGCTGAGATGCTGCCTTACAGGTCGAGCCACCGGAGCGAGATCGGCATGGCATCTGGTCCGCGCGGCGAAAGCTGCCTGGCATGCCCCGTTCTGGCTAGGCGCTGTGCCGCCGTCTCCTGCTTATCTCTGCCTTGAGGCTATACAACTCTTTCTTTTCGTGGAGCGTCGACAGTGGGATCCGAACTGACCCGACAGGACGTGCTGGATCGAACGTATCGACTCGCGGGAGAGGTAAACGCAACTTCGTGCTCTACCCTCCTTCGAGTTCCCCGACTTCTTTTCCAGCCCCGCTAAGTGTCACGAGTCGCTCACCTTGACTCCACTGTTCAAAAAGCTAAACCTGACCACGCAATCGGTGATCGACGTCCTCAATGCGCCGGCGTCGTTCGAATCCGAACTGGCAGCGCTTACCGACGTTGCAGTCCACCGCGAGATCACGGGCGCCACCGGCTTCGTCATGGCCTTTGCCATCACCCAGACTGAAGTGGATACCGCCAGCAGGCAGATCGCCTTGTTCGCACAGGGGGATGCCATTGTCTGGATGGTCTACCCCAAGGGCACTTCTCGAAGGTACAGGTGTGAGTTCAATCGTGATTCCGGATGGTCGGCGCTCGGAGAGGCTGGCTTCGAAGCCGTGCGCCAGGTTGCCGTCGACGAGGACTGGTCTGCTCTACGGTTCCGAAGGGTCGAGTTCATCAAGTCGATCACTCGCAACCCGGCGGGCGCCATCTCGAAGGCCGGCAAAGCTCGGGCATCGTCAAAATGACGCGTGGCCCGTCGCCCGAGCCGACACCGATACCGCCGCCGTTGCTGGGCTGCTCCAGCAGGCACAATGTGAGGCGATCGTCCCTTCATGAAGGGTTCGGCATGAAGGCCACCCTGTCTCTTCGCCCAAATGGCTCCCACGGGCTTCGCCCGCATCCGTCATCGGCGGCATGGGAAAGTTGTCCACCTTCGCCCTTGAGACGGTCTACCTTGGTAATCCTTGCGCTTTGGGCTTATGCAACAGGCGGATCGGTTGTCGAACTGCTCCTGCCCGTGGAGGGTTCTCTCTGCCCAGAGAACAGTCCTGCGTTCTCGCCCCCATTTGTCTTCGTCGCTCCGTTCGCGGTGTTTGGGTGGCTTGCTTTACGTGCTCCTCACTCCCCGTTCTTCATCCCGGCTCTCGTCGGCGTTACAGACAAGTGGTTCGGACCATCTGCCTATTTGAGTTTCCTTGTCCGGCTGAAGCCCCTCCTCATGTTCGGCTTGAGCGGTGTTGTGGGTGGCGTAGTGACCATGCTGCAGTGCGTTCGCATCGGCGCGCCCTGGGATAGAAGTACTTTGAGTTGGTTCTTTCTTTCGGCGGGTGTAGCGTTCATGTTCGCCCACTTGGTGCCGCGCTATCGGAGGGTTCCGGGCGTATAGCCTGCCGCACTCAACGCTCGTTCGGGCTGATGGCCTGTGGTGCCCAGCCGCACAGGGCTGAAGGTTGGACAATGCACCGCCCCTCGTAGCTGTAGAGCAGTCAGCAATTCAGAGACAGAGAGAATGGCGAGTGGTTGGTCCGGAGAGATATGGAAAGAGTATGTGCATCCAGCGCCGGAGTATCCGTGACAAGGCCCCACTCTGGGTGTATTCGCTTTCTTGTGTGCGCTATACGTCCTGGCGAGTGTCCGAAAGAGCGACTCGGATGCCAATCCCAGGACCTACTACCCCCTTGCAATGTTGGTCGGCACGATGCTTCACCTGTTCTCCGTGTTCGTGTCGCGAAATTTCGACTACCTCATCTAGCATGATCCCCGCCCCCCTCAACCACCTGACCGTCAACGCCGCACTGCACGCCCCGCTACCGTCAGGCGATCGCGATCGTTGGCCGTCGTGAGTGCTTTTCCGTCAAGTCGCCCGGGGCCGGGTAGCACTCCCCCGAGTCGTCGAACATTTCTCGCGGAATCCCTTGCGACCGCAGGCCTGCTCAGCCTTTCTCCAGCGCGAGCGCTCGCAACCGAGTCTCTACTCGTCGCCAACGTCACCGGGCTGTACTCCGTCCGGGTGGCGCGCATCGAGACGCCGCACTCCACCGACGAAGTGGCGACCCTGGTACGTGCCTGTCGGCACGGTCAGATAGCCATCGGCGGTGGCCGCTTCAGTATGGGCGGACAAGTCGCGGTGTTGGGCGGGCTTCATGTCGACATGCGACAAATGAACAAGATCGTATGGCTGCGGCCTGAGGAACACGCAGTTCGCGTCCAGGCGGGGATGCGCTGGCGGGACTTGCAGGACCACCTGGACTCGGCAGGCCTTGCTGTGAAGACGATGCAAAGCTACGCCAATTTCACCGTCGGGGGGTCGGTCTCCGTCAATTGCCACGGCCGCTACGTCGGCCACGGGCCGATAGGCAACACGGTGCGAGCGCTGCAATTGGTGCTTGCCGACGGCACTGTGGTCGAGTCGAACCCGACCGTGCAGACTGAGCTGTTTCGGGCCGCCATCGGTGGGTATGGCGCAATCGCGGTCATCACGGAAGTCGAGCTCGAACTGGCGGACAACGTGCGTATGGAACGGGTTGTCGAGGAAGTGCCGCTGGAACGCTACGTGGCGCACTTCAAGGAAAACGTGCTGGCCGACAAACGGGCTGTTTTGCACAACGCCGACCTGCTGCCGCCGCTGTTCGACAGACCGGTAAGTGTGACTTGGAGGCAGACACCGGAGACCAATCCCCTGACGGAAACCGCCAGGCTGGTGCCGCGTGGCCAGACCTATGGGCTTGAGCAAAACACAATCTGGTCCATCACCGAATTGCCAGGCGGCCAGACGCTACGCAAGAAGTTCATCCAACCGATGCAGACGGGCAAACCAGCAGTCAAGTGGTTGAGTCACGAAGCAAGCCTCGACGTCGCAGTGCTGGAACCCCGGACCCGCGTCATGTCGACCTACGTACTGCAGGAGTACTTCATTCCGGAGCTGCGTGCCATGGCCTTTGTTCGTGAGATGGCGAAGGTGCTGCAAAGGCACAACGTCGTGGCCCTGAATGTGTCCATCCGACACTCGCCCGCCGACACCGTGTCGCTGCTGCCGTGGGCGCCCGAGGACGTCTTTTCGTTTGTCCTTTACTACAAGCAGCGCACATGGACACGCGCGCAGAAGGCCGTCGGGGTTTGGACGCGTGAGCTCATCGAAGCGGCGCTGCAGCACGGCGGTCGCTACTATCTGCCCTATCAGCTGCACGCGACAAAACAGCAGTTCGAGTCAGCCTATCCGGAGGTAACGCAATTGCGACGGCTGAAGCAGCAGGTGGATCCGATGGGCAAGTTCTCCAACGAACTCTGGCGCAGGTATCTCTGAGCGGGTGAGCCGTCGCACGCGTGACAACGGCCTGTCTGCCCAGAAAAGGATAGCCCGCGTTCGAGCGAGGAAGTTCTTTACCACGATGCAGCGTTCGGGGTCGCGTCTTGCGTTCAAGCACGTCCGCTCTTGGGGGGCGGCCATGCATGGCGTGTTCTCTTGTCAGGCCGCCGGATCGTCGGCGGAGATCGACAGGAGCGAGTGCAGCACCGAAATCACATAACCTACCGCTACAGCAGCGGGAGCCAACGATGAGGGAGCACCATGAGAGCCTGTGCGATGGCGCCAGCAGACCGTCGAAAACAAGTGCAGCTCGTCGGGAACGATCTGGTCAAGCATTACGGCAAGAAGCGGTACTACACGGTTCAAGAGGTCAAGGAGGCAAATCGTCGCCAGAACATCCACCTTGATTTCGGCTGCTGGTCACACGCGACGTTCAACACTCACAGCGACTTCGATCAATACCACCAATCGATTGGTGAGAGCTGTGACTACGCGGCAATGAAGAGCGAGATGTTGTCCTCCGTGAGCAGCGCCACCGACACCTCATGGTTCGACTTCAATCTTTCCTGGCTCGAGTTTCCGGACATCGACTTTTCGCTATTCGATTTTCTTGATCTTTGAGGGAAGGTAGCGAGACGGCCGGGGGGGTGCGTACACATAGGGTCGCGCCTTGCGTTCAAGCACCGCCGGCCCAGGGGTCCCATTGGCGAGTTTTGGGAGACGGGCAAGGGCTGGATTGAGGTCTGGTGCCCTTTCGCCCACGCCGAGGCCATCAGCCTCGGCGTGGGCTCCGGTATCTGCTTCCCTCGAGCACGATCATGGTCAGCCTACTCGACGAACCGACGGAGAGGGCCAAGTCGCTCTCCCACCGCGCGTAGAATGGGATGGTCATTTGCACGCGAGACTGCCATGGACTGGAAACAGTACATCACCACGGATCCGAACATCCTGCACGGGGCGATCTGCTTCGTGGGAACGCGGATACCGGTAACCGTCGTTCTGGACAACCTGGCGAATGGCGCCACGTCGGAGGAGATCCTTCTGCAGTACCCTGGCTTGCGTGCGGAGTTCATCCCGGCGGCCTTGGGATACGCAGCGGAGTTGGCGCGGGAGCGAGTCGTCCCGACCCCGGCCTGACCCTCCCGTGAAGTTCAAGCTCGATGAGAATGTTCCCGAACTGGTTCGCCAATCGCTGGACGAGGCGGGCCATGACGCTCACACCGTTGCAGACGAAGGGTTGGCTGGCGCGACCGATCAGACAGTCCTTCAGGCCTGTGTTGCGGAAGACAGAATCCTGATCACGCTCGATCTCGACTTCTCCGATATTCGCGCTTATCCGCCGGGTTCGTATCCGGGCATATGGGTTCTCCGGCCTCCAAGGCAGACCTTCAGCAAGATCGACGAACTCGTACGAGCGGGTGTGCGGCTTAGTGCGGTGGAACGCGTCCGAGGTCAACTGTGGGTCATCGACGAGAAGCGTGTCCGCATACGAGACGGTGAAGAGTGACAAGCGTGACGGGTGTCGGCACGCGGCATGTTTGCCCAGTCCTGCATTCGAGCAAAGGCAGTCCGAGCTCCTGAAGCTGCGCCATCAGGCGTCACGACGACACAACGCCATCCGGGGCTCGCTATCGGTCCGGGGAGTTCAACGCAGCATCTGCGCGGGGGGAGGCGCCGGCCCCGGGCGAAGCCCGGGCTACGAGATGCCTCGGCAGATGCAGGGGTCGCAGCGCGCATTCGGGGGCCGTTCTTGTCCGACGTGCTTCGGCGCCAGGCGGCTGGATTGTCGGGGAATCGGACGACGAGCAGGCGGAACGGCAGTCAGCTCGTGCGTGATTGCGACGCGCGATCCCCGCGATCGCGCAGTGCGCGTCGAATCGTCGAGCGCGGGGCGCCTCGTGGTCAGGCCTGAGGTCGCCCCGGCCCTACCGCGAGTTCGCCAGCACCTCGTAGAACGCCTCCAGCCACTGCCGCTGTTCCGGTGTCTGCGGCATGGAGAATCCGCGTGACTGCCGCAGGATCTCGGGAATCGACTCTCGCGGCACGCCCATCAGGAACAGCAGGCTCGCCGTCAGCAGGCCGGATCGGCCGATACCCGCCAGGCAATGGACAACCAGCGCGCGCCCGGCGAGGACCTCCCGGTGAATGTCGCGCGTAAACGCCGCGAAATCCTCCATCGAAGTCGGAACGTCGTGGTCACGGATGGGGAACGACCGGAACGACAGCCCGACCCGCTCGCAGTGAATCGGCTCTGCGCTGATGCCGCGGGCTTCTCGTTCGCGGGGTTCCTGCAGCGACACAACGACATCCACGCCAGCAGCCTTCCAGCCCTCGATCTGGGCCGGGAGCGAATCGGCGTCGGGCGGGCAGGACGTCAGAGCGATCCGGTGGGGATCGATGTCGCGGACCCAGAGCAGTTCTTGTGTGAAGAGTTCCATGGGGTTCCGATTGGTCAGCGGGACGGCTCGGAGTCCGGCCGAATGGTGTACCTCATCCGGGACCGCTCCCTGGCCCGCGCGGCCTCGGTTTCCCGATCGCGCGGCGGCGAAGCGGTGACAAGGCTTCCGATCAGAGCGCGCGCCGCTGCAGCGACATCGTCGACAGCGCGATCGAAGGCTTCCAGATTGACTCGGGAGGGGGAATTGAATCCGCTCAGCTTGCGGACGAACTGCAGCGAAGCCTCGCGGATTTCTGAGTCCGTTGCGGGCGGCTCGAAATTGAACAGCGTTCGGATGTTGCGGCACATGGCGGATCGGGCCTCCGAGCTTGCGGGCGGGTAGGAGCCATCATGCTAACGCGTTGCGCGAGGGGCCTGCGTGGATGCGGGGGAGCCGCGTCTTGCATGACGTCTTTCTCGGTCAGGCGGATGGCGCGTCGACAAAAAGTGACAGGGAATCGGAAGAAGAGAAAGCAGAACGGCCGTCCGCTCGTGCGCTATCGCAAGACGCGACCTCAGCTATCGGATGAGGTCTCGCATTCAGGCAAGACAAATGGAGATCGTCCGTCGGCGCAGTTTCGTCAGTAGTGGTATCGGAGTTGTGCAATGAGCAACGCGTCGTTCTCGACTCGGTAGACCATCCGGTGCTCGTCAGTGATGCGTCTGGACCAGAATCCGGCAAGGGCATGCTTAAGTGGCTCGGGCTTACCAACACCCGAGAACGGATCACGCTTGACCTCCTGGATCAGCTTGTTGATCCGCTCCACCATCTTGCGATCTTGCTTCTGCCAGTAGACGTAGTCGTCCCACGCCTCGTCTGAGAAGACGAGTTTCACTTCACCAACTCACGTACCTTGCCTTTTCCCTCGGCCAGTTGCGTGACGGCTGACAGCAATCGCTTGGCGTTTGCGGGGCTTCTCAGAAGGTACGCCGTTTCTTCGAGGGCCTTGAAGTCATCGAGCGACAGCATCACGACTGACTGTTCTCCGTTTCGAGTGATGATGATCGGCTCGTGGTCTTCACAGACCCGATCCATGGTCTTGGCCAGGTTGGCACGTGCTGCGCTGTAGGAAATAGCGTCCATGTTCGCCTCCTTGATGTGTACGCTTTATTGTACATGTCCCGCGGAGGTCGTTGCCTGACCAACGATGGAGCAGCGGGATGCCCGGAGCCTTCCGTAGCCCGGGCTCGGCCCGGGCAATTCAATGCGGTGTTTGCCCGCGAGGAATCGCCGCCCCCGGGCGAAGCCCGGGCTACGTGATGCCTGTTCCAGCTCTGCCAGGGCGCGGTGCGCGCTCTACGAGAACAGCCCGCCGCCAGGCGCACGGGGCAGCGCGGTCGCCGCCTGCACCTCTTCCACGATTTCGATCCGCTCGACCCGGCAGTCGTGGAGCAGGTCCCGGATGCTCGCTTCGGCCCGCGCGAGGTCGTCGCCGGGCGCGAGCGGCCAGCGGTAAGCGTGCACCGAGAGTTCGTCGAAGGGCGATGTCAGCTCGACACGGATACTGCTGTCGCTGCGGGCCGAGATCTTCGCGATCGGATCGCCGGTTTCGCTGCGGATGCGTCGGATGGCACCCGTGGCAAACAGATGGAAGGCGGTCTCCTCGCGGGCGAAGCGCCCTTCGTTCAGCGCGGCGTACCAGGGCATCGGCGAGCGCGGCAGGGCCAGCAGCGACAATCCTTCGGTCGCGAGCTGCTCTGTCATCTCCTTCGACACCGACATGCCCCACCGGCCCACGGGCCCGGCAGTCTCCAGGAAAGTGGGCGCCGACGCGCTCGTCACGCAGGCGCCCGCCAGGAATCGCAGGTGCACGGTCTCATCGGCGGTGGTCAGTTCGATCGGTGCCGGTTCCAGCAGCGACACACCACCGGCCCCCCCGAGGTCGCGAGCGAGGCGATAGAGCGCGGCCGGCGACACACCCCAGGCGGCATCGGACTCGCCCAGCGCGTTGCTGAGCCCGAAGGTTTCGACCGGGCCGAGAGCACCGGCCGCGCGGAGCAGCGTCCGGATCTCGTTCACGTCAGGCAAGGCGCCTTGCACGGTGGCCGGAGCGGCGCCCGCCGTCACGAACACGATGGGGATCAGGAACAGCCGAGCGACGACGCCGTCGGGTCCGTCCAGCGCCTCGTCGAGTTCACTGATGGCGGCATCCACGGCGCGCACGGCCTCGCCGACGACATCGGGGCCTGCGTCCCTCACCAAGCCGAGTACGTCGTCGCCCGCGCTCTGCGAGAGGGCTCGACGGATCTGTCTCACCAGCACCTCACGCGAACGCGGCCCGGGCTCACGCAGCACCGCGGCAAGCCGCTCGGCGAGCGGCGTCGGAGGCGCGGACGACTGGGCGGGGCGGGGATCGGGCAATCGGGTCATGGTGGCGGCCGGGGTCGGGTGGACAGCGAAGAATCGCATGGAATGACCGCGAGCGAGCGCTCGCGTTCCGCGCTGCGGAAGGTACCATCGAGCCCATGTCCTCTCCCGTCGCTCCGCGCCCCGCCCGCTGGCTCCCCATCGCCGGCTGGCTTAGGGAGTACACCCGCCGCGATGCCCAGGGCGATCTGGTGGCCGGCATCATCACCGCGATCGTGCTGGTGCCGCAGGGCATGGCGTTCGCGCTGCTCGCCGGTCTGCCGCCGGAAGTGGGGCTGTACACGAGCGTGCTGCCGCCCATCGCCTACGCGCTCTTCGGCACGAGCCGGACGCTCGCCGTGGGCCCGGTGTCCGTCGCCGCGCTGATGGTGGCCCAGGCGCTCCACGATCTCCCCCCGGGGACGGATCCGGTGGCCGCCGCCCTCCTGCTCGCGCTCCTCGGCGGCGGCCTGCTCCTCGCGATGGGGTTCCTGCGCCTCGGCGTGGTCGAGAACGTGCTGAGCCACCCGGTGCTGTCCGGTTTCACGCTCGCCGCGGCAACGCTCATTCTCATCAACCAGCTGCCGAGCCTGCTCGGGTTCCGCTGGGACGGCTCGCCCGCGCATGCGGCGGCGGAGCTCGGCGCGCATCCGGCCACCGCCTTGCTGGGCGCGGGCGCCGTGATCCTGCTGCTGCTCATGGACCGCCCGCTCCAGCGCCTGCTGCGATCGCTCGGGCTGTCCGAGGTCAACGCGCGGCTGTGCTCGCGCGGCGGCCCGCTCGCGGTGATCGTCATCGCCACCCTCGCGGTCGCCGCGATACCCGGGCTGTCGAACTCGGTAGCCAAGGTCGGCGCGCTGCCGTCCGGCCTGCCCCTGCCCCGGCTGCCCTCCTTGCCGCTGCCGCTGCTGGCGCAGCTTGTCCTGCCGGCCGCACTGATCGCCCTGGTGAGCTACGTCGAGAGCCTTTCCATCGCCAAAGCACTCGCCGCGCGGCGGCGCGAGCGCATCGATGCGAATCAGGAACTGATCGCCCTGGGCGCGGCCAACATCGGCGCGGCGCTGGGCGGCGGCATGCCGGTGGCGGGCGGGTTCTCGCGCACGATGGTCAACTTCCAGGCGGGCGCCCGCACGCAACTCGCGTCGATCCTCACGGCGCTGCTGGTCGGCCTCGTCGCGCTCACGGCGGCATCCATGCTCGCGGGCGTGCCGAAGCTGGCGCTCGCTGCGATCATCATCGTCGCGGTCGCCCGGCTCGTGGACATCCCGTCCATCCGTGCGCTCTGGCGGTACGACCGGATCGACGGCGCCGTCTTCGCAGTCACCGTCATCGGCGTGCTGGCGCTCGGCATCGAGAAAGGTATCGCGGCCGGCGTCATCGCGTCTCTGGTGGGCTTCTCCGCACGCAATGCCCGTCCCCACATTGCCGTGCTGGGGCGCATCCGCGGCAGCGAGCATTTCCGCAACGTGCGCCGGCACGAGGTCGAGACCTGGCCGCATCTGCTGTTCGTTCGTCCGGACGAGAACTTCACGTTCGCCAATGCGGGATTCCTCGAGTCCTGGCTGGGCAACGCGGTGAGCGAACACCCGGACGTGCGCCATCTCGTTCTCGTGATGAGCAGCGTGAACACGATCGACAGCACCGCGCTGGAACGCCTCGAACGGCTGCTCGAGGCGCTTCGGGAAACCGGGGTGACCCTGCATCTGACCGACGTCAAGGGCCCGCTCATGGACCGCATGCAGACGACGGCGCTGATGCGCAGCCTGCCGCCGGGACAGGTGTTCCTGAGTGCGCACGCCGCGGCCGAGGCGCTGCGGAAGGATTGACGTTGTACGTAGCCCCGACTCTGTCCGGGGCGGACATCACGCATAGAGCATTGACGCCGGTCCCCGGACTGCCGAAACTCCCCTCAACCCGCCCGTCCTCCGGAGACCCTCCATGATTCGCCGCTGCACCGTGCTGTTCCTGTCACTCCTCGCCGCCGCGGCGGTCTCCCCTGTTCGCGCCGCGAGTCTCCAGGACGAGTTCGACCGCCTCGCCGACTCGCTCGAATCCAAGGTGATCGCCTGGCGGCGGGACATCCACCAGCATCCGGAGCTTGGCAACCGCGAAGTCCGCACCGCGAAGATCGTCGCGGACCATCTGACGGCGCTGGGCTATGAAGTGAAGACCGGCGTGGGCGTCACCGGCGTGGTCGGGGTCCTGCGCGGCGGCAAACCGGGGCCGGTTGTGGCGCTGCGTGCCGACATGGACGCGCTGCCCGTCACCGAAGAGGTGGATCTCCCCTTCGCGTCGAAGGTGCGCACCACCTACGCGGGCAAGGAAACCGGCGTCATGCACGCCTGCGGTCACGACACGCACGTGGCCATGCTGATGGGCGCCGCAGAAGCCTTCGCCAAGGTGAAGGACCGCCTGCCGGGCACCGTCAAGCTCATCTTCCAGCCGGCCGAGGAAGGCCCGCCACAGGGCGAGGAAGGCGGCGCAGCGCTCATGCTGAAGGAAGGCGCGTTCGAGAATCCGAAACCCGATGTCGTGTTCGGCCTCCACATCGGGGCGATCCTGCACGAGGGGGAACTGGGCTATCGGCCCGGGGCGGCGATGGCTGCCGCCGATGTGCTGCGCATCACGGTGAAGGGTCGGCAGACGCACGGTTCCGCACCGTGGGGCGGCGTGGACCCGATTGTTGTAGCGTCGCAGATCGTGCTGGGGCTGCAGACCATCGTGAGCCGCCAGGTGAACATCGCCAAGGAGCCGGCCGTGGTGACGATCGGCGGCATCGACGGCGGCATCCGTTTCAACATCATCCCGGACAAGGTCGAGATGGTCGGGACGATTCGCACCTTCGACGAAGCGCTGCGCGACGACATCCACGCGCGCATCAAGCGCACGGCGGAGAACATCGCCGAGGCCTCCGGCGCGACTGCCGAGGTTTCGATCGAGAAGCCCTACGCCGTCACCGTCAACGATCCGGCGCTCACCGCGCGCATGCTGCCCACGCTGCAGCGGGTCGCAGGCACCGACAACGTCAAGCTGCGTGACCGGCTGATGGGCGCGGAGGACTTCTCGTTCTTCGCGCAGCGCGCCCCCGGACTGTTCGTGTTCCTCGGTGGCACGCCGAAGGGCGAGGACATGAACAAGGTCGCGTACAACCATTCGCCGCGCTTCGCCATCGACGAGAAGGCGCTGAAGCTCGGCGTGCGCACGCTGCTCAACCTCACGGGCGACTACATGGGCGCGAAGTAATGCGCCGGCGGCGTGCCGCGCGATGAACTTCCTCGCGCATCTGTATCTCACGCCGCCGACGCCCGGCGGGCGCATCGGCAGTTTCCTCGGCGATCACGTCAAGGGGCCTCTGGAGCGCGCGCCGTACGACGCGGAAATCGTCTCGGCCATCCGGCTGCACCGGGCGGTGGATACGTTCACCGACTCGCATCCGCTGGTCACGGCCAGCAAGGCACGCCTCTCCGCAGCGCGGCGCCGGTACGCGGGCATCATCGTCGACATCTGCTACGACCACTTCCTCGCCCAGGCTTGGGACGAGTACCACGCCAAGCCACTCGAAGCCTTCGTCGGTGAGGTGTATCGCGATCTGTCGGCCAGCACCGTCGCGCTGCCGTCGGGTCTCGCTGCGATGATTCCGCGACTCGTCGAATACGACTGGCTGACGTCCTACCGCGAACTGCACGGCATCGCCCGGGCGCTCGACGGCATGGGGCATCGCATCTGGCACGCCGGGGCTCTCGTCGGCGCCGTGACCGAGATCGAGGACCACTACGAGGCGCTGCGCGCGGACTTCACCGCGTACTTTCCGGAACTCGTCGCGGAGGTCTCGCAGCACGCACGGGCTATTGATGTCGAAGGAGGCACCGCATGACCTGCGCGGATCGCGTGACATAGAATCGGCTCTCCCTTCCCTGAGACATTCGATCATGCCCCGAAGCAGACAGGTGTTCGCCATGGGCGGCGCGTTCCTGGCGGACCCCGACAACAATCTCCATCTCGAAACCTACTTCAAGGATCTCACGGGGCTGGCATCACCGAAGATCCTGTTCATCCCCACCGCGAGCGGCGACAACGAGCCCTACCAGCTGCGGTTCTTCCAGGCGTACATGAAGCTCGGCTGCCAGCCCGCCGTGCTGCCGTTCTTCAAGCGCACGCCGAAGCCTCTCGATGAATTCGTGGCGGGGTTTGATGCCATCGCCGTGGGCGGCGGCAACACGCGCAGCATGCTGGCCATCTGGCGCGACTGGGGGCTGGACGGGATCCTGCGCGATGCCTACGAGCGCGGCGTGCCCATGGGCGGGTCGAGCGCGGGGTCCATCTGCTGGTTCGAACAGGGCATCACCGATTCGATCGCTGGCCCGCTGACGAGTCTGCCGTGTCTGGGTCTCGTGCCGGGCAGCAACTGCCCGCACTACGACAGCGAGAAGGACCGGCGGCCCATGTTCCAGGCGATGGTCGGCGCCGGTCAGGTGCCGGATGGGATGGCGGCCGACGACGGCGTCGGCCTGCACTATGTGGACGGTGTGTTCCACCGCGCCGTCGCGAACCGCCCCAAGTCAATGGCGTGGGCGGTGCGGCGCGTGGCCGGAGGAATCGAGGAAGTGGCGATCGAACCCCAGCGTCCGGCGGGCTGACGCCCGACGCCGGGGTTCGGGAGATCAGGATGCTGCGGTCTGCAGCATCCACTCCCAGACTTCGCCCTCGTCGGTATCGTGCCCGCGACCGGTGAGGTGGAAGCCCAGCTTGGTGAGCACGGCGGTGGCGGAGTTCTCTTCTGCCGGCGTGTGAGCGATCACGCGGATGCCGTGCTGCGCGTCGAAGGCGATTCCCATCAGTGCGCTTGCCATCGCGGTGGCGTGGCCGCGTCCCTGGAACTGCGGGAAGGTATAGAAGGCGATCTCCACGCGATTCGCGCGAGGCGGCGTCTTGAAGGCACAGGTGCCCACGCACTGCTCGCCGAAAAACCCGAGGTACCCGATCCACGGCGGCTCGTAACCGATGGCCGCATACAGCTCCGCCGAGGCTTTGCTCGCGTCGATAGCCTCGCGCGGCAGCGCGAGACCGTTCACCGTCGGCTTACCGTCCCGGCCGATGGGGATCAACCGCAGCACGTCCGGCGAGGCGCCCGGCGCCAGGACCACCGGGGACGACTCGGGCCGGGCCTCGGAGTTGTCGATGTCGCCGAAATTCGCAACGTCCCACTCACCTCGATGGCGGTAAAGCCGCTTGTGCAGCCGCGGAAAGTCGATGATGTCGTGATCGAGCCGCTGCCCGACCACGAGACACACGAGCGGCTCCGTGCCGTCATTGATGAGTTCGTGCGGGATCCCGTCGGTCGGAAAGCCGAGGAAGTCCCCCGGGCCGATGAGGATCGTGCGCTCCCCGACCACGGCTGAGCCGCGCCCCGACAGGACGTATACGCACTCCTCCTCGAAGCGATGAGCGTGGAACTCGGTGGACCGATGCCCGGGCGCCACGGAGATCCAGTGGACGCCCAGATTCTGGAGACCCACAGCGTCGCCGAGCGACTTGTTGACCCGGACGGCGTTGGGGTTGAGGAAGTGGGTGTGCTGCCCCCCTTCCATGTTCGCGATGTCTTTGGCGGAAAGGTACATGGTGGTTCGCTGGCTGAGCCCGCGTATTCGAATCTCTGACCGGAGTAGCGGTAACCGTACCATGAGCCCGCGCCTGCTGCGACGCTCCACCGACAAATTTTGGCGCCTCGCCCGTCACGCCGCCGGCAGTGTCACGTTCCGGCGCCATGACAACGTCAAAGGCAAGGTCATGATCCGCGGCCCTGCCTAAAGTCTTCGAAGTTCCGGCCGTTAAGGCTCTTTAGCGAGGGAATCGTCCGCCCCCCCTGGGGGACGGCAGACCTTGCCGGATGGAGCCCCCGGACAGCCGGAACGGCACTGGGGCCTGGTGACGAAAGGGAGGGTACGACGATGATGGAACGGGTGTTTTTTCCGAGAGAACGTCTTTGGGAACGGGCGGGGGTGGACTTCCGCCGACTTACGCTACCCACTGCACGCCCTGACCGACCCTCAGCCCGAGCATCTTCGCTGCGCTATCGGCAGGCATGGCGACCTCTACTAGTCCGAGGCTGTTGACGTACCAGAACCCCTTGCCCCGCGGCGCGTCCCCGAAGACGCGCGCGTGGGGGAACCGCATGCGGCGGATGAGCAGTTCCCGACTTTCGTCGGCATTGGTTCCGCGTATTCCGGTGAACGCGTTGCCGTAGTGATCGATGTAGATGATCTCCGCGAGATCATCGCCGGACAGCAGTTCACCCGGCGCCGGAATGCTCTTCACGTTCTCGTTGGGAAACTCCCCCGTCACGACCGAAGCCGCCATCGGCGCGAAGATGTCCCGCCCATGGAACGACACGGACACGCCGGGCGGGTGGGACGTGATGTGCCAGGCAGTCTTCATGGTGCCGCGGGCCCACAGGACCGACAGCAGTCCGTTGTCCGGACCGATGTAGGACCGACCGTCCACCCGAACCACCAGGCCGGGCCGCTGAGTGCCGACGCCCGGATCCACCACCGTCATGAACACATGCCCGCGCGGCACCTGCGACGCCATGGCCGCCAGCAGATGCGCCGACGCCCTCACGTTGAAGGTGGGCGCTTCGCTCAGCAGATTGATGACCCGCACGCCGGGGGCGTAGCGGTCGATGACGGTCTCCACCTGGCCGACGTAGAGGTCGGAGGCACCGAAGTCGGAGAAGAGCAGGATGGCCATGGCCGAAGGATCGCACGTCCCGTGCCCGTCCGCTCCCCACCACCGTTCAGACGAACTGCAGCAGGGTCGTCCCCAGACCGATCAGGCACAGCCCGACCCACGTCGATCGGGTGAGGGTCTGCCCGAACAGCAGCCGCCCGACGATCACGACCGCCGCGAGGCCGAGACCGCCCCAGAGCGCGTAGGCGATCGACAGGGAGATGCCTTCCGCGGCTAAGCCCAGGCAGCTGAACGCGCCGATGACCAGCAACAGACCCAGCACGCCCCACCCGCGACGGCGGAATCCGTCCGCGAGCTTGAGGCAGACCTCGGCACCCAGTTCGAGCGCGATCGCCAGGGCCAGCCAGGCGGCGTGGACCCACGAAAAATCGGGACCCATGACATCACCCCGCCCCGACTGGCGTGGAAGGTCCGGTCTCGACTTCGCCGGCCGCCCCTTTGACCAGCCAGACACCCGCGAGGATCAGGACGAACGCGCCAGCCTTCGCGATGCCGAGGGGTTCCGCGAGCAGGAACCACGACAGCACCGTGATCAGCATGAGACCGACACCTTCCCATACCGCATAGGCCACGCCCATGGGGACGCGGCGCATGGCGACCGATAGCAGATAGAAGGACAGTGCCACGCACGACGCCATCAGGACGTGAGCGAGCACCGGATGGCTTCCGCGGATGGAAGCGAGCAGCGTCGTGCCGGCAACTTCGGCGACGATGGCTGCGAACAGCACGAGCCAGTGAAACATGACGAGCCTCCGGCACGGCGGTGCACCGATGTCGTTCGCACGCGAAGACACCCGCACTGCAGCCGTGCGTATGGAGTGAAAACCTGGATTTCGGAGTTGCCGGAGAGGCCCGGCGGCCGGAAAGGGGCGCTAACGCTCGGTAATGAAGGCGCGCTCGTCGGCGAAGATGAGGAAAATGGTCCTGCGGGTCCAGCGGAGGTGTGTGGCGTCGTAGATCATGATGTCTGGGTCTCTTCGTGATGCACGCGGATGCATGCGACAGAGCTTGCTCATCAGCGACACCAGTCTATCAGTGCTCTTCGACGGTTGGCAACCGCGTTCCGGACGCGGGCAGCCGCGGCGTCAGCCCCGTCCGCGGTAGGCGGGCACGCCCTGATCGGGAATCCAAACGCCTGCCGGGGGGGCGCCGGTCTGCCAGAACACGTCGATCGGCATGCCGCCGCGCGGATACCAGTAGCCCCCGATGCGCAGCCAGCGCGGCGCGAGCAGTTCCCGCAGGCGCTTGCCGATGGCGATGGTGCAATCCTCGTGGAACGCTCCATGATTGCGGAACGCGCCCAGGTACAGCTTGAGCGATTTGCTCTCCACCAGCCACGCGGCAGGCACGTAGTCGATCATCAGGTGCGCGAAGTCGGGCTGACCCGTGACCGGGCACAGCGACGTGAATTCCGGCGCAGTGAAGCGTGCGACGTAACGCACATCCGGATGCGGATTGGGCACGCGCTCCAGCACGGCGGCCTCGGGGGAAGCCGGCAACGCCGTCTGCACGCCCAGCTGCTGCAGCTTTGCGCTCTTCGGTGGGGATTTCTTCGCGGTGGCCATGACGGACTCCGTTACGGGATAGGGAAGAGACAGCGCACGTTGTTTACGCGGCTACTTGACGCGCTTGCCCGCCGCGTAGACCGCGTGTACTACGCGATCGTCGGCCGCTGTCATGAGCGCACCCAGCCAGTCGTGCGCGTCACGCGCCTGCCGGCATCGCCAGTCGAGCCAGGCGACGGGACTCGTGTCCACCACGACGATATCGGCATCCATGCCGCGGCGCAGATTGCCGATCGTCATGTCGAGTCCGAGCGACTGCGCACCGCCGCCGGTGGCGAGCCACAGCGCCTGCGCCGGGGCGAGGTTCGCACCGCGGAGTCGCGCGACTTCATACGCGGCGCCCATCGTGCGCAGCATGGAAAGCGAGGTCCCTGCGCCCACATCGGTGGCGAGGCCGACCCTGATGCCGCCGGCAATGGACTTTGCGCTCGCGAGGTCGAACAGGCCGCTGCCCAGGAACAGATTGGACGTCGGACAGTGCGCGATCGCGGAGTCGGTGCTCGCGAGACGCATCCGCTCGCGGTGCGTGAGGTGGATGCCATGGCCGTAGATCGCGCGCGGCCCCAGCAGTCCGTGTGTCTCGAGGACGTCGACGTAGTCGATGCAGCGCGGGAACAGCTGCCGGACCCAGTTGACCTCCGCCGTGGTCTCGGACAGGTGGGACTGCAGCCAGCAGCCGGGAAACTCCTCGCGCAGAACGCGTGCGACTTCCATCTGCTCGGGCGTGCTGGTGGCAACAAAGCGCGGCGTGACGGCATAGCCCAGCCGTCCTTTCCCATGCCAGCGCTCGATGAGCGCGCGGCATTCGTCGTAGGACGACTGCGCCGTGTCGAGCAGGCCCTCGGGCGCGTTGCGGTCCATCATCGTCTTGCCGGCAATGATGCGCAGACCGGCGGTCTGAGCCTCGGAGAACAGGGCATCGACCGACGCTGCATGCACCGTGCCGTAGACCGCCGCCGTCGTCGTGCCCTGCCGGGCGAGTTCGTCGAGGAACAGGCGGGCAACCCGCTGCGCGTAAGCCTCATCCGCGAACTTGCGCTCTTCGGGAAACGTGAAGTGCTCCAGCCATTCCAGCAGTCCGTGACCGCAGGCCCCCGTGATGCCGAGCTGGGCGAAGTGCACGTGACTGTCGATGAACCCGGGCATCATCATGCCGCTGGGGAAGGTCTCCAGGGGCACGCCCGGCGGCAATCGCCGCAGCAGCGCCTCGGCCGGGCCGAACGCGGCGATCCGCCCCTCTTCCATCAGCAGGATCGCATCGGAATCGTGGACGAGCGCTTCCGAGGGAGGATCTATGAAGGGGTCGCCGCGGAAGGACAGCGCCGGGCCGCGCAGAGCACGAAACTGCGTCATGCGGCGAGCACCTCGCGCGTGTGCTGGGCGATCATCTTTTCCTCGTCGGTCGGAATGACGTAGATCTTCACCCGACTGGCGGGCGTGCTCACGACCACTGCACCGGCATCGTTGGCGGCGACGTCGAGTTCCACGCCTAGCCAGCGCGCGGCGGCGCACACACGCGCGCGAATCCGCGGACTGTTTTCCCCGATGCCTGCCGTGAACACGAGCGCATCGACGCCCCCGAGCGCAGCCACCGCAGAACCGATCTCGCGCCCGATGCGGTAGCAGAACAGTTCGATCGCGAAGCGCGCATCGGGCTCCTCACTCGCCTCCAGGACCCGCATGTCGGACGACACGCCGGAGACGCCCAGCAAACCGGACTCGTGATACAGCAGATGCTCCACCTGCGGGACCGTCATGCCCAGTCCGGCCTGGAGATGCAGGACCACGCCGGGGTCGAGTGCGCCGCTGCGGGTGCCCATGGGCAAGCCGTCCAGCGCCGTGAATCCCATGCTGGTGGCCTCGCTCCGCCCCGCCTTCATCGCACAGAGGCTGGCACCATTGCCGAGATGCAACGCAATGACTCGGCCCGCGGCGGAAGCGGCATCCACTTCGGCCAGCCGCGCCGCGATGAACTCGTAGGACAAGCCGTGAAATCCGTAGCGGCGGATGCCCTTGCCGGTGAGTGCCCGGGGCAGGGCATACGCCTGCGCCACATCGGACTGGGTGCGATGAAAAGCGGTATCGAAGCAGGCCACCTGAGGCAGGGCGGGCGCCTGCTGTCGGAGCGCACGGATCGGCGCCAGGTTGAACGGCTGATGCAGCGGCGCCAGCGGCACGAGGCGTTCGAGTTCGTCGAGGAGAGCATCGTCCACCCGTTGCGGTGCCGCGCGGTCGGGCCCGCCGTGCACGACGCGATGACCCACGGCGCCCAGCGCCGTGGCGTCGCCCGCGTAGCGCGACAGGAGCCACGCGGACGCCCGGTCGTGGTCGAACGGTGTGGAGAGTGTCTGCGCCTCGACCTTCGCCACGCTCTGGCCTCGGGTCTCGATCCGCATCCCCTCGCCCGTCGCTTCGAGCTTGCCGTGCTCGCGCAGCGACAACGTGCCGCCCGCGGCATCGAAGAGCGAGAACTTGAGGCTCGAGGAGCCTGCATTCACCACGAGGATGGGGCCGCGCATCGCAGGCTTCAGGGAAGAATCCGGCTTCGCCCTTCCCGGCGTGCCTGGGCGAGCAGCGCCGCGATGGCGCAGGACGCGAGCCGGGAGATCGCCGGATCGGCACGGCTCGTGAGCACGACGGGCACTCTGGCACCGAGCACGATGCCGGCAGCGTCGGCATTCGCCATGAAGGAGAGGCTCTTCGCCAGCATGTTTCCGGCTTCCAGGTCCGGCGCGATCAGCACGTTCGCGCGGCCCGCGACCGGCGAGTCGATTTCCTTGATGCGCGCGGCAGCGAGGCTGATCGCATTGTCGAGGGCGAGCGGCCCGTCGATGGCCGCACCGGTGATCTGACCGCGGTCCGCCATCTTGCACAGCGCCGCGGCCTCGACCGTCGAGGGAATGCGCGGATTCACGGTCTCCATCGCGGAAAGAATGGCCACGAGCGGCGTCGCGATGCCGAGGACGTGCGCGAGGTCGATCGCGTTCTGCACGATGTCGACCTTCTCTTCGAGCGTCGGGGCGATGTTGACGGCGGCGTCTGAAATGAGCAGGAGATCCGCGGAGTCGGGGACGTCCATCACGAAGCAGTGGCTGATGCGGCGCGCCGTTCGCAGACCGGTGTCGCGATGGACAACCTCCGCCATGAGTTCGTCCGTGTGGAGGCTCCCCTTCATGAGGGCTTCGGCTCTTCCCTGCCGGACGATTTCGACGGCACGCGCTGCGGACGCGTGCGAATGCGGCGCGTCGACGAGTTCGATGCCGTCCAACGCAAAGTCCGCGGCGGCCGCAGCCGCGCGCATCCTCGCCAGAGGACCCACGAGCACCGGTGCAATCAGCTTGCGTGCCACGGCGGCGGCGACACCTTCCATCGCGGCGGCGTCGCACGGATGCGCCACGGCGGTCGGGATGGCGTCGAAGCCGTCGCACGCAGCCAGCAGCCGCTCGAAGTGCCTGTGCCGCATCACTTGCGCTTTCGCGGCGAGGGTGCGGGTTGGGCCACCAGCCGCTCGCGCATGGCCGCGAGTTCCGCCTGCTGCGGTTCCGCGAGCGCGGGGTACTCGAGGCCGAGACCTTCCATCAGATCGACGATCGCGGCAGCCACCACCGTGCGCGTGAACCACTTGTTGTCGGCGGGGACCACGAACCAAGGGGCTTCCGGCGTGGCGGTGGCACGGATCGCGTCCTCGAAGGCGCTCATGTAGGTATCCCAGTGTTCGCGCTCGAGGACATCCTGCGCGGCGAACTTCCAGTTCTTCGCGGGATCGTCGATCCGTTCGAGAAAACGGCGGGCCTGCTCTTCGCGTGACACGTTGAGGAAGAACTTGCGGATCGCCACGCCGTTGCGGGAAAGGTAGCGCTCGTACGCGGCGATATCCTCGCAGCGCTCCTTCCAGATGCGCTTCGTCACGAGTTCGTCGGGCAGTTTCTGCCGGCCGAGAATCTCCGGATGGACGCGAACGACCAGCACTTCTTCGTAGTACGAACGGTTGAAGATGCCGATGCGTCCCCGCTCGGGCAGCGCGGCGTTGCTGCGCCAGAGGTAGTCGTGATCGAGTTCCTTGCTGGTCGGCGCCTTGAACGACGTGACGTGACAGCCCTGCGGATTGATGCCGGACATCACGTGCTTGATCGTGCTGTCCTTGCCCGCAGCGTCCATCGCCTGGAACACGAGCAGCACCGCCCAGTGGTCCTGTGCGAAGAGCTTTTCCTGCTCTTCGGCGAGCCAGTGCACCGTCTCCTGCAGCCAGAGCTTCGCGGCGTCCTTCGACTCGCTGCCCAGCCCGCCGGTATCCGCGGGGTCGTGGCGATCGAGCCGGAAGCGGCGCCCGTCGTCTACGCGATAGGGGGCGATCAGCTTTGCGATGCGCTTGCGAGACTTGGCGTCCATGTCGATCTCCTCCGGCGATGGCCGGTCAGGCGGTTCAGCGGATGGCGACCATCGCGAGGCAGGTCACCACGACGACGGTGAGTCCTCCGCGCAGGCGCAGGTACCAGCCGGGCAGGACGAATCGCGTGGCGAGCGTGCGATCCATCGTGAAGTGCACCACGAACATCGCTGCCGTGAGCGCAAGCCCGGTGCGCGGCGGCATGAGCAACCCCACCCAGGCCACGAGGGACGGCACCACGCTCCAGCCCATGACGACGGCGCGATCGGGCTCCGTCATCTCGCGATGAACCAGGGCGATGCCCCAGTGCACCGCACCGATGAAGGAAAGAATCACGGCCGCGTAGGTGCGGAGCCAGTCGAGCAGGGTCGGGTGGTATTCGGGGGGCGTGACCCAGAGGCCGCCGGTGAGCACCACGAACGGAATGAGCCCGCCCGCCCCCAGCCACAGGGGGACAGTGGGAACGGGGACTCGCTCGGGGGGAGGGGCCATCGACGCTGCACGGTAGGGAACAGACCCGAGTATGCCAAACGCGCCCCACCCGGGCCAGCGCGGACCTTCCCCGTCGGCGACTACCGCCGCAGCAGCGACTCGGGTACGACGAGCCGCAGATTGCCCGGCTCGATCTCGAATGCCGCAGGCAGCCAGCCGATCTGCTCGCCGTCGGCCTCGATGGGCACGGGCTCGTCGCTCGTGGCCTCCACGCGGCGGGCGCGCCAGTGGTCGATCTCGGGGTGATTGCGGGGAATGCCGTTCGGGGCCCCGGCGAGGCGCGCGATGTCCGGACGGCTGACGTCCCGCATGCGGACGACGTCGAACAGGCCGTCGTTGATGCGGGCCTGGGGCAGCGGCCGCATGCCGGCCAGGTGCTGGCCGTTGCCGATGATGAGTCTGGCCGTAGGCGAGACGCCCAGATCCTTGCCGTCGATGGTGAGCCGGATCGGCGGCACCTTCATGCCGCGCAGGCCCAGCAGCATGCCGGCCCGGTAGGCAAGCCGTTGGCCGACCGAGGCCTTGCCCGTCTCGCCCTGACGCAGGGCATCTACGCCCAGACCGGCCTCGGCAATGTTGGCGAAGCGGAACTTGACGGCACGGAAGCCGTGATCCCGGCAGTGGATGATGCCGACGTCGATGGCCGTGACCGCGCTGCCCAGGGCGACCGAGAGGCTGCCTTCGAGGTCGGTCGGAATGCCGATCATGCGGGCGAAGTCGTTGTCGCTGCCCATTGGCAGCAGGCCGACTTCGATCCCGGTGCCGGCAAACTCGTGCGTTGCCGACTGCATGGTGCCGTCACCACCCGCGACGACTACGCGATGGAATCCGCGGGTCGCTGCCATCGCAGCGAAGCGTCGGAACTCGCCAACCCCGGTTGTCTCGATGATCTGGATCGACGGGCGTGTCCGTTCGATCACGTCCCTGAGGCGACGCGCTGCTTCGGCTTCGGCCGATCCGGTGTTGATGACAACGACAACGCTCACCGGCGCATCTGCCGGGCCTCGCCGCAGCCGTGTGACTGGTGCCTTGGTGGCATGTTCTATTTGAGTTGGAAAATCAAGCACTCCGCGGTCGGCATTGTCGACCCCAGGCCTTTCCCGCACAAGCCCTTGCGCCGCCGGCCTCATGGGTCGAAACGCACTTTGCCGGTATCCGCATCGAGGCTCGCCGACACCACGACGATCCGGCGATCGCGGACCATGGCGCGAAGCAACGGACTTGCAGAGAGGATATCGCGGACCGGGGCAACGTTGCCGGTCCCGGCGTCGGAGTGCACGACCGGTGATCGATCGCAGGCCGCTTCCGCCAGCACGACGATGGCCTTCACCCCACCCGCCTGCGCGGCGAACTCGAGGCTGCCGAGCACGTCCCGGGTGATGCGCCGGCCGGGTACACGGGCACTGAAGAGGTCACCGATGCCCTGGTCGAAGGCCAGTTCCGGCGTGAAGCGGCTTTCGGTGCAGCTGACCACCGCGGCGTAGGGAAACTGCGCCTGCGCGGTCGACTGCATGTCCCGGTAGACATTGCGCTCGGCAGGACGGCCCGTGACGAAGCGCTCGTTGCCGGCCTTCAGTCGGGAGAGCACGGCGTCGGGCGTCGCCGCCGTCTGCTGAGCACGGGTCGGCGCCGAGGCGGACTCCGCGGGCATCGGGGCCGGCTCACGGGCCGGTCGACCGGCCTGCCAGAGCGAGCAGCCCGGCAGGCACGCCAGCATCGCGACGGCTGTCGCGACGCGCCTAGGCAAGGTGAGCATGACCCGCGCGGATCACAGGTGCAGCAGATCCTTGCCGGCGACCTTGTCCTGGGCGGCGTGGTCTTCCAGAAACTGCACCTTGCCGGTCTCGACGTCGAGCATGGCGCCGACGACCTTCAGCTTGCCCTCGTTCACCAGACCGCGAAGGATCGGGCTCTCGTCAAGAAGCTGACGCACCTGCTTCTGCACGTTCATCTCGGCGACCTGATCGACGAAATGGTGGTTCTGGGAGTTGCGCGGCGTGCCGTCCGCCGGCACGGCATCGCGCGCAGGGCGCAGCTTCTCGAGCAGATCGGTAAGGTTGCCCATCTTCACGTTGTCACAGATGCCCTTGATGGCACCGCAGTGCGTGTGGCCCACCACCACGATGAGACGGGAGCCGGCCACCTTCGACGCGTACTCCAGGCTGCCCAGGATGTCCTTGGTGACGACGTTGCCGGCGACACGGGCCGTGAAGACATCGCCCACGCCCTGATCGAAGATGACCTCGGGCGCCGCACGCGAATCGATGCAGCTCACCACACTCGCGAAGGGGAACTGGCCATGGCCGGTCACCTTCACCTGTTCGCGCAGGTCCCGCTTGGCCATCTTGCCGGACAGAAAGCGGTTGTTGCCGTCCTGGAGCAGCTGCAGCGCCGCACTCGGGGTCACCTTGGCCTGACGCTCCTTGGTCATGGGGGCCCCGGCGACAGCGACAGCATCGCTCTTGGCAGCTTCGCCCTTGGCGGTTTCGCTCCGGCCGACGGCGGGATTGGAGGCGCAGGCGGACAGAAAGATGGCGAAGGCGGACAGGGACAGCTTGGTGAACGACATGATCGATTTCTCCCGACGGGCGTGTTCGAGCCAAAGGACTCGTCGATCGGAATCTACGGCCGGAACCTCCAAAACTTGACCGTTCGATGGCAGCGTCCGGCGCGCCCACCGTGACAAACCCTGTCCGCGACGCGACAATCCGGGGAATCGGCCTCGGACGGAACCATGGCGGAAATCATCTGCGTGCTCGGCACCAAGGGGGGCACGGGCAAGACGACGGCATCACACATGCTGGGCGAGGGCCTGGGGCTCCTGGGCCATCGGGCGGTCGTGGTACTCACCGACACCGGCCGGGCGCTGCTGTCGCGTGACAATCGCCGGTATCTGACGGCAGATGCGCGCACACCGGAACAGCTCGCGAAGGTCGTGGAGAAGCTCCACGCGCTGAAGGGCTGGATCGGCGTCATCGACGGGGGTGGCGGGCGTACCGAGCACGACCGGCGGCTCGCTTCTCTGGCCAACCTGATCCTGCTGCCGTTCCGCGACTCCCCCGAAGACATGCGAACCGTACGCGATGACCTCGCGCGGTTGCCGAACAGCCTGGGCCTGCCGTCCCAGTGGCCGACCAACCCCTGGCAGCGCGATTCCGCGAAACGCCTGCTCGACAGCATGCTGGGCGACCACGCCGACCGGCTGCTGGATCCCGTCGCGGCAGTGAGCAGTTCCAAGCTCCTGCTGCTCGAAACGCTCCCGACTGAACTGCCTACACCGCTGAACAACGCGTGCCGCGCACTGGCGGATCAGGTGCTCGACCGGCTCGGCATCGACGAACCGCTCACGACTCGGTAGGGGCGGTCCGCCCGAAGTCCGCGGCGGGCACCCGCCTACCGCGCGATCCGCACCATCAGCTTGCCGAGGTTCGTCCCGACGAACAGCATGTTCATCGCCGCTGGCGCGTTCTCCAGCCCTTCCACCTCGTGCAGGCGGAAACGGAGCAGTCCGTCGCGGTGCCATTGCGAGAGCGCGCGTATGGCCTCACCAGCGCGCGATGCAAAGTCCGAAGTGAGAAAACCTTGCATGCGCAGCCGCTTCACCACGAGCAGAAACAGGTTGCGCGGACCGGGATCGAACTGCGACACGTCGGTCCGGTTGTACTGCGAGATCGCACCGCAGACCGCAACGCGGCCATGCAGGTTCATGCGATCGAGCACCGGTTCGAGCATCGGACCGCCAACGTTGTCGAAATAGACATCCACGCCTTCCGGACAGCAGCGGGCCAGCCCCTCGACGAGATCCTCGCGCCGATAGTCGATGGCCACCGCGCAACCGAGTTCGTCCACCAGCCAACGGCACTTGTCGGCCGTGCCGGCAACGCCCACCACCCGGGCGCCGAGAATGCGGCCGATCTGGCAGGCGAGCGAACCCACGGCGCCCGCGGCACCGGAGACGAGCATCGTTTCGCCGGCCACGAGCTTGCCCACGTCGGTGACACCGAAGTACGCCGTGATGCCGATATGGCCGAGCAGCCCGAGCCACAATTCGGGCGTCATCGCCGGATCGGCCGGCAGGCGGTTCACGGCCCGCGCATCGGCCACGGCATAGTCCTGCCAGCCGAGCAGTCCGGACACGAGCGTGCCGACGGGCAATGCTTCGGATTCCGACCGCTCGACGCGACCGACGGCGATGCCCCGCATGACCTGGCCCAGCTTTTGGGCGGGAAGATAGGTGTCGCGTTCCCACATCCAGAGCCGGTTGGTCGGGTCGAGCGACAGCACCAGGTTGCGCACGAGCACCTGCCCCGGACCCGGGACCGGCACGGGCTCCTCATGCCATTCGAAATGGTCGGTGCCCGCCTGCCCTTCCGGGCGGCCGACGATGCGCCATTGGCGATTGATCGTGTTCATGGCTTCTTCGTCCTCCAGTTCGCTGTCATTATCCCAGAGCGCCGTTCCCTAGCATGGCGATTGCATGGCAATTCGCGAACAACTCGACAAAGGTCCCGCATGAGCACCCGTATCATCCTGGTGGAGCTGTTCGATCTCGTCGTCTTCGGGGCCACCGGCGATCTTTCCCGCCGCAAACTGCTGCCCGCGCTCTTCCACCGGGACCTCGCCGGTCAGATTCCCGAAGGCGCGCGCATCATCGGCGCCGCGCGGACCTCGCTTACCACGGACGGCTTTCGCGAGTCGGCCCGCGAAGTCCTCGCCAAGGAGGTCCAGGGGGACCCCGAGCGCTCCGCCGCGGCCGAGCGTTTCCTCCAGCGGCTGCACTACGTCGCCATCGACGCCAAGGAAGCCGCCGGTTTCGAGGAGTTGTCCGCCCTGCTGAAGCCGCAGCCCGATCGCGTGCGCGTGTTCTATCTCGCCACGGCGCCGGAACTGTTCGGACCGCTGAGCGAGCGGCTGCGCGAGCACGATCTGGTAAGCGAGCGCTCGCGCGTCGTCCTGGAAAAGCCCATCGGCAAGGACCTGAAATCGTCACGCGCCGTGAACAACGCGGTGGGCTCCGTGTTCCGCGAGCAGAGTGTCTACCGCATCGATCACTACCTCGGCAAGGAGACGGTGCAGAACCTCATGGCCCTGCGCTTCGCCAACGCCCTGTTCGAGCCGCTCTGGAAGGCCGCGCACATCGACCACGTGCAGATCACGGCCGGGGAATCCCTCGGGGTGGAAGGCCGCGCAGGCTACTACGACACGGCGGGCGCGATGCGCGACATGGTGCAGAACCACCTGCTCCAGCTGCTGTGCCTGGTCGCCATGGAACCGCCGAGTTCCCTCACGGCCAACGCCGTGCGCGACGAGAAGCTGAAGGTGCTGCAGGCGTTGAAGCCGATCTCGCGGGCGTCCGTCAGCACGACGGTGGTTCGCGGCCAGTACCGCGCAGGCGTCGCCAATGGCGCGGCGGTTCCCGGTTACCTGGAAGAACTGGGGGCGCCCAGCCGCACCGAGACCTTCGTCGCCCTGAAGGCGGACATCGCCAACTGGCGCTGGGCGGGCGTGCCCTTCTACCTTCGCACCGGCAAGCGGCTGCCGGCGCGCGTTTCGGAAATCGTCGTGGCGTTCCGGCCCATTCCGCACTCGGTCTTCGAGGACAGGGCGGGCACCATCCACGCCAACCACCTCGTCATCCGGCTTCAGCCCGATGAAGGCGTGAAGCTGTGGCTCATGATCAAGGACCCGGGACCGGGCGGCATGCGGCTGAAGCAGGTGCCGCTGGACATGAGCTTCCAGGAGGCCTTCGGCGTGCGCAACCCGGATGCCTACGAAAGGCTCATCATGGACGTGGTACGCGGTGACCAGACCCTGTTCATGCGCCGCGACGAGGTGGAGGCGGCGTGGGCCTGGATCGACCCGATCATGGAACTCGCCCGCGAAACCGAGGAACCGCCCAAGCCCTACGCCTCGGGCACCTGGGGTCCTTCCGCTGCCGTGGCACTCATCGAGCGCGACGGCCGCACCTGGCACGAGGACATGGCGTCGAACCACGCCAGTTCCGAACCGCTGCATCCCTCCTGAGGTTCCCCATGGCCGTCCATCCCCGCATCGCCGAAGTCACCAGCCGCATCGTCGAGCGCAGTCGCGGTCCGCGCGGCCGCTATCTCGAAATGATCCAGGCGGCCGCACTCACGCAGCCGGAGCGGCACACGCTCGGTTGCGCGAACCAGGCGCACGGCTTCGCGGCATGCGGCCCCGAGGACAAGGCGGCGCTCCGATCCGGCACGGGGCCGAACCTGGGCATCGTCACGGCCTACAACGACATGCTCTCGGCGCATCAGCCGTTCGAGCGTTTTCCGGAACTCATCCGCGCAGCAGCACGTGAAGTCGGCGCCACGGCACAAGTGGCCGGTGGTGTGCCCGCGATGTGCGACGGCGTGACGCAAGGCGAGCCGGGCATGGAGCTGTCGCTCTTCTCGCGGGAAGTGATCGCGCTGTCGACCGCCGTGGCGCTGTCCCACCGGACCTTCGATGCGGCGCTGTTTCTGGGGGTGTGCGACAAGATCGTGCCGGGCCTCGTGATCGGCGCGCTGCGATTCGGCCACCTGCCTTCGATGTTCCTGCCGGCGGGTCCCATGACCTCCGGGCTGTCGAACGACGAGAAGTCGCGCATCCGCCAGCTCCACGCGGAAGGCAAGGTCGGTCGCGATGCCCTGCTCGAAGCGGAGGCGGCGTCCTATCACGGCCCCGGCACGTGCACGTTCTACGGCACCGCGAACACGAACCAGATGCTGATGGAGATCCTCGGCCTGCATCCGCCGGGGAGCACGTTCGTGAATCCCGGCACGCCGCTCCGCGATGCGATCGTGCGCATCACCACGCAGCGCGTCGCGCAACTCGCGTCCCCGGGGCCGTCGCACACACCGCTCGGCACCGTCATCGACGAGCGGGCCATCGTCAACGGCATCGTCGGGCTGCACGCCACGGGCGGTTCGACGAATCACACGCTGCATCTCGTCGCGATGGCCGCGGCGGGCGGCATCCACATCACGTGGGACGATCTGGCCGACATCGCCGAGGTCGTGCCGCTGCTCTGCCGCATCTACCCCAACGGCAAGGCGGACGTGAATCACTTTCACGCGGCGGGCGGGATGGGCTTCCTGATCGGCGAACTGCTGCGCGGCGGCCTGTTGCACGAGGACGTCACGACCGCATGGGGAACCGGTCTTGCCGGCTACCTCGTGGAACCCCGCCTCGACGGCGACGGCGGTGTGCGATGGGAGCCCGCCGCCGCGCGCAGCAGCGACGCCAATGTGCTTCGCGGGCTCGACAATCCGTTTCATCCGACCGGTGGACTGCGGGTGCTTCGTGGCTCGCTCGGTCAGGCCGTGATGAAGACCTCCGCTGTACCGGCCGACCGCCACTTCGTCGAAGCGCCGGCCCGCGTGTTCGATTCGCAGGAGGGCGTGCAGCGCGCGTTCAAGGCCGGCGAGTTCGATCGCGACGTGGTGGTGGTCGTGCGCTTCCAGGGGCCGAGAGCCAACGGCATGCCGGAACTGCACAAGCTGATGCCGCCGCTGTCCGCGCTACAGGATCGGGGACTGCGCGTGGCGCTGGTCACCGACGGCCGGCTCTCCGGTGCGTCGGGCAAGGTCCCGGGCGCCATTCATGTCACCCCCGAAGCGCTGGCCGGCGGGCCGATCGGCCGCGTGTGTGACGGTGATGTCGTCCGCGTGGACGGCACGACGGGACGCCTTGAAGTGCTGGTCTCGCCCGCGGAACTCGCCGCACGCGAACCCGCAGTGCCGACCGTCCGCGCGGACCAGGGCGTCGGGCGCGAGTTGTTCGCGCCGTTCCGGGCCGTGGTCGGGACTGCCGACACCGGCGCCTCCATCTTCTCGCTGCTCCAGGAACCCTGACCCCATGAGCGAATCCGCCGACCGCATCGCCGCCATCCTCGCGCGCGGACCCGTCGTCCCCGTGATCGTGATCGACTCGCTCGCGCAGGCCGTCCCGCTCGCGCGGGCCCTCGTCGACGGCGGACTCCACGTTCTCGAGATCACCCTGCGCACGCCCGTGGCGCTGGAAGCACTGCGCGCGATCGCGTCGGAAGTCCGGGATGCCGTGGTCGGCGTCGGCACCGTGCTCGACCGCAGCCAGCTGGACGCCGCGGCGAAGGCCGGCGCGCAGTTCGCGGTGTCGCCCGGCGCCACGCCGCAGCTTCTGGACGCCGCGCGCGGTCACGCCGTTCCGCTGCTGCCCGGTGCAGCCACCGTGTCCGAAGTGATGTTCCTGCGGGAGCACGGCTACCGGCACCTGAAATTCTTTCCGGCGGAAGCCTCCGGCGGTGCGAAGTTCCTCTCCTCCCTCGCTTCGGTGATCCCGGACGTGCGCTTCTGTCCGACCGGCGGCGTCACGCCCGGCAACGCGGGTTCGTACCTCGCGATCCCCAACGTGCTGTGCGTGGGCGGCTCCTGGATGCTCCCGAAGGATCGCGTTGCGGCAGGCGACTGGGACGCCATTCGCGTGGCGGCCCGCGCTGCGAGCGAGCTGCGCGCCTCGACCTGAACGCCCTCTTCCCGGGTTGACACCGCCGGTCGCGCCACCGACCATGCGCGACTCATTCGACGTCACAGGGGAAGAACATCATGCGAGTCGCGTTCCTGGGTTTGGGAGTCATGGGCTACCCGATGGCCGGCCATCTCGTGCGCAAGGGCGGCCACGAAGTGACGGTCTACAACCGTTCCGCTGCCAAGGCGGCCCAGTGGGTGGCGGAATACGGCGGCAAGTCGGCCGCCACGCCTCGCGCCGCGGCGGAAGGCTGCGATCTCGTGGCCATGTGCGTCGGCAACGACAACGATGTGCGTTCGGTGGTGTATGGCGACGACGGTGCGCTGGCCGGAATGAAATCCGGCGCCCTGCTGGTGGATCACACCACGGCGTCCGCGCTGCTGGCGCGGGAACTCCACGACAAGTGCGCCGCCCAGGGCATCGGCTTCGTGGATGCGCCGGTCTCCGGCGGTCAGGCCGGTGCGGTCAACGGACAGCTGGGCATCATGTGCGGCGGCGAGACAGCGGATTTCGACCGCGCGAAGCCGATCCTCGATGTCTACGCGAAGGGCTGCGTGCTGATCGGCGGCCCGGGCGCCGGCCAGCTCACGAAAATGGTGAACCAGATCGTGATCGCCGGCCTGCTGCAGGGACTGTCCGAGGGACTCGCGTTCGGCAAGCGCTCCGGCCTCGACCTGGAGAAGGTGATCTCCGTGATCTCCAAGGGCGCGGCGCAGTCGTGGCAGATGGAGAACCGCTGGAAGGCGATGAACGACATGAAGTTCGACGGCTTCGGCTTTGCCGTCGAGTGGATGCGCAAGGATCTGGGCATCTGTCTGGACGAAGCCCACCGCAACGGCGCGCGTCTTCCGGTCACGGCCATCATCGACCAGTTCTATTCGCAGGTGGAAGGTCGCGGTGGCAGCCGCTGGGACACCTGCTCGCTGATGCAGCTGCTCGGTTCCGACTGAGTACACCTCACCGCGGTGGTGCGGAGCCTCGCTCGCGCACTGCCGCGCGCGCCGGTTGCGGTCAGACCGATTCGCGCCGGGCGGCAGTGAGACGGCGCGCCGCTCTCAGCGCTTCCCAGCGCCCGAGGCAGCGCGTCGCGCCGTAGGTCCCCAGCAGATGACCCGCCAGAACCGGCAACGCCGCCGACCACGCGACCGGTAGCGCACACGCCAGCACGGCGAAGGCAGCGACGTTGCCCGCCGCGCCGAATGCCCGTGCATCGGCGACCGCCGCCACGAACGACCGTCCGGACTGCGCCATCCGCTGCGCGGTGAGCACGGAACCGGTACCGAACCCCCAGACCGCCAGATAGGCCCCGAGCGCGAAAGCGCCTGCGTCGGCTCCCGATTTCGTGCGGGCCTTCGAGACGAACAGCGTACGCGCCGTCAGAATCGCGCCCACGGCGATCGCGCCAGCGACGAACATGGCGGCCGGCGAGGACACGCCGGCCAGCGTTGCGGCACCGAGCGCGGCACCCGCCGCTCCGAGCACCAGCGTCCGGGCAGCCATGCCTTGCTTCAGTTGTCCTGTTCCGGCGAAGGCGGCCACCGCGGCGAGATCACAGACCGCAGCCTGCAGTTTCACGATGGCGAGGGAATCGAGAAACGACGATCCGGTCGCGAGCAGCAGCGCGAAGATGAAGCCTGCGCCGAAGCCTGTGCCGCCGCTCACGGCACCGGCGATGAGTGCAGCGAGGAACAGACCGGGCGACAGAGTCTCCATATTCAGCGCGTCGGCTGCGCCTGTGACACCTGGGCCGCGTTCTGTTCATCCCAGAGCTGGAAACGCCGCAGATCGCTCACGTTGAGCAGCGGCGATATCACGAACTCCGAGAGCCCGGTGCTGCGCAGAAGCGCCGCGGCGAGATGGAGATGCACGTAGAAGTTGTTCCGGGACAGCACGGTGGGCTGATCCGAGAAGTAAGGCGGCACGACGCCATCCTCGCCGCGGAGGGTGACGATGCTCCGCGTGGGATCGCGACCGCGCGTTGCACCGAGGATGCGCACGGGCGATCCGGCCGGCGACGTTTCGACCCGCCCCGCCGCCTCGAGAAACGAGACCCCGAGACTCATGGCGCCCTGGGGACCGCTCTCGCTCTCCCAGAGGAAGACACTGCGCGGCTTCAGCGGATCGTCACCGAAACGGCGGTAGAGGTCAGCGGGAATCGTGCCGGCGGGAACGGCATCGGAAGCCGTGACCCGCAAGGACTGCAGATCGATCACCGTGTACCGATAGCCTGCAGGCAGCGGATGCAGCAGCATCGCCGTGCCGCGCGAGGCCTCGGCGGCGTACACGGCGCCCGCGTAGATCGTCATGACGGCCAGCGCGCCTGCGCGGATGCGGCGACGCGCGGACTTCCGCGGACGCCAGCTCACGAGCAGCGGACCGACGAGTCCCACGAGCACGAACAGCGAACCGTTGAGCGCCGAACCGTAGTCGTCTTCCGATACCGCACGCCAGAGTGACAGATAGGCAATCGTGAGCAGCACTGCGGGAACCGCTGCACGACGTGCAAGCCGCAAGGCGTGATCCGCGTCGCGTGCCGCGAGCAGCAGCACCAGGAACGCAAACGACGGCAGGAATCGGTAGGTGAGCGGTCCGCCATCCGGAATCGTCTTGAGGCAGTTGACCACGGCGAACGCGTAGACCCAGACGAAGGCCCACCGGTACTCATAGCGACGCACGACGGTCGGCAGCAGCGCGAGCGCGGCGAGGCTGCCCGCCAGCAGGGAGACTGCCGAGACCGGTGCCAGCCAGGCGGCCACGCGGGGGCTGATGGCGCGCCCTGTGTCGTAGACGCCCGGGAGCCAGGCGATGCCGCGGTCCATACCGGCGAGCAAGGTCTTGCCGACATGGCTGTGGAGCAGGAATGTGTAGGTGTTGTCCGCACCCAGCCAGTGATAGCCGGCCAGCGTGAGCGGCAAGCCCACTTCGCGCGCGTAGGCGATCTGGGCGGTCAGCACCGCGGCGTGTCCGGCGAGCACCGAGGCGACGAGTGCGGCGGCCAGCACGCGAGCATCGGGGAGACGGTTGGCCAGGGTTCCGAGGGAGTCGAGACCGAGCGTCGCGAAGACCGTCGCCGCGGCCACCAGAACCAGGAATACGGAGCCGGCCGAAGTCGTATGCAGCAGCGGGTCCACCAGCCACTTGAGCAGGATCCGGAGGGACTCGGACTGCCCGGCGGCCACGGCCAGCGCGAGGCTGAGGCCGGCGAGACCCATGCACAGGCCGAATCGGATCCGGGGCGCGGCTTCGGTCCGCAGTCGTGGCAATGTGGCAGTGGTCATGGCGGCTTCAGAAAGTCGGGGTGGCCGACCAGGAGATTCCGGACGCGCTGTTCGTGATGGTCACCGCCCGGCCGGACTTGGTCGTGAAGCTGATCGTGTTGCCGCTGCACGCCATCTGTGTGGGGTCGGCGAACACGGCGGTGCGCAGCCCGGCGAGCGCGATGTAGTGGCCGCCCCAGGAAGTGCCATTCGGTCCGATCTGCGGATTGCTGTCGCATCTCACCATCTGGATGAGCGCCATGTCCGACGGCTGCTGATAGCCGACGTTCGCGATCAACATCTTCGAGAACATCAGCGACTGCGCGCTGGCGAGCGCACCCGTGAAGCTCTGGACCGCCGCCTTCTCCGCGTCTGCCGTGAGGTCAATGAAACGCGGCAGAGCGACGGCGGCGATGACACCGAGAATGACGATGACGACGACGAGCTCCACCAGGGTGAAGCCGCGTGCAAGGCGGGGGGGCATGGGACGGCACTTCCGGAATGACTGGAACATTCCGGATTTCGGCTGCGGCTGCCCGTTACTTGAGCGCCTGCCGCATGTTTATGTTCTGCGACAGACGTCGCGAACGGATGGGGTCAGTCGATTTCCTGCCCGCTGGCGAGCCGAGGACGCCCGAAGTAATGGCCCTGCGCCCAGTCGACGCCGACGTCGCACAGAACTTGTGCAGTCGCGCCGTCTTCCACGCATTCGGCAATGGTCTTGAGGCCGAAAGTGCGGGCCGTGGCCACGATGGTTTCCACGAGCTGGCGGGTCTTGGGATCGGATACGAGGCCGCGCACCATCCAGCCTTCGAGCTTGAGGAAATGCACCGGCAGCTCGGCAAGGTAGCGGAAGGATGAGTACCCGCTGCCGAAGTCGTCCAGCGCGAGGCGGAATCCCGCTTCCATGAGAGGGGCGAGGTGGGCGCGCAGGGTCGCCATGTCAGCCGTCTGCCGTTCGGTGATCTCGATGACCATGGGATTGGCACCGCGACCGATCATGCGGAAAGCGGTGGCCTGGTCGCACAGCGCGGTCACGAGCTCGTGATCGCTGAGCGACTGGGCGGACAGGTTGATGAAGTACGCCTCCAGCGGCGCGTCGCCCTCCACGGCCTGGGCGGTGCGCTCCAGCGCACTGCGGGTGATGGTCCGGTCGATCGCGTTGACGAGATGCAGGGCCTCCGCAGCGTTGATGAATCGCTGGGCCTGGATGATGGCGTCCTCGCGGGTGCGGATGCGCGCCAGGGCTTCCTCGGCCACCAGATCACCCGTCTGCAGATTCACGATGGACTGGAAGGCCGGCACGACCCTCGAATCATGAAGGGCACTCTGCAGCTGCGAGCCTTCCCAGATGAGGCCGGTGCGCACGCCCCCGCCGGATCCGGCCACGAGGACCTTGTCGCGACCGCTGTGCTTCGCTTCGTAGAGGAGCGAGTCGGCCTCGGCCACGAGCTGATCGATGCTCTCGGCCTCGTTGGTGTAGAGGGCGATGCCGATGGAGACGGTCACCGGCAGCGTGCCCATGGCTACGCGCACCGGATTGGATTTCACGAAGTTTCTCGCGCGCTCGCCCGCATTCACGGCGCCGTGGGCATCGAGGCCATGAAGACACATGAGGAACTCCTCGCCGCCCCAGCGCGCGATCCAGTCACCGCCGCGGAGGTTGCGCTCGAGGGTGCGCGAGAGATGCATCAGTACCTGATCGCCGACGTGATGGCCGTACTGGTCGTTCACGAGCTTGAACCGGTCGGCATCGACGAGGGCCACGGCAAAGGGATTTCGATCGCGCCTTGCACGACTCCACTCCACGGCGAGTCGCGCCTCGGCGGCGCGGCGATTCAGAAGACCGGTGAGGTGGTCCTCCATCGCGAGCCGCTCGATCTCGCGCTCCTGGGCCTTGCGATCGCTGATGTCGCGCTCGATGGCGATCCAGTGGGTGAGCACGTTGCGGTCGTCCCGCACAGGCACGACGGACAGTTCCACCCAGTAGGTAGTGCCGTTCTTCCGGTAGTTGACCAGTTCCTCCTGCCCCTGCCGGCCCTGCGAGATGGCCTCGCGTAGCCGATCTCGCTCGTCGCTGCCCGTCTCCGGTCCCTGCAGGAAACGCGGATTGCGTCCGGCGGCTTCCTCGCGGCTGTAGCCTGTGAGGCGGCTGAACGCCGGATTGACGTACACGATCTCCTGGCGGGCGTTGGTGATCACCACCACCTGGTCGGAACAGTCGATGGCGGCGGAAAGCAGACGGCGCTGCTGGGCGTCATGAACGGCGGCGGTCGCATTCACCGCGAAACCGTGCAGGATGTTCCGATCGCCGTCCGGCTCGCGGTAGCCGACGATCTCCAGCGCGGGGCCGGTGATGTCGCCGGCGCCGGTCAGCACACGCGTTGTGGTGCCGCTTTCGGTGCCGACCACAAGCTCCTGGAAGGCGCGCTCGTCGAGCAACCGGCGGATGTCCGATCCGATCACGCTTCCCAGCTCGATGGAGAAGAAACGCGCGAAGTTGGCGTCAGCCGAGACGATGGTGCGGGTCGGCAGATCAAGCGCGAAGCGGCCGATCTCGGCGGCTTCGAGGAACTCGCGTTCGTAGCGTTCCGAGAGAACCTTCTCCCGTGCCGTGAAAGCGAGGGTGAGTTCCAGCAGGCTGCCGCCGACGATGAGTTCGATCAGGCGGTTGGAATACTCGAACACCTGGTCGAGGCAGCGTCGCGCGAGCGCTCCGTCGGCGGCGCGCACGGCGGCGAGGCAGGATTCCGCCACCACCAGCAGTTCGCCGTGGACGCGCTCCAACTCGTCCCAGGACCGGCGCAGTTCCGGATCGCGCAGTTCGTGAGAAAGACCGCCGGCACTGCGGCGATGCCAGTCCCAGTATTCGGAGTCGATCGTGTCGACGGCTTCGCCGCTCGCCACGCTGCTCACCAGATCGTGGATCAGGGAGAGGTGGCGCTGCAGCGCGATCAGGAGCGGCGGAAAGACGGTTCGAAACTGGTCGATCTTCGGTCCTCCAGGGCTTCGCGCGCCCATCCACATGAGAGAGCCCGGGCATCGGCCTGCCCGGACGCGGTCACTGACTCGCCGAACGGATCAGCGGCGCCGCCAGGTCGTGCCGGCGGCAGAGTCCTCCAGAAGCACACCCTGGGCCGCGAGTTCTTCCCGCACCCGGTCCGCAGTCGCAAAATCGCGCGCTTTCTTGGCCGCCGCGCGGGCGGCAATGCGCTCTTCAATCTGCGCGTCGGTCAATCCGGCGGCGTCCGTGGAGCCCTGAAGAAAGGCTTCGGGGGCGCGGCCAAGGAGACCCAGGAGTCCTGCCAGGCCCTGCAGCAGACCGGCTCGGGCCGCAGAACGATCCCGGTTCACCTCGTTCACGAGTTCGAAGAGGACGGCACAGGCCTCGGGCGTGTTGAAGTCGTCGTCCATCGCCGCCTCGAACCGGGCGGCCATCGGGTCGGACCAGTCGATGGGCCCGGCCTGCGGCGGGACGTTCCTGAGCGCCGTATACAGGCGGGTGAGGCCGCTCCGCGCATCGTCGAGGTGCTGATCGGAGTAGTTGAGCGGGCTGCGGTATTGCGCACGAACGATAAAGAACCGCACCACTTCCGGGTCGTACTTCGCGAGCACGTCGCGCACAGTGAAGAAGTTGCCCAGCGACTTCGACATCTTCTCGTTGTCCACGCGAACGAAGCCGTTATGCATCCAGTAGTTCACGAAGGTATGCCCGTGGGCGCCTTCGGACTGGGCGATCTCGTTCTCGTGATGGGGGAACTGCAGATCCTGCCCGCCGCCGTGGATGTCGAAGTGGCTGCCGAGCAGTTCCTCGCTCATGGCGGAACACTCGATATGCCATCCGGGTCGTCCCGAGCCGAAGGGGGACGGCCATTGGGGCTCCCCCGGCTTGGCGGCCTTCCAGAGGACGAAATCGAGCGCATCGCGCTTGTTGGCATCCACATCGACCCGCTCGCCGGCGCGCAGATCCTCGAGCGACTTGCCGGACAGCTTGCCGTACCCCGGAAAGCCCCGCACCGAGTAGTAGACGTCCCCGTTGGGCCCCTGGTAGGCGAGACCGCGGTCCACAAGCTTCTGTATCAGCGAGAGCATCGCCGGTATGCTCCGGGTTGCCCGGGGCTCGTGGTCAGGCCGCTCGACGCCCAGGGCAGCTGCGTCCTCGTTCATCGCACGGATGAAGCGTTCGGTGAGAGCTTCAATCGGTTCGCCATTCTTGGCGGCCCGGTCGATGATCTTGTCGTCGATGTCCGTGATGTTGCGAACGTACGAGACCCGGTATCCTCGCGCACGCAGCCAGCGGACCACCGTGTCGAACACCACCATCACCCGGGCATGGCCCACATGGCAGAAGTCGTACACGGTCATTCCGCATACATAAAGGCGGACCTCCCCCGCGCGCAAGGGAACGAAGTCCTGCTTGTCGCGCGTCAGGGTGTTGTGAATCCGGAGCATCGGAAAACTCTAGCGTTGGAAGTGACGAGGGACGAAGGATCGGGAAGGTGTTCCGGGCGAAAACGCGGGAACGCTGTCGCATCGCTCGCCTTGTTGTTAAAATCGGCCTGCAATACAGCAACATATCTGCGAAACTTCGCAGTTCAACTTCAAAAAAAAGTATAGCACGATGATTCGGTTCAGCAGCGCCAGTGCCTGCCTTGCTTTCGCCCTCATGGCCCTCTTTTCGGCGCCTGCCCCTGCCGATGATTTCCAGGAAGCCCGCCGCCTCATGGCGCAGGGCAACCTCGGTGGCGCACTGGACCGGGTGGACGCCGCCCTGGCCAAGCAGCCAAGGGACGCCAAGGCGCGTTTCATGAAAGGGGTCATTCTCACCGAACAGGGAAAGGCACCGGAAGCCATCAAGATCTTCACGGCTCTGACCGAAGAGTTTCCTGAGCTTCCCGAGCCCTACAACAACCTTGCCGTGCTCTACGCTGCCCAGGGGCAGGACGAGAAGGCAAGAAAGTCCCTGGAGATGGCGATCCGCACCCACCCGACCTACGCGACGGCGCACGAGAATCTCGGCGACATCTACGCGAAGATGGCGCGCGAGGCGTACGACAAGGCGCTCCAGCTCGATTCGACCAATGCGTCGGCGCGGACCAAGCTGGCCCTCGTCCGGGAGCTGTTTTCTCAGAAGGCCGGGGCCCAGCAGGCCCCCGTCCGCTCGACCGTGCCTGACGCACCGCCCGTCGCTCCCCCGCCCGCTGCCCTGCCGCCGGCACCGACTGCGCCGGTCGTGGCCAGCGCGCCGGCTGCGGCCAGCCAGCCCGCCGTGCCTCAGAAACCGGCCGCACCTTCGGTCGAGAATGCGCCGACCCTCAAGCCCGGCGCCTCCGGCAGTCGCGGCGCGGAAGGGAACGACCCCGAGGGAGACGTGGTCCGTACATTGCAAGCCTGGGCCAAGGCATGGTCGTCGGGAGACAGCAAGCAGTACCTCTCCTACTACGCCCCCGGGTTCCGTCCGCCGGGTGGCCAGAGCCGCAGCGCGTGGGAGCAGTCCCGGCGTGAACGCGTGGTCAAGGGCAAGCGCATCGTCGTGCAGGTGCAGACCCCGAAAGTGACATTTGCCAGACCCGAAGAAGCCGTCGTAATCTTCCGCCAGAGTTACCAGTCCGAGTCGCTCGCGACGAGCGGCAAGAAGCGGGTCACGATGGTGCGGCAGAATGGGCGGTGGTTGATTTCGCAGGAAGAAGTGATCCGATGAAGCGTGTGCGTTCTTCCCGATGGCGTTCCGGTCCGGTTGCCATGTTTGCGGCGCTCGCCGTGACGTGGGGCCTTTCCGCCGACACCCTGCTCGCCATGGGCGGCAAGCCGGTCCACCCGGTCCGCAGTGTCGAGCGCCGGCTGCAGGGCCAGGGCGCGGAGGCCGCGATCGGCGCGATCATCCGTGACATCGGCGAAGCCCGGCTGACCGAGGCCCACGAACAGCTCGACCGCCTGCTCGCGACCAACCCGAACTTCCGCCTCGCCCAACTCATCAAGGGTGACCTGCTCATGGCGCGGGTGCGCCCGCTCGCTACCATCGGCAATGCGCAGTTCGCACCCGAAGACAAGCTCGCGGACCTGCGCGACGAAGCCAAGGCCCGGCTCCAGCGGCTCCAGACGCCGTCCCCCGCGGACCGCGTTCCCCGCAACCTGCTGCGGCTCGCCCCGGAGCAGAAGTACGCGGTCGTAGTCGACACGGCACGCTCCACCCTGTTCCTCTTCGAGAACAAGGACGGCGTCCCGAAGTACGTGTCGGACTACTACATCACCATCGGCAAGAACGGCGTCGAGAAAGCCCGCGAAGGCGACAAGCGGACGCCGGTCGGCGTCTACCACGTCACGGCCAACCTGCCGCGCGCCAAGCTCACGGACTTCTACGGCTCGGGCGCCTATCCGATCAGCTACCCGAACGAGTGGGACCGTCGCAACGGCCGAGACGGCCACGGCATCTGGCTGCACGGCACGCCTCGCGACACCTACAGCCGTCCCCCGAGAGCCTCGGACGGCTGCGTGGTCCTCACGAACGAAGACCTCGAATCCATCGGCAAGCAGCTTCAGGTCGGGATCACCCCGGTCATCATCGAGAACAACATTGACTGGGTGGCGGAGAAGGAACTTGCACGGTCCCGCGAGGGTCTCGAACAGTCGATCGAGCAGTGGCGTGCCGACTGGGAAAGCCGGCAGACAGATGCGTATCTCGGACACTACGCGCAGTCCTTCTCCTCCGGCAGTGCCGGGATCGCGGAGTGGGCGGCACAGAAACGTCAGGTCAATGCCAGCAAGGAGTGGGTCAAGGTAAAGGTGGAGGGGCTGAGCCTGTTCCTCTACCCGGGTCCGCAGCCCCTTGCCGTCGCCACGTTCACCCAGGATTACCGCAGCAACAATCTGGCGAACGTGATGAAGAAGCGGATCTACTGGCTCCGCGAAGGCAATCGCTGGAAGATCATCCACGAAGGCGCGGCCTGACCAACGGTTCGCTGACCGGATGACAGGTCCGGCCGGCGGCAGGACCGCCCCATCCGCAGCGGCACCGATCGACCGGTTCCGCTTCGACAATGCAATTCAACACTGGAGGTCTGCATGAAATTCGCTCGTGCCGCGGCCGCGTGCCTCGCGCTCCTGTTCCTGGCCGGCCATGCCGCCGCACAAACCGTGGTCGAGATGAAGACCAACCTCGGTCCGATCACCATCGAGCTCTACGATGACAAGGCGCCGAAGACGGTCGAGAACTTCCTGCAGTACGTGAAGGACGGCTTCTTCAAGGGGACAATCTTCCACCGCGTGATCCCGGGCTTCATGATCCAGGGCGGCGGCTTCACCAAGGACTTCGAACAGAAGCCCACCCGCCCCCCGGTCCGCAACGAGGCGGACAACGGCCTGCTGAACCGCGCCGGCACGCTCGCGATGGCGCGCACGAACGATCCGCACTCCGCCACCGCACAGTTCTTCATCAACGTGGTCGACAACGCTTTCCTCGATTTCCGCGCGCCGAATAGCCGCGGCTGGGGATATTGCGTGTTCGGCAAGGTGGTGAAGGGCATGGAGGTCGCACAGGCCATCGTCGCCGTGCCGACAGGCTCCGGCGGCCCCTTCCCCACGGACGTTCCGCAGAAGACAATCGTCATCGAAGACGTCCGCATCGTCACAGGCAACTGACGGAGACACGAACATGGTCAAGTTCACCACCACCCTCGGCACGTTCACGCTTTCTCTCGACAGCGCGAAGGCCCCGGTCACGGTCGCCAACTTCCTGCAGTACGTGAAGGACGGGCACTACGACAACACGATCTTCCACCGCGTGATTGACAACTTCATGATCCAGGGCGGCGGCTTCGAACCCGGCATGACGCAGAAACCCACCCGCGCATCGATCCAGAACGAAGCGGCGAACGGCCTCAAGAACAAGGTCTACACGGTGGCGATGGCGCGCACGCCCGATCCGCATTCGGCCTCGAGCCAGTTCTTCATCAACGTCACCGACAACGACTTTCTCGACTATCGGGGCGCCACGCCGCAGGAGTTCGGCTACTGCGTGTTCGGCGAAGTCACCGAGGGTCGCGAGGTGGTGGACAAGATCAAGAAGGTCACGACGGGCACGCGAGGCTTCCATCGCGACGTGCCGGCCGAGGATGTGATCATCACCCGCGCCGAGATCGTCGACTGATTCCACTCACGCTTCCGGCCGGCGCTCGCCAGAGACCGGCCGGAGGATCGACGGGGCCGATGGCCCGATGACGCCGCCTGCCCTGCCCCACGCCCTGCTGATCAGCGACCTGCATCTGTCGCCCGATCGGCCGGACATCACCGCCGCCCTGCTGGGTTTTCTTGCCGGGCCCGCGCGGGCTGCGGAGTCGATCTTCCTCCTCGGCGACATCTTCGATTACTGGATCGGCGACGACACGCTCGACGAGCCTCTGCATCGCCAGGTCGTGGCAGCAATCCGCGCGGTCGCCGACGCGTCCGTCACCGTCGCCTTCATGCATGGCAATCGCGACTTCCTGCTGGCATCCGAGTTCGCAGCTCGCGCGGGTGCTTCGCTGCTGCAGGATCCCACGCTCATGAGCCTCGGCGGGATGCCTACGCTGCTCATGCACGGCGACACGCTGTGCACCGACGACGTCGCCTATCAGGCATTCCGCCGGCAGGTGCGCAATCCGGCTTTTCAGCAGCAGTTCCTCGGTCAGCCCGTCGAAGCTCGCCGCGCGATGGCCGGACAGGCGCGCAAGGCCAGCGAGGGCGAGAAGCAGACCAAGAGTGCCGACATCATGGATGTCGCGCCATCCGCGGTGGAGGCGGTATTGCGGGAACACGGCTACCCGAGGCTCATCCACGGACACACCCATCGACCGGCGTGCCATCGGCACGAGGTCGACGGTCATGCGTGCGAACGCTGGGTGCTGTCGGACTGGGATCGCGGTGGGGATTGCCTGCGAGTGGATGCCTCCGGCATCACGAGACTGCCGATCCCCCTGCCCGCGCAAAACGGCAACTGATCAGCGCGCGGCGGAGAGCCCGCGATCGAGGTCCGCCTTCAAGTCCTCCAGACCTTCCAGCCCCACCGAAATCCGCAGCAACCCTTCGGTCACGCCGGCCGACGCGCGTGCCTCGGCGGTCAGCCGTCCGTGCGTGGTGCTTGCCGGATGGGTGATGGTGGTCTTGGTGTCTCCGAGATTCGCCGTGATCGAGAGCAGTCTGGTCGAGTCCACCACTTTCCACGCGCGCTCACGCCCCCCGTCCACCTCGAAGGAGACGATCGCGCCGCCGGACTTCTGCTGGCGGGAGGCCAGCGCATGCTGAGGGTGCGAAGCGAGACCCGGATAGTGGACACGCTTCACGCCCGGGTGCGCTTCGAGCCAGTCTGCGAGCGCGGCAGCGCTCGCAGACTGGGCATCCATGCGGATCTTGAGCGTCTCCAGACCCTTGAGGACAACCCACGCATTGAAGGGGCTCAACGTGGCGCCGGCGTTCCGCAGGAATGCCGTCAGCGGATCCAGCACGACCGACCGCCGCCCCAGCACCGCACCGCCGAGGACCCGCCCCTGCCCGTCGAGATACTTGGTCGCCGAATGAATGACGATGTCCGCGCCGAGGGCGATCGGCTGCTGAAGCGCCGGCGAACAGAAACAGTTGTCGACGACGAGGAGGACGCCTCGCCGATGCGCGATCTCGGCGATGGCCGGGATGTCCGCCAGTTCCATCATCGGGTTGGATGGCGTCTCGAGAAACAGCAGGCGCGTCTCGGGGCGGATCGCCGCCTCCCACGCCTCCGGGTCCGCCAGCGGCACGTAAGTGGTGGTCACACCGAACTTGGCGAGGAAGTTGTTGAAGAGCTGACTCGTGGCACCGAACAGACTGCGCGAGGACACGATGTGCTCGCCCGCGCGCATGAGGCCCATGACACAGCCGAGGATGGCGGCCATCCCCGAGGCGGTCGCGACGCAGCACTCGGCCCCTTCCATGGCAGCGAGGCGCTCCTCGAAGGCCCGGACCGTGGGATTGGTGTAGCGGGAGTAGACGAAGCCGTCGTCCTCGCCCGCAAACCGGGCTGCGGCCTGGGCGGCCGAATCGAAGACGAAGCTGGACGTGAGGAACAGCGGTTCGGAATGCTCGCCGAAGGGCGTGCGGTGGATGCCCTCGCGCACGGCGAGCGTTTCGACAGCCAGTTCAGAATGACTCATGAGAGTGCCTCGCGAAAAAAAACCCGTCCGGCTTGGCGCTCGAACGGGTTTTCATTCGCGACGCTTTAGCCGAATTTGCTTAGGCGCCCGCAAGCTGTTTATTCAAATCGGCGCCGCCCACCCCAAATACGAGTGAACGGGATGGAGTGTAACCGCATCCCGCGGCGCCGTCACCCCGCCTCGACGAGGTTCAGGTCGAGTTGCGTACTCGCCGTCGCGCCGCGACGGGTCAGGCTGTCGTCGTTCCGGTCTCTTTCGATGCCGGCCAGATACTCGGGCGTGATGTCGCCGGTGATGTATTCGCCACTGAAGCACGACGTCTCGAACCGCGTCACCTTGGGATTCACGGAACGGATCGCTCCGACCAGGGCATCGAGGTCCTGGTAGATCAGCCGGTCGGCACCGATCTCGCGTGCGATCTCGTCGTCGGTCCGGCCATTCGCAATGAGTTCCTTGGGTGACGGCATGTCGATGCCGTACACATTGGGATACCGCACGGGCGGCGACGCAGAGGCGAAGAAGACCTTTGCCGCGCCGGACTCCCGCGCCATCGACACGATCTCGCGGCTGGTGGTGCCGCGCACGATGGAATCGTCGACGAGCAGTACATTCTTGCCGCGGAACTCCATGCCGATGGCGTTCAGCTTCTGGCGCACGGACTTCTTGCGCACCGACTGGCCCGGCATGATGAACGTGCGACCGATGTAGCGATTCTTGATGAACCCCTCGCGATAGGACACCCCCAGGCGGTTGGCGAGTTCCATCGCAGCCGGCCGGCTCGAATCGGGAATGGGGATCACCACATCGATGTCGAGATCGCGATGGGACATGCGGATCTTCTCGGCGAGGCTCTCGCCCATGCGCAGACGCGTCTCGTACACGGAGATGCCGTCGATGACGGAATCGGGCCGCGCGAGATACACGTACTCGAAGATGCAGGGGTTGAGCGTCGGGTTCACCGCGCACTGGCGCGAGTGGAACTTGCCCTCGAAGTCCACGAGGATCGCCTCGCCCGGCGCCACGTCGCGCACGAGCTTGAACCCCAGGGTATCCAGGGCGACGCTCTCCGAGGCAACCAGGTACTCCGGTCCGTACTCGCCCTCGGCCTGCCCCACCACGAGGGGACGGATGCCGTAGGGATCGCGGAAGGCCAGCAGTCCGAACCCCGCGATGGCCGCGACGACCGCGTAGGCGCCGCGGGCGCGCCGATGCACACCCGCCACCGCGGTGAACACGGCCTCGGGATCGAGCTTGAAACCGCGCGCGCTCAGCTGCAGTTCATGCGCGAGCACATTCAGCAGCACCTCGGAATCGGAGTTGGTGTTCACGTGCCGGAGGTCGGCGTCGTACAACTCGCGCTTCAGCTGTTCGGAGTTGGTGAGGTTGCCGTTGTGCCCGAGCACGATGCCGAACGGCGAATTCACATAGAAAGGCTGGGATTCCGCCGCACTCATCGCCGATCCGGCGGTGGGATAACGGCAATGGGCGATGCCGAGGGTCCCCTGCAGGTTGCGCATGTCCCGCGTGCGGAACACGTCCCGCACCAGACCATTGCCCTTGTGCATGTGGAAGGTGCCCTGCTCCGCGGTGACGATCCCCGCGGCGTCCTGCCCGCGATGCTGCAGGACGAGCAATCCGTCGTAGAGAACCTGATTGACCGGACCGGACGCGACGACTCCGAGAATGCCACACACGACTGTCTACCTCCGTTGCGCTACCGATCCCATCGAGTGCCGGACACCGTCCGGCAGATTCAACCCGTCAATCCCGATCGTACTTCACGTTGGCCTTGACCGATTCGGGCAACCACGCACGCGCAGCCAGCGCAATCTCCTGCAGCGGTGCGGAAAACCACGCATTGCGCCATCCCGGTGAATCGGGAATGGAGGTGAGGCCTGCCACCATCACCACGACCACGGCGATGAACAGCCCCCGCACCAGACCGAAGAGCGCCCCGATCGAACGGTTCGCAGATGACAGGCCCGCGGCTTGGATCGCCTCAGTCAGGAGAAAGCCCACCAGCCAGAGTACCAGCAGACCGGCGAGCAGGATCACGACGAAACCGATGGCCATCCGCAATTCGGCGGGCTGGACGGACTGCGGGAGGAACGCGCCGGCGGCCCCCGCGAACTGCCGCGCGGCCACGAACGCCAGCACCCACGACACGAGCGCGATGGCTTCCTTCACGAAACCGCGCATGACTCCGAGAAGGATCGACACCCCCAGGATGGCCAGCACAGTGAAGTCAAACCAGGTCATCGGCTCGTTCCGGACCGCGTCACTGGCCTGCCTGCACGACCTTGAGCTCGCCCGCAGCGAGCTTCCTGGCGACCAGCTTGGTACGCGCCGCCTCGGCCGCCTCGGGCGTCGGGAAGGGGCCGCAGCGCACCCGCGTCTTGGTGCCATCGGGTGTCTTGACGGGCTCGATGTAACCGGGGAAACCGGCCGAACGGAGTTCGGCGAGGAGCTGACTCGCGTTCTCCTTCGAGGAATACGCGCCCAGCTGGATGACGTGTCCCTTGCCCGGCGGCACCTTGGCGATGGCGGGCTTCTCGGCCGCTGGCGGCTTGGTCTTGGGCGGAGCCGGCTTCTCGGCGGTTTTCGGAGCGGGCTTGTCGGTGGACTTCTCGGGAGGCTTGGCAGACGGCTTCGGCGCGGGCTTCTCGGCGGATTTGTCCGCCGGCCTCTCCAGGGGCTTGTCCTGGAGCTTTTCGGCAGGCTTCGCCTCGGGTTCGACCGGAGCCGGCACGGGCGCGGTCACCGGGGGCGGACTGACGGGCGCGGGAGAAGTCGCCCCGGGCGATGCAGGGTCCGCATTGGATGAAGAAGGCGGAGCGGCCGGCGACGTCGAGCCGTCCGCAGGCGCGGCAGGCAGTGCATCCGCCTCCGGCGCCTTGGGGAATTGCTTGTCGACCGGCGGGACAGGAGGAATGACGATCTCGACGTTCTTGAGCGGCTCGGGCGGCCGGTTGTCGAGGAACCACGGGAGCACGAGCACAACGATGGCCACGAGCGCTATCGCGCCGACCAATCGGCGGCGTGCGCGCTTGCGTAGCTGAAGTGCTTCGTCGGAGACCGGTTGAGCCATCTATCGTCTGATCCGCAGCGCGTCCGACTCGAACGCCTGCGCGACGGTGAGGAAAGAGCCGAAGACCAAAATTCTATCATCGGCACGCGCTGCGGACTTCGCTTCCGAGAGAGCTTCGGCGACCGATCCGAAGCTCAGCACTTCGTCGTAGGCACCGGCATCGTCGAGTGCCCGGGAGAGGGTAGCGACATCCGTGCCCCGCGGGCCCTCGAGCGGCGCGAGGTACCAGCGGTCAACGTGCGGCTTCACGGCGCGCACCACCCCGACGATATCCTTGTCGTGGAGCATCGCGAACACGGCATGAGTCTTGTGGAACGATTCCATCTGCTCCAGTGCGCTGGCGAAACGCTGGGCGGCGTGCGGGTTGTGCGCGACATCGAGGACTGTCACCGGCCGCCCCGGCAGCACCTGAAAGCGGCCGGGCAGTTCGACCGTCAGGAGACCTTCGCGGACCGCGCCGGAAGCGACGGGAACACGGTCCTTCAGGCAATCGAGGGCGGTGATGGCGGCGGCTGCGTTGTCGAGCTGATAGTGACCGCGCAAGGCCGGATACGGCAGCCCCGAGCGCATGCCGCCGGGGCCCTCGTAGCGCCATTGCGTGTCTTCGCGCAACGCACGGAACTCGATGCCGTTGCGGATCTGCAGCGCACCGATCCGTGATGCGTGCTCGTCGATGGTATGGGGCGGATCGGGGTCGCCGATGACGGCGGGGCGGGCGCTGCGCAGGATGCCCGCCTTCTCGAAGCCGATGCTCTCCCGCGTGGGACCAAGGTATTCGATGTGATCGATGCCGATGGAGGTGATGACCGCGACGTCCGCATCGAACACGTTGACGGCATCCAGCCTTCCGCCGAGCCCGACCTCCAGCACTGCCACGTCCACACCCGCACGCAGGAAATGCCACATGGCGGCGAGCGTGCCGAACTCGAAGTACGTCAGAGACACGTCCCCGCGCGCCGCCTCCACGGCGGCAAACGCCTCGGTCAGAGTCGAATCCTCCGCCTGCCGGCGTCCGACGCGCACCCGTTCGTTGTAGGTCAGCAGATGCGGGCTCGTGTAACAGCCCACGCGGTAGCCCGCCCGGTCGAGGATCGACTCCAGCATGGCACAGGTCGATCCCTTGCCGTTCGTGCCGCCGACGGTGAGGATGGGGAAGGCCGGCGTAAGGGACAGCTTGCGTGCGACGGCGCTGACGCGATCGAGCCCCATGTCGATCGACTTGTCGTGGCGGCTCTCGATGTAACGGAGCCACTCGTCGAGGCTGGCCTCTGCGCCCGGTGCCGGGCCGGCCGTGGTGCGGGGATCGATAGCGTTCAGGGGAAGGGATGCCTCAGGTCGGCGCGGGCAGGCGCAGCAGCATCGCCAGTTGCGCCGCAATGCGGTCACGCAGTTCGCGCCGGTCGACGATCATGTCGACGGCACCATGCTCCAGCAGGAACTCGGAGCGCTGGAAACCTTCCGGCAGGGTCTGCCGCACGGTCTGCTCGATCACGCGCGGACCGGCAAAGCCCACCAGCGCGTTCGGCTCGGCGATGACCACATCGCCGATCATGGCGAAGCTCGCGGAGACGCCGCCCATGGTGGGGTCCGTGAGCACCGAGATGAACGGCAACTGCCGCCGGGCGAGCCGGGTGAGCGCGGCAGTGGTCTTGGTCATCTGCATGAGGGACATGAGGCCCTCCTGCATCCGTGCACCACCGCTTGCGGAGAAACAGATGAACGCCATGTTCTGCTCGACTGCCGTCTGGACCGCGCGCACGAAACGCTCGCCGACGACCGACCCCATGGAGCCGCCGAGGAAGCGGAACTCGAAGGCGGCGACCACGACCGGGATGTTCTTCACCGCGCCCTGCATGGCGACGAGGGCGTCTTCCTCCTCGGTCTCGGCCTGGGCCTGCTGCAGACGCTCGATGTAGCGCTTGCTGTCGACGAACTTGAGGAAGTCCACCGGCACGACTTCTGCACCGATCTCGAACCGGCCGTCCTCGTCGAGGAAATAGTGGAGGCGCTCGCGGGCACTCAGGCGGGTGTGGTGCCCGCACTTGGGGCACACCCCGAAGTTCTTCTCGAGATCGGCACGGTAGAGCACCGTCTCGCACACTTCGCATTTGCTCCAGAGGCCTTCGGGCACGGCCTTTCTGGAGACCCCTTCATTGCGCTTGATCTTCGGCGGGAGAAGCTTCTGCAACCAGCTCATTGCAATGCCTCCTGCTTGTCGAGGGTCGGGTTACCGGTCCGGTCAGGCATCCATCGCCGTCCGGATGGAGCGCACCAGCGCCCCGATGTTGGCCGCCACGTTCTCGGGTGTGGAGGCTTCGATCTCCTGCACGAGCCGGCTGCCGATGACCACGGCATCGGCGATGCCCGCGATGGCTCGAGCCGTTTCCCCGTCGCGGATGCCGAATCCTACCCCGATCGGCAGGTTGACGTGGGCGCGGATCATCGGGAGGCGACCCGAGACCTCGGACAGGTCGATGTTCGCCGCGCCGGTCACGCCCTTGAGCGACACGTAGTAGACGTAGCCGCTTGCGAGGCGGCCGACACCCTCGATCCGGGACTCCTCGGAAGTGGGCGAGAGCAGGAAGATGGAGTCGATCCCCTTCGTGCGCAAGGCCATGGTGAGCTTCTCGCTCTCCTCCGGCGGGTAGTCCACGACCAGGACGCCGTCCACGCCGGCCGAGGCCGCGGCCTCGGTGAAGGCTTCGTAGCCCATGGCCTCGATGGGATTCGCATAGCCCATCAGCACGACGGGCGTGGAATTGTCGGTCTGCCGGAAGGTCGAGACGAAGCCCAGCACATTGCGCAGCGACGTGCCGTTCTTGAGTGCCCGCTCGCTGGAACGCTGGATCGTCGGACCGTCGGCCATCGGGTCCGAGAAGGGCACCCCCAGCTCGATGATGTCGGCACCGGCCGTCACCAGGGACTGCATGATCGGCACCGTGGCCGCCTGCGTGGGGTCGCCGGCCGTGACAAACGGGATCAGCGCTTTGCGGCCCTGGGAACGCAGTCGGGCGAAGGTTTCGGAGATTCGGGACATGGGATCAGTGGGGGGTCGGGTGAGAGGCGTCCGAGGGTGCGGCGGCGGAAAGGCCCGGCGGCGCTGCAAGGCGCAGGCGCCCGCCGGGGGCGCCCGCTTCCTAGACGAAGGTCAGAGTTCGATGCCGGAGTGCTTCGCGACCGTGTTCATGTCCTTGTCCCCCCGGCCGGAGAGATTGACCAGGAGCACCTTGTCCTTCGGCATGTCCCGGGCGATCTTCATCGCGTGGGCCACGGCGTGGCTGGATTCGAGCGCGGGGATGATGCCTTCCAGGCGGCACATGGCATGGAACGCCTCAAGCGCCTCGTCGTCGGTGACGGAAACGTACTCCGCCCGGCCCGTGTCCTTCAACCACGCGTGCTCGGGGCCCACACCGGGGTAGTCGAGACCCGCCGAGATCGAGTGCGTCTCAATGATCTGGCCGTTGTCGTCCTGCATGAGGTAGGTGCGATTGCCGTGGAGCACGCCAGGCTTGCCGGCGCAGAGCGTGGCTGCATGCTTGCCGGTCGCGATGCCGAAACCGCCGGCCTCGACGCCGATCAGGCGGACTTCCTTGTGCGGAATGTACGGGTAGAACGCGCCCATGGCATTGGAACCCCCGCCGACACAGGCCAGGATGGCATCGGGCTGACGCCCAAGGACGTCAGGCATCTGCGTGAGCAGTTCGCGTCCGACCACCGAGTTGAAGTCGCGCACCATCATCGGGTAGGGATGCGGACCCGCCACCGTGCCGATGATGTAGAACGTGCCTTCGACGTTCGTCACCCAGTCGCGCATGGCTTCGTTCAGCGCGTCCTTCAGGGTCTTGGAGCCGCTCTCCACAGGCACCACCGAGGCGCCGAGAAGCTTCATGCGATAGACGTTGGGCGACTGGCGGATGACGTCCTCCGAGCCCATGTACACCACGCATTCCATGCCGTAGCGGGCGGCCACGGTCGCGGAGGCCACGCCGTGCTGACCGGCCCCGGTCTCGGCGATGATCCGCTTCTTGCCCATGTGCCGGGCGACGAGCGCCTGACCCATGGTGTTGTTGATCTTGTGCGCGCCGGTGTGGTTGAGATCCTCGCGCTTCAGCCAGATCTGCGCGCCGCCGCACTTCTGGGACAGGCGCTTCGCGTGATACACCGGGCTCGGGCGTCCGACGTAGTGCTTGAGCTCGTACTCGAACTCCTCGATGAACGCCGGATCGCTGCGCAGCTTCTCGTACTGGGTGCGCAACTCGTCCAGGGCGTGGATGAGCGTTTCGGCGACGAACACACCACCGTAGGGACCGAAGTGACCGTTCCGGTCGGGCAGGTCATACATCTGCATCTCGAACTCCTCGCACAAAAGCCGACAGCTTGTCGTGATCCTTCACACCCTTGGCGAGCTCCACACCGCTGGAGACATCCACCGCCCAGGGACGCACGGCACGGATCGCCTCGGCCACGTTGGCCGGATGCAACCCGCCTGCGAGAATGATCGGTTTCGGATACGGCCGGGGAATGAGCCCCCAGTCCGCCGTCACGCCGGAACCCCCGTGGACACCCGGAACGTAGGCGTCGATGAGAATGCCGCGGGCTGCGTCGTGAACTGCGGCCGATTGTAGCAAATCGACTCCTGGCGCCGCCGCGATTGCCTTGATGTAGGGCCGGAAAAAGCTCTTGCAGTAAGCCGCGGATTCGGCACCGTGGAACTGCAGCAGATCCAGCGGAATCTCCGCGAGCACGGCCTGCACCTCCGCCGCCGGCGCATCGACGAACAGGCCGACGGTCGTCACGAACGGCGGCAGGGCCCTGACGATGGCCGCGGCCTCCCGCAAGCCGACGTGGCGGGGGCTGCGTTCGTAGAAGATGAGGCCGATGGCATCCGCACCGAGATCGGCTGCGCGCAGCGCATCCTCGGGACGGGTGATGCCGCAGATCTTGATGCGGGTGGACATGGCAGAGGAACGTCAGAGCGGGCCCGGCGGCGGTGATGCCTCCGGCAGACCGTGCGCCGGATCATAGTCCACCTTCCAGAGGTACAGGCCATCGGGCGAGAAGGTCGGGGCAGCCACCCGCCGGTCGCGGGAGGCCAGCACTTCGCTCATCCACGAGGGCGGATGCCGGCCCGCCCCCACGTAGACCAGAGCGCCGACGATGTTGCGGACCATGTGCTGGAGGAACGCATTGGCCGTGATGTCGAAGACGAACAGGCCGTCGCGCTCGTGGAGGTTCAACGCCGTCAGGTGACGAACCGGCGTGGCGGCCTGGCATTCGGCGGCGCGGAACGCGCTGAAGTCGTGCTCGCCGATCAGGAGCCCGGCCGCTTCGCGCATCGCCACCTCGCTCAGGGGCCCGTGGTACCAGCCTACCCGCCCCTTCGACAGCCCCGGCCGCGCAGGCCGTGAGAGCAGCAGGTAGCGGTAGGTACGCGACCGGGCGGCATAGCGGGCATGGAAGTCCTCGCCCACCGCCCGGCACCACAGCACGCTCACGCCGTCCGGCAGAAAAGCGTTCACGCCGCGAGTCCAGGCGGTCTCCGGCCTCGCGGCCGCCGTATCGAAGTGGACCACCTGCCCTGTGGCATGCACGCCGGTGTCCGTCCTGCCGGCACAGATGACATCGACCGGATGACCCGCGATCGACCCGAGGGCGGCCTCGAGCGCGTCCTCGACGCCGCAGCCGGACGGCTGCGTCTGCCAGCCGCAGAAGGCGCGGCCGTCGTACTCGATGCCGAGAGCCAGTCTCATGGGGATGCTTCCGCAGTCTCACAAACGAAACGGGCACCGCGCGATGCGGTGCCCGACGTTACGGCAGGACGGAGTCCTTGCGTGCTCAGCTGCCCAGCGCGTCCAGGAGTTCCCGGGCGGCCGACTGCTGCTCGGCATCGCCCTCGGTGATGACTTCCTCGAGGATCTCGCGCGCCCCTTCCTTGTCGCCCATCTCCTGGTACGCCTTGGCGAGGTCGAACTTGGTCTGGACGTCGTACCACTTCTCGTCCTTCGCGCCGCCCGTGGGCATCACGGTCGGGCTGTCGCCGAGATCGAGGCTGATGCCGGACAGATCGAGGTCAGTGGCACCGATCACGCCGGGACGGGTGGATTCGAGATCCGACTCGGGCAGCGACTTCGGCAGCATGACGCCGGGAGAGGTCTCCTCGAGCGGCGAGCTGTCGAGCTTGAGAGTGTCCAGATCGAAGCTGACATCGTCGAGCGTCGAATCGACGTTCACCACGGGAACGCGGCGGGTGCCGCCGATCGTGGATTCGGTGTCGCCGATGTCGAAGTCCAGACCGCCCGTAGCGGACCGCTGACCCTGCGCCGCCAGGCTGAGGCCGGGCAGCGTGGGCAGATCGGCGGCATCGGTCGGGGCGATGGTGCTGGTCGGATCGAAAGCGGCCATTTCGGAGGTCTGCGCGAGCGGATCGCCGCTGTCGACCCGGGTGATGGTCTTGCTCGGATCGAAGACGTCGTCGGGTTCGGTCGCACCGCCCAGGAGTCCGAGATCGATGTCGGTCGTGGTGGTGCCACTCCGCTCGAGGTCCTGACCCAGCTGGCCGAGATCGATGTCGGTCGTGGACCCGGCACTCGTCGCCTCGAAGTCGAGGTTGAAGTCGAGATCGTCCCTGGGACCGGCATCGAACGCCGGCATCTGCATGGTGGACTCGTCGTCCGACCCGGGTACCGTCTTGTCGACAGTGTCCTCGTCGACGCGACCGGAGGCGTAGCGCGGGTTGGTGGCGTCGATCTGGTAGCCGAGCTGCACGGCCTTTTCCCAGAGGTCGCCCTCGCCGCCCGTACCCTTCTGCAGATCGGTGGCCACGCGCTCGAAGGCGTTGGCATCCCCGCGCTTGGCGTAGATCTCGAGCAGCTTGGCGTGCAGTTCATGGCGCGTCGGGTTGGCCGCAATGGCTTCCTTCAGACGCTCCTCGGCCTGGGAATCCCGACCGTAGATCAGGAACACTTCGGCTTCCGCCAGCGCATCGCTCTCGTCACTCAGCGCCCCCGTCGACGCCTGCACCGAGGAGGCGGCGGTAGCGGTGGCCGCACCGGCGGCAGCGGCAAACCCGGCGGGGCCGAAGGTGTCCTCGGCGCTTTCCAGCGGCTCCATCGACTCGTCGAGCGCCTTGCGGCCGGCCCCGGCGGCACCCGCCTTCTTGCGCTTCCAGGCGGAGAAACCGAGTCCACCGAGCGCAGCCACGACCAGCGCGCCTGCGCCGAGGATCAACGGATTGTCGAGCAACTGATCGACCAGGCTCGGCGGCGGCGGCGGAGGCGGCGGCACGAACTTGGGCTTCGGCGGAGGCGGAGGCGGAGCCTCGGCGGCGGGCGGTTCGACCGGCTTGTCGGTCGGCGGCGCGGAAGCTTCGGGCGCCGGCGGCGCGGGCAGAGGCTCACCCTTCGGCGGTTCACCCGGTGCGGGCAGCGGCGCCGGCACTTCGGCCTTCGGCGGTTCCGGCATGACGGGCGGCGGCGGAGGCGGCGGTGCAGCGGGCTTCTCCGGTGCCTTCTCGACGGGCTTCTGCAAGTCCGCCATGCCCTTGCTCTTCATTTCGAGCAGGGCCTGCATGTCCTTGATCTGCTTCTCGAGCTGAGCGATGCGCTGATTGGCGTCGCCCACGGCGCGGCCCTTCGCCGCGATCTCTTCCTCGAGGGTGCGGATCCGCTCCTGCGTCTTCGTGTCGGAAACCGGTGCCGGCGCGCCGCTCTTCGGGGTCTCACCCTTGGAGAGCTTGAGGATGTCCTTGCTGGCGTCCTGGGCCGGAGGCGTCTTTTCCTCGACCTTCGTGGTGATCTTGCCACCTGCGGTGCGGCCGGCCGGCTCGTCCGCCGGCATCGTGCTTTCGGCGGCGTCGGCAAGCCGGGACCGGTAGGCCTTCCAGTTGGAAGACTGGACGCGAAATTCCTTCAGCGCGTCCTGCGGAGACAGGCCGGAGAGGTCCGCGGCCGTCGGCACGCGGAGCACCTGACCCGCCTTCAGGCGGTTCATGTTCTTGCCTTCGAAGGCATCCGGATTGTTGCGGTACAGCAGCACGAGCATCTGCTCGAGCGTGGCGTCGGCAGGACGGGTCTCGCGGGCAATCTGGGCGAGGGTTTGACCACGCTTCACCGGGCCGTACTCGGCGGGGCTGCCACCCGACGCGGGCGCCGGGGCAGCGTCCGAACCGGGCTCCGCAGTGGCGGCAGCCTTGGGCTCGGGACGGGCGGCCTTCGAACCTGCCTTGGGCTTCTTGCCTGTCTCGGCCGGCGGCGCGGCGACCTGGCCGGACTCGGCCTGGGGAACGGGTTGCGCCTGCAGCGAATCGGGGGCGGCGGACGGCTTCACTTCCGCGCCGGGATCAGCTTCGCCGTCCTTGACGATGGGCGGATCGACGAGGGCCGTGTAGGCGCGCACGAGCCGCCCGGAATTCCAGGACAACTCGACCATGAAATCGATGAACGGCTCGTTCAGCGCCTGGGGGGCGCTCACCTTGATGTAGGGATCGCCGTTGGGACGCTTCTCAAGCGACAGCCTCAGGTTCGAGACGTAGGCCGTATAGGGGAGGTCCGCCTGACGGAATGCATCAGGCGAACCGAGCCGCGCCACCAGGGAGGCGACTTCTTCCTTCTTGAGCGAAACGAGGTCGACTTCGCCACGGAAGGGCTGCCCCAGTGTGGACAGGACGGTAAGCCGTCCCAGCCCGGCGGCATGTGCCCCGGGCGTCACTGTCAGCAGCGTCAGCGCGGCGGCGGCCGCGCGAATCATCCTTTTACCCACCGCGCCACCCTTAGACTCTTGGACCGTAGAAGAAAATTAACATCATAGGGTTACCGATGCAAGCTAAACTTGCCTCTCATGATTACACCCTTTGCGACTGTCTTTTCGGCGCATTTTCACGGAACTGGAGCCCAAAGTGGTTTTTTGTGCGGTGGGGTCGATCCTCCCGAAAGTGAAGTTCCTGGCGGGCCCGCGATCAGCCGCGGCGCTCGATGAGAATCCGCAGCATGCGGCGCACCGGTTCGGCGGCGCCCCAAAGCAACTGATCCCCGACCGTGAAGGCCGCCAGGTACTCCGGCCCCATCGGCAGCTTGCGCAACCGCCCGATGGGCACTTCCAGCTTCCCGGACACCGCCGCCGGCGTGAGCGAGGCGAGCGAGGCTTCCCGGGTGTTCGGAACGACCTTCACCCATTCGTGGGCGCCGGCCAGCATGCCCTCGATATCGGACAGGGGAATGTTCCTCTTTAGCTTGATCGTGAGCGCCTGGCTGTGGCAGCGCATCACACCCACCCGGGTACAGATTCCGTCGATGGGGATGGCGACCGCGCCGTCCAGCCCCAGGATCTTGTTGGCTTCCGCCATGCCCTTCCACTCTTCCCGGCTCTGACCGTTGCCGAGATCCTTGTCGATCCAGGGCAGCAGGTTGCAGGCGAGCGGATGGCCGAAGTTCTCGATAGGGAAGTCGTTGCTGCCCATCGCCTGGTGCACTGCACGATCGATGTCGAGGATCGTGGCGGACGGGTGGTCGAGATAGCTCTTTGCGGCCGAGTGCGCGGCGCCCATCTGCTCCACCAGTTCGCGCATGTTCTGGGCCCCTGCGCCCGATGCGGCCTGGTACGTCATCGCCGTGACCCAATCCACGAGGCCCTCGCGGAACAGCCCGGTCATGGCCATGAGCATCAGGCTCACGGTGCAGTTGCCACCGATGAAGTTCTTCACACCCTTGTCGAGTGCCACGTCGATCCCGTGCCGGTTCACGGGGTCCAGCACGATGACGGCGTCGTCCTTCATCCGCAGCGTCGAGGCGGCATCGATCCAGTAGCCGGTCCACCCGGCCTCGCGCAGCTTCGGATAGACGGCATTGGTGTAGTCGCCGCCCTGGCAGGACACGATGGCGTCCAGCGTCTTCAGCCTGGCGATGTCGTTGGCGTCCTCCAGCTTGGCCGGCGGGCCACCGAACGAGGGGCCGTCCCCGCCGACATTCGACGTGCTGAAAAACGCGCCGTCGATGTCGCGGAAGTCCCGCTCCCAGACCATCCGCTGCAGGAGCACAGAACCGACCATGCCCCGCCATCCCACGAAACCCACACGCATTGCGCCCATCTCGGACCTCCTCGACGCTGATACTTCGGAATCGGAAACTGGCCGGTCAGCGGTGTCCGCCTGCCAGCGCAGCGATTACGGCGTCGCCCATCTGAAGCGTCCCGATGGCCGTCTGGCCCGGGCCTGCTATGTCGACGGTGCGCTTGCCGTCCTTCAGTACCTGGCGCACGGCGCGCTCGATTCTGTCGGCCGTATTGTTGTCGTTGAAAGAGTAGCGGAACATCATTGAAAGCGACAGGATGGTCGCGAGCGGATTGGCCACGCCCTTGCCGGCGATGTCCGGCGCGGACCCGTGAATGGGCTCGTAGAGGCCCTTGCTGGCGCTATCGAGCGAGGCGGACGGCAGCATGCCGATGGACCCCGTGAGCATCGACGCTTCGTCCGACAGGATGTCGCCGAACATGTTCCCGGTGACGATCACGTCGAACTGCTTGGGCGCGCGCACGAGCTGCATGGCCGCGTTGTCCACATACATGTGCGACAGCTCCACGTCCGGAAAGTCCTTGGCGACCTCGTTCACGACTTCGCGCCAGAGGATGCTCGTGTCGAGCACGTTCGCCTTGTCGACGGAACACAGCTTGCGCGAACGCTTGCGCGCAATCGCGAAACCGACGCGTGCGATGCGGGCGATCTCCGACTCGGAGTACTTCATCGTGTCGAAGCCTTCCCGCTCGCCGGAGGCCGTGGTGCGGCGGCCGCGGGGCTCACCGAAGTAGATGTCGCCGGTCAACTCGCGCAGGATCATGATGTCCAGCCCCGCGACGAGTTCCGGGCGGAGGCTGGAGGCTCCAGCGAGTTCCTCGTACACCATCGCCGGGCGCAGATTCGTGAAGAGACCGAGTTCCTTGCGGATGCGCAGCAGCCCCTGCTCCGGACGCACGGGGCGCGGCAGCGTGTCGTACTTCGGGCCACCCACGGCGCCGAGCAGGACCGCGTCGGCCTGCTTCGCGAGCTTCAGCGTGCCTTCCGGCAGCGGATCGCCCGCCGCGTCGTAACCCGCGCCGCCGATGGGCGCGGTTTCCATTTCCAGGCTCGCGCCCTCGCTGGCGAAGTGCTGCAGCACGCGAACCGCCTGCTGCACGATCTCCGGCCCGATCCCGTCTCCGGGGAGCACCGCAATCTTCATGACCGACATTCTCCGTTCGGGGCGCGACGGCGCCCGCTTTCGAATTGTGTGAAGGGACTGCGCTTCAGACGTACAGCCAGGGCTGCGTCGCCTTGCGTCTGTCTTCGTACTCGCGGATGACATCCGCGTGCTTCAGGGTGAGGCCGATCTCGTCCAGACCTTCGAGCAGGCAGTGGCGCCGGAAGGCGTCGACCGTGAAGTCGAAGGTCTGCCCTCCGGGCGCCGCGACCTTCTGTGCCACCAGATCGACGGTGATCTGATAGCCCGGCGTGGCTTCGACTTCCAGGAACAGGCGGTCCACCACGCCGGCCGGCAGGATCACCGGCAGCAGCCCGTTCTTGAAGCTGTTGTTGAAGAAGATGTCCGCGTAGCTGGGCGCGATGACCGCACGGAAGCCGAAGTCCATCAGTGCCCAGGGCGCGTGCTCGCGCGACGAGCCGCAGCCGAAGTTCTCGCGGGCGAGCAGGATCTTCGCGCCGCGATAGCGCGGCTGGTTGAGCACGAAGTTGGGGTTGGGCACGCGCGTGGCGGGGTCCATGCCCGGTTCGCCGTGGTCCATGTAGCGCCACTCGTCGAACAGGTTGGGACCGAAGCCGCTGCGCTTGATGGACTTCAGGAACTGCTTGGGAATGATGGCGTCGGTGTCGACGTTGGGCCGGTCGAGCGGTGCCGCGAGGCCCTGCAGGATGGTGAACTTCTCCATGGCGTGGTCTCCCGGTCAGAGTTGGCGGACGTCGACGAAACGGCCCGCGATGGCTGCCGCGGCCGCCATGGCCGGGCTCACGAGGTGAGTGCGGCCGCCGGCGCCCTGGCGCCCTTCGAAGTTCCGGTTCGAGGTGGAGGCGCAGCGTTCACCGGCCTCCAACCGGTCGTCGTTCATCGCGAGGCACATGGAACAGCCCGGCTCGCGCCATTCGAAGCCGGCCTCGCGGAAGACGCGGTCGAGACCCTCGGACTCGGCCTGGCGCTTCACCAGCCCGGAACCCGGCACGACCATCGCGAGCTTGACGGAGGCCGCCACGCGCCGGCCCTTCACGACGTCGGCCGCGGCGCGCAGATCCTCGATGCGGGAGTTGGTGCAGGAACCGATGAAGACCTTGTCGATGCGGATGGAGGTGATGGGCATGTTGGCCTGCAGGCCCATGTACTGCAGCGCGCGCTCGACCGACTGGCGGCGGACCGGGTCGTCGATCTTCTGCGGGTCGGGCGTGCTCGCGAGCACGCTGTCGACCATCTCGGGCGACGTGCCCCACGTGACCTGCGGCATGATGTCCTCGGCGCGCAGTTGCACCACCTTGTCGTACTGCGCGCCTTCGTCCGTGCGCAGCGTGCGCCAGTGGGCCACGGCGCGGTCCCACAGGTCGCCCTTGGGAGAGAAGGTACGGCCGCGGAGGTATTCGATGGTCTTGTCGTCCACGGCCACCATCCCGGCACGCGCGCCGGCCTCGATGGCCATGTTGCAGAGGGTCATGCGGCCTTCCATCGACAGGCCGCGGATGGCCGCGCCGCCGAACTCGATGGCGTAACCCGTGCCGCCCGCCGTGCCGATGCGGCCGATGACGGCCAGCACGATGTCCTTGGCGGTGACGCCCTTGCCCAGCACGCCGTCGACCTGGACGGCCATGCTCTTCGCCTTCTTCATGTTCAGGCACTGGGTCGCGAGCACGTGCTCGACTTCCGACGTGCCGATGCCGAAGGCCAGCGCCGCGAAGGCGCCGTGGGTGCTCGTGTGGGAGTCACCGCACACGACCGTCATGCCGGGCAGCGTGGCGCCCTGCTCCGGTCCGATCACGTGCACGATGCCCTGACGGCCGTCGAGGAACGGGAAGTAGGCCTTGGCTCCGAATTCGCGGATGTTGGCGTCGAGCGTCTCGACCTGCAGGCGCGAGATCGGGTCACGGATGCCCTGGTCCCAGTCCTTGGTCGGCGTGTTGTGGTCGGCGGTGGCCACGACCGAGTCGATGCGCCAGGGCTTGCGCCCGGCGAGCTTCAGGCCTTCGAAGGCCTGGGGACTCGTGACTTCGTGGACCAGATGGCGGTCGATGTAGATGAGCGCGGTGCCGTCGGCTTCCTCGCGCACCACGTGGCTCGACCAGAGCTTGTCGTAGAGGGTCTGGGGCTGCATGGATGTTCTCCGGGGAGCCCGAGATTATGTCATAAGGGCTGCGGAAAACGCCTCGCGTCCAGCCACTTCCAGGTGATCAGAAAGGCCAGCAGCCCCGCCACTGCACCCGCCGTGAAGGTCCACGCCCCGCCGGCGTGATCCCACAGGAAGCCCGCCATGAGCTGCCCCAACGCCCCGCCTGCCCCGAAGCCGATGCCGGAATAGAGGGCCTGGCCCTTGGACTGATGGCGCCCCCGGAAGAACCGGTGCGTAAGGCCGACCGCCGCCCCATGGAACACGCCGAAAGTGGCGGCGTGCGCCAATTGGCCCAGGAACACGACCACGGGCCAGTCCGGGAGCCAGCCCGTGAAGACGAAACGCACGAATGCGATCCCGTACGCGGCGAGCAGCAGTTTCCTCGGGTCGAAGCGGGTGGCGAGCCGGGTCCAGTAGAAGAACACGGCGATCTCCGCGATCACTCCCAGCGCCCAGTAGAACCCCACCTGGGCCTTGCTGTAGCCATGGTCCACCAGCCAGATCGAGTAGAAGGCGTGGAAAGGGCCGTGGCACACGGACATGAGGAAGCAGCCCGCGAGCAAAGCGATCACCTCGGGACGGCTGAGAATCTGCAGGATCCCGTGGGCGTCGTCGTGATGGGCGTGGCGCGGCGCTTCGGGCACCCGGTAGGCGCTCATGGCATGGACCACGAGCAATCCCAGGATCAGCCACAGCAGAGCCCGGATGGACGTGTGATCGAGGAGGTATCCCCCGGCCACCACCACGAGGACGAAACCCACCGAACCCCAGGCGCGGATGCGGCCGTACCCCGCCGGGTGCTCGGCCAGGTGCGCCATGGTCGTGGCTTCCACCAGCGGCAGCGAACCGCACCAGAACACGTTCATGGCCAGCATCACGCCGAACAGCCAGGCGTAGGTGGTGCCCTGGAAGAACGCGAGGAAGACGACGGCTGTCATGGTGGCCGTCAGCCGCACGATCGGTGTGCGGCGTCCGCGATGGTCCGCGAGCCAGCCCCAGAGCGCTGGGCCGACCATACGGGTGACGGGAACCAGCGCGAGCAGCGTGCCGATCTGCGCCGCGCTCATTCCCGCGGACTTGAGATAGAGCGGCCAGAAGGGCGCGTAGGCGCCCAGGAACGCGAAATACCAGAAGTAGAAGTTCCCGAGCGCGAATGCCGGCGTGCGGGGGATCACTGGAAGGAGGTGCTAGCGCTCACGGAACCTAGTGCCCTTCGGGGTCGGTGGAGGCGCGCGAAGGGTTCAGGGGATGGCGATCCCGCGCCCCCTCTGGCGCACTCGCGGCGATGACCGGCGTGGCGACGGACACATCCGCATTCTGGGCGCGATGCCGCAGGGCGTGATCCATGAGCACCATCGCGAGCATCGCCTCGGCGATCGGGGTGGCGCGGATACCGACACAGGGATCGTGGCGCCCGAACGTCTCCACCGTGACCGGGTTGCCGGCCTTGTCGATGGAGCGCCGCGCGAGACGGATGCTGGAGGTGGGCTTGATCGCGACGTTCACCACCACGTCCTGCCCGGTGGAAATGCCACCGAGAATCCCGCCGGCGTTGTTCGAGAGAAAGCCCTCGGGCGTCATCTCGTCGCCGTGCTCGGTGCCCAGCTGCGCGACGGAGGCGAACCCGGCGCCGATCTCCACGCCCTTCACGGCGTTGATGCTCATCATGGCGTATGCGATGTCGGCATCGAGCTTGTCGTCGACGGGCTCGCCCCAGCCGGGCGGCACGCCCGTGGCCACGACAGTGACCTGCGCGCCGACCGAGTCGCCGGTCTTGCGCAGGCGTTCCATGTAGGCCTCCAGCTCGGGCACCACGTCCGGGTCGGCGGAGAAGAACGGATTGTCGTGCACGGACGACCAGGTCTTGAACGGCATCGGTACCGGCCCAAGCTGGGAGAGGTAGCCGCGGATCTCGACGCCGAAGCGCTCGAGCAACCACTTCCGCGCGATGGCGCCTGCCGCGACGCGCACCGCGGTCTCCCGCGCGGACTGGCGACCGCCACCGCGATAGTCGCGCACACCGTATTTCTGCCAGTACGTGTAGTCGGCGTGACCCGGACGGAAGGTGTCCTTGATGTTGCCGTAATCCTGACTGCGCTGATCGGTATTGCGGATGAGCATCCCGATGGGGGTGCCCGTGGTCCTGCCCTCGAACACGCCGGACAGGATCTCGACGGTGTCGCTTTCCTTGCGCTGGGTGACGTAGCGGGAGGTGCCGGGCTTGCGGCGGTCGAGGTCGGGCTGGATGTCGGCCTCGGACAGTTCCATCCCCGGGGGGCAGCCGTCCACCACGCAGCCAATGCCCGGCCCGTGGCTCTCGCCGAAAGATGTGACGCAGAAGAGACGGCCGACGGTGTTGCCCGACATCGCTAACTCTCTAAAAATCAAAGGTGAATGCTATCACGCAGGTCCACGTATCCGGCACCCGCCTCCTCGCGTTTTCCTTGCAGGAAGGCGCCGCCGTGCCGATGATTGTTCCGTGCAGTCACCCGTAGGTCGCCTCATGTCGCACCCGCTTCCCCGATTCCTCACCTGGCAGGACCTGCCCGCGTACGCGTGGCTGGCACAGCCGATGTGGGTATTCGACCCTGTGAACCGCCGGAAGCTCTGGGCCAACCCGGCCGGCCTGGCCCTCTGGAAGGCGGCGACACTGGACGAACTCCTCGCCCGCGACTACAGCGACCAGACCGACGCGACCCGCGCGCGGACGGAGGCCTTGCTGGAAATGGTCCGCCGCGGGGACACCCCGGTGGACTACTGGACGTTCTACCCCCCGCACGAACCGGTTCGGGTCGAGGTCCGGACCACGGGCATCGTCGCGCCCTCAGGAGACCTGGTGCTGATGTTCGCGGCCCGCGAACTGAACGCGCAGGAAATGCCCCCTGAGGTGTCGAGGCGGATCGAGGCCTACCGCCATACCGGGGCGCTGATCTCGCTGCACCGGCCGGACGGCGGCGCCCTCAACCGCAATCCTGCCGCGATCGAAACCTTCGGGCCGCTCTCGGTACCCCCGGCCCCGGGCGATCTGGCCAACCAGCTGGGCGGTGCGGACAATGCGCGCGGCGCGCTGCACGTCCTCGCCACCACAGGACGCTTCGCGTCGCGCGTGTCCGTCGACACCCGGCAGGGGCGTCGCTGGCTCGATGTCACCCTGCGCCGCGTGCCGGATCCCGCCGATGGCGGAGAACTGCTGCTGTTCGACGCTCAGAACGCCACCGAGGCGCACAAGGCGACCAGCCGGATCGAGGCCGAGAACCGGCTGCTTTCCATGATTTCGGTCGGCACGCCGGTGCTGGAAGTCCTCGACTCGCTGGTGCGGTCCATCGAGGCGCTGAGCGGCAACATGCGCTGCTCCATGCTCGAGCTGCGAGACGGCCGCGTGCACAACCTCGCCTCGCCGTCCCTGCCCGACGCCTACACGGAGGCCGTCGAGGGAGTGGTCATCGGCCCGAGCGTGGGGTCCTGCGGCACGGCGCTATGGCGCGGCGAACGCGTGGTGGTGGAAAGCATCGCGACCGATCCGCTCTGGCGCGAGTTCAGCGGCCTTGCCCTGGCCCACGGCCTGCACGCCTGCACGTCCGTTCCGATCGCGGACTCCGACGGCGTCCTGCTCGGCACGTTCGCCGCGTACTTCGATACGCCGCGGCGCCCGACGCCGTTCGAGGACGAACTCCTTGCGTCGGGCCGCAGCGTGGCAGCGATCGCCCTGGAGCGCGCCCGCGCTCAGGCAGCCATCGAGGACGGCCGCGCCCAGCTGCAGATGATCCTCGACGCGATGCCGATGAGCATTGCCTACACCGACAGCGACCTGCGCTACCGTTTCGTGAACTCGGGATACGAATTGCTGTTCGGGGTGCCGCGCGGAGACGCGGTCGGGCGGCAGGTGCCGGACGTGCTGGGCCATGGCCGGTTCCGCGTCATCAAGCCCTATCTCGACCGTGCGCTCGCCGGCGAGGAAGTCCGCTGGGATCGCGAGGATCGCGACCTCGCCGGCGGCACCCGTCATCTCGAGATCCACTACGTCCCGCACCGGGCCCCCGACGGCCGCGTCGTGGGGCATTTCGGCATCGTCCACGACATCTCGGCACGCAAGGAGAACGAGCGCCTCCTGAAGTATCTGGCCACGCACGACCAGCTCACGGGGCTTCCCAACCGCAATCTGCTCGTCGAGCACCTCGGGCTCGCCCTTGCGCGGGCCTTGCGCTCCGGCCGGAAGGTCGCGGTGATGTTCCTGGACCTCGACCGGTTCAAGACCGTCAACGACACGCTCGGTCACGACGCCGGGGATCGCCTGCTCGAATCGCTCGCCGCGCGATTCCGAGACCACCTGCGCAAGAGCGACATCCTCGGCCGCCTCGGTGGCGACGAGTTCGGGGTGCTGCTCGACGATATCGACGACATCCAGGATGCGGCGACGAGCGCGCAGAAACTGATCGACCTTGCGGCAGAGCCGTTCCGGATCGGCGGTCACGAGTTCTACGTCACCGCAAGCATCGGGATCGCGGTATCCCCGGGCGACGGCACGGAACCCGGCGTGCTGCTGAAGAATGCCGACATCGCGATGTACCGGGCCAAGGGTCAGGGCAAGAACACGTTCCAGTTCTTCTCGGCGGAGGCGACGGCCTCCACATTCGAGCAGCTCATGCTGGAAAGCGCTCTGCGCAAGGCGCTGGAGCGACACGAGTTCGTGCTGCACTACCAGCCGATCGTGAATCTCTCGACGGGTCGCGCCGAGGCGGTGGAATCGCTGCTGCGGTGGCGCCATCCGGAGCTGGGCGTGGTGTCGCCCGCGCGCTTCATCCCCATGGCCGAGGAGACCGGCCTGATCGTCCCGATCGGCGCATGGGTCCTGCGCGAAGCCTGCCGACAGTTCGCCACCCTGACTGGCGTCGCGGACCTGCGCGTTGCCGTGAACCTGTCGCCCCGCCAGCTGGGCTCGTCCGACGTGGTGAATATCGTGCGCGAGGCCCTCGCCGACTCGGGTCTGGCCCCCGGACTCCTGCGGCTCGAGGTGACCGAAAGCAGCATGATGCAGAACCCGGAGGCGGCCGTGCGGACACTGCAGGCGCTCCGCGCGCTGGGCGTCACCATCGCCGTGGACGACTTCGGCACCGGCTACTCCTCGCTGTCGTTCCTGCGGCGATTCCCCATCGACGGCCTGAAGATCGACCAGTCCTTCGTGCGTGACGTGGTGGACGACGAGAACGACGCCGCCATCGCGCGCGCGGTGATCGCGATGGGGCGGAGCCTGCGGCTCGACATCGTCGCGGAGGGTGTCGAGACCGAGGCGCAGCTCGATTTCCTGCGCGCGGAGGGATGCGACAAGGCGCAGGGCTACCTGTTCAGCCGGCCGCTGGAGTTCGAAGCCCTGCAGGCGTGGCTTGCCGACGAGAACGGGCACCGGAGGGCCTCCGGGAACGCGTAAAATCGCGGCGATTGCCGCTGCGAGACCAATCCCGATGGAGCAGTACCACTCCCTGATGCGCCGGGTCCTCGAGACCGGCACCCGCAAGTCCGACCGCACCGGCACCGGCACCCTGAGCGTGTTCGGGGCGCAGCTGCGGTTCGACCTCTCCGAGGGCTTCCCGCTCGTCACCACGAAGAAGCTCCACCTGAAGTCGATCGTCCACGAACTGCTCTGGTTCCTGCAGGGCGACACCAACGTGCGCTACCTGCGGGAGAACGGCGTCACGATCTGGGACGAATGGGCAGACGACAACGGCGAGCTGGGCCCGGTCTACGGGCACCAGTGGCGCTCGTGGCCCACGCCCGACGGCGGACACATCGACCAGATCACCCAACTGCTCGCCGACCTGAAGCGAAATCCGGATTCGCGGCGGCTCATCGTCACGGCGTGGAACCCGGCAGACCTGCCGAAGATGGCCTTGTCACCCTGCCACGCGCTGTTCCAGTTCTACGTGGCGGACGGCAAGCTCTCCTGCCAGCTGTACCAGCGCAGCGCGGACATCTTTCTGGGGGTGCCCTTCAACATCGCGTCGTACGCGCTGCTCACGCTGATGGTGGCGCAGGTGTCGGATCTCGCCCCCGGCGAATTCATCCACACGTTCGGCGATGCCCACCTGTACCTCAACCACCTCGACCAGGCGCGCGAGCAGCTTTCGCGCGCGTGCCGTCCTCTGCCGGTGATGAAGATCAACCCGGCTGTAAAGGACCTCTTCGCGTTCCGCTACGACGACTTCACGCTGGTGGGGTACGACCCGCACCCGCACATCAAGGCGCCCGTCGCGGTCTGAAAGGTCGGTGGGGCGCGGGACAGTATGCCGCCCCGCGCCGGACGGTCAGACGAAGTTCGTCGACTGGATCCGCAGCACGCCCTTGGCCGTCATGTCGGTCCAGGCGGCTTCCAGGCCCGTCCCGCCCAGGTTGATGCCCCGGCAGGCGTCCTCGATCACCGCGGCCTCGAAACCGGCCGCACGCGCGTCCACCGCACTCCAGGCCACGCAGAAGTCCGTCGCCAGCCCGCAGAAGAAGCAGCGCGCGATGTTGCGTTCCTTCAGATAGCCGGTGAGACCGGTGCCGGTCTTCTTGTCGGCCTCGAGGAAGGCAGAGTAGCTGTCCACCTCGCGGTTGTAGCCCTTGCGGATGACGAGCATGGCATGCGGAACGGACAGGCCGGGCGCGAGGTCGGCGCCTTCGGTGCCCTGGACGCAGTGGTCCGGCCACAGCACCTGGGTGCCGTACGGCACCTGCGTGGTCTCGAAGGGCTTCTTGCCCGGATGCTGGGACGCGAACGAGATATGGTCCGCCGTGTGCCAGTCCTGCGTGAGGACGACGTTCTCGAACTTGCCGGCCAGCGCGTTGATGAGCGGGACGATCTCGTTGCCCTTGTCCACCGCCAGCGAACCGCCGGGGATAAAGCACTTCTGCACGTCGACGACGATGAGCACGTCCTTCGAGGTCGGGGAGATCTTCTTGTAGGCCAGGGCCGTGGACAGCCAGCCGGCACTGCCCAGGGCGACCGCGGAGCCCGCGGCGAACTTCAGAAAACTGCGGCGATCGATGTCACGCATTGCCTCTCTCTCCAGTCTAGGGGAAGGTCTGATCAGGGTCGGGCCCCGTCTCTCGCGGCAGGGGTCCCGTTCCTCCGCGTCCGGATTGTATGCCCGCCTCGGGATGGTAGCGGGGCAGTCGTCGCCGGTGGTAGCCTCCACGCATGAAGATCGAACTCATCTGCACTGGCGACGAAGTGCTGACGGGCGCCACCGTCAACACCAATTTCAGTCACATTAGCCAGGCTCTCGGCGATGCGGGACTCGAAGTCATCTGGGGTACCACCGTCGGCGACGACCGTGAAACCCTGCTCGCTGCCTTCCAGCTCGCGTCGAAGCGGGCCGACGCCGTCATCGTCAACGGCGGCCTCGGCCCGACGGTCGACGATCTCTCGCAGGAGATCGCCGCGAAGGCCGCGGGCGTGGAACTCGTCTTCGACGAGACCTGGTTCAAACGCATGGAGGAGTACTTCCACAAGCGCTCGCGGGTGATGCCTCCCAGCAACCGCAAGCAGGCGATGCTGCCCGCCGGGTCCGAGTGCATCGACAACCCGATCGGCACGGCCTGCGGCTTCGCGGTCGACATCGGCAAGGCGCGGTTCTTCTTCACGCCCGGCGTACCCCGCGAAATGAAGCGCATGCTGGCCGAGCAGGTGATCCCCCGGCTCCTGCAGCGCAGCGGCCGGCCGGGCGCATCGATACTCAAGCGCTTCCACTCCTTCGGCATCGGCGAGTCCCGCGCGGACGGCATGCTGGCCGACGTGGAGGCGATGGCCGAGGACGGCAGCTGCAAGCTCGGCTTCCGCGCTCACTACCCCCAGCTCGAGACCAAGCTGAACGTACGTGGTCGTGACATGGACGAAGTGCGCCGCCGGCTGGCGCCGGTCGAGGCGGAAGTCCGCAAGCGTCTCGGCAATTTCGTCGTCGCCGAGGACGACGCCAAGCTGGAAGGCGTGATTCTCGATGCCATGCTCGCCGGCGGGCACACGCTTGCCGTGGCCGAGATGTTCACCGGGGGCGCGCTCGCCGCGCGGATCGCGCCGCTGCCCGGCGCCGAGAAGGTGTTCCAGCGTGGCGTGGTCGCCCGGTCCCTGGAGCAGTTGCGCGACGCCGTGGCGATGTCCGCGGACAGCGCCGCAGCGGAAGTCTCGCCGGCGTTTGCCGGGCAGATCGCCACGACATTACGCGAGTCCGCGCGGACGACACACGCACTCGCCGTGCTCATCGAACTGGACGAAGGCGAGGATCGCATCGAGTTCGGCGGCACGATCTGCGTCGCCATCGCCAATGCGGCAGGCACCACGACGCGACGTGCGCGGATGCTGGGCGGTCGGGAATGGATCCGGCTCGGCGCCGTGGAGTTGGGACTCGACTGCCTGCGTCGGCAGTTGCAGGGATTGCCGGTCGAAGAGCGGATCGATTTCGAGAAAGTGTGACGACCGCCTCGCGCGAATTGAATCGCACCCCGTAGCCCGGACGAGGGGCGAACGCCCCGACTCCGGGAACATCGTCTCATCACCCACCACCGCCCCGGAGTCGCGGCTTGCGCCGCTCGTCCGGGCTACGGGTCTTCGACGACCTCGGCTGCGCGTGCCAGTACGGATTCCTCTCGCGTCACGCCGAGCGCGCCGATGGCGCGCAACCACGCCTCGAACTTCTCCGGATCGTTGATCGTGCGGATCTCCGAGAACGCGGTCTTCGCTTCGGGGTAACGGCGCTGCAAAAGATGCAACCACTGCTTGATGCGCCCGGCGCGGTGCCGGGCCTCGACGTTCACCGAGACCATGCCCCACAAGTCGCCCAGGAGCGGTAGGAGCGCACGCCAGGCGATCGGCTTCACACCACCATGCGCCGCGGTGCGGATCGCCCACGCGAGCGCCGGATCGGCGACCATGCCACGGCCGATCATGATGGCATCGCACCCGGATTCGGCGCGGCAACGCATCGCGTCATCCACCGTCCAGATCTCGCCGTTGGCCACGACGGGAATCCGCACGGCCTCCCGAACCGCACCGATGCGATCCCAGTAAGCCGGGGGCCGATAGCCGTCAGCCTTGGTACGCCCGTGCACCACGATCTCCGCGGCGCCACCCGACTGGATGGCCAGCGCGCACTCCACCGCCCGCGACGGATCGTGATAGCCGAGCCGCATCTTCGCGGACACCGGCATGGACGCAGGCACGGCTCGCCGCACTGCAGCAACGATTTCGGCGATCAGTTCCGGCTCGTCGAGCAGCACGGCACCGCCGCGGTGCCGGTTCACGGCCTTGGCCGGGCAGCCGAAGTTGAGATCGATGCCCGCCGGGCCGAGCGAAGCGAGCCGCTCGGCGTTCTCCGCCAGACACACCGGATCGGACCCGAGCAGTTGCGCCCGGACCGGCACCCCCGCGGGCGTGCAGCCCCCGTTACGCAGCTCCGGCACGATGCGCAGGAAAACCCGCTCGGGCAGCAGCGTGCCGGTGACGCGGATGAACTCGGACACGCAGCGGTCGATGCCGCCCACGCGCGTGAGCACGTCGCGCAGCATGAAATCGAGGAGCCCCTCCATGGGGGCGAGCAGGATCGTCATCGGGCCGGGAGCCGGGAAAGAGGCCGACAGTGTACGGGACGCGTGTTGCGACACGCGGGCGGCAATGGGATCATCCGCCACCGATGACACCACGGAGCATTTTGATGAAGAACGCAATCGCGATCGCGATCCTCACCCTCGCCGCGGCAGGCCATGCCGCCGCACAGACCAGCGCGCTCGAGAGCGCCGCAAAGGAACCGGGCGCGGTCGTCACCAAGAGCGGGCTCGTGTTCCGCTCCCTGGCCGAGGGCAAGGGCGCGAATCCGTCCGCGTCTGACGTCGTCACGGTCCACTACAAGGGCATGTTCCCGGACGGCCGCGAGTTCGACAGTTCCTACTCGCGCGGCAAGCCCACGGAGTTCCCGCTGAACCGCGTGATCCCCTGCTGGACCGAAGGCGTGCAGCGCATCAAGGAAGGCGGCAAGGCGAAGCTCACGTGCCCGCCCGCCATCGCCTACGGCGACCGCGGTGCCGGCGGCGTGATTCCTCCCAATGCCGTGCTCGTGTTCGAGGTGGAACTCGTCGCCGTCGGACGCAAGTAAGCCGTCCCGTTCGCCCGCCGTCGCACCGTCCCGTCACAGAAAGGCCAAGACCATGACTTCGTGCCGCACTGCCGCACGCGCGCTGTTCGTCGCGTTCGGGATCGGAACCTTCTCCGCCGCTGCATCAGCGCAGGAACCCATCCGCATGGCCACCGCGTGGTCGGGCGGGCCGCACCTGGAACTGTTCGCCAAGGGCTTCGCCACGAAGGTCGAGAAGCTGACCGGCGGCAAGGTGAAGTTCCAGGTGTTCGCCGGCGGAACGATCGGCTCGCCGCTGAAGATCACCGAGACGGTGCAGAAGAAGATCGCGCCGGCCGGCCACACGTGGTCCGGCTACGACCTCGGCGTGGACAAGACCGCGGTGCTGTTCGGCGGCTACCCCGGCACGCCGGGCGCGGAAGGGCTTCTGCACTGGCTCTACAACGGCGGCGGCGCCGAACTGTGGGAACAGTGGCGCATGGAGAAGTTCGGCATCGTCGGGATGCCCTGCGGCGGGCACTCCGACGAGATCCACATGCATTCCAAGAAGCCTGTCCGCAAAATCGAGGACATCAAGGGCCTCAAGTGGCGCACGTCTGGCGCTGCTGCCGAAATCGGCGCTTCGCTCGGCGCGTCCACCGTGATCCTCGCAGGCGGCGACGTGTACCCGGCCCTCGAACGCGGTCTCGTCGACGCCATCGAGTGGTCCACGCCCGGCGTCAATCTGCCCTTCGGCTTCCAGAAGATCTCCAAGTACATCGTGCTCCCCGGCGTGCAGACACCGGCGTCCGTCCAGGAATGTCTCTTCAGCAAGGCACTGTGGGACGGCTTCGATGCGCAGACGCAGATGCTGATCCGCCAGGCTGCGAAGCTCTCCACCCTGGAGTCGTGGATGGAGATCAACCGCATGGACATGGATGCCCTGGAGACCTACCGCAAGGAAGGCATCACGATCATGCGCGTGGACGACAGCTATCTCGACGCCTGGAAGAAAGCCACGCGCGCGTGGGAAGACAAGTACGCCGCCGATCCGAAGGAGGTCTGGTTCAAGAAGGTGCTGGATCACAAGCGCGCCTTCGAAGCACGCTGGGAGAATTCCAAGAACTACCGGCGCGATCTGCGCTAGGCCCCCTGCGCCGCGAAGATGAAGACCCTGGTGCGTGCGGTCGACGCCCTCAGCCGGGCGTGCGGCGTGATCGCCGCGCTGCTCGTCATCGCCCTCATCGTGCTGATGCTCTACGACGTGGGGATGCGCTACATCGCCAATGCCCCGACGCTGTGGGGTTTCGACGTCAACACCTACCTGATGGGCTCGGCGTTCGTGCTGTCGATCGCCTATGCGCTGTCGCACGACTCGCACGTCCGGGTGGATCTGCTCTACACCGAACGCACCAAACACCGTCTTGCCTGGGTCGACCTCGTCGGCTTCAGCCTGGTCGCGCTGCCGGTGCTGGCGTGGATCACTTACGGGCTGTGGACCTATTTCGCGGGAGCCTACGAAAGCGGTGAACGCTCGGGGTCCTCGGCGTGGAACCCGGTTCTGTGGCCGTTCCGCTTCGTGCTGTTCGCGGGTTTCCTGATGCTCACCATCCAGGTGCTGGCCGAGATCCTGCGGCGCATCGATCGCATCCGGGGCGGCCTCTCCGCCACACCATCCGCCGGTCACGACTGACCGGCACCACGAGCCAGCCTCACGGGAACACCCCCTCGCCATGTCCGCCCTCTGGATGTTCCCCGCCCTGATCGCCGGCATCCTCACCGGCTTTCCGGTGGCGCTGGTGATGCTGGGCCTCGCCGTCGGCTTCGGCTTCTGGCAGTTCGGCCATGAGGGGCTGCTGTATCAGGTGCTGCTCAAGGTCGAGGAAGTCGCCACCGCACAGGTGCTGGCCGCCGTGCCGCTGTTCATCTTCATGGGAGCGATGTTCGAGGCATCGGGTATCGCATCGCGGCTGTACGACGCCATCCACATGTGGACCCGGCGAATCCCCGGCGGGCTCGCGATCGGCACCGTGCTCATGTGCGTGATCTTCGCGGCGACCAGCGGCGTGGTGGGCGCGACGGAAACCGTCGTCGGGCTGCTGGCCATCCCCGCGATGATGCGCCATCGCTACGACAAGGCGCTCATCTGCGGGACCATCTGCGCAGGCGGATCGCTCGGGACCATCATCCCGCCATCGGTGCTCGCCATCGTCATCGGTCCCGTGGCCAATGCGTCGGTGGGCCCGATCCTCATCGGCATGATCGTGCCCGGCCTGCTCCTCGCGAGCATGTACATCCTCTACATTCTTGCGCGATGCACACTGAACCCGTCGCTCGGACCGAGCGTCCACGCGAACGAACGGGTCGTGCCGCTCGGCGAGAAGCTCAAGACCACCGCCGGCGTGCTGGTGCCACCGATGGTGGTCATCGTCTTCGTGCTGGGTTCCATGATGGCCGGCATCGCCACGCCTACCGAGGCCGCCGCGACCGGTGCCCTCGGCACGGTCATCCTTGCAGCGCTCTACCGGAAGCTGAGCTGGGCCGTGGCGGTCGATTCGACCCTGCGCACGGTGCGCATCACGGCGATGATCCTGTTCATCGTCACGTGCGGGTCGGTGTTCGCAGCGGTCTTCGTCGCGGCGGGCGGCATGCAGACGATCCAGGACCTGCTCCAGGTGACCAACATCGGCCGCTGGGGGCTCATCGGGCTGATCGTGGCGATCACCTTCGCCGCGGGGTTCATGCTCGACCCTCTGGTGATCATCCTCATCGTCGTGCCCATCACCGGACCGCTGGTCGCGGCGGCCGGTTTCGACGTGGTGTGGTACTGCGTGCTGTTCCTGGTGATCCTGCAGACCGCCTACCTGACACCGCCGATGGCACCGTCCATCTTCTACCTCCGCGGCATCGCCCCGAAGGAGATCACGCTGCGCGACATGTATCGCGGCGTGTGGCCCTTCATCGGGGTGCAGCTCGTGGTGATCCTGCTGATCGTGATCTTCCCGGAACTGGTGATGTGGCTTCCGGCGAAGATGCAGCCGTAGGATCCTGACACATCCAGATGACGTGGAACGGGCCCCGAGGAGAATCCTCGTGGCCCGTGCGCTGGCAACGACCGACCTTCTACTTGTCCGCTGGCTTGCTCTCGCCCCAGCCCCCGCCGAGCGAGCGGATGAGCGCCACCGTGCCCAACAGCCGCGCCCCCGAAACCCGATTGGCTTCGCGCTCCGCATCGAGCTGCGTGCGCTGCACATCCAGCACTTCGAGGTAGTTCACCGCGCCGGCGTCGAAGCGCGCCTGCGCGATGCGCGAAGCCCGGCGCACGGACTCCACCGCCTGCCCCATCGCACGGGACTGCGCGTCGAGCGCCCGCAAACCCGCGAGGCTGTCCTCCACGTCGCCGAACGCGACCAGCACCTGCTGGCGATACCGGGCCACGGCTTCCTCGTACTCCGCCTTGGCTCTCTCCAAACCGGCACGGTTGCGGCCGCCATCGAAGACAGGCACCGAGAGGATCGTGCCGATGAACGGGCCCAGGAACCACGTGCGGCTCGACCAGCGAAAGACGTCACCCAACTCGTCGGCCTCGAAGCCGGCGGTGCCCGTGAGCCTCAGCGACGGAAAGAATGCGGACTTTGCGACACCGATGCGCTTGTTGGCGGCTTCCAGGGCGGCCTGTGCCGTCACGACATCGGGCCGGCGCTCCAGCAGCGACGACGGCAGACCCGCGGGAATGGCCGGCACCTTGCGGTCCGCCACCGAGACATCGACGGTGACGGCCGACGGCGGGCGACCCGCGAGCACGGCCAGCGCGGATTCGAGCCGATCGCGGCGCCCGCGGGCGGCTTCGAGTTCCGACTGCGTGATGGCGAGTTCCGCCCTGGCGCGGGATACGTCGAACTCCCCCACCGCCCCGGCCTCCAGACGCGCGGCGAGAAGATCGGCGGATGCCTTGCGGATGCGCACCGCCTCGAGCAGCAGCACGATGTCGCGGTCGGCTTCCCTCACTTCGAAGTACGTGCGCGCGATGTCAGCCTGGAGGGCGAGTTCCACAGAACGATAGGTGGCTTCCTGTCCGGCGAGATCCTTCTTCGCCGCCGCCACGCTGTCCTTGACCCGGCCGAACAGATCGACCTCGTAGCTCGCCACGACAGGCGCGCGCCACAGCGTGCGAGAGCCGACATCCGTACCCGCTGGCAGTCCGAGCGAAGCCGGTGACGAGCGGGTGTTGATCGGACCGACGCCCACACTTGCCTGAAACCCGCGATCCGCTGAAGTGATGCCCAGCAGCGCTCGCGCCTGTGTCACGCGCGCAGCGGCCGCGGCGAGCGCAGGACTGCCCTTGGTCGCATCGGCCATGAGCTGATCGAGCGAGGGATCGCCGAATACCTTCCACCACTCGCCGCGCGGCTGCGCCTCCGCCGGCTCGGCCGGCTTCCACGAGCCACGCTCATCGGCAGGCAGGGCAAGCGCCGCCTGCTTGTAGGCGCCCGGCATTTCCACCTTGGGTTGCTCGAAGGTCGGCGCCAGGCTGCAACCGGACAGCGCCAGCGCGACGGCGAGGACGCCCTTGCGGATCTCAAACATGGTCGGCCCCTCCTTCCACGACGGGCGCGGGATGGTCCCCTGAAGGCCTCTTCAGAGGTTTGCGACCGCGCACGAGCACATAGAACACGGGCGTGAGGAACAGTCCGAACAGCGTCACGCCGAGCATCCCGAAGAACACTGCGATGCCGATGGCCTGGCGCATCTCCGCACCCGCGCCACTCGCCAGCACCAGGGGCAGCACACCCATGATGAAGGCGAAGGACGTCATCAGGATCGGCCGAAGCCGCAACCGGCAGGCTTCCAGCGCAGCCTGCACCGTGGTGCGGCCGGCGAGTTCGAGATCGCGGGCGAACTCCACGATCAGGATCGCGTTCTTGCATGCGAGACCCGCGAGCACGATGAAGGCAATCTGCGTGAAGATGTTGTTGTCGCCTGTGGTGTAGTTAGCCCCGAGCTTGGTCAAAAGGTAGCTAAACAGGGATTGCTCCCCGGAGGTTATCCAAACACCGAGGATCGCGAACAGGATGCAGAGCGGCACGATCAGGATCACCGCGAGCGGCAGCCGCAGGCTTTCGTACTGGGCGGCCAGCACGAGGAAGGCGAGCAGCACGCACAGCGGGAACACGAACACCATCGTGTTGCCCGCGAGGATTTCCTGGTACGTGAGATCGGTCCACTCGTAGCCGATGCCCTTGGGCAGCGTCTCCGCGAGGATGCGCTGCATCGCATCCTGCGCCTGACCCGAGGAGAAGCCCGGGGCGGGGCCACCGTTAACGTCGGCCGTCACGTACGTGTTGTAGCGCTGCACGCGATCCGGACCGAACGACGGCTTGGCTTCCAGCAGGGACGACAGCTGCACCATCTCGCCGCGCGACGAGCGGATCTTGATGCGGCCGATGTCCTCGGGCTGCAGCCGGTACGCGGTGTCCGCCTGGACGATCACCTGATACGTGCGGCCGAACTTGTTGAAGTCGTTCACGTACAACGACCCGAGGTTCACCTGCAGCGCGCCGAAGATCTCCTCCAGGCCGATGCCCATGCGCTTGGCCTTCTCGCGATCGACGTCCGCGTAGATCTGCGGAACGTTGATCGTGTAGCTGGAGAAGACGCCTGCGAGTTCCTTGGTCTGGTACGCCTTGGCCATGGTGGCCTGCAGCGCGTCGTTCAGCGCGCGGAAGCCGACGTTCGCCTTGTCCTCGATCTGCAGCCGGAAGCCGCCGATGGTACCGAGACCTTCCACCGACGGCGGGGGGAACACCATCACGAAGGCGTCCTGGATGCCGGCGAGTTCCTCGTTCAGCTTGAGGAAGGTGCCCCACAGCGACGTCTCGAACCCCTTCCGCTCCTCGAACGGCTTCAGGCCGAAGAAGGCGATGCCCTCGTTCGGGTTGTTCGTGAAGCCGTTGATCGACAGACCGGGGAACGCGACGGAGTCCGACACCGCAGGGTGCTTGAGGCCGATCTCGCCCATGCGCTTGATCACGGCCTCCGTGCGGTCGAGCGAAGCGCCGTCGGGCAGCTTGGCGAACCCCACGAGGTACTGCTTGTCCTGCGTGGGCACGAACCCCTTCGGCACGGCGTCGAACAGGACGACGGTGAGCCCGATGAGGCCCGCGTAGACCAGCATCACCACGCTCTTCAGGTTGAGCAGGCGGCCGACGCGACGCTCGTAGCGGGTGGACGCCCGACCGAAGAACCGGTTGAACGGGCGGAAGAACCAGCCGAGCAGGAAGTCGAGTCCACGCTGCACGACATCCTTCTTGGCGCCGTGCGGCTGGAGCAGCACGGCCGCCAACGCCGGCGACAGCGTGAGCGAGTTCACCATCGAGATCACGGTCGAGATGGCGATCGTGAGCGCGAACTGGTTGTAGAACTGCCCGCTCAGGCCCGACACGAAGGCCGTCGGGATGAACACGGCGCACAGCACGAGCGTCGTGGCGACGATCGGCCCGCTCACCTCGCGCATCGCCTGGTGCGTAGCTGCGAGCGGCGTGAGGCCGTTGGAGATGTTGCGCTCCACGTTCTCGACGACCACGATCGCATCGTCCACGACGATGCCGATGGCCAGCACCATGCCGAACAGCGTGAGCGTGTTGATCGAGAAGCCGAACAGCATCAGTAGCGCGAACGTGCCCACGATGGACACCGGCACCGCGATCAGCGGGATGATGGACGCCCGCCAGGTCTGCAGGAACACGATCACGACCAGCACTACCAGCGCCACCGCCTCGAAAAGAGTGACCACCACTGCCTTGATGGAGGCGCGAACGAACTGGGTGGGGTCGTAGACGATCCTGTAGTCGAGGCCCGGCGGGAAGTCGGCCTTCAGTTCCTCCATGGCCTCGCGCACGCTCGTCGAGAGTTCCAGCGCGTTCGCCTTGGGCGACTGGAACACGGCAATCCCGATGGACGGTTTGTTGTCGAGCAGGCTGCGCAGGGAGTACGTGTTCGCGCCCAGCTCGACCCTTGCGACGTCCTTCAGGCGGACAATGCCCGACGCGGTGCTGCGCACGATGATGTTGCCGAACTCTTCCTCGTCGACCAGACGGCCCTTGGCATTCACGTTGAGCTGGAAGGCCGTCGCGCCGTTCGAAGGCGGCGCTCCCAGCACCCCGGCAGCCACCTGCACGTTCTGCTCCTGGAGCGCGCGGACCACGTCGGTGGCCTGCAGGCCGAGCGCCGCAAGCTTGGGTGGCAGCAGCCAGATGCGCATGGCGTAGTCACCACCGCCGAACACGTCGACGAGACCCATGCCCTCGATACGCTGCAGCCGGTTCTTGATGTTGAGCACGGCGTAGTTGCGCTGGTAGAGCTCGCCGTAGCGGTCGTCCGGAGACACCAGAGACACCACCATGGTGAGGTTCGGCGAGGCCTTCTGGGCGATCACACCGATGCGGCGGACCTCCTCCGGCAGCCGGGGTAGCGCACGTTGGACCCGGCTCTGCACTTGGTTCTCCGCGCGATCGACATCGGTCCCGACCTTGAAGGTGACGGTGAGCTGATACGAGCCGTCAGCCGTGCTCTGCGAGGACATGTAAAGCATGTCCTCGACGCCGTTGATGACCTCCTCCAGCGGCGCCGCCACGGTATCGGCCAGCACCTGCGGGTTGGCGCCGGGGAACTGCGTGCGGACCTGCACGGACGGCGGAACGACTTCCGGATACTCGGACACCGGCAGGCGAAGCATTGCCAGCACGCCGGCGATGAAGATGAAGATCGAGACGACCGACGCGAAGATCGGCCGGTCGGTGAAGAAGCGGGAAAGATCCATGGCGCTCGTCTCCCCTCGGCTACTTCTTGTCGGCCGGCGGCGCGGCGTCTGCAGGCTTGGCGTCTGCCGCGGGCTTCGCGCCCTCGGGTTTCGCCGCGACGACCTGGCCGGGGCGCACGCGCATCAGCCCGTTCACGATCACCTGCTCGCCAGCCTTGAGGCCCTCGACGATGGCACGCTGGCCATCGGCAACCTGCGCGGTCTGGATGGCTCGGTACGTCGCCTTCTTGTCGGCACCGACGACGTAGACGAACTTGCGGTCCTGATCGGTGCCGACCGCCTCGTCCGGGATGGTGACGGTCTCTTTGGCACCCGCGGGGTCGGCCATTCGCACCCGTGCATACAGCCCGGGAACGAGCGTGCCGTCACCGTTGTCGAGCAGGGCGCGCATGCGCACATTGCCGGTCTGCGGATCCACGCGGTTATCGACGTACACGAGCGTGGCGGAATGGGGGAACCCGGTCTCGCCGGACAGCGCCACCTCCACCGGCAGGCGACCGCCCTTGACCGTGCCCCGGCCGCGGAGGCCGTACTTCACGAACGTGCGCTCGTCGGCCTCGAACGTGACGTAAATGGGGCCCGACGACACGATCGTCGTGAGCATCGGCGATTCCGGCCCTTCGGTCTGCACGAAGTTGCCGGCGGTGATCTCGGCCTTGCCCACGCGCCCGGTGATGGGCGCCGTGATCCGTGTGAAGGCGAGGTCGAGGCGCGAAGCATCCAGCGCGGCGCGGGCCGCCTTCATGGAGGCCTCGAGGTCCTTCACGGCGGCCGCCTTCTCGTCCAGCTCGCGCTGCGAGGTTGCCTGACTTGCCATGAGCTTCTGCGTGCGGGCGAGTTCCAGCCTTGCGAGGTCTGTGCGCGACGCGATGGCCGCGATGTCGGCCTCGGCCTTGGCGACTCGCGCCTGGATGGGGCGCGGATCGATCGTGACGAGCAGGTCGCCCTTGCGCACTTCCGCGCCCTGCGCGAAGTGAACTTCCTGGATGTAGCCGGTGATGCGGGATCGCACGGCGACCCACTCCACGGCTTCCAGGCGCGCCGGAAACTCCTGCGACTCCACGACGGAACGCACGGTCGCAGGCGCCGTCGTCACCGCTGCGGGTGGGGGCCCCGGTGGCGCGGCGGCCTCCTCCTTCTTGCCGCAGGCCGACAGGCCGATGGCGAGAGCAAGCACGGAAGCAGTCGGGAGGAATCGCATGGTGTCACCTCAGGGGCATGGGCGGGCCGATCGACGGACGCAGGTCAGTTTGGAGTGAAGGATTTGGGGAGGGGCTTCGAGGCAAGGCGCAGCAGCATCAGCTTGATCTTTGCCTCGTCGTCCTCGGTGAGCGGGGAGATCTGCAGCATTTCCATCAGCCACAGCCCGTCGAGCGCGAGCGACACCACGGCGGACTGGTATGGCCCGACGGTGGAATTGGACAACTCGCCATAGTGGTCGCGATAGAACGAGCGCAGCGGCTCAAGCAGCACGGGATTGGTCGCGAGCGCCGGCAACATGGCGCAGGCCGCATCGTTCATGGTCTGGTCGCCCATGGAGAACACGGCTTCCACGTGGGCTTCGAGCGTGCGCTCAGGGTCATCACCGAGCGCCTTGCGCTTTTCGGCGACCACCGACTGGAACATGCGCACCATGCGGTCCACCAAGGCAGACAGCATCGCGTCCTTGTTCTGGAAGTGATACAGAACGCCTCCCTTGCTGAGCCCGGCCCGCTCGGCCACGGCCTCGAGAGTCACATGGCCTGCGCCGCGCTCCAGCACCACGGCCTGGGCCGCGTCGAGAATCGAATCGCGAGCACTGTCGCGCACCATTGGTTCTCTCCTCTCGTGACGATCGCTATAGGTATATGAACCGACCAGACGGTACAGTTTCGTCGAATGTATACCGACCGGTTGGTACAGTCAACGTGCCCGATTGAAAGTCGCGGGGCCACCGGCACAGCCCTGCGACCAAGGGATATCCGCGGTCTGATCCGGGCAATCCACAGTTGGAAACCACTAGGGTCGACGTCGGAGCGCGTCCCCGCCGCGATCCCTCTACAGCCATACCGTCTCAGTGCCGCCGACCTGGCCTCCCCCTGGCCGGGACCGCCAACCCACACAGAGCGCATCAGCTCCGGCCGATGACAATTCACTTTTGGACATCACACATTCGGGTGATTTCCATAGGTGCACGGCGCCCCTACCATCTCATCACCAGTCAACAAGAAGGCGCCCCCGCAGGGCCTGCCTCACCGGTCGCCACCGCATTGCGGGATCGGAATCCTCCCTGGAGATCGAGTCATGAATTCATTCGTACCGTCGTTTCGCCGCTCGACTGTTGGAAAGCGCGTGGTCGCCCGCTTCCTGCTGGTGGCGTGTGTGGGATTTCTTTCGAGTCCGGGAGCGTTCGCCGCCACGCTCCTGCACCACTATGATTTCGCGAATGGCGTGTTGGACCTCGCTGGCGACGCCGACGGCGTTCTGCAGGGGGGCGCTGTCGCGACGGGAGGCTTTCTGACCCTCGATGGCCAGAACGACTACGTGCAGTTCTCGACTCGCCTTGTGCCGACCGAAGGAAGCTGGTCAGTCGCCTTCTTCGCCCAGCGAGATGTGGATCAACGCTCCCATACCGAAGTGATCTCTCAGGGGCGATCGAGCGGACCGGGCTTCTACATCGGTACCGACCCGTCCGGCCGCGTGCGCGTCGGAGACGATTGGGCTGTGACGCCCGTGCTCTTTGGTCCGGTCGGTGTTCTTTCGCACTATGCAGTCACCGTCGACAGCGCGGCCTCCGTCTCACGTCTGTATGTGAACGGGGACCTTGCAGCCACCCTGCCGCAGGAGATCAGAGTCACGCTCAATGGAACGAACACGCGCCTGGGACGACAGTTCGATCCGAACGACGAGTACTTCGACGGATCCGTAGCCGATTTGCGCGTGTACGAGGGCGCTTTGCCAGCCAACGAAGTCGCCGCGCTTGCCGCGCCCGTTCCCGAGCCGACATCCTGGGCGCTCATGTTCACAGGTGGCCTCGTGCTGCTGAGTGTCCGAAAGCGACTTCTCTCCCGGGTGTGAAACGAGCGCTTCCCGCAGGAACCGTCGGGATGCGGGCAACGACAGATCGGGTGCCCCGAGTTGGAGGTGCCGACGGCGCTCGATAGCTTCGTCCGCCGAGCAAGGCATCCGATCTGGCTGACTCCCCACGATGGCGAGGAATTCGCCCCGGCCCTCCGATTCTCGTTGTCGGCGGTCAGGCAACGAGGGCCTGTCTCCAGCGATAATGCGGTATGGTCCGCCCCACACAACTGCTGCACACCCCCCGTCCGCCCGCCACACCGCGCCCGGCAGCCACCGTGCTGCTCCTGCGCGACGGTGCGCAAGGTCTCGAAGTCCTGATGACCCGCCGCTCGATGACCGCGAGCTTTGCGCCCGGCGCCTACGTGTTCCCGGGCGGCGGTATCGAAGCCTCCGACGCTTCACCGGACACCTTTGCGCATACAAGACGCCGCCCCACCCAGGACGACACGAGGCTCACGCAAGCCGTCGCCGCCATCCGCGAGAGCTTCGAGGAACTGGGCATCCTGCTGGCGCGCCATGGCGATGGCCGCTACGCAACCTCGGCCGACGTAGCCGCGCTCGACCGCCATGCGTCTTTCGTAGCCCAGTGCGCCGAACGCGGACTGACACTCGCCGCGGACGAAGTGTTCGTCCTGGCGCACTGGATCACCGACCGGGATCTGCCCCGCCGCTTCGACGTGCCGTTTCTCGTGGCGCGCGTTCCCGATGGCCAGGAGCCCGTGGCCGACGAGCAGGAACAGTTCGAACCCGTGTGGGTGCGCCCTGGCGACGCGCTGGACCGCCATCGCGCCGGGCAGTTCTTCATCATCTTCCCCACGATCCGTACCCTGGAGCGCCTGCGTCCTTTCGAACGTGCGGAGGACGTGCTGGTCAGTTGCGCCGGCGAACAACCCTGGTTCGTGAGCTGCCCGCGCGCCGGCTATCTCGGCGGCAAGGAGCAGCGATACATGGAGCACGAATCGCCCTTCGGCGAACTCGCGCTGACCTGCCCGGACGGGCAGATGCTCCATCACCTGGACTGGCAGAACGACCGCGTCACGTCTCTGCTCCGCAACGTGCAGCGGCTGACGTGCGGCAATCCCGGCGTGATGACCGGCCCCGGCACCAACAGCTATGTCGTGGGCGACCCCGACACCGGCCACATCGTGATCGACCCTGGCCCGGAAGACCCCGAACACCAGGAGCGCCTGTGGCGCGCTGCGGGCGGCGACATCCGCCTTATCGCGTGCACGCATTCGCACCCCGACCACTCGCCCGGCGCGCGCCCTCTCCAGGCTTTGTGCGAACGCCACGGCCGCAGACCCGAACTGCTCGGTCTCGCCTCCCGCGCCACGTCGCGCCCGGCGAGTCATTTCGTCCCGGATCGCGAACTCGCCGACGGCGAGCGCGTAGTGCTGGAAGGGCCGGAGCATCGACACACACTGCGCGTCATCCACACGCCCGGCCACGCCGCCAACCACCTGTGTCTCGTGCTGGAGGAAGATGGCCTGCTTTTCAGCGGCGACCACGTGCTGAATGGCAGCACCACCGTCGTCGATCCGCCCGACGGCCACATGAGCGACTATCTCGCGTCGCTCGACCGCCTGGAGGAAGCCTGCGCAGCAGACCGCATCGAGTTCATCCTGCCCGCGCACGGCTACGTGCTGGGCAACGTCTACGGTGACCCGCACGACGCCGCCGACGTCATCCGCCGCCTGCGCGCCCACCGCCTGCGGCGCGAAGCCAAGATCCTCGCCGTGATGCGCGCCCTGCCGGAAGGCACGATGCAGGAATGGCTGGAGCAGGCCTACGACGATGTGCCGCCTCGCATGTGGCCGGTGGCGATGCGATCGCTGACGGCTCATGTGGAGCGGTTGCGGGAGGTCGTCTGACCGACTGCGGTCTTAGTAGAGACGCATCGTTGCGGCGCCGCGCGACTCAAGTGCGGACCTTGAACGTCACACGCCGCCCATGCCCACCTTGGCCAGTATGGCCCATCACGACTTCGGGTGACGCCGAACCTCGGCACCTCTGGTACCGTCCGATTCCTTCACGGTCGGTCTGGTCAGTCACTGCGACATTGCGTTTCGACCACGAGATCGACTTAGTCCGAAATCGAGACCGAGGAGTGCAACGGTGGAATTCCCCCGGATGCTCCGCACGAACCGCTGTCGGCTGTACAGCCCGCTGCGCCGGCGATCCAGCCGCCGATGGTGATCCGCCAGCAACACAACGGCACATCGGAAACCGGCAACCAGAACACGGCGTCGCGCGCCGAGGCCGACGCCTATTTGGAGAAGATTGCCGCGCTCACCGACATCGGGGTCGCCTCTTTTCCGCCATTCGCAGACCTCAGCGCGTCCCTCCCGAGTGCGTCTTCCCCGACCGGGGCACCGGGCATGATACGGGGTCAGCTCCTGGAGATAGGTCGCCAGCGCGTGCTGGTCGACGACCTGGCGAACCTGATGCTCAGCCGTACCGGTGAGGCCGCACTACTTCTCAACCAGGACGGCGCAGTGGATCGCGCCAATTCTGTTGCGAAGCGGGTTCTTGCCCGTCGTGACGGCCTGCTTCTCGCCGAACTCAGAACGGTGACGGCGACCGACCAAACCGCCAACACCCGCCTTAGGCGCGCCATCCGCGCTGCCGCAAGTCTGGAGAAAGGTGACGATCTGTCTGTCGCCGATATCGTCCCGCTCCCCCGCGCCGGCATGCGAGATCCCTACCTGGTGAGTGTCGTCAGTCTCCGTCGGCAGAACCCCCATCAAGTGGGACCCCACGCCATTCCGATCGCATTGCTTTTCCGCGACCCGGACGCCGTGTTCCAGGACTTCGAGACGGCCTTGCGGCAAGTTCACGGCCTCACCCCCATGGAGGCCAAGGTTGCGTCGGGTACCCTCGAAGGACTTAGCCTGCCCGAACTCGCCCAGCGCAACGGCGTCAGCACGAATACGCTCCGAACCCAGATCAAGTCGGTGTTTGCCAAGATGGGCGTTCACAAGCGCTCCCAGTTCGTAAAGGCGTGCTACCTGGCGGCGCGGAACGCCAGACAGGAGGAGCCGCCTCCCGTCACGTGAAGGACGGAAGCGAAAGGACACGCCGGACGAGATCACCCTGCCGGTGCACTCCCACCTTCAGGTAGACGGACTTGAGGTGTGTGCGGACCGAATGCTGCGAAACCCCCTGCTGGGCGCCAATCTCGCGTGCGGAAAGCCCCTGAACGATGCCTTCTACCACCCGGCACTCGGCAGGTGTCAACGCGAACGCGGTCGCGAGAGCACGGTGGAGAGCGCTGCCGCCCTCCGCACCGGGCATGTCGACCGTTACGACCACCCAGCCTTCGTCCCCAGAGTCCTTCCACTGTGCCCGCACCGGCAGCGGAAACACGTTGAGCACGGGCGAGGCCTCGAGGCCTTTCCGTTGTAGCGTCAGCGCGCCTCCAGGGTGACTCCCCTCGCCTCGGGACGTTCGCGCCGCCCTGGCCACCAAGTCCTGGAGGCGGACGTTGTGCATCGGATTCAAAGCGACCAGCACCTCTCCTTTTGCCAGGGCAAGCCCATCACGCGCAGCTACCAACGCGCTCGCCGAGGCATTGCAGAAGAGCACTCTCCCGCGCTGGTTCAAGACAAACAAGGCGCTCGACGACTTCCCGATCAAGCGATCCGGCAGGGATGGCCCCAGACTTTCACGTTCGAGGCAATACGTGAGCTGAAGCGCCCGTTGCAAGTGAGGCACTACGGCCGCCAGCCGCTCGGCGCTGCGCGCACTGAAGTCATCGGCTCTGCTGCTGCGCATCGCATTGAAGTACATAGGAGGAACCCCCTTCAGTGCCCCCCCATTTATCGTGGAACCACATGCGTGGTAGACGTCCAGACTTCTCAGGAACTCGTTGCAAAACACGGAGCGGCCGAACTGCGACTTGTCGATACAGTCGTAGTCCAACTGCACGCTGCCGGTGCAGAATTCATGCGGGTCCGACTGAAGCACGGTTATCCATGGGTCGTGCTGCCAGTAGTACTGCACGTAGTCGATCTGCGTTTCGATCGGTATCGAATCGGATGCCCAGAAGAAATCTGCCGATCCTGGCGCCGTACCCACGCTGAACAGGATCGTCTGCTGGCCGTCCATGAACGCGCCTATCTGATGTAGCGCATTCGGCCACAGAGACGCGTCCACCGCCGATTCGTAAATCGACTGCACCAAAGCCGGTGGCGCGATCGACGTATGTGCATCCGTGGCTTTGTACCGTGCCTTTGGTGTCGCTACCTTCATTCAATCCTCCATACCTCGAAGCACTCTTGGGTCATCACCCCATCAATCACCAAGTCTGGTGAAAGGTCCCGCGCTGCGCTTTGCCGTCAATGATCTCCCGGCTCCGTACCACCGGATTCTGCACAAGCTCTCCGCGAATCATCCAGCGCATTCGCACGAATGGGTGAGGACAATCGCCACACACCCTCATAGAGTCGTGTTGGAATCCCTGAAGCGACAAGAGTCTGTTTCTTGCTGCCGCCAATGCGATTCTCGTTGTCATCAAGAACACTCGGAGAGCTATAGTGAGAAAACAAAAGACTCGTCTTGCAATGTTCATCGTTGGTTCGTGCATCACGGTCGCAAGCGCGGCCACCTCGGCTGCCGACATCGCGAAAGTGCAGCTGCGCGCCTGCCCCACCGGCACGCCAATTGGCGAAGTCGGCTCCTGCGGGAAGATCTGGAAGCTCGGGTCCGGAGATGCTTCACTCGACAGCAACGGCACCTTCCGCGCGACGGTGAAAGGCCTCGTCCTCAACGACCCCACCACGGCGGACTACAACGGAACGCCGGATGGCGTCGCCCATGTCGTCGGTGCTGTGCTTTGCAACGGCACGGTGGCAGCCCAAACGGAGTGGGTCCCGATCGCCAAATCTGGTGATGCCAAGATCCAGGCGAAGCTCTCCTTGCCCGCACAGTGCATCGCGCCCACGCTGGTCGTACGCGAGGTCTGGGATGGAAAGGTCGGCGGATGGCTTGCCGGCCCCGGCTTCTAACTCACCAGAATTCGGTATCTCCCGCACATGCGAACCGCCCCTGACTTCGGGGCGGTTCGCATTCGTCTTCAGACGACTTCCTGAGAATCAGGCAAGCCGAGCGGCACGCCGCTTGCGTTTTGCCCCGAGAGCCACAGCGCCCAGGCCCAGCGCCATCAGGGCATACGTGCCCGGCTCCGGAACTGCGCCGATCACACCGACTCCGCCGTCCGCATAAAGGACAACCGCCCCGGCGGAGTAGCCGGTCGGATTCACGAAAGCCAGATCCGATTCGTTCAGTTCCACCGGAGCGCCGTTCACGAGATAGGTCGCCAGAAACTTCGAGTGCGTGACGCCCTCGGCGAACGTGATGGTGATGTCGTAGTCGGTCTGCGAGGGATCATCGGACACCGAAATCCGGGTCGGCGCCTGCCCCGAATCGGGGAAAGGCCCGAACTCCACCAGTTCCGATTGGCCGACGGGGAACGGCGCCGCACCGGTCCATTGGACCAGCAAAGACGCGTTCGGCACGGCGAACAGTTCCGGATTCACGGACATGAACACCGAGCGCAGGCTTTCCCCGGCACCGAGGTTTCCGCGGCCGGGGACGGCACAGCAGTTGTCCGGGTCGGCGGGCGTGTCGTCATAGGTAGTCGGCACCGTCGTGATCTGGAATTCGACGGTATGAGACAGCGGTGCAAAGCCGTCGAGTTCAAAGATCCGGATGTTCACCCAGGGCGCGGTTCCGCTCGGCGCCTGAGGAGCGATCACCTGGTCCATCTTCAGATTGATTTCGGCGGAAGCGGTCCCCACGGCCAACGTCGAAAGGGCCAGGCCTGCAAACACCTGTTTGCGATAGAACGTCATTCTTGATCTCCTTTGAGCACGGCCTCGAAGGCCGAGGTCGAAGGTACTTACCACTGTGCGGATGGTCTTCCCCCAATCGTGTGATGCCTCTCTGTTGCCGATTGCCTAGCATGGCCATCCGTGCTCAGTTGGACATACCTCCATCACATCCGTGTCCAGCGACAAGACGTCCTTATGCCGAATAGATGAGGAGAATCGGAATGCGCCGCAACTTGTCTGTAGTATTGGCTTGCTTCGTGTCTGCAACCGCACCTCTCCCGGGGGAGGCCGCTCTACAGCTCTTTGACGATCGCGCGAGCTGGGAGCTCGCTGCCGGAGGCAGCCCCACCGACTTCGAAGACTTCGACACGGTCCTTGCCGACGTCCTGTATGGACCGACTGCCCAGACAGTAGGCTTCCTCACCTTGTCCGTCGTGAACGGCGCTCACGACGACAGCTGGAGAATTGACAGCGCCCCGGCGAGTTTTGCCAGCATCCCATCGGTGAACGGCACCACGTTCGCCACTGCACTGGTGGCGCAGGGCTTCGGCGGCACATCGTTGAGCTTTTCGCCGATGCGCGCTCTGGGTTTCGACTATTCCGGCGCGTCCTACAGCACGGGACCCGCGACACTCGTCACCAGCTCGGGCGACTCGATCGTGTTGCCAGCCACCTCGAACGGGGTTGTCTCGTTTCTGGGTGTTCTGTCGGATGGCGCTGATGCCTTCACGTCCATCACCTGGACCTCTGCTGCCAGCTTTGCCGCAGGCATAGACAACATAGCGGGATACGCCGCACCAGTGCCGGAACCATCGGTGTGGGGCCTGTTGGCCGCCGGCGTAGCGCTCCTGGCAGGCCAGCGACGGATGGCGGCTGCCGCTGTGAAGCCGCACAAGACATCGCGGTGAGCGCTGGTAGAACGGTTTCGCTGCGAGGCACCGCACGAAACCTTCGGCCCCGAACCCGGCCACCCAGCGTTCATCACAGGCCTCTGCGTCGCCAATCTTTCGAAATGCTTTCTTGCAATCGGGAGACGGCAGAACCATGAAGAAGCTGACTCTTGCAGTCGCGATTCTCGCTTTCGGCAGCGCCGCTCACGCCGGAAACCTTTCGATTGTCAATCCAGGATTCGAGAGTTTGGATCTGGTAGATGGGGACTTCACGTTTACCATTCCGGGATGGAGCGTCGAGGGAGACACTGGCACGTTCGACCCCAGCCCTCGTTCATACCCGAACGGATTGGTGCCGGAAGGGGACAACGTCGCCTACAGCAACTCCAGTGGCACATGGATTTCGCAGGTCCTGACGGCTACCGTTGAGGCGAGTACCAAGTACGAGCTGTCCGTGTATGTAGGCCGTCGACTTGATTTGCTTATTCCGGGATACGTGATTGAGCTTCGGGCTGGAGGCCAATTGCTTGCCGCCGATAACGGCAGCCTCTTGCCGGGCGCCGGGTCGTTCTTGAAGTCGACGGTGAGTTACACGTCCGGTCAGAACGATAGCGCGGTAGGCAAGCCCATTGAGATCCGATTCCAGCCTCTTGGTCGGCAAGCGAACTTCGATGCGGTGTCCTTGATGGCCTCGCCGGTCCCCGAAGTCGATACGCTCCCGCTATTCGGCGCAGGGTTCCTCGCTCTTGTTCTCTATCGCAAAGGCACGCGCTGACGTCCCCGCTTCATGGTGCGCAGCAGATCAGCACCTCGGCGCTTGTCTTGAGAACTGCACTTAGGCATTGCCGCCGCATCGCATCTCGGCCACAGCATCGTGTGATTTGGTCTACCTGGTCCTTCCATCTTGAAGCTCCCAGATGTGTGCCTGGCAGGTCACATCTGGGATGCCCTCTTCTATCGTCGGCACTTCTCGTCATTCGTCCACCACTTTCGCGGTAGCGTAAGGGGTCACGGACGAAGGCAGGGCGCCCATCCGAGAAACCTCCGCCGTGCAGTACCATCCTCTCCTGACCCTCTGCCGCAGGCCTTCGCCCGGCGGGGTGTGACGCCCGCCCCGGCACAGGGGCGGCGGGGAGGATTTGACAGCAATGAACATCGATTTCAGCGGGAAGCGGGTGGTGGTCTGCGGCGGCAGCCGTGGCATCGGCCGCGCCATTGCTTTGGCGTTTGCCCGTTGCGGGGCTTCGGTTTCGGTCTGCGCTCGCGGGCGTGACGCCCTGGACAGCGTGCTCGCGGAGTTGGCGTCCTGCGGCGTTCAGGCTCATGCGACCGCTTGCGACCTCGCCAATGCCGCCGATATCGACGCCTACATCCCGGCAGCGGCCGCCGCGCTCGGCGGCATCGACGTCCTGATCAACAATGCATCCGGCTTCGGTGTCGGCAACGACGAGACGGCGTGGAAGGTCGGGTTCGATGTAGACCTGATGGCCACTGTTCGCGCTTCCACGGCGGCCGAGCCTTTCCTGCTGGCGGCGGGCGCAGGCGCGATCGTCAATGTCTCGTCCATCTCGGGTTTCCGCGCCTCCGCGCGAACACCCGCCTACGCAGCCGTGAAGGCCGCCGTGATCCAATACACCGCCTCGCAGGCGGCGCTGCTCGCCCGCAAGGGCGTTCGCGTCAATTGCGTGGCTCCGGGCTCCATCGAGTTTCCGGGTGGCCTGTGGGAGCAGCGCAAGACGTCCGCGCCGCAGCTCTACGAGGCCATTGTCCGGAGCCTGCCCGCAGGCCGGATGGGCACGCCGGAGGAGGTCGCGAGTGCCGTGGTGTTCCTCGCGTCGCCTTTGGCCAACTGGATCACCGGGCAGACGCTCTGCGTGGATGGCGGCCAGCTTCTGGGCGCGTGACGGCGCCGGTACCCACACTACAATTCTCAATCCCTACGACACGGAAGAACTGCAATGACCTTCGACCCGAGACACAAGAGCCGCCCCCTTTTCGAGGGCCCCGACCGGGCGGTGGCGCGCGCCATGATGAAAGCGGCCGGCTTCACCGACGACGACATGGCGAAGCCGCAGATCGGCGTGGCGCATTGCTGGATCGGCACCATGCCCTGCAACCTCAACCATCGGGAACTGGCGCAGCGTGTGATGGACGGCATCCGCGCTGCAGGCGGCACGCCGCTGGAGATCAACACGGTCGCCATCAACGACGGCATCACGACTGGCACGGAAGGCATGAAGACCTCGCTGGTGAGCCGCGAGATCATCGCCGACTCGGTCGAGATGGTCGCCCGCGGCCACATGCTGGACGCCATCGTCACCATCTCCGGTTGCGACAAGACCATCCCCGCCATGGCGATGGTACTGGGCCGGCTCGACATCCCCGGGCTCACGCTGTACAGCGGCTCCATCGCCAGCGGCCGATGCCACAAGCCCAACAGCATGTTCGCGGACCGCAAGCTCACGATCCAGGATGCGTATGAGTCGATCGGCGCCTTCAACGCGGGCCGCATCAACGCCGAGGAGTTCAAGGACGTCGAGGACCACGCGTGTCCCGCCGCCGGCGCCTGCGGCGGCCAGTTCACCGCCAACACGATGGCCACGGCCTACGCGATGCTCGGCCTGTCTCCCATGGGCTTCAATGACGTGCCGGCACTTCACCCCGGCAAGGTCGATGTCGCCTTCGAATCCGGCAAGCTCGTGATGGACCTGCTCCGCAAGGGCGTCACGCCCCGCTCCCTCGTCAACCGCCGCAGCTTCGAGAACGCCATCACCGGCGTGATGGCCACGGGCGGCTCCACCAACGCCGTGCTCCATCTGCTCGCGACCGCGCACGACTTCGGCGTCGAGCTCTCGCTCGAGGACTTCGACCGCATCTCCCGCCGCACTCCCGTGGTGGCGGACATGCGGCCGTGGGGCACCTACACCGCCCCGGAAATGTTCGAGGCCGGCGGCATGGCCGTAGTGGGCAAGCGCCTCGTGCAGGCCGGCCTGCTGCACCCGGAAGAGAAGACTGTGAGCGGGCGCACTCTCGGTGAGGAGATCGCCCTCGGTGAGGAGACGCCCGGGCAGGATGTGATCAAGCCCTTCGGGCAGGAGCTCAAGCCCGAGGGCGGCTTGGCCATCCTGCGCGGCACGCTCGCACCCGGCGGCTGCGTCATCAAGGTGTCCGGACAGAAGAAGGCCGTGCACCGCGGCCCGGCGAAGGTATTCAACTCCGAAGAGGAAGCCTTCCATGCCATCAAGGCGGGCCGCATCCAGCACGGTGACGTGATGGTGCTGCGCTACGAAGGCCCCATCGGCGGGCCCGGCATGCGCGAGATGCAGCTGGTCACGGGCGCGATCCAGGGCGCGGGGCTGGGCGAAACGGTTGCTCTCATCACCGACGGGCGTTTCTCCGGCGCGACGCGCGGGTTCGTCATCGGCCACATCGTCCCCGAGGCTGCGGAGCGCGGGCCGATCGCCGCGCTGCAGGACGGCGACCCGATCGTCATCGACGTCGAGAACCGTCGCCTGGACGTGGAACTCACCGAGGCCCAGATCGGCGAACGCCTTGCCAACTGGCAGGCCCCGGCACCGCGATACACCACGGGCGTCCTCGCCAAGTACGCGCGCCTCGTGTCGAATGCGTCAGTGGGGGCGGTGACGGATCTGCCGAAGCGGTAGTAGTTCATCCACCTACGAAAGCGCGGGCGCCGCCACTGATCGGCGCCCGCACCCGCCACCCGGTCAGGACGCGCGCAACGAATCGAGTAGCGCGCTTTCTCGGCGCTGCCCCTTCCCCCAAGACCGCCTGGCGCCCACCAGGACCATGGCGCCCACCAGCGCCAGCGTCCCCGGCTCCGGTACCGAAGTGACACTCCACGAAAGAATGTCGTGATTCTCGAACCCGCCGCCCGTCGCCGCGGTGAAGCCGACGTAAGCTTCACCGTCATTCAACGAGATCAACGACGACAGCAGCAGTGACACGTTGAGCACCGGGGTACTCATGTTGTCGAGGAAGACCGTCATCGTCCCCGGCGCGTACTGAATTCTTGCGGTGTGGACAGCCGTGTCCTTGATGTTCGGAATGCTGGCCGCCGTCGCCAGTGCTCCGGAAGCCGACGCGTTCCCGCCCGCCTGGACGCTCACGAAGGGCGCCATTGGTTCCCCGCCGTTCTGATGCGTGTCGAACTTCACCGCGACGCTGTTGGCAATGCCTCCATAGCCGACGTCACCACCACCGAGTCCCATCGCCGTTCCGCTCGAGTTTTGCACGGCAAACGTGAAGCCATCCGAGCCGGTGTTCTGAAGATTGCTGATCCGGAATGTGAAGTCCGTCGTAAAGCCGCCGCCGACAGCGATCTGAGAGCCGTACCAGGCGGCGCCAGTCTGGCTGAGCAGCGAAGGCGTGAGGCGCAGGGCGGTGCCGGACTGCGCTGCGTTTCCCACCAGATTCAATGCACTAACGTCGCTGAAGTCCGTGAAGGCCAGACCGGCTTCTGCGGGCTGACTGAACGCGCCCACCAGCAAGGCGAGAACGCCAAAGGTATGAAGGCTCTTCGTAGTAGGTCTCATCTCATAGTCTCCCGAGTTCTTGTTGGTCAATAGCGCAGAGGAAGGCGTCGCGCTGCGATGCCCCGATCTACTGTGCAATGGGAAGAGTGTGTGCCACCGCTCGAGAACATCGTTGACGAAGGTCAAACGTTTTCTCGATTGAGGGGAGCGCTTCCACTGGCAGAACTGCTGAGCGTGATCGCGCGCCGTCGTACTGACCGCCATCGGATGGCGACCAGCTCTGCGCGCGCGTCGCTCATCGTTCACCCGGTCTGCATCGCCGTCGCCGACTGATCCAAGTGCACCCGTGAGCGTGCCGCTGGCATGTGCGCTGCCGAACAGATCGTTCGAGAAGCCAGGGTCAACATGGGAGTCATGGAAGGCGTCGGCCGTCTGACTCCGCGTGCACTGCACTATCGAGCCAAAGCTGAATCGCCATCCGTGCGCAGGAGAACCTATCGGGCACCGCGCCGTTCGTGATGCTCAAGCGCGCATCTGCGCGCGACGGCGGGTGCCAGACGACCGAGCCTGCCTGCCCCCACTTTCATCTATTGGAGTCACACCATGAACTTCCGAACCACGATCGCCACGCTCCTCACCGTCGCTGCCCTCGGCTCCCTCTCCGCCTGCGCCGTTTCGCGCGGACAGGAGTCCGTCGGTGGCTATGTGGACGACACCAGCATCACCTCGCAGGTCAAGGGCCGCTTCGTTGGCAACAAGCAAGTCGACGCGTCGAGCATCAGCGTCGAGACGCTCAAGGGCGTCGTGATGCTCTCCGGGTTCGCGAAGAACGATACGGAGAAGACAACCGCGGAGTCCATTGCCAGCAGCGTCAAGGGCGTGAAGTCCGTCACGAACCACATCGTCGTCAAGCCGTAATCGCCAGCACAGCTGGCCACCATCGAGCTATCACTTACCACTCTGAAGGGAGATCGACATGAATTGGGACCGCATTCAAGGCAACTGGAAGCAGGCCACCGGCAAGGCCAAGGAACAGTGGGGCAAGCTGACCGACGACGATCTGGATGTCATCGCCGGGCGCCGCGACCAGCTCGCCGGCAAGATCCAGGAGGTCTACGGCATCGCCAAGGACGAGGCCGAGAAGCAGCTCACCGCCTGGGAAAACACGGCGAACGAATCGTGGTTCACGGAAACGAAGAAACACAACTGATCGTCACTCTCCCGGGGATGAGGCGTTGCGACGCCTCGAACCCGAGAAAAGCTCGTAGCGGTGCGCCGAGCTCACGTGCGCTCGATTGCGCGGAAGCTCTGAAGACTGCCGCGCCACATGCGCCGCGCAGATGGCCCTTGCCGTCGCCATCTCCACCGTAGCGCCTGACAAGGGAGAAATGCCATGCTCGAAACCGTTGCCGTCGTACTGGTCATCCTCTGGATTCTGGGCCTGGTGACTTCCACCACCATGGGCGGACTGATCCACGTGCTGCTGGTCGTCGCCGTCGTCGTGGTCCTGCTTCGCGTCATTCAGCGCCAGCGCGCGTAACTTGCTCGACTCGTGGGGACGATCCGCTACCGCAAGATCTTCAGCGCCTGATCTCCCCACCCCTGCAGCGGCCCCAATGGATTGCGTCGCACTTCAAAGTCGGTGATGGTCGGCTGCCCGCCAATCAGCGCGTAGACGAGCCTGTCATCGACGAAGATCAGCAGGGCTTCGACCGTCCAGCCCTTCGTGACCGTCTCCCGCTTGAAGCTCAGGGTATCCAGCCAGAAGTTTCCGACCCGGCGCTGGGCGAGCTTCTTCACGACGACCGCGTAGCCGCTGCACAGCTTGCCGGCGTTGAGGCAGTCGCGGATTCCCGGATCGACATCCTCCGGCTTGATCAGCGCTGCGGCCGCGAACCGCTGCAGCACGTTGCCGAAGTGCAAGACCGTGATGGCAGGATTGCTTCGCGGATCGAGCCCTTCCTGGTGCACATCGTCGCGCGTTGCCCGGTACGGCACGATGGCGGATAGAGACTTCACCGCATCGTCGTAGCTATTCCAGGTCGAGACGATTTCAGTCTTGCCGTTGGGCAGCAGCGACTTGCAGCCACCGACCGCAAAGCAGCAGGCAAGCGCAGCAACGATCATCGGGCGAGTGCGAAACCGGATCATGCTGAACTCGGGTCGCAGGGCGCTGACGGCCCCGCCGAGGGGTTTCCGTCGTGCGCACCCCTTCCCTTTCCCCGCTGACCGGTTGTGGCGGTTCTCCCGCGCAGCGCGCCCACCAACGCGTGTAAGTCGGCCATCAAGGAACCGAGCTGCGTGAACATCGCTTACACCAAGGACCGAAACTGCCTGGCGGCAAACGCCCACGCCATGCGTGACGCGTCGGGTCCCTTGCCGTCGCTGAACGGCTTGCTCGCTGCACCGCCGCTCCAGGCATGCGCCAACCGATCGACGGCGACGAGGGTCGCGACGGTCGTGCCTCTGCGCTTGAAGTCCGTGACCCGCATCGGGTAGCGCTTGCCGCGCTGGACACTTCGAGTCCGTCCCGCGCTCGCCCCCGTTGCGTCCGCCCAAGCCTGAACAGCGGCTTCGCCGTTCTGGGGCGAGACCACGGTATCCGCGTCACCGTGGATCACCAGCAAGGGAGGCCAGTCGGGCTGCAGTTCGGTCTTCAAGGTGCTCGACGGTAGCTTCGGAGCCTTGGTCGCGCGGCGCCCCCTCATGGCGCTCAGCGCAGACACGGTGGAGTGCGCTTTACCCGGCGGGACACCGGAGTGCATCACCACTGCCTGGAAGCGCGCAGGGTACTGGGTGACCAGCAAGGCGGCCATGCTCGCACCGGCTGACAGTCCGGCGATGGCGACCCTCGACTTGTCTACCGGATGCATCAGGCAGACCTGGTCGATCGCCTTCATGATCAGAGCCGCTTCGCGGGCCGCGCGACCGGAGTCGGTGTCGAACCAGTTCCAGCAGCGTTGCGCATTGGCAAGACGATCCTGCTCCGGATAGAGCACCAGGAACCGCTCTCGAAGCCCGATCCGATTCATGCGTGTACTCGCGGCAAAGCTGACGGCGTCCTGACCGCAGCCATGAAGCATGACCATCAGCGGCAGATGCTCGCCGATGCGAAGGCCGGGCGGGAGATACAACCGATATTGCCTCGCTCCGGTAGCTCCCATCACGGCACCGGGAATCCACGCACCCGCACCGGGCGGCGGCGTGCGTTTGGCGAAGACAGGTTTCAGTGTTTTGGCGAGCGCGCGGGTGCCGGACGCCGCGGCCATCCGCGTCATCGCGACGACGCTTCGCGCGAAGATCCCGGCCCAGGCGGATGCCCCGGTTCGCCTTCTCACCGGACGCGCTCCCGCTCGCATGACTGCAGATGCGCTTCGACGACTGCTCGGCTCGGCCAGTCTGGAGGTCTGCGCATGGCCTCAGCGCGCCTTCAAGGCTGTGCGGTCACGCGCCAGATGACGTTACCCACGTCGTCGGCCACCAGCAGCGCGCCCTGCTTGTCGATCACCACACCCACCGGCCTGCCCATGGCGTCGCCACTGTCGTTGAGGAAACCTGTCAGCACATCCAAGGGCACCCCGGCCGGCTTGCCATCGCGAAACGGCACGAACACGACCTTGTAGCCGCTGTAGGGCTTGCGGTTCCAGGACCCGTGCTGGCCGACGAACATGCCCGTTTCGAAGGGCGCAGGCAGGCGATTGCCTGCCGACGAGGCCAGGCCGAGCGAGGCAGTGTGCGGTCCCAGCGCGTAGTCGGGTACCACCGCGCTGGCCACCAGAGCCGGCTGTGGGGGCTCGACCCGCGCGTCTACATGCGGGCCGTAGTAACTGTAGGGCCAGCCATAGAACGCTCCCTCACGTACCGAGGTCAGGTAGTCCGGCACGAGGTCGCTGCCGAGCCCGTCGCGTTCGTTCACCACTGTCCAGAGCGTCGCTCCATCACTGCTCCATGCCATGCCCACCGGATTGCGCAGGCCGCTGGCATAGACCCGATGAGCACCGGTCGCGACGTCAACTTCCCAGATTGCTGCCCGGCCGCTCTCGACTGCCATGCCACGCTCGGCGACATTGCTGTTCGAGCCCACGCTCACATAGAGCTTGCGGCCGTCCGCGCTGGCCAGCAGGTTCTTCGTCCAGTGGTGGTTGATCGGCCCGCCGGGCAGGTCCACCAGCTTCGTTCCGGAACCCTGGATGACGGTATCGCCCGTCTTGTACGGAAAGCTCAGCACCGCATCCGCATTGGCCACGAAGAGCCGGTCACCGATCAGCGCCATGCCGAACGGCGAATTGAGCCCGGAGAGCAGCACCGAACGCACTTCGGCCGTCCCGTCGCCGTCGGCATCACGCAGCAGGGTGATGCGGTTCGCGCTGGGCACACCGGCGCCCGCGCGCTTCATTACGAGGCTCATCACCCACCCCCTGATGCCTTTCCCGTCATCCGGCTTGGGTGGCGCATTGGTTTCGGCCACCAGCACATCGCCGTTGGGCAGCACCAGCATCCATCGGGGGTGATCCAGTCCTCTTGCGAAGGCTTCGACGCGAGTCCCTGCCGCCGGGTGCGGCGACATTCCGCGCGGCCAACCGATTGCCGGCGCGATGTTGACCGTCGGAACGAGTGTGCTGTTGGGAGGTGGCAATGCCGGATGGGGGCCGGTGCCCTCTGCCACGGACAGTTTCGCCGTTTCCCCGCAGCCGGCCAGAAACAAGGCGGCGGCCACGGCGCCAACAGTTCCGAGACGTCGCCAGACGGGGCGGGCACGACTGCCCGCGAACATGAAGCGCATCCGAGTGCTCATGCCGACGCCGCCCATCGCATCGCCGCCCTTCCGGCGCCGGCCGACACCGCGCTGACGATCGTGCCCCATGTCATGTCGATCAGGCTCAGACGCATCGGCCAGTTCGCAAGGGTCGCCAGGTTGGTCAGATCGTAAGTGGCGTAGGCGAAGAAGCCGAAGAGCGCCCCCATGACGATCGTCCGACCCCATTCAGCCTCCCCGGCCTGCGGCGCCACCGCGAAGATCATCAGACCCGCCGCATACAGGATGTAGAAAGCCACGGCCACCGGCACATTGGGATGCTCCGCCATCAGATGCCCGATCGCCTGCTGGTACATCGTCCTGGCGATCGCGCCCAGCCACAGCATGTCCAATGCGACCAGCACCAAGGCCGCAGCGAGATATCCTGCGAGATACTTGTTCATTCGGAGTCACTCCCCTTCGCCGAGGCACTCGTTGATTCGAACCGCTTCGCCGCGCCCCTCTGTCTCGCCCAGGCTCTCGGCGAGAACTGCGCCTCATGGACGAGTGCGAGTCTACTTTCCGATCCCGCCCTTGACGACTTCCTTGACGTCGCCCGCGACCTTCTGCGTCTTGCCTTGGACCTGCTTCGCGATACCCTTTGCCTGCTGCTCAGCGCTGCCGACCGCCTGGCCTGCCTTCTCCTGCACCTTGCCTGCAACGGTCTTCAGGGTGCCCTTGATCTGATCCTTGTTCATTTTCGTAACTCTCCGGTAGTGGGTGCGGGATGACTATGTGCCTGTCGGCACGTCCGATCACGATGCGTCGTAAGACGTGCCGTAGAACTCATGCACGCCACTTGCCCACTTGCTGTCCGACATGGAGGGCCACCGGTCCTTGTTGAACCCCGGAGCATCCTTCAGCGCCGACTTGGAGACATCCAGCGTGAAGCGCTTGTTCGTGGTGTCCAGCGCGAAGGCGGCCCAGGGCACCGCGAAGAGCTTGTCGCCCATGCCCAGCACACCCCCGAACGACAGGACGGCATAGGCAACCCTGCCGGACTTCATGTCGATCATGAACTCCTTGATATCCCCCAGGTCGTCGCCGTCCTTGTTGTAGACGTCATTGCCGAGAAGCGTATTGGCACCCATCAGCGCCGGGCCCGGGCCCGTATTGCCGTGGGCGTACATGCCGAAGTCGTCGCGCGAAACGTAGTTGGTTTCCATGTGTTCTCCTGAAGATTGGGTGTCGGGCGAATCCTCAGTGGGATGTGCCCGTGGCGATTGAGCCGGGCCGTCCGGCGGCGCCGGCCTTGAGGGCCGAGGTTCGAAGGGCCTGCCGACGCGAAGATACGCATCGGCGGGTCGCCGGTCTGTGCGGCGAGCAACGTACGCTGACCGGACAGGCTGCGCAGACCGGCTATCCGCGAGTTCTGGCAAACAGCGCGGGACAACAGCCGGCACTAGCGCCCGCGAGTGCGCAAGAACGAGTACGCGAGCGCACAGACTTCACGGCCGGAGACTCTATATGTTGAGCGCCCAGGAGAAGGTCCGCACCCCCAGCGTGAATCGCTAAGGCGTTGCGGGCTGTCCCTCTGTCTCGACTAGAGCGCTGTTGATTCCCGCGTCCGGTCCGTCCTCCACTTTTAAGGAACTTCAATGGCACTTTCCACAGCAGCAACCGCTGAAGACCTCGGCGTCACGCGGAGCCTCTCCGGCGGCTTCCCGGATAACAGAAGGTCCCTCGCCAGCGCCGTGTCTTGGGGCGCAATTGCGGCAGGAGCCGCTGCCGCCGCGTCGCTTTCGCTGATTCTGCTGATCCTAGGCGTCGGCCTCGGACTCTCCTCCGTCTCGCCGTGGGCCCGCGATGGCGTCAGCGCTGCGACTTTCGGCGTGTCGACGATCGTCTGGCTTACTTTCACGCAATTGTTTGCCTCGGCAGTAGGCGGGTACCTCGCGGGCCGCCTCCGCACCAAGTGGAGCGAGCTGCACACCGACGAGGTGTACTTCCGCGACACCGCCCACGGCTTCCTGTCCTGGGCCGTGGCGTCGCTCGCCACAGCCGCACTGCTTACTTCGGTCATCGGATCGATTGTGAGCGGTGGCGTGCAGGCTGGTGCCTCGATGGTCGGCGGCATCGCCGGCACAGCGAGTTCCGCAGCGGGCGCGGCTTCGACCGTGACGCAGATGGGTCAGGACGGCGAGGGAGGCTCCATCGGCTACTTCGTCGATTCGCTGTTCCGGCGCGAGCCCAACGCCACCGCGTCGACTACCGGGGCTGCCGTTCCCGGGACCGGCATGGACACCACCGAGCGCGTATCGGCCACGGAAGCCGCCGAGGTCAGCCGGATCCTGATGAACGTCAGTCGCTCCGAGGCACTGCCGCCGGAAGATGTCCGCTACGTGGCCCAGATCGTTGCCCAGCGCACCGGACTCTCGCAGCAGGTCGCCGAGAAGCGCGTCGCGGAGGTCTATGCCAAGGCGCAGGCCAAGGTACGCGACGCGGAAGTGGCTGCCCGAACCGCTGCTGACGCGGCACGCAAGGCTTCCGCCTACGGCGCGCTGTGGCTGTTCGTCTCCCTGCTCGTCGGCGCGTTCGTGGCCAGTCTGTCCGCCACGTTCGGCGGCCGGCGCCGCGATGCCTGACCCTCGCTCCCTCACTCTCCCGTCGAGGCCACCATGCGATCCATCCTCCTGCTGCTACTTGGCATTCCCATCCCGATCATCATTCTGATTGCGTTGTTCGTGCATTGAGTGCGCGCCCGACCGTCACCCTTTTCGAGAAAGCTCCATGACCACCACCAAAGCTGCCGTTTCACATAAGGCCCCGCCCACCCATCGGGATGCCATTGCCCTTCTCAAGTCGGATCACGAGGCCGTGAGCGATCTGTTCGCCGAGTATGAGAAGACCCGATCGACCCCGAAGAAGAAGGCAATCGTCGCCGAGATCTGCACCGCGCTCAGCGTGCATGCGCAGATCGAGGAGGAGATCTTCTATCCGGCCGTCAAGACCGCACTGAAGGACAAGCTGCTGGTCCCCGAGGCGACGGTGGAACACGCCGGCGTGAAGGACCTGATCGCGCAACTCGAGGGGATCGAACCCGACGGCGAGGACTACGACGCGAAGGTCAAGGTGCTTTCCGAGTATGTGAAGCATCACGTGAAGGAAGAGCAGAACGAGATGTTTCCGAAGGCCAAGGCTTCGTCTCTCAACCTGGTCGAGCTCGGCGCCCGGATGGCCGATCGCAAGGAAGCTCTGCTGGCCCAGGCAGCCTGAACGGGAGACCGACAGCTCGACTGATTTCGGGCTGTCGGTCTTTCGGATTGCCAACGCGCATTCCCCCTGAAGCCGACCGCCGTGACGTTCCCGGCGTTCAGCGCGACCCATTCCCCCGCGTTTCACGAGGCCCCCCGATGAAGACCCAAACCCAGGCCAATGCCAGTCTTGCCCACGTCGCCGAACTCATCGCCGACATGCCGATCGCCATGCTGACCACCCTCGACGCCAACGGCGCGCTGGCCAGCCGACCCATGGCCCCGCTGGAGATGGACGACAGCGGCGCCTTGTGGTTCTTCACGAACCTGCAGTCATCGAAGGTCGAGCACCTCGGCGTCGCAAATCTCAGCTTCACCGACAACGCGCAAGGTACCTATGTATCGCTGTCGGGGCGGGGCGAAGTCGCACCGGACAGGGAACACGTGCATCGTCTGTGGACGGCAGCTGCCAAACCGTGGTTCCCGGACGGTCCGGACTCCTCGGACCTGGCCCTGCTGAAGTTCATCCCGGATACCGCGGACTACTGGGACGCTCCGAACAGTCGCATGGTCCGTGCGTTTGCCGTGGTGGCGTCGATTCTGGCCGGCAAGCCCGTCGCGACCGGTCAGCATGGCTCTCATACCGGCCTCGAAGCGAGTGCGTCGGCCGCCGGAGCCACATCATGAAGAAGGTCCCGTCATCCCCCAAGCGAGACGCCGCAGTCAGAAAGCATCCAGCGCCTGGCGAGATTCCGACGGTTGAATCGCAACGGACCCTCGCTCAGGCTCTGGCCTCCGCGATGCCCTTCAACGCCAACAAGCGCGGCGAGGTGGGCAGAGACAACGCGATCTCGCCAACGCAGGGGATCATCACACCGATGGACGACGCGATGGCGTCAGCCAGCACCTTGAGTGAACTCAACGGTTCCGCCAAGACGGGGGAAGGACCACCCGCGGCAGGCCGCAGCGCAGCGTCGGGTTGTCTGGAAGCCGTGCGATCGGACGCTTCGGCGCAGACCCTGACCACGAATCAGGGCGTGGCGATCGGCGACAATCAGAACTCGCTCAAAGCCGGATTGCGGGGCCCGACGCTGCTCGAAGACTTCATCTTGCGCGAGAAGATCACGCACTTCGATCACGAGCGAATTCCCGAGCGCATCGTGCATGCGCGAGGTTCCGCAGCCCATGGCTACTTCGAGGCTTACGCACCGATGACGGCGGTCACCCGGGCAGCACCGTTCCAGACCGCCGGAAAGATCACGCCCGTGTTCGTGCGGTTCTCGACGGTCGCCGGCGAGCGCGGTTCCACCGACACTGCCCGCGACATCCGTGGCTTTGCCGTCAAGTTCTACACCGACGAAGGCAACTGGGACCTGGTGGGCAACAACATTCCGGTGTTCTTCATCCAGGATGCGATGAAGTTCCCCGACCTCGTACACGCAGTGAAGCCCGAGCCGCACAACGGCATGCCGCAGGCGGCCTCTGCGCACGACACCTTCTGGGATTTCGCGTCGCTGATGCCCGAGTCCACGCACACGCTGATGTGGGTGATGTCGGACCGCGGCATCCCCCGCAGCCTCCGCATGATGCAGGGCTTCGGCGTCCACACCTATCGGCTGGTCAACGCAAAGGGCGAGTCGCACTTCGTCAAGTTCCACTGGAAGCCCAAGCTCGGCACGCACTCCCTGGTCTGGGACGAAGCCGTCAAGATCTCTGGCGCCGACTCCGACTTTCATCGTCGCGACCTTTGGGATGCCATCGAGGCGCACCAGTACCCGGAGTGGGAACTGGGCTTCCAGATCTTCACCGAGGCGCAGGCCGAGGGCTTCAGCTTCGACGTGCTCGACGCCACGAAGCTGATCCCCGAAGAGCTGGTGCCGGTGACTCCGGTGGGCCGCATGGTGCTCAACCGCAATCCGGACAACTTCTTCGCCGAGACCGAGCAGGTTGCGTTCTGCACGGCGCACGTGGTGCCGGGCATCGACTTCAGCAACGACCCGCTGCTCGCCGGGCGAATCCATTCCTACCTGGACACCCAGATCACGAGGCTGGGCGGTGCCAACTTCCATGAGATACCGATCAACGCGCCCCTGGCGCCCGTGCACAACAACCAGCGCGACGGGCTGCACCGTCAGGCGATTCCGCGCGGGCGGGTTGCCTACGAGCCCAACTCCCTCGGAGGCGGTTGTCCCTTTCAGGCGGGAGCCGCAGGCTTCGTATCCTTCCCGGAGCCCACCGACGGCGAGAAGCTGCGCGGCAAGCCCGAAAAGTTCGCGGATCACTACACCCAGGCCACGCTGTTCTACGAAAGCCAGACCGCTGTCGAAAAGGCCCACATCGCAAGCGGCTTCCGCTTCGAGTTGAGCAAGCTGACGGTGCCGGCGATCCGCGAGCGAGTGGTCTCGTCACTGGTCAACGTGTCGGCAGAACTGGCGGCAACGGTGGCTGCAGGGCTGGGCATCGCCGTTCCACCCGCCATGCCGAAGGTGCTGGCGAAGCCGACAGCTCCGGAGGTCACCCGGTCGGCGCCATTGTCGCTGACCGCCTTGCCCGGTGACGGAGGCATCCGGACGCGCAGCATCGCCATCCTCGTGGCGGACGGCGTCGACGGCGAGTCGGTTGCGGCGGTTTCGGAAGTTCTCGTGGCCGCCGGCGCGAGCGTGCACCTCATCGCGTCTCGTCTCGGACTCGTGAACAGCTCGAAGGGCGCCCCCTTCGACGCTACCGGTACGCTGGAGAACTCGGCACCCGTGCTGTTCGACGGTCTCGTCCTCCCGGACGGCGCGGGCGGCGTGGAGTTGCTGCGAGGTCGCTTCGAAGTGATGGACTTCATTGCAAACCAGTACCGGCATGGCAAGACGATCCTGGCAATCGGTGCGGCGAAGACGTTGCTCGATGACGCCGGCGTCAGGGAGCGAATGTCGAACGGGAAGATCGATCCGGGCGTCCTCCTGGTTGCAGTGGCCAAAGTGCAGGCCGCCGCAGCGGACTTCATCAAAGCCCTTGGCAGGCACAGGCATCCAGAACGGGAGATGAGCCTGACCTCGCCTTGATCGCCCGGTACGCCGGCGCCGTTCAGGGACGATAGTCTCGAAGTCGAGCAGGAGCCTTGTCCGGCCTATACTCCCGTCACAGGTTTGCATGCGAAAGCACTCGCCGGCTGATAGGGCCGCGGAGAGTTTTTCTGTGCCCGCACCTTTTCCAGTGACGTCGAGAGGAAGCCTCTGTGAGCGTGCTCATTGCGCAGCGAGCGCGCCATCATTCGCGATGAAGATCTTCCTGAGCTATGCATCCCAGGATCGCCCGCTCGCGGAGGCGATCAACCGCGCCCTGCTCGAGCAGGGACACGACGTGTTCTTCGACCGCGAGGACCTGCCACCGGGTGAGGAGTTTCACGCTCGCATCCGGCGCGCCATCGAGGCGTCGGACCTGTTCGTGTTCCTCGTGAGCGAGGCCGCGATCGATCCGGGCAGCTACACGCTCAACGAACTCGATATCGCCGGGAAGAAGTTCAGGCAGGCATCGGGGCGTTTGCTGCCGGTGCTGCTTCGGCCGATGGCATTCGACCGGTTGCCGGCGTTCCTGAGTTCCGTGACGGTGCTCGAGTCACCCGGGAACATTCCTGCCTCGGTGGCCGATGCCGTGCATCGCATCGCACTGGAACGGCGTCGCGCCATGCAGTGGAAGGTGGGGGCGGGTATCACAGCGGCCGTGCTGATCGCGGCGGTCGCCTGGTTTGCTCGCTCCAAAGGTACCCCTGCTTCGGAGATCACGGGTAACGATGGCGCACCCGCCGTGCTCGTGCCGGCGGGCAACTTCACCCGTGGCGACGACGAGGAGTCCCCGCGCCGCGAGGTCTATCTCGACGCGTTCTACATCGATCGGTATGAAGTCACCACCCGCCGCTATGCGAAGTTCCTCGCTGCCACGGGGTCTTCGCGTCCCCCGGATGGCTGGGAATCGCTCGACCCCAGAAGCGGTGACGAATTTCCCGTCGTCGGTGTGGACTGGAACGACGCGAGCGCCTATTGCAAGTGGGCCGGCAGACGGCTGCCCACGGAATCGGAATGGGAGAAGGCCGCCCGTGGCACCGATGCCCGCCGCTATCCCTGGGGAGACACATCGCCCACGCCCGACCAGGCGAACTACCAGAACACGTCGCCCGAAGCGTACGGCGGCGGCCTCGCGAAAGTGGGTTCGCATTCGGCCGGAAGCAGCCCGTTCGGCGTGCAGGATCTCGCGGGTAACGCAGCCGAATGGGTCGCGGACTGGCACTCGGAGAGCTTTCCGGTGGGGGACGTGCGCAATCCGAAGGGACCGGAAACCGGTACCAATCGCGTCGTACGCGGCGGTGGCCGGTTCGATCCCGCTGAACGGCTCATCGCGACGAAGCGCTTCCACGGCCCGCCGGATCTCCGGGCCGATGACATCGGGTTTCGGTGCGCCAGGGATCCCTGATCCTGCGATCCGAAGCGGCGGGCGAGTCAGTTCCAGCACCGTCCGGGCAGTGCCCGTTCAGCCTTCCCCCGGGGTTCGCGAGGAGCGCACCGCCCCGCTGTGGCTACAGTAGCGCCGCCCCGGTCGTCACAGCGCGCAACGCCCGCTCAGGGCGTGATCGCCACCTTGAGCACGCCGTCGCGCTGGTGGCCGAACAGGTCATACGCGGCTTCGATGTCGTCGAGCTTGAACCGGTGCGTGACCATCGCCCCCAGGTCCACACGGCGCGCCGCGATCACGGCCATCAGCCGGCGCATGCGCTCCTTGCCGCCGGGGCACAGCGTGGTGATGATCCTGTGGTCCCCCAGTCCGGCCGCGAAGGGTCCCAGCGGGATGGTCAGGTCCGTCGAGTACACACCCAGACTCGACAGTGTTCCGCCTGGTCGCAGCACTCGCAGGCACGCCTCGAACGTCGCCTGCAGGCCGAGCGCCTCGATCGACACGTCAACGCCACGGCCGCCGGTGAGCTTCAGGATCTCCTCCACGGGGTCCACCCGGCTGCTGTCGATCACGTAGTCCGCCCCCATCCGCTTCGCCATTTCCAGCCGACCCGGAATACGGTCCACGCCGATGATGGTACTGGCGCCGCTCAGCTTTGCGCCGGCAGTGGCGCACAGACCGATGGGACCCTGCGCGAACACCGCCACCACATCCCCGATGCGGATCCCCGCGCTCTCCGCCCCACTGAAGCCCGTAGACATGATGTCGGGACACATGAGCACCTGCTCGTCGGTAAGCTCGTCGGGCACGGGCGCGAGGTTCGCCATGGCGTCGGGCACGAGTACGTACTCGGCCTGGCAGCCGTCGATCGTGTTGCCGAAACGCCAGCCACCCATCGGCTTCCACCCATGCGCAGTTCCCGCACCGTCCTGGGAGCACGCGCCGCACAGGCACGCGTTGCTCCAGCCGCTGGGCGTGATGGCGCCTGCGACGACCCGCTGGCCCTCACGGTAGCCCTGCACGGCGGAGCCCAGCTTCTCGATCACGCCCACGGGCTCGTGGCCGACGGTGAGTCCCTTCGCGACGGGGTACTCGCCCTTGAGGATGTGCACATCGGTGCCGCAGATTGTGGTGGTGGTGATGCGCACGAGCGCATCGAGAGGACCGACGTCCGGCACAGGCTTCTCGTCGAGCACAACGCGACCGGGCTCCACGAACACGGCGGCTTTCATCTTGGGCATGGCGTTCTCCTTCCTGCGTTGACTGCTGACAGAAGCAGTGTGAGAAAGGGAGGGCGCGCGGTGTTTGCGCCAGATCAACTCCAGTGACTAAGAGCCGCATGGGCGAATGGCTTGAAGCCCGCATGTCATGCGGATGGCACATGCGAGGGTGTTCCAATAGCCGCAGAGGCCTACGCAGAACGCCTCCTCCCATCGCTGTTCGAGAAGGTTCGCCACGTTTGGCAGGCGATCGCGGGCTGCGGGGACTCCGGAGGAAACACGTGGTGTTCTACTCGGCCCCAGGACCCGGAGCATGCCGACGCACGACGCCGCCACCGAATGGCCGAGTTTATCGGCGCCGCCCGTCGGATCGGTCGGGACCTCGCGACACCGGCCATGCGTTGCTGCGGGTCGATGCGAGCGCAAACTCACGCAAAAGTCACGCAGCAAAGCAAAAGGACCTGGGATTTTCATCCCAAGTCCTTGCTTTAATGGCGCGCCCGGCAGGAATTGAACCCACGACCCCCTGGTTCGAAGCCAGGTACTCTATCCAACTGAGCTACGGGCGCGACGCCTCGGATGCTACTGCGTTTCCCCGCGGTTCGCATCCTTCCGGGACCGGCGCACCCATCATCGGGCCGCCGTCGCGAACTGTGCAATCATCGGGGTGTCGGGACAAACAGCCAGGTCGGGCCCGACACAACTCCACCCATAAGGAGACCTACATGAAGCCTCGTCTCAACACACTCGTCCCGGCCGCCGCTTTTGCGCTGGCTTTTTCGGGAGTCGCCCAGGCGCAGATGATCGCGCCCACTCCGTATCTCAGTTTCGCCGACAGTCCGTTCGCATCGGATCCGACTACCGTGCTGGAGACCTTCGAAGACGGCGCCCTCAATGTCCCGGGCGTCACTGCGAGCGCCTCCTGGTTCGCCTCCAGCCCCAGTCCGTTCTCGGACTCCGTGGATGGCGACGACGGAGCGGTCGACGGTGTCACGACGTCCGGGTATGCCTTCTACTCGGCAAGCTCGCAGAGTTCGGTCACCTTCACCTTCGACGCCCAGGTCCTCGGTGCCCTGCCCACCAAGGCCGGTCTGGTCTGGACGGACGTCGGCAATGTGACATCCGGCAGCGCCGGGTTCGGCGAGGTCACGTTCACCGCGCGCGATTCCAACGGCAACATCATCGGCACGACCGGCCCCACGAGCGTGGGGGACGGCACGGCGAATGGCTCCGCGGCGGAAGACCGTTTCTTTGGCGTGATCCACGCCGGCGGAATCAGCAGCATCACCATGACCGCCTCCAATTCCACGGATTGGGAGGTGGATCACCTGCAGTACGCCGCACCGGTGCCCGAACCCGAATCGATCGCCTTGTTCGCAATCGGCGGCCTTCTCCTCGCGGCGCGCGTTGCGCGACGCGATCGTCGCCACGGGTGATCAGGCTCGTCCCACTGGTGTAGCCCGGACGAGGCCCGCACGGGCCGACTCCGGGAACCGCCTGGCATCCTTCACCACCGCCCCGGAGTCGGCGCGTACGCGCCTCGTCCGGGCTACGCGGTTCTCACCACGGTTCGATCCACGGCCTTAAATCCTGCTCGTAGGTCCAGGCGTTCCGTGGCTGCCGGTGAAGGTTCCAATACGTCTCGGCAATGGCGTCCGGATCGAGGATGCCGCCGCGATCCTTGAGCGCGTACCGATCCGGAAAGCGTTCCTGGATGAAGGGCGTGTCGATGGCGCCGTCGATCACGACATGCGCAACGTGAATGCCCTTCGGCCCCAGCTCGCGCGCCATGCTCTGTGACAGCGCCCGCAAGCCGTGCTTCGCACCTGCGAACGCCGAGAACCCTGCGGCGCCGCGCAGACTTGCGGTGGCTCCCGTAAAGAGGATGGTCCCCCGCTCCCGGGGCAGCATCACCCTCGCGGCCTCGCGCCCCACGAGAAAGCCGGCGAGGCAACCCATCTCCCACACCTTCCGGTACACGCGCTCGGTGGTCTCGGTGATACTGAAGCGCACGTTGCCGCCCACGTTGAACACCGCGACTTCGATCGGGCCGATGTCGCGTTCGATCTGCGCCACGAGCGCGACGACGGCCTCCTCGCTGCGGGCATCGGATCCGAAACCATGCGCCTCTCCGCCTTCGGCACGGATGCGTGCCACCAGCGGCTCGAGCTTGTCGGCGGTGCGGCGGGTGACACAGGCGATGTAGCCCTCCCGCGCGAATCGCCGCGCAATCGCACCTCCAGTCGCGTCCCCTGCCCCGACCACGAGCACCACCGGCCTTCTGCTTTCGCTCACGATTCACCTCGGAAAGTCGCCGCGCAAAGCCGCGGCTCGCTTCGCACCATTTTGCATCCACTGCGGTCATGTCAGCACCGCCAGAGTGCGGCCCACTGCAGCACCATCCCCCCTGCCGTTGCGGAAACAATCACTTGAGCCCATGCACCCATCTGGCACATCCGGTGCGATGAGAGCGCACCGGCGCAAGGCAACGACGATCACGTGAATGCCACGCGCCGCACTCTCACGGAGATTCCCATGCTTGCTCGTAGCCTTCGCGGCTTCACGCTGATGGTATGCGCTGCCGCCTTGTCCTTCGCGTCGATCGCGTCACACGCCGAGACCAAGATCCGTCTCGGTACCGTGGCTTGGATCGGCTACGCGCCGTTCTATGTTGCCGTCGCCAAGGGCTTCTTCGCGAAGCACGGCGTGAAGGTGGAACTGCAGGACTTTCCCGATCCCGCGCTCATCCCCACAGCGGTGAAGAGTGGAGGCATCCAGGGTGCCATGTACACGTACGACCTCGTGATCACGGCGGTGGCCAAGGGTCAGTCGCTCAAGGTCGTGATGCCCATCGACTACTCCAACGGCGCCGACGCACTGATCGCGGAAAAATCGATCACCTCTGTCGCGCAGCTCAAGGGCAAGAAGGTCGCGTACCCGTTCTCCACCTGCGACAACCTGCTGGTGGTGTATGCGCTGGAGAAGGCCGGGCTGAAGGAGTCCGACATCCAGGGCATCGACTCCACGCCGGAGAACGTCGCCGCCGCCATGACCGCAGGTGCGGTCGCCGGTGCCACCTACGAGCCCAACATCACGCAGATTCTGAAGCTCGGCGGTGGCGGCAAGTACAAGGTGCTGATGGACTCGAGCGCTGCGCCCGGCCTCATCACCGACGTGCTGTTCTTCGACGACGCCTTCCTCGCGAAAGACCCGAAGAGCGTGCAGGCCGTCATCCGCGGCTACCTCGACGGCATGGCGTTCCTCAAGGCCAAGCCCGATGAGGCCCGCAAGATCGTCGCAAAGGCGATGGGTGTCACGGCTGACGAAGTGAAGGCCCAGCAGAAGGGGGTCTACAACATTCCCGTGCCCGAGATGATGGGGTACTTCCAGAAGCGTGACGACTCCAAGAGCCTCTACAAGGTCGGCGCCGGCATCGGCGACATCCTGGCCAAGCGCGGCCAGATCGAATCCACCCCCAAGATCGAAGACACCTTCGACACCCGCTTCGTCGCCGAACTCGGCAAGACGAAGTAGTCGGCCCCACGGAGAATCTCGAAGATGGCATCCCAGAACGCCGCCGGCACGACGACCGGCGTCACGCAGGAGTCCCTGGTTGCCCAGGGTGTGCAGTTCCTCATGGCTTCCTATGTGGATCTGCACGGCGTATCGAAGTGCAAGATGGTCCCGGTCGACCACTTCGACCAGATGATGTCCGGCTCGGAGCTCTTTACTGGCGCGGCGCTGGACGGCGTTCCGCAGGACGTGAGCGAGGAGGAGGTCTCGGCGCATCCGGACGCCGCCTCCTGCAAGGTCCTTCCGTGGCAGCCCGATGTCGCGTGGTTCGCCTCCGACCTCTGGTGCCGCGGCAAGCCGTTCGATGCGGGCGCGCGCAACATTCTCAAGCGGCAGCTCGCTCGCCTCGACAAGCTCGGCTATCGCATGAACTTCGGCATTGAAGCCGAGTTCTTCGTGCTGAGGGACACCCCCGACGGCGGCTTCGAGCCTCTGTCCACGCGCCCCCATCTGGAGAAGCCCGCCTACGACGTCGTACGCCTCCTCGACAACAAACCCTGGATCGGCGAGCTGGTGAATGCGATGAACAAGCTCGGCTGGGGGGTCTACTCCTTCGACCACGAGGACGGCATCGGGCAGTTCGAGATCGACTTCAAGTACTTCGACGCGCTCACGATGGCGGACAACTTCGTGTTCTTCCGCATGATGGCGCACGAAATCGCCCGCAAGCACGGCGGGTTCGCCACCTTCATGCCCAAGCCCTACGCCGATCGCGCGGGCAGCGGCGCGCACTTCAACATCTCGCTCGCGGATGCGCAGACCGGCCGCAATCTGTTCGAGGACAAGGCGGACCCGCGCGGATGCAAGATCTCGAAGCTGGGGTACCAGTTCATCGCGGGGGTGCTGCAGCATCTGCCGGCCATCTGCGCCGTGGTGGCTCCGACCGTCAACAGCTACAAGCGGCTCATCAAGCAGGGGAGCATGTCGGGGTTCACCTGGGCGCCGGTGTTCTGCTGCTACGGCAACAACAACCGCACCAACACCATCCGCATTCCGCTCGCCGGCGGCCGCATGGAACTGCGCGCGGCCGACAGTGCGTGCAATCCGTATCTCGGTGCGGCAATGGTGCTCGCGGCGGGTCTCGAAGGCATCGAGCAGGACCTCGATCCGGGCGACCCCAAGACGGACAACATGTACCGCAAGACCCCGGCGGAACTGGCGGAACTCGGGGTGCGCACGCTGCCGCGCACGCTGGAGGAAGCCACTGCGGCCTTTGCCGAAGATCCTCTGGCGAAAGCCGTGTTCGGTGCGGAGATGTTCGAGACCTGGATCGACTACAAGAACACCGAGTGGCTGCGCTACCTCAACCACGTGTCGGACTGGGAGAAACAGCGCTATCTGAAGTTCTTCTGAAGACCACGCCCGGAAAGCCCGCGCACGGCCCGCGCGGCGCTTTCCTCAGGCGGGCGGGAACAGCAATGCGGAGAATCGCTGCAGGTCGATGTTGCCGCCGCTCACGATGACACCCACGCGCTTGGCCGCCACCGGTATGACACCGTGCATCACGGCCGCCGCGGCGAGGCAGCCCGTGGGCTCCACCACTGTCTTCATGCGCTCGGCGAAGAACCGCATGGTCTCCACCAGCTGAGCATCGGACACCGTCACCACATCGTCCACCAGCGCGCGCATCACCGCGAACGTGTGCTCACCCGCGTGCTGGGTCTGCGCGCCGTCGGCAATGGTCTGCGGGACGTCAATATGAACGATGCGTCCCTCGCGCAGGGATCGCTGCACATCGTTGCCGGCTTCGGGTTCGACGCCGATCACGCGGCACTTCGGCAGCAGATGTTTCGCAGCCGTCGCGCAGCCGGAGATGAGTCCGCCACCGCCCACGCACACCACGAGCACGTCGAGGGGCCCGGCTTCCCGGATGAGTTCCAGCGCCGCCGTTCCCTGCCCGGCCATCACATGCGGATGGTCGTAAGGCGGAATCAGCGTGAGCCCGCGCGCCTCCGCGAGCTTGCGGCCGATGGCCTCGCGATCTTCGGTGTAGCGGTCATACAGGACGATCTCGGCGCCGTAATCGCGCGTGGCGGCGAGCTTGATGGCCGGTGCGTCCTTCGGCATGACGATGACGGCTGGTGTCTCCATCAGCCGTGCGGAAAGCGCAATGGCCTGCGCGTGATTGCCCGAGGAGAAGGTGATGACGCCGCGGGAGCGCTGCTCTGGCGTGAACTGCGCGATGGCGTTGCAGGCACCCCGGAACTTGAAGGCGCCGACACGCTGGAAATTCTCGGCCTTGAAGAACAGCTGCGCCCGGGTCATCGCATCGGCCGTCCTCGATGTGAGAACGGGCGTGCGATTGGCGAATGGCGCTATGCGACCGGCGGCACTCTCGACATCGTGAAACGAGATCGGCAGTGCCATCGGGTCCGTCAGTCGTTGAGGCCCGGCGACTTGATGTCCCGTGCGGAGTGGGCCTGGGTCTCGATCGGCTTGTCGCAGACAGGCCGGGCACCGGCATACGACACGCGCTCGGGGCTGTAGACCGAGACCAGGAAGCGGTTCTGCAGGGCGTAGGCTTCCACCTCGCGCTGGTACCAGCGCTCGCAGGCTGCGGAATGGGCCATCTCGTTCCCCATCTCCTGGAGGTAGTGAACCATCTCGTGGAACAGGATGGATCGATGGAACATGTTGGTCTCGGGGACGAGGTCCTCGGCAATCATGATGCCGCGGCTGGCCTCGTAGAGCGCCGCCACCTTGCAGTTCGGGCCGGGCTCACCGCAGACCTTGCGTTCGAGTTCCACGCGCGAGACCCGGGAGACCATCGGCAGGGCATCGGGCATCTCGTACTTGGACATGCGCGCGGCCATGCGCATGAGGTGGCGCGAGAGGTCCAGGAGATTGTCGAACTTCGCAGAATCGTCATTGCTGTCGTACTGGACGGGGTCGCCGTCAGTCTTGAAGACGCTGTAAGTCTGCGCGGCCTTGCGCTTTGCCGGCTCGGCCCCGAAGGCGGGGGCCGACGCGAGCGCCACAGTGGCTGTGGCGGCAAAGATCAAACGTGCAACGAGCTGCTTCATGACCATCTCCTGAAACCCTCCCGTCACACTCATGAGGCCAGGCTGTTTCGCCGGCTCCGCTGCTGCAGACGGCCGTCGGGCCGTCGGCGCCAATCGTTGTCTGCCGTCAGGTGGACACCGCCCACCCACCGGTCGATACCGTTCACCTCCAGGGCATCGAGCTTGCCCGCCAGCACCGCCGCACCGGTTTCGGTCAGCGCGAGGCGCTGTCGCCCGAAAATGGCCATCGACGATTCTTCCGGAGGGTAGCGAAACAGCTCACCACCCACGACCTGGACAAGGGGGGCCTGTCCAGTGGACAACCCCGCGACCAGCCGCCAGAAACTCCAGTCGCCCATGAAGGGCGCTTCCTCGCGCGCCTGCACCCGCCCGAAAAGCGTGGTCGGATCGCACGGTTCTTCCGCCAGCAGCGCGCAGGTCCTGTTTTCTGTTACGGACAGCCCGTTGCGCTCTGAAGGGTACTCGTCGATCAATCTTGCAATGGCAGCAGGCAGAAACGGCAAGTCTGCCCTGTCCATCGCCGCAATGCCGGCGAGCCCTTGCGGCTGGGTATCGCATAAAGCGAGCCATGCCTGCGTCGCCAGTTCGATCTGATCCCGCCTGACCCGCTCGCTGGACGGGAAGAGGCCAGCCAGCGCGGAGGCCGACAACTGCGACAGCCCCGTGAACGACGCCACTTCGGGGTGGGAGTCGATGCAGATGAGGTCCACGGGGACCCGGCTGGCCTCGCGCCCGACCCGGGTCAGGATCTGCAGGAGCTGGAGCTGGTCGTACAGGTCGTGCTCGAACCACAGGACCACGGACTCCCTCTGCACCAGAGCATCGGCAAACATCTGGTCACGCACCACGAACTCGTCGAAGACGGCATCGGCCTCGCCCCAGCCGCAACTGCCGATGAAGTCGGCGCGCCTGCGGGCGAACGCCTCATCGTCGTCGGTCGGGGGGAGAGGTCCTTCGTGGAGCACGTCCCGCCACGGCATCACATGGCCGGGCAGGTCGGACTCCCGAAGTTTCTCCGCCGTCAGGTCTCCGTTGGTGATGTGCAGCAACCGTCCGCTTGTCCTTACGTGGAGGAACCGTCCCTGGTCTTGGGCTTCTCGGGCTTGCGATACTGCCCCGCCAAGACCTCCTTTTTCGCCTGCGCGGCCGACTGCTGCTCAGCCGAGAGCTGCTTGCCCAGCACGCGCAGCAGGCGCTGATTCTCTTCCGCCTCCTCGGCATCCTCGGCGGTGTAGCGCTCGGATGCAATCGCATAATGTGCATACGCCTCGACCAGGTCGGGCTGACCGGCGATCACGCCGGCCTGCAGCATCCGCCCGAGGCGATGAATCGCCGGCGCGTAGCCCCGCTCGGCGGACTTGCGGAACCAGTTGCCGGCTTCGGGCACGTCCTTGGGGGCGCCCAGGCCCAGCTCCAGGAAGTTGCCGACGTTCCACATGCCCAGGCTGTCGCCTTCGCGGGCGGCTTCGCGATACCAGCTGAGCGCGAGTTCGTAGTTCTGCGGCACGCCGTGACCGTTCTCGTAAAGGTCGCCGACGGAGTTCATGGCCCAGGCGTCACCGCGCTCGGCCGCACGCATCCACCACTTGAAAGCGTCCTCGTAGCTCTGCTTCACGCCATGGCCCTGCGCGTACAGGAGTCCGACGTTATTCATGGCCGGCGTATAGCCCAGCTTCGCAGCGTGCTTGAACCACTGCATCGCCTCCTTGAAGTCCTGCTTGACCCCGCCTTCGCCACGGGCCCACAGCCAGCCCACGTTGTTGATCGCGCGGGGATCGCTGCGATCGGCCAGCGCGCTCAGCTTGTTGGGGTCGATGTTGTCCGCCCCCGACTCGGGAATGGTGAAGGTCTCCTCCTGCTCGGCGGAGAAAGCCACCGGCGCAGCGGCCAGCAGGGAGAGGGACAGCAGACAGGGCACGAGTTTCATGGACAGGCTCCAGAAGGGAATCCGAGGACGGGCGTCCGACACCGGCGGCCGGGACGAGTTCTCGGTCAGCGCACCTCGGCCAGAAACGGCATCAGCTCGGCCAGCAGCGGCCCCGGGGCTTCCTCGGGAATGAAGTGACCGCAAGGCAGCGGTTTGCCACGCACGTCACCCGCCTTGTCGCGCCAGGTGGCAAGAACGTCGAACAGTGTGTGCATCTTGCCGGATTCTCCCCACAGCGCCTGCACCGGGCAGGCGATACGGCGGGCGAGGTCTGCCTCGTCGTCGGCGAAGTCCTTCGTCGCGGCGGCGCGGTAGTCCTCCAGCCCCGCCCGGATGGTGCCCGGCAGGGTGAACACACGCAGGTACTCGGCGAATGCTTCCTCCTCGATGGCGCCCGGTTCCCCGGACAGCGCCCGGAACATGAATCGCAGAAAGGGCTCCGGCGCGGCGCCGATCATCACCTCCGGCAGATCGGGCACCTGGAAGTAGAACCAATGCCAGTAGGCCGCGGCAAGCTCGCGCCCGGTGTCGCGGAACAGGGTGTGGGTCGGGATGATGTCGAGCACGCTCAGGCACTGGACTGCCTGCGGCTGGTCGACCGTGAGCCGATGCGCGACCCGGGCGCCGCGGTCATGGCCGACGACGCGGTAGCGGTCGTGCCCGAGTGCGGTCATGACCGCGTGGATATCCGCCGCCATGGTCTTCTTGTCGTAGCCATCCCGGGGCTTGTCGGAGTCGCCATAGCCGCGAAGATCGGGGACGACCACCGTGTACTGCTCCGCCAGCGTGGGCGCCACCTTGCGCCACATGATCCCGCTCTGGGGGTAGCCGTGCAGCAGCACGACGGGCGGCCCCTTGCCCGCAGTGCGGGTGTGGATGCGCACGCCGTTCGCGCGGATATAGCGGGCCGTGAAACCGGGCATGAGACTCATCGGGACCTCAGATAGCGTTCGAGACGATCGACCCCTTCGGCGAGGACGTCGATGGGTTTGGGGTAGGAGAACCGGACGTGCCGGGACGCACCGTGCGTCCCGAAGTCGAGCCCCGGGGTGATCGCCACGCCGGCATTTTCCAGGACGTCCAGGCAGAAGGCGTAGCTGTCGTTGGTGATCTTCTCGCAGTTGGCGTAGAGGTAGAACGCGCCCTGCGGTTCCACGGGAATGTCGAAGCCCAGCTTGCGCAGTCGCGGCAGCAGGAAGTCCCGCTGCGCGCGGAATGCCTCGCGTCGCTCTTCGTGGATGCGCACGGCCTCGGGCGAGAACGCCGCGATCGCCGCCTGCTGGGCGATGTCCGATGCGGAGATGAACAGGTTCTGCGCGAGCTTCTCCACGGCGTCCATGTAGGCCTCCGGCGCGACCAGCCACCCCAGGCGCCAGCCGGTCATCCCGAAGTACTTCGAGAAACTGTTGATCACGAACACGTCGTCCGCGATCTCCAGGACGCTACGATCGGGCTCGCCGTACGTGAGCCCGTGGTAGATCTCGTCGACGATGAGCGTGCCGCCGCGCCGGCGCACTACCTCGTGGATGGCGCGCAGTTCGTCGAACGGGATGATCGTGCCCGTCGGATTCGACGGCGAGGCGAGCATGACCGCCCGCGTGCGCGGCGACCAGTGCCGGTCCACCATGTCCGCCGTGAGCTGGTAGGCCGACTCCGGTCCGACCGGCAGGCAGACCGCCCGACCCTCCATGGCCCGCACGAAGTGCCGGTTGCAAGGGTAACTGGGGTCGGCCATGAGCACTTCGTCGCCCGGGTCGAGCAGCACGCCCATCGCGATCAGCAGTGCGCCGGAAGACCCTGGCATCACGCCCACGCGACCGTATGGCACATCGATGCCGTAGCGGGTGCGGTACCAGCCGGCGATGGCCTGGCGGAGCGCGGTCGTCCCGAGACCCTGGGTGTAGCGCACCTGTCCGGCACGGATGGCAGCGATGCCGGCCTCGGCGATGGGCGCGGCCGTGGGCAAGTCCGGCTCGCCGATGACCATGCTCACGATGGACCGGCCCTGGGCCTCGAGTTCCTTCGCTCGGGTGACCAGCACCACCACATGGAAGGGCTCGATCTCGGCCATGCGGGCGGCGAGATCGGGCGTGAGGACGCGGGAGGAATTCATGGGGCGGACCGTGATGGGCGACCGCCCAAGGCTAGGGGGAAACCCCCGGGGGACGCAAGCACCCCCGGGGTACGACGGATCAGCGGTTCCAGGTGGAGTAGCCCGTGGCCATGCCATCAGCCCAGTTCACCTCGGTCACACCGACGAAAGGATAGGTCCCACTGATGCCCTGGTACTTGCCAGTGCCGCTCGTGAAGGTGTAGGTGCCCGCCGTCCTGCCGACCGGGCCCTGCACCGTCCACGTCATCGTAGCCTGGTCGCCGTTGGCATCCTTGACGACGCAGTATCCGGCCGCACTGGCCTTGCCGGTGTTCAGGTTGATGTCGTTGTACGCCGGGCAACGCACGCCAGACATATGGAACACACTTCCGGCCCCCTTGTCGTTCTGGAACGTGCCCGAGAACTCGCCCGTCCAGTAGTAGTGGCCCTTTTCGACCTCCATCACCTTGCCGACGCCGAACCAGCCGAAGAAGCCGACCGCCTTCCACTGATCGGCCGCCGCCGTTCCCGAAACCGTCATGCCGGCCGCCAGCAGCAAGGCGCCGATACCGCTACAGCGAATACCCGATGTGCTCATGCCGTTCCCTTCCCATAGCTGTTTGTGTTGGACGAAGACGGGAATCCGGAGATGGCCGCGTAGCTCTCCCCGGCATTCCCGCAGTCCCCTCCCGACAGGGCGCGAAACCCGGGAGAGGAGACGGGAAGAGAATAGGACCCGCGGGGCGGGCTGCCTATCGCCGAAATTGGCGATAGACAGAGGTCAGTGACGCCGGGTACGAACGCACCCGTAGGCCAGCATGACGGCGGCTCCGAGGAGCAGGGGCGACGGCTCCGGGAGCGTGGTGTTGCGGCGGACAGTCACGTCGCCCGATAGGGTCGGGATGTCGTAGTCGATACAGAAGGCCTGCGTGTCGATTCCGCACCCTACGGTGACGTTCGCGAGGCCCGCCGGGGCGTTGTCCAGCACCTTGAAGGTGAGCACCAGCAGATCCGCCGCCAGACCGGCCGGCAGGGTCTGCGTGCCGATCCAGGAGACGTCGAAGGAACCGGCCTGCGGAACGCCGGGCGTGACGTCGAAGCCCGGGCTCTGCAGCGGGGCGCCCACGGCCACCGACGAGAACTGAAGGCGCGCCGGATCGAACAGGACGGTGACCGTGAAGGCATCCGCGGGTGCATCGAGACTCGCGTCGCTCAAGGTGACGACCAGCTGGTCGCCGGGCAGCACGGTGTTCTTGTCGAAGCCCAGCGAGATGGGCGTCGCGCCGGCGGGCAGCGCGAGGCCACCCAGCAGCACTCCGGCAAAGAGGAACGAAAACGGTTTCATCTTGCAGGTCTCCTGAGTGTGAACCCGGATGGGTTTCTTCTGATGTTGTAAGGCGGAATGGTAAAGAAACTCCCGGCGAAAGTCTCGGCCGGCAGGACATCCGCATGGCATGCGATCGGCCGGACCCCGGCCCCGCAAGGCGAATGGCGGCGATGGCCGTTCATCCGCGCAGGTTCCCGAGACGCTGACTCAACTGCGCCGAAACATTCGCCAGCACCGTCACGCCGTCGCCGTCGGAAGCGTCCGGCGCGGCGGGCAGATTCGGAACCGTGCGCGCCAGCGCCTCCCGCAGGGAAGGCCCGTAGCTCTTCAGCGTCATGTCCGGGTAGCGCTGCGCGAAGTCCACGCGCGAAACAGACGGCAGGGTCGCCGCAGCCGGCAGGAACGGCGATGGCGGCGGCGCCAGCGGGATCGCGGGAATCTCCGCGCGGTCGATGCCCTGGGACTCCTGCAGCACCCGGGCCGCATCCGAGGCCGTCAGGACCCGGTTGCCATCCGTGTCGGCGATGACCACCGGATCGAAGCGGCCCCAGGCGTCGTAGCCGCGGTCGGTCCCCACGATCACCCGCTGGGTGAGCAGCGCGTCCTCCCGTTCGTACGCGCGGCTCGCGTTGCTGTCCCCGAGATAGCCCGCCACGTGCAGCGCGTCACCGCCGGCCCCGGCCACCACGGCGCCGTCGATCCTCACGTCGACGATCTCCACCGCGTGGGCTACGCCGTAGGCCGCATCGGCCGGCACGGTCGCCTGCAGGGCGGCGACGATGGCACGGCCCGCTGCGACGCCAGCCGGCGCCGTGATGGAGACGCGCAGGACACCGGCACTTACCGGATCGACCACCAGCGCAGCGCCCACCCCCGCTCCGCTGCCGAGGGTCGCGCCGGTGACAGTCAGCAGACTCGGATCGAAGCGGACTTCGAATTCGACCGCGGTCGCTCCGCCGGCACTTTGCAGCGTGATCGGGATGCCCGCGCCGGTGGCGGGCAGGTTCACGGCCTGCCCCGGTCCGCGCATGAAGTCGGCCATCTCCAGGCGGGCCGCCGGCGTCGCGCCGACGGTGATCGTCTCGCGGAAGTCCCCGCCGGCCGTGCCATCGAAATCGCCATCGAGCAGCCCTCGCGCTCCCACGAACGCGTCCGCGCCACTGACGAGCGTGATCGCGTACTCGCCGGGAGCCAGTCCCTCGCCCGAGACCAGATAGCGCAGACCGCGCAGGTCCGCATCGAGCAGGATCGACCCGCGAACCGCGACGCCGCCCTGACCTGTGAGCCGGATGTCGGCCGACGCCCCCAGCGAGGTGCCACCGAAGGCGTTGAGCGTGACGGGATCGAGCGCATCGTTGAACCGCACCGCGAACCCATCACGGTCGAAGGCAAGATCGGTCACCTGAAGCGAAGCCGTCAGCACAGCTACGGCAAAGGGTGCGACGTCGTACGTGCCGTCCTCATCCGTGGCGGTGGCGAGGACCGTGTAGCTGCCCGGCTGCGCGTAGACATGCGACACCGACGCGGGATTGCCGTCGACGCGCTGGCGCGTGCCGTCACCCCAATCGAAGGTCCAGAAGGCGATGCGGTCGTTGCCGGGATCGGCACTTCCCGTGGCAAGCGTCAGCGGCCGTCCCGCCAGGACCTGTCCCGGCCCGGTCAGCGACAGCGTCGGTGCCACGTCGCGCACCGCGACCTCAATCATCGCCGTGGCGACACCCGTGTCATCGTCCGTCGCCGTCACGGCCACGACGAAGGGCTGCCCGCCTGCCGCGTTGTCGAGGTAGCGGTGCGTAGCGGTGAACTGCCGCGTGGACGGATCCACCGTCACCGCGGCCACCGTGCCATCGCCCCAGTCGATGGAAACGGCGTGCGTATCGGCGACGCCCAGATCGAACACGCCGCCGCTCAGCGTTACCTCGTCGCCTTCGTCGGGCGCGGCACGGTCGAGCGTGAGGCCGGTCACAAGAGGTGCGACGTTACGCACGACGAGCGAGGCGCTCGCCGTGGCCGCGTCGCCGAACTGGTCTGAGACGCTGACCGTGACCGTGAAGCGGTCTTCGGCAGTGCCCGACGCAGGATGGTCGTCCGCGAAGCCGCGGGCGATCGCGAACCGTCCGGTGGACGGATCGATATCCACCGCACCGGTCACGCCGTCGCTCCACGTCGCGGTCCCGCTGAAGAGTCGCGTCCCCGCCACGCCTGCAGGCAGCTCGATGGAGCCCGTGAGCGTGACGCTGTCGCCCTCGTCGATGCGATCGGAGGGCAGCGCGTCGAAGCGCACGGTGGGCGCGACACGCGTCACCGCCACCGGTCGTGTGACCCGATAGGTGCCGTCCTCGTCGATCGCCTCGATCACGACCGTGAAGTCACCCGAGAGCCGGTAGACGTGGGAAAGCGAACGCACCGAACCTTCGAGCGTCTCCGTGGCGCCGTCGCCCCAGTCGATGTTCCACTGGGTCACGGTGTCGGTGCCGGGATCGGCCACCGCGAGCTGGAGGGCGAAGGGCTCGCCTTCACGGGTCGCGGCGGCTCCTGTGACCGTGATCGTCGGGGCCACGTTGCGCACGAACAGCGTGTTGGAGCGCAACTCCTGCGCCTCGGACTCCGGTGTGCCCGGATCGTCGGCGATGGTGAGCGAGACGCCGTCCAGCTCGTAGCTGCCGTCCTCGTCGGTGATGACGATGCGCAGGCGCTTCTCGCCGTCGTCGGCGAAGGTGTGAGTGAGGCTCGCCGGGATCGTCGTGAACTGGTCCACGGTGCCATCGCCCCAGTCGATGGAGAGGCCCGCGGACAGCGTGTCGTCACCGGGATCGGCGATCGCGCCGATCACCAGGGTATACGGCGAGCCCTCCACGACCAGTGCAGCGCCGGTGATGTCGACCCGAGGCGCCACGTTGACGACCGTGATGTCGGCCGTGCCCGAGAACGTGCCGTCCTCGTTGCGGGCGCTGTAGCGCACCGTGTACACGCCACCGGGCCGGCCCGCGCTGTCGTCCGCATAGCGGTGCGTGAGCGTCACCGAATCACGCTCCACGAGCGTCGTGCCACCGTTGCCGTCCGGCTGTTCGATCTGCACGACCGCGCCCGGCAGGCGATCGACGGTGCCGTCGCCCCAGTCGACCACCCACTCGATCACGCGATCCGTGCCGGCATCCACCGCCGAGAGCGTGAGCGGGAACAGCGCCCCTTCCTCCACCAGGTTGGCCACGCCCGCGATGATCTGGGGCGCGGTGTCGGTGACACGCACCGTGGAACTCGCGGTGGTCTCGCCGGCTTCATCCGTCGCGACGACTTCGATCGTGAACCGCCCGGTGCCAGAGTCGTCGGCATACACATGCGTCAGCACCGCGCTCGCGCCGGCGACGGTATCGGAACGCCCGTCGCCCCAGCGCACGAGCCAGCTCGTCACGACGTCGGCGCCAGGATCGGTCGCGGACAGCGCGAGGGTGTATAGCGCGCCCTCCGCCACGGTGTCCGCGCCGGTGATCGTGAGCGTCGGCTTCACGTCGAGCACGCGCACCGCGCGGGCCGCGGTCGCAACGCCGTCCTCGTCCTCCGCCGTGACCGTGACCTGTCGCAGACCGTCGTCCGAGAACACGTGCGTGGCGAACGTCGTCGCGCCATCGAACGTGTCGACCGTGCCGTCGTCCCAGGACACGATCCAGCGGGCGACCGTATCCGTCCCGGGATCCACCGCCGAGAAGTCGAGCCGGTAGAGCGCGCCTTCGGCCACGGAATCGGCGCCGGTGAGCGTGATCGATGGGAGGACGTTGCGCACGGCCACTGCCGTGCGGGTGGTGTAGGTGCCGTCCTCGTCCACGGCCTCCACCTCGATGCCGAAGGTGCCGGTCCCGCTGTCGTCGGCGTACACGTGCTCCAGGGTCGTCACCGATCCGTCGACCCGATCCACTGCGCCGTCGCCCCATCGCACGGTCCAGCCCGAGATGGTGTCGGCGCCCGGGTCCACTGCGCCGAGCGTGAGCCGGTAAACGCCGCCTTCGTTCACCTGCGCCGGACCGGATGCCGTCAGAGTCGGCGTCACGGGCAGCACGGTCACCACGCGCTCTGCGCCGACCGAGGTGTCCTCGTTGCGAGCCACGACCGCGATCCGGCGCTCCCCGTTGTCGGCATACACGTGATCCGCAAACGTCGCGGAGCCAGCCAGCTGCGTCACGGTGCCATCGCCCCAGTCGATCTCCCAGCGGTCGACGGTGTCCGCCCCCGGATCCTGCACGGCCAGATTCAGCCGGTAGGGTGAACCCTCGGGAACGCTTGCCGCACCATCGAGCAGCACGGTGGGCGGGACATCCACGACGAGCACCGAAGTCCCGACCGTCACCGTACCGTCCTCGTCGACGGCCTCGATGCTGATCGTGTAGCGGCCAGAGGGCGCCTGACCGGCGCTGTCGTCCGCGTAGACATGGGAGACGACCCGTGCGTCGCCCGCGAAGGTGTCGCTGGTCCCGTCGCCCCACCGGATGGTCCAACCCACGATGGTGTCGTCGCCCGGGTCGGTCACGCTCAACTGCAATTCGAAGCGGGCGCCTTCGGCAACGCTGTCCGGACTCTGCGTGCCGATCACGGGCGGCACGTTGGTCACGGTGTACCGGGCGAACGCGTCCTCGAACAGTCCGAGATCGTTGGTGAGGCGCAGGGCCACCGACTGCATGCCTTCATCGCGGATGCCCAGCGCCTTCAGTTCGTCCCAGGTGAGCGATACGCGCGCACCCGTCACCTCGCCGAACAGCCCGTCGCCGTCGATATCCCACTCGAACCGTCCCGTACGGCCAAAGAGCCGCGATGACGATCCGTCGAGGACGAGGGTTCCGCCCTCCGAGAACGTGGCCACCGGCGCGATCACCGCGTCGGGCGCCGCCAGCACGTCGAGGACTTCGATGCTCCGATAGTTCACCGCCCCGGCGCCGATCGCGCCGATCGCACCGGAGGGCGTCGCCACGGGACCGAGGTCGGTCCGCAGTTGCGGCGCACCGCCGCCCGCCGCAGGCAGTGCGGAGAAGCGCAGCAGATCGCCGACCGTCCCCACCGGCGATGCGCCGTCGATGAGCACGGAAGCACCCGTCGCCACGTTGTTGCCGTCGATAGCAATCACATCGGCGTCGTCACCCCCGGTGACCGTGACCGTCGCAGTGCCGATCCGGCGCAGGAACACGGCGTCCGAGCCGGACCCGGCATCGACGCTCAGCGTCGCGCCCGCGGCCTCCGCACGCAGTTCGATGGTGTCGGCATCCTCTCCCGTCCGGATACGCACGCTTCCGGCAGCGTCGAGCACGTTCACCAGATCCCGGCCCGAACCCGTCGAGATCGTCGTGGCGACACGCGTGCGATCGCCGTCGAGGTTCGGCGCGACGCGCAGATCGATCACATCGTTGCCGCTGCCGGTGGCAACCTCCAGGGCGGCCATCCGTTCGAATACGACTTCGAAGCGGCTGGGCGTACCGGCCGCGGGCAGCGGCGCAAACGACGCCACGCCGCCGCGCACGTCCCCCCCCTGCCCGGCCGCAGAACTCACGAGCACCCGTCCGTCCGAACTCACCACCACCCCCGTCGGGGACTCGAGCCCGAGACTGCCGCTGTTGTTGTTGAGCACCAGCTGCACCGGCGCAAGCGAACCGTTGGCACGACGTTCGAATACCGTGAGCGCGTCCGCGCCGCGACCCGTCACGTAGACGAAAGCGCCGTCCGGCGAAACGGCGACACCGCTTGCCTGCAGCAACCCGCGCGCGGCGTTGCCACCGCTGCGCACCGTCTGGACCAGCGAAAGCGTCCCGGCGGTCGCACTGCGCTCGAAGACCGAGACGCCATTCCCGTCGGCCGATGCCACGTAGACATGCCGGTCGTCGGGACTCACCGCCACGGCCACAGGACCGCCGAGGCCGAAGTCCGCACCGCTCACGCGCTGCCGCTCCTGCAACGTGGCGGCATCCAGAACCACCAACGCGCTCTGCGAACGACTGACCGCGTAGAGGTGACTGCCGTCGCGACTGGCGACCATGGCCGTCAGATCGTCGATGCCCGCCAGCGCGACGCGCGGCCCGGACACGATGGGGCCGGCCGCCGGATCGTCCAGCCGCACCGCGATGACGCCGGCGCCAGCCGCCACCGCCGGTCCGGTCGACAGCAGCCGGAGCGGCTGACCCGCAATCGCCGCCTCGAGACGGATGGAGGCCGCCTCGGTGGCGTCGAAGTACTCGACCCGGATGTCGTGGACGCCAGTTGCCAGGTTCAACGTGACGGAACGCGTCGTGAAGTCCTGGAGCACGCCGTTCGCGAGCACCAGCGCGCCGTCGATGAACAGACGGCTGCCGTCGTCGCTGCCAAGCGAGAACGTGACTGACGCGTTGCCCGCGTCAGGCGCGGCGACCTCGATCTGTCCGCTCCAGCGGACCGCGAAGTTGTCCGCCGGGACGTCGGGATCGAACTGGCCGAAGAAGTCCGCATTGAAGACCGCCGGCATCTGCAGTGTCGCGTCGGTGCGGGTCTTGAGGGGCAGCAGACGATCGAACGCCGGGAAGTCGCGCAGAGGCTGACCCGTGGTGTAGAACTCGGCCTTCAGGCCGCTGCCGAGAATCCGGATACCGGGCGCGGCGGGATTGGCCACCTCCACGAACAGTCGCTGGCCGTCCGGGCTCAGCGTGAGAGCCGTGATGGGGGCGGTCTCTCCGGTCGCCAGCGCGCGCACGTCGAGGAAGCGCAGATCACCTGTTGTGCGGTTGCGCTCGAAGCGCGCGATCTTGCCTTCGGTGCCCGCCACGTAGACGAACGCGCCCGCGCTGTCCACGGTGACCGCGCTCGCGCCGAGCAGTCCATCCACACCATCGATCCCGTCCACCAGGAGCTGGCGCTGCTTCAGCGTCGCGCCGTCGATAACGACCAGCGCATTGCGGGCCGCGTTCACACCGTAGACCGTCGCGCCGTCCGGGCTCGTCGCGATCGCATCGATGCCGGGCAGCGCCGGATCCACCACCGGATCCACGGGCCGCACAGGCGTGACGCGGATCGGCCGGAACGCGATGTCGTCCACGGTGACGCTGCTCCCCTCCCAGGTCACGGAAAGAAGATCCGTGAAGCCTGGCCCGAAGTTCACCGTCTGGTAGGCGAAATTGTCGCTAACGATCGTGCGGACCACCTGCTCCACCGTGGAACCGTCCGACCGCACCCCACGGAAGAAGACGTCCGTCGGTGGCAGCAAGAAGTTGTTCTCGCGCAGCCGGAGCGAACGCAGCTCGAACAATCCGCCGTCGGCCATGGTGAGCTGCACCGTCGGCGAGGGGCCGGGATTCGTGAAGATCGCGGGTTCTCCGGTGATGGCACCGAACCCGTTGAGGTTGGACACGATGAACTGGCCGTTCGCCACGGTCAGCACTGCGCCGTTCTCCTGGTAGCGCGTCGTGAAGCTGGCCGCCTGGTTGAAGTTCATGCTGAAGCGGGCCGCTTCGACGACGATCTCGTCGTACACGACAGGGCCGGGACCCCACGTCACGGACACGACGTTCACGAAGGCGTCGCCGAAGTTCACCCGCTCGTAAACCACTGGCCCGGGACCATTGGTCACGAAGGTCTGCCGGACCGTGGAGCCGTCGAGCCGCGTGCCGACGAACTCCAGGGTCTGCGCTTCCACGTTCCCGTTGAGCTCGCGGACGGACAGCGACCTCAGGGTAAAGGGCGAGCCGTTGGACGCGGTCAGAGTCCACGTGATGAGCGCGTGCGACGGGAAGATCGCCTGGCCCGTGTCCGTCCGCGTGACGTTGGAGACGAAGAACTGCCCGAAACTCGGGACCAGGGTCATCCCGTCCTCGCTGTAGGAGGTGCTGCCGGACACCAGGGCATCGAAGTCCATGGTGCCGCCGAGATTGCCTGGCTCGACGACCGCACGCTGGACCGCGACCGGCGAAGCCACCAGATCATCCACGATCGCCGAACCGGGCACCCACGTCACCGAGCGCAGGTTCGTGAACGTGCTCGGGAGGACGAAGCGGCGGAACGCTGGCGAGTCCACGAGGACATTGTGGGTCACCGTGGTGCCGTCCGCGCGGGTCCCGGTGAAGGTGACGGTGCGAGCCCCGCTCTCGATGCGCATCGACACAGATCGCAGGTCGAGGAATCCTTCTGCCTGCGTCGTCAGGATGAGCACCCCGTCGTCGCGCCCGGTGCGCGCCGAGGCGCTGATGGCGTCGAGCCGCGCCAGTCCGGCGCCTGTAAAGGCGTCTGCAGCAAGGCGCAGGCCGGACTCCGTGTAGCTCGTGGCACCGGAGACCAGGCCCTCGAAACTCATCGCGCGCTCGCGATACTCGTAGCGTTCGAAGGCGGAAGGCTGGATCACGCGCGTGCCGCTCACCAGTTCGACGCGGTTGCCGTCGATCGTCGCGGTGGCGTCGAGCGCTTCGGGCTGCTCCACGCGCAGGGAATTCACGCCGCCACTGCCGAGGACACGTACGCGATCGGCAGACACCGTATCCACCAGCCGATTGCCGATCACGCCGCCCGACACGGGCGCGCCGTTCCGCGCAGCGCGCAGCGCCGTCTGACTCGCGATCCAGTCGACGCCGCCGGTGAAGGCCCGGTTGTCGACGACGAGTTCCTCCGCGCTCACCGTCAGCCGATCGGCGATGTCGGTGCGGGCAACGGGATCGTCTGCGATCAGCAGCGTGAGGGAGTCCTGACCACCGCCCCCGACGAAGTCGGTAAGGCCGCCCAGGCGTCGCACTTCGACGCTGTCGCTGCCGGCTCCCCCAAGCAGGGTGAGCGGCATGTCGAGCCCGGTATCGACGGTGAAGCGGTCGGCGTTCGTACCGAACCGGATCTCGGTTCGCTCGATGCCGCGCAGGGTGACGCCGGGGACCACGCCGCTGATCCGGGCTTGCCCCGCCTCGGAACCATCCGTGATGGCGCCGCTGTCGGGTTCGCTGCGCGCGGAACGGTCGATGATCAGGACATCACCGGTGGCGTCGTTCGCTTCGCCTTCCACGATCACAGCAGCGGCGGCATCGAGGAGCGTGAAGCTGTCATCGCCCGCACCAAGCCGCACCGTCGCTTCGCCAAGCGTGTCGGTTACCGTGACCCGGTCCGCGCCGGAGCCGGCGTCGATGGCGAGCGCGGCACCGATGCCGGCAGCGGTAAGCACGTCCTCGCCATCGCCCAGCGACACGTCCAGACGGTGGCTCGTACCCTCGACGACCACGAGATCTGCACCGCCTCCGGTGGACAGCGCCGTGGGGGTGGACGTGGCTGTCACGCGCACGTTGTCACCGCCGTCGCCAAGCCGCATCTCCATCTGCGCGAAGCTGCGGTAGGTGATCGCCGTCCCCGCGGCGATGCCGAATCCGAGGATGCGATCGCCGGCGAGTTCGCCAGCCGCGCCGTCCGTGCCCTGGCGATCGTCCGCGCGGATCAAGTCGTCGCCCGCATCGCCGTCGATGAGAAGCACACCGTCGAACAATTCCAGGGACGGGCCGACGGTCACCGTATCGGTTCCCCCGCCGAGGGAGACCGTCGTGTTCACGGATGCCGCGGTGCCGGTGATCGCGAGCGAGTCCGCGCCGCTGCCCAGCGTGAGGTCGACCGCAGACACGTCCGCGAAGTCGATGCCGCCAGCCATACCGAGCCCGCGCAGAGCGCTGGCGGACAAGGTCCCGATGCGGGGCCCCGTGGCGCCGCTATCCGAGAGACGGACCGTGTCCGCGCCCTCGCCGCCGTCGATCACGACGACGCCGGAGATCGCTCCGAGCGTGTCGTCATCACCGGTCACCTCGAACAGATCGTCGCCGCCTCCTGACCGGATCGTCGTGCGCGCCGTGCTGCCCTTGACGCGGATGCGGTCGTTGCCGGCGCCGAGTTGCAGCGATACGTTCTCGACCGCGCCGTAGCTCACCCGCGCGCCCAGACCGAATCCCTCGATGGACGATGCCGCCAGGATGCCCGCGCTGGCAGCGCCGATCGCGGAAGCGTCGAGCGACAGGGTGTCGTCGCCGCCACCGCCTGTCACGGTGACGTCACCGAGCAGCGTCTCCAGGGAACTCGCGCCGATCGGCACCAGACTGCCGAGCCGGATCGTGTCCGCACCGCCGCCGGCATCGATCGCAAGTCCGGCCACGCCCACGGAACGGATGTCGATGGTGTCGTCGCCGGCACCGGTCACGACTGAACGATTCGTGCCGCCGAGCACCGCAGCGATCAGGATGCTCGCACCCTCGGCATCGGCATCGCCGGCACCGCCGGCTTCGCCATGCACCACGACGCCAGCCGAACCGGTGACGATCGCGCCCGCCTCCACCTCGAGACGATCACCGGCTTCAATCGTGGCAGCGCCGCCGAAGGCGAAGATGCGCACCGTCGTGGCGATCGTGAGGTTGTTGTCCGTGCGCGTGGCGACATCGAGCGCCGTGAGCGTGACGGAACCGCTTGCCGTGATGCTCTCTTCGACGCGGATCGGCCCGCGACCGACGACGCGGACCGAGCCGCTGGTGCTGAGTCCGGGCAGCGTGCTGAGGCCGCCGATCGTGAGCGGTCCGGACTGCGCGAGGAAGATGCCGCCAATGCCGGACTGGGCTTCCAGCCGGAGGGCGGACGACGCCACCGGATCGGCAGCGGTACCGATCGCACGGCCCGCCACGACCACGACACCGGCGCCGCCCAACTGGCCGCTGCCGGCCAGAAGGCTCCCGGAAACACGCAGGATCGCCAGGCCCGCGGGCGCCCCCACAAGGCCGACCAGTCGGGCATCGCCAGTGACATCGAGGTCGACGCTGCCACCCGACACGTTGCCCAGTCCGTAGACGCCCGCGACGTCCGTGGCGAGCAGGCCCTGCTCCGGAGTCGCCCCCGCAAAGAGCGCCTGTGCCTGCCGTGCGACGATATCCGTTCGGCCGCCCGCAGACGCATCGATGCGCGCGCCGTCGAGGACCATTCCCGGCGCCGGCGGGCCTTCCAGGATCTGCTGCTGCCGGACATCGAGCAGGACATCGCGCCCGGCCGTGGCCTGGAGCCGGGCGTCTTCCCGGTCGTCGAAGAGCCTGACATCGAGCCTGCGCTCTTCCGTGCCGACCGAGCCGAGCGGCGTGGAGATCGTGACGCGATTCGCCTCGATGCGGCCGTCCGCCGTCCGCACGACATTGCCGCGCGCATTGGTCACGGTGACGGAGCCGTTCGGATTTGCGACCACGCCCGCGAAAATCACGTCCGCCCCGGTGGTGCCTTCGACGATCACTTCCGGAGAGCCGGCGAGATCACCCACGATGCTGAATCGCGAGGTGTCCTGCCCGCTGGTGAAGACGAGCTGGGGATCGCCGATGTCGGGGTTGACCGGATTGATGTCGTTGATCACGACCGCGAAGTCGGACCGGTTCGTGACGGCAATGCGGTCGAGCACGTTGCCCTTGTGGATGACGGCATTTCCCGTGAGGCGTCCACTGGGCGACTTCACCTCGAGGCGTCCCTTCAGCGTGCTGGTGACGTCGTCCACCTGGATGGTGGTGACGCCCCCGTTCGTGACGCGACGGGCCCGGATGTCGCCGCTCGTCACGATCGTGCCGTCGGCAAGGATATCCACGGCCACCCCGGCCGCCGAACCCAGGAAGATGTCCCCGTTCAGCGTGATCGAGTTGTCGGACGAGATGTTGCCGGTAAGCGTCTCGCGCTCATCGCTCTGCAGGATCACCGTGCTCACCACGGTCACGAACTTCACGATCTGCTTCACGATCCAGCCGATGATCGGAATGTTGCTGGTCACGTTCTCCACGACCCGGATCGTCTCGACGATGGTCTGCACGACCGTGCCGGCTTCGGCATCCGCCGTGCGGGTGTAGAGACCGCTTCCGCGCGGGGACTGCGCATCGATGACGATTTCCTCGCCGCGCAGGGCCGATCCCTGGACCGCGTTCACGTCGGAATCGTTGTCGGTCTGGTTGCGGCCCGTCGCCTTGACGATACCGGTCACGCCGAAGCCGATGCGCGCCTCGCCTTCCGACCTCGTGTTCATGCCGTCCTGCCGCGAAACGATGTCCAGGCGGGTGGCGCCGGTCACCGAGGCGCCGTTCGCGATGTTGACGAACGTCCGCGAAGTCACGTCGAGCAGCGCCTGGGCATCGCTGGTCGACGCCGCGGCGAAGGTCTTCGAGAAGGCATCGGCGTCGGCATCCAGACGCAGAACCTGCGCGGCGAGGCGTGTCGTCTGGCCAGTGACCACGGCGCCCGTGGACAGGCGGACGTCGGTGTTCTGGGTCACGTCGACGTCGGTCATCGTCTGATTGAACGTCGCGAGGCCGCCGGTGGTGATGGTCGCGTTGCCATCGGCATCCATGGCCGACAGCGCCTCGAGCGTCGCGGCCCCGGCGAGCGCGTGGACTTCACCGCGATCGCCGACCTGCACGAGCGTGGCGCCATCGATCCGTGCCACGGAAGATGTGCTCGCACCGGCCAGCACCCCGCCGACGCCGCCGACCGCGCGCGAATCCACATCGGGCAATGACACTGCCGACAGCGTCGCGTTGCGCTCGCCTTCCAACAACGAGTCGGCCCCCGTCACGACATTCGTGCGATTGAACGCCGTCGCGGACGCCACGTTGATGCCGGCCGCGGCAAGGCCGCCGATGAGACCCACCGCAGACGACTCCACGCGGCCGCCGGAACGCCCGGTGACGATGACGTCCCGCCCGGCGGTCACGTGGGAGCCCTGGCCCACCCTGCCATGCACCGCGAGGGTGGACGCCGCCGCTGCCCGCGACCCGGTCAGGCCGATCAGGGCGCCGGCGGAGGCGCCGGCGGTCGCCTCGACCGCGAGCGGGTTGACGGTATTGCTGACCGGGTCGGTATTGTGGTTCGACAGGATGCGGACATCGTTCCGTGCGTCGACCACGGCGCCTTCGCGGGTCTCGGCAATCACGGTGACCGTCTCCCGCGCGCTGGCAAGCGAGGCGCCGACCGCGAGCGCGCCGATGCTGACACCCCTGGCGTCGGCGTCGGTTCGTCCCTCCGACCGGGCTTCGACGCGGACGCTGCCGCCGGTCGAGGTGACATTCGCCGAGTCGCCGACGAAGCCGGTGACGGAGCCCGTCAGAACGGCTTCGACGTCCGCGCCGTTGCCGGAGGCGAGGCCGCCGCCCGAGGCCTCGGCAGACGCGTCGACGCTGTGGAGTCGCCGCGCTTCCACGGTGATGTCGCCTGCGGCCCGCACCCGGGTGTCGTCCGCGACGGAGGCTTCCACCGCCCCCTCCACTTCCGCGTCGGCGAGAATCGCGCCGATACCCACAACGCCGATGGTCAGACCGTCACCGACCGAGACGGCCCGGTTGTTCACGTTGGAGCGCACGGCGATGCTGCCGCCGACTTCCACATCGCCGCCGGCACCGCCAAGCGATGCCGTGCCTCGCGCTTCGGCTTCCGCAAGCACATCGGCGCCGTTGCCCGCAAGCGCACCACCTCCGGAGGCATTGGCGCTGGCTCGGGCGGTGCGATTGAGCGAATTGCCATCGCGCATGTTGTGCTGGGCCCGCACCGAGAGGTTTCCGCCAGCGCGGATCGTGGCACCGCCCACCTGCGCCTCGAGCTGCGGCCGCAGTGCCGTCCGTGCCAGCGACACACCGATCGCGACGCCACCGACGCTCACGCCGAGGGCATCGCTCGAACCGGAGATGTCGGTGAGCGCATCGACGGTAATGCTGCCAGTGACGCCGATCACCGCGTCGTCGCCGACGAACGCCGAGACAATCGCCGAATCGGTGGCACGGGCGTCACTGCCCGAGCCGGCGATGATGCCGCCGGCCACGGCCCTCACGTTGGCCACGACCACGTCGCGCGCATCAGCCTTGACGGCGACACTCGCCACCTGCGAATCCGTCAGCTGCCCGACGCGGACCGACCCGTCGATGAAGGCTCCCGTCGTGCCCGTGATTGCACCACGGCCGACGGAGGCGCCGGCGGCAACGCCCGCGATGGCACCACCGATCACCTGCACGTCGACGTCGCGATCGGCTTCGGCACTCACGCGCACGGCGCTCGCGCGCACGATGTTCGCCGTCCCCGTAAGCGTCCTGGCATCGCTCCGGTCGTCGCCCAGGTAGGCACGCTGATCGGTCCGGTCGTTGATGAGGATCACTTGCGCAGCGAGACCCACCAGCCCTGCCGTGCCGGCGAACGCGAAGCCGTCCGCCGTGCTGGTGTAGCGCGCGAGCACAGTGACATCGCCGCCGGCCGAGAGGGTGCTGCCGGATTCCACGAAGGCCTGCACGTCGTCGGCGAAGTTCGCGATGCCGACGGCACCGCCGATACCGACAACGCCCGCCGCGGCCGCGCCGACCTTGACGTCGAAATCGAGCCGTCCGCGCGCGGTCACGTCGATCGAGCCGGTGTCCGCCGTGACCTCCGCGCCGGACAGGATGGCCGCCGTCACGGCCGCACCCGTGGTGGCGCCGGACGCTCCGGCCGCCGAGGCCACCCGCCCCGTGGGCGCGGCGGAATTGGCCTCCTGCTTCGCCGCCCCCGTCGCCGACCCGAGCACCGGTGTGAGCGAGTGCTGCCCCGCGCCACCGCCCCCCTCGAGGCCCACATTCCGGCCGGCGCGCGCATCGGCCACACTGGCCCCCAGTCGCAGTTCCGAGAGATCCGTGTCGCTCGCGATGACGTAGTACGTACGGCCGTCGGTGAGGCCACCGACCGGCGCACCGGAGGCGCGATAGACGACCGCATCCCCGGTGTTGAAGCCATGGGGCGCGACGGAGCGGATCGTGTCTGCATCGGCGTTCACCGAACCCGCCACGGTGAACGACACACCCTGGCGATACCCTCCGCCCATGTTGCGGTAGCTGCCGTTGCCGGTGGTGCCGCCGCCCATCGCATCGACGTAGCCGGTCACGCTGGAGCACTGGGCGCCCTGCTGACCGCTGTTCGACGAGCGGGCGGACTGCGGGGTAAGGGCGTTCGCCGAACCGCTGTCGGTGCTGTAGGTGGCATCGAACTGACCGCCCACCGTCCACACGGAGACGGAACCGACGGCGCCGACGATGCCGGCGGCCGCGCTGAGCGCGTAGCTCTCGATGTCCTTGTCGGACACGGCATTCACGTCCACGGCACCCGCGGCGTCGACCTTCGCGCCCTCGGCGATGATTGCACCGGTGTCGTTGCGCACGATGCCGACATCCACGCCGCCGCCGATGCCGGCGATGCCCGCGCCCGCGCCGCCTCCCACCGTGAGCACGTCCACCGCGTTCACCGCGACGACGGCCACGCCCTGGGAAGGATGGGCCGTGCCGCTGCCCTGGTTGACGTCCGCGCCAACGCCGATGCGCGCCTGCGTGTCGGAATCGATGATCTGCACGCTCACGCCGCCCGCGATGCCCGCGTAGAAGCCCACGCCGCCGGCCGCCGCGATGCTGAACAGGTCCTCGCTGGTTGCAGCCTGCACGGCAAGGCCGCGGAATCCGCTCGCGGACGCCGGGCCGCCCGGGCCGAGCGTGCCGTCGAACACCGTGAGCGTTGCCGTGCCGTTACCCAGCGCGTCGACAGCAGCGTGGTCACCGACGAACGCGTCGGTCGCCTTGTCGATGAGGGTGACCGCGGCAGACGCACCGACTCCGACAGCACCCAGCCCGATGCCCGCACTGCCGGCAATGGTGTCGATCTCGGTGTCGTCGCGCGCCTCGACGAGCACACTGCCGCCCGCCCGCACCTTCGCACCAGCGGCGTCCGTGGTGGCATCGTCGCCGATGAACGCCTGCGTCACGTTGTCGATGGTGATCACGGTAGCTGAGCCCGCCACGCCCACCTGGCCCGACGCAGAGAGCCCGGCTGCCACCGCCAGGATGTCCTCATCCGCGATGGCGCGCACTGATACGGAGTCCGCCGCGGCGACGTTTGCGCCGTCGTCGATGAACGCCAGGGTCTCGTTGCTCAGGATCGTGACGGCGGCACCGGGTGTGACGGCCACCGTGCCGGAGATGGCCCCGACTGCGGCGATCCCCATGTGATAGAAGTCATTGCCTGCCGCAACGATGACCGACTGGGATCCGCCCGCATCGTTGACGTCCTGATTGACGCGAGCGGAGTCGTCGACGAAGGCCTTCGTGTGGTTGGTGATGACGTTCACGTCGCCGCCGACGTTCACCACCACGTTGCCGGATACGCCCCCGCTGGCGCCGACGGTCTCGATGTCGTCGCGGTTGGTGGCCGTCACCGCCACGCCGCGGAACTGGTTCGCCACCACAGCGGTCGACACGCGCTGTCCGCCCAGGAAGGCGCTCACGCCGTTGCCTTCGCCCGCGCTGGTGGTGCCGTCTAGGTTGAGGTCGAACGACCGGATACCCGGAGCCGCCACCTCGCCCTGCGCGGCGGTTTCGGCCACGACCCGGACCACGCTGCCTCCGAGCCGCGGGGAGATCGCCGCGGACGCAGCGTCTGCGCGAGCATCCACGTCCGCATGCGTGCCGAGGAACGCCTCGGTGGTCTTGTCGATGACCATGACGACGGCGGCCGCGCCGACCGAAGCGGTGGAGGAACCCTGGAGGTTGCCCGCCACCCCGTCGATCTTCAGGTCCTCGTCGGCCGCGACGAGCACGCTCCCGCCCGCCGTCACGCGCGTGGCGTTCGCCGCGGTGGCGGCATCGGCGAGGAAGGCGCGCGTCGTGATGTCCATCGTGTACACACCCGCCGACCCGGCGATGCCCGCGGACCCGCCGGCGGCGATGTTGGCGGCAACGGAGATGATGTCCTCGTCCGACAGTGCCTGCACCGTCACGTTGCCGCGCGCGTTGACGAGCGCGCCCGTGCCGAGCGAGGCCTTCGTGTCCTTGTCCCACAGGCCCACGTCCGCGCCGGCGCCGATGCCGGCATTGCCGCCGAACGCGACGCCGCCAGCCACGGAGATGAGATCCGTCAGGTTTGTCGCCAGGACGTGCACGGCCTGATCGGCGGCCGCGCCGTCGGTACTCTCGTTCACGCGGGCACCGTCGGCGATCGTGGCGTGCGTGCGCTGGTCGAACTTGTTCACGACGGCGGAACCCGCGATCCCAGCGCTTCCCCCGCCAGCGCCGCCAGCGGCGATCGTCAGCAGATCGTCGCGAGATGTGGCGGAGACGGAGACGCCGCGCCCGGCCGACGCGATGACCGTGTCGTCATCGGCGAGTCCGGTCTTCATCGTGAGCGTCCCGCCGAGTCCCTTGGCGGACACCCGCGCACCGGCGCCGATCAGCGCCTCGGTGTCGTCCGTGACGATCAGCGTGGAGGCGGACGCCCCGAAACCCGCGGAGCCTGCGACGGCCACCACCCCCGCGACCGTGTCGAAGGCCTGGTCGCGATCGGCACTCACCCGCACGCTCCCGCCCGCGCTCACTTGCGCGCCGGAATCGATGGCGGCGCTCAGGGACGTGTCCAGCGTGGCGACGACGGCGGAACCCGCCAGCCCCACCTTGCCCGCGCCGCCGAAGCCTGCGGCCACGAGGATGAAGTCGTCTTCCGTGCTGGCGTCCACCGTGACGTGGTTCTTTGCCACGACCACAGCGTCCGCGCCGATCGACGCCTTCACGTCCCGCGAGATGACCTCCACGTCCGCCGCCGCGCCGATGCCGGCCTTGCCCGCGCCGGCGATGGCGCCCGCGACGCTGAGTACGGACAGATCCTCGTGCGCGCGGAGCTGGACGGACTGGGCGTCCGCCGCGCCGGCGTTGTCGGCATCGGTATTGACGAGCGCGGAACGGCCGATGGCGGCAGTCACCTCGGAGTCGTGCGTGTCGACGACCACGGAGGCCTCGAACGCGACGTCCTTGCCACCCGCGCCGCCGGCGCCGAACAGGAAACGCCGGTCGTCGGCCGTGGCGTCGATGACGATGCCGTTGGCGGTGACTGTGCCGCCCGGATCGGTGATCGCCGCGCCGGCACCCTTGGCGTCGACCTTCGCGTTGCGCCCCACGTAGGCACGCACCTTCCGCTCGACGTTCGCGTTGCCGACGGACGCCCCGATGCCGGCAGACTTTCCGAATGCGGCGGCACCGCCCACCACGACGAGGAACGCGTCCTCCGCGGCGTCGATGAGCAGGCTGCCCCCGGTCTTCACCTGGGCACGCCCGGCCACGGTGTCGCTGTCCTCCACGAACGCCTCGACGGTCGTGTGAAGCGTCTGGCTCGCGCCGGAGCCGGCGAGGCCCAGCTTCTGCGTGCCAATGCCGAGACTCGCGGCGACGGAGATGAGATCGGTCTCCACGTCCGCCACGATGCGCACGTTGCCGCCGGCTTCCACCTTCGCGCCTGCGCCCACGAAAGCCCGCGCCGTGGTGTTGATCACCCCGACGTCGACCGCCGCGCCGATGCCGGCCTTGCCGGACAATGAAAAGCCACCTGCCACCGACACCGCGAACAGGTCGTCGTGCGCGCGGAGCGAGACATCCTGCGTCACCTCGAGGACCGTCCCGCTCCAGACCCCGGATTGGGTGTCGGAATCGATGAGGTTGAGATTCACCGAACCGGCGATGGCGGCGGTCCCGCTCGGGCGGGTGCCCGCAGCCCCGGCAGTCACGGAGATGAGCCGGTCGTTCGTGACCGCGTCGATCTTGGCGCTGCCGGCCTTGATGCGGACATCCTGCGTGTAGGCGCGAACGTTGCGGTCGATGTCGTTCATCGTGAACGAGCCGGCCAGCGCCACCCCGCCCTGGCCCTTCGTGAACTCCAGCGCAAAGGCACCGGAGACCGCGATGCCCAGCAGATCGTTGTCCGCCAGGATGGCGAGGTCACGGCCGACTGTGATCCGGCCACCACCCGTCACGAACGCATGGGTCGTGTCGTTGACATCGTTGATGGAGACGTCGCCGGAGATCCCGACGCCTCCCTTGCTCTGCGCCGTGCCGGCCGCGTCGGACTGGACGGACTTCGACGCCGAGGCATCCTCGCCCGCCACCGGCTGCGCCGGCGGCTCTGCGGAGGCCACTGCGGCGGCGATCGCCACACTGATCAGCTTCTCGTCGGACTCGGCCGTGACGGTGAGGTCACGCCCGGCGTCGACCGTGCCGACTCGTGACACAAGGATTCCTGTCGTCGTCGTGTCGGTCAGTCGAGGCTCGGTCGGATCGAGCGTCAGCGTCTTCCCGTCATCGGAGATCGCCGCCACGCGGAACTCGCCCGAGTTGCTGCCTGCCCCGTCCAGACGGATCGTCTGGCCCGCACGGATACCGTCGGCCGTCCAGCTGCCGGTGGCGCGCGTGATCGTGTCTCCGGTCGCCTGGTTCCGCAGCGTGAGGGTCACGCCGCGCGTATCCGGCAGGGTCGTCGTCGTGACGTTGCCCACGAAGGACCGGGTGGTCGCGTCGATCTCGTTGAACGCGACCGAAGCGCCGACCCCCATGCTCTGACTGCGGCTCACGGTGCCGGTGATGATGACGGCAAGGGTGTCGTGCGACGCGTCGAGCTTTACGTCGCGACCGGCGTCGAGCGCGGCGCCGTCCTCCACCCAGGCTTCCGACACATTGTCGAAGTCGTTCACCGCGATGGAGCCCACGAGACCGAACTTCTTGGCCGAACCACCCGACTCGGTGACATTCACTGCGAGGGCGTGGACGTCGGAAGAGACTTCGATGTCGTCCTCCGCCTTCACGACGGCGCCATCGCGCACATGGGCCTTGGCGCGGTTGCCGACCGTCACGCCGCCGTAGGTGCCGCCGACCGCACTGCCCTCGCTCTTCGTGGCGGGCGAAATCAGATTGAGAATGGACGGAATGCCGTAGATGTTCACCATCTCGACGGACGCGTTCGCGTGGACGACGACGTTCTGGTCCGCCCCGGCCGACGGCGTGGCCGCGGCGTTGACCAGCGCTCCCTGACCGATCCACGCCTGGGCTTCGTTCGTGACTTCCAGCAGACTCACGGCGCCGGAAATGCCGAACCGGCCCGGATCGCCGAAGTCCTTGTCGCCCGCCTCGGCGCCCGCCGCCACGTAGCTGGTCGCGATCTTGGTATCGAGACCCAGAGTGGCGCTGAGGTAAGGCGTGATGCGTCCGAGCGTGTCGAGCGTCTGCGACAGCCGGATCAGGTTGGTGTCGACACTCCCGTAGAGTGACAGCGCCGACGACGTGTCGAAGGTGAACTCAGGCATGTCGAGATTCGTGATCGCCCGCAGGTCGTCGTCGATCTCCACCTGATTCGGAATGACGGCGTCGGCCCGCACAGTGAGCTTGCCACCCGCATTCGCCCGGGCACCGTCGTTGAGGTAGGCGTTTGCCTTGTTGGAGTACTCGGCGATCGAGACGGCGCCGCCGATGCTGGCCTTGCCCGAGGCCTTCGCGTTGCCGATGGCGATGGTCTTGAAGTTGTCCTCTGCACGCGCAGTCACGTCCACGGCACCGCTGGCGCTCACCAACCCCGTGGGATCGATCCTGGCCGTCGCCTCGTTCGTGCTCACGACGAAGGCGACGCCGCCCGCGATGTCCAGGGTACCGGGATCGGTACGGACCTTGGGGCCGATCGAGGTGATCTTGTCCTTGACGCCCTGCAGCTTGTCGGCGAGCGGCGGCTTGTTCTTGACGACTGCGTTGGCGGTGATCTGGTTCTTGGTGTTGATCGCGTTGGCATCGACCACCACGTTCCCCGTGGCCTCGATGGTGCCGCCCACGTGGGCATCGCTGCGCGAGTCGACGTCGCTGATGGCGACGCTGATCGCCGCGCCGAGCCCCGCCTGCGGCTTCGCGTTGCTCACGGCGGAGACCTGGAAATCGTTGTCGTTGCCGGAGCGGACGGCCACGTTGCGGCCGGTGATCCTGGCGCCCTCGGCGACCTCGGCCTCGGACACGGAATTGCCGCGCCCGTAGGCAAACGTGATCTGCGGCCCCGGTACCTTGAGGAACTTGCCGACGAGACCCAGCACGATCGACGCGTTCGCGCCGGCCTTCGCGGTCATGTCGTTGGTGACCAGCGCCTTGATGTCCACATCGCGGCCGGCCTCGATCACCGCCCCGCCCGCGACCCTCGTCGTGGCCTGCGCATCGGAGTCGAGGTACGACACGCCGAGGATCATCGACGGGTTGTCGAGCAGCACCTGGGAAAGCGCGCCGGACTCCACGAGCACGTCCGTACGCGCCTTGATGAGAGCCCCGGCGGCAATGTCCACGCCGCTCGTAGCCTTGGCGAACACGGCATCGGCCGGCGAGGCGAAATCCAGGACGCCGCTGCTCGCGACCTGTCCGAGCAGCAAATTGCCGAGACCCTGCGAAGTGATTGCGCCGACCGTGGGGCGCCGGTTGCCGTTCTCGTCCGTGGCGATGAGCGGGACGTCTTCCGGCAGCAGCGTGGTGGCGATCTCGGCGACCACGACGCCCTCGACGTTCGCCTCGTTGCGCAGCACATCCTCCTCGACGAGGATCAGCTCGCTCACGGTCACCTCGGCGATCTCGTAGTCGCCGTCGTTGGCCGCGCTGCCCACCACCTTGATCGACTTGCCCGCCTCGAAGCCGTCCGCGAGCCAGCTCCCGTCGGAGCGCCGGATCGTGGCGCGGCTCGTCGGCCCGTCGCTGAAGGTGAGCCTCGGTGCGCCAGTCAACTCGGCGCCCTGGAAGCCGGCGAGGATGCCGAGCAGACCGCCCTCGAACAGCTCGAAGCGCGAGATCTGTCGGGTGGTTGCACTCGACGCGAGCGTGATGTTGTTCGCGTCGAGCGTGGCGTCGCCGATCTCGATCTTCGCGGTGGCGTTCAGTTCGCGATAAACGGGCGTCAGGCTCAGCAGGTCGAGCGCGAAGCTGGCGTTGACCAGGAGGCCGATGTCGCCGCCCGCCGTGATGTTCGCTTCATCCAGCACACGGAGCCGACCGCCGGCGGTGACGCGGAAGTCCTTGGGAACGCTGATCGTTCCCGCAATCGAGATGTCGTCGATGTCCTCGATCACGACATCGGCGGAGAACAGCGCGTCCACCGAGGCGATGCGGACGGTGTCCTGCCCGGCACCGAGCAGCAGGCGCAGCCGCGTGCCCGGATTGTCGAAGGCGTGCGGCGCGATGGTGTTGTTCAGGCTGATGACCTCGGTGCGGCCCAGCGAGGTCGAGCTGGCATCGCGCACCAGGAACTGGTCATCGTTGGCCGTGCCGATGATGATGACCTCGTCGTCGTCGCCGAACACGAAGCCGCCGAACCTGTCGGCAAGTTCCATCACGAAGGGAATCCGGCCCAGTGGCGAGGCCAGCTCGGCCACGACGTCCACCCCCCACGAGAACAGCTTGTCCACCAGCTGACCGCCCTGCGCGGCGGCCTCGTCCGCCATTTCCAGCGGGTCCACGAGACCGATGTCGATGGCGAACAGCAGGCTCTCGAGCGAACTCTTCGCGAGCCCGGTGGAGATGTCCGATTGGTTGTAGCCCGTCACACCGATGGCATCCAGCACGCGCGACTGACCGGTGCGGTTCTGGACGAGTTCCGAATGCCCGACGACCTCGCCCGCTTGCGCCGCCGTGATCTCGTTGACGCGCAGCCGGCTGTTGGTGCGGCTGAACCATGAAGGCAGCGCCGAGAGTTCCGGCACGGTGCCATCACCGCCCCCTTCGACCGGCAGGTCGCGGAACCATACCTGGCCGGAAGACGGGATCTGTCCGAAGTACCGCGTGAAGGGCAGCACTTCGTTCTCGAGGCCTGCCGACGCAGCGGGCCCGACACGTCGTTCCACGCGCGTGTCGGTGCTGCTCTCGCCGCTGAAGACGACGGTGGTGCGGCCGGTGGCATCGATGAACGCGTCCTGGTCGGCAGCGCCGTTCAGGTCGAACAGCATGCCGTTCCGGAACTGACCGGTCCCGAGTTCAAAGGCGCCGTCGCCGTTGCTGTCCAGGAACTCGTAGGTGCCGAGCAGGCTGCCGAGCGAGCCCACGTAGCGGTCCGCGAACCGCCGCTGATCGGCCGCGAGGTCCGCGAACGTGAAATCGGAGAAGCGGATCGCGTCGCCGGATGGCCCAAGGATGGTGCGACCCTCCGTCACCATCAGGTCCCACGCCGCATCGACGACCCGGGACAGGACACGGGTCGCGGGCTTGTCGCTCCAGTCGTTCTGCAGCATGTTGAAGGTGGACGAGACCCCCTCGCTCGGGACGCCGACGAGGACCAGATCATCGATTGTCGGCAGCCCGACACCGTAGGCATCGCTCTGGATGTAGGCACGCGCCACCAGGCCGCCCGTGCTGTGGGTGACGACATCCACCTTCTGGAGGACCTCGCCCGTGGCCGCGAACCAGTCGTCGGCCGCTTTCTTCAACCACCATCCGAAGTAGTCGACCCCGGACTGGAACAGTGCAGACGGATTGCCGTTGTCGGCGAGTTGCGCGTTGACGCCCGTGAGGACGCCGTTCACCGTCCCGTCGGTCGGCGCCACGGGCGTCCGCCAATCCCAGGTGGCGGCATACAAGGGTGTCTTGCCAGCTTCGACCGTGTTGAGCGAATAGCCGACGTTCTGCAGCGTCTGGACGATGTCGGAGTAGGCGTTGCTGAGGGGATCGAACTGGAGCTTGGTGGGGGCGATGCCGCGGGTCAGCAGCCACTCTTGGAGCCCGGCGGTCGAGATGTCCGAGGCGACCGTGCCGCCGAACCCCGGGACGAACAGGACCGGATCGACGCCGGCGGACGCCGACAGCAGGATTCTTGGCTCGAGGGGTTCGAGCACGATGTTGCGCACCGGGGGCATGCGGTGGCTGTGCCGCTGCGCCACCGCGTCGCGTACCCACCCGAGCAGGCGTCCGAGGGAAGGCTGGGTGGTGTCGGACCGGCTCGTGGCGGATTCAACGGACGGGATCTCGCGCATTGCGGCACTCCTGGAACATCAGGGTGTCGACCGCATGCGCGCCACCGGTCGGGAACATGGCTCATCGTCGATTGCGGGGGACGACGGCGCCCATGACGAGAGCCCCGACGCACCGCATGGCAACGCCGCAGACGAAAGCGGGGGAGAGGTCTCCTTCCGCATGCGCTACGGGGTCGGGCATCAGCCAGCATTGCGAGCCCGCCTGGTGCCACCCCGATCACCGCTTGCTTCGTACCGGTTCGATTTCCGGTTCTTGTCGTGCGGGACGCCGAGCGGGGTGCCGTGGGGCACTCCGCCGTGCCGTTCCCGCCGGGCTCGGACCGTTCCGTCCGGACTGCCTGAAGTGACCGGAAAATGACAGGCAACCGCCGGAATTACCGAGATTTCCTTCCATCCTATGGCATGCATGGGGCAATGACAATCGGGTATTCACCTGATGCTTTCCTACGCGAGCCTGCGTAGTCACGCAGACGTCACGTTGACGTCACGATCGCGGCGCGAAGGCCGCGGGCGGGTCCCCAGCCGGTTTCGGTTTACAGTGGCACCCCTTCTTCCACCCAGTCAGGAACAGTTGCAATGCGCATCGCGATCATCGGCGCCGGCGGAGTCGGCGGCTACTTCGGGGCCCGCTGGGCCCTTGCCGGAGAGGACGTCACCTTCATCGCCCGGGGCAGCCATCTCGAGGCGATGCGTGCCAGGGGCCTCAAGGTCCTGTCCGCCAACGGCGATCTGCTGGTCCATCCGGTGCAGGCCACGGCCGACCCGGCCTCCGTGGGCACGGTGGACTACGTCCTGATCGCGACGAAGCTCTGGTCGACCGACGAAGCCATCGGGACCGCCAAGCCGCTCATGGGGCCCGCAAGCACCGTCATCTCCTTCCAGAATGGCGTGGACGCCGAGGACAAGCTCGTGGCCGCGTTCGGACGCGAGCGGGTGCTGGGCGGAGTTGCGAACATCGCGGCCCTCATCGAGGAACCGGGCGTCATCCGGCACAACGGCGCGATGGCCATGCTGCAGTTCGGCGAACTGGACGGGCATCGCACGCCTCGCGTGACGGCGCTGGAGGAAGCGTGCAAGCGGGCCGGCATCGACGCACGCGTGCCGAACAACATCAACGAGGCCATCTGGCAGAAGTTCGTTTTCCTCGCGTCACTCTCGGCGATGACGACGCTCACCCGGCTTCCGCTCGGCCCCCTCCGCGAGGACGCGGACACGCGGCGCCTGTTCCGGCAGCTGGCCGAGGAAGTCGTTGCCATCGCCCGCGCCCGCGGCGTGCGGCTCGCCGACGGCACGGTCAACGCCATGCTGGAGCGGCTGGACTCGCTCCCGCCCGAGATGGTGGCTTCCATGCTGGGCGACCTGCAGCGTGGCAACCGACTGGAACTCCCCTGGCTCTCGGGCGGCGTAGTGCGTCTCGGGCACGAGCTGGGGGTCGCGACACCCGCGCATGGCTTTGTGCATGCCGCGCTGAAGCTCCACGCCGACGGGCGGCATCCGTCGGCCCGACCGGTCCAATGAGGACGACACCCATGCAGGAACCCATCCGCATCCGCGGCGTTCGCGCGCGTCCCGTCCTCGTGCCGTTCCGATTGCCGCCGGCCACGGCGTCGGGATCGATCCCCAATGCCTCGCTCGTCCTGATCGATCTGGAAACGGATGCAGGCATCACGGGCCGGTCGTACGTGTTCACCTTCACACCCGTGGCGCAGAAGCCGGTCGTGGACATGCTGCAGGGACTGTCCGCGATGATCGCCGGCGATCTGCTGGCGCCGCTCGATCTCGATGCGAAGCTGCGCAAGCGGCTCACGCTCATCGACTCTCCCGGCATCGTCGGGCTCGCGCTGGCCGGGCTGGACATGTGCGCATGGGACGCGCTGGCGCAGGCGCGCGGCCTGCCGCTCGCCGACCTGCTCGGCGCCACCGCCCGGCCGATCCGCGCCTACAACAGTTGCGGGTTGTGGATCCAGCCGGTGGAGCAGGTCGCCGCGGAAGCCCTGTCGCTTGCCGCGGAAGGCAGCTTCAGCGCGGTAAAACTTCGCCTCGGCCGGGACGACCCGGCGCAGGATCTCGCAGCCGTGCGGGCAGTGCGCGCCGGTCTCGGTGACCGTGTCGCGGTGATGTCCGACTACAACCAGCGCCTCACGTGGAACGACGCGATCCTGCGCGGGCGAATGCTCGACGACGAAGGTCTCGTCTGGATCGAAGAGCCGGTGCGCCACGACGACTATGTCGGCAGCGCCCGCATCGCCGAAGCGCTGCGCACGCCGGTGCAGACCGGCGAGAACCTGCTCAATAGTTTCGAAATGTTGCAGGCACTGCAGTGCCGGGCGATGGACTATGTCATGCCGGACGTCCAGCGCATCGGCGGCGTGACGGGCTGGTTGCGGGCGGCCACGCTCGCGCAGGCCTTCGGCATGGAGATGTCGAGCCACCTGTTCCCCGAATTCAGCGTGCATCTCCTTGCAGCGACACCGACGTGCCACTGGCTCGAATATGTCGACTGGGCGGCACCGGTGCTGCAAGAGCCGGTCCGTGTCGTCGACGGTCATGCCCACCCCATCGAAGGCACCGGCGCCGGCATCCGCTGGGACGAGTCGGCCGTCGCGCGCTATCTTGTGCACTGATCTTCCCGGGACCCGCGCGCGCCGACCGGCGTTCGCGGCGGGTCCTTGTGCGGCGCCCATCTCCAGGCCACCCGCCCGCCGCACAGGCGCGCCGGGCGCGCCTGTGCGCCTGCCCAAGCCGCTGCTGCATTGCATCAGCGAAAGTTCTTGTGATCGCGTCTCCGACAGGATTAGCATGATTTACGTGGTCGTCATGCGGTTCTGCCGTGCAGGCATGCACACGCACCCGAACCTCCGACCATGACATGCCGCGCGCAATCGCCGGATCTTTCGGGCGATCGCCGCAGATATCCTGAACTGAACCCTAGGGAGAGCCAATGCGGATGTCCCGTCTCACCGCCACTGTGCTGGCGATCGCCACCGTTCCTGTGTTCCTCTCATCTTCCTTTGCCCAGTCGAAGGATGAGCGCGCCGGCAACTGCGCCGACGCGAAGAAGCAGATGGAGTACTTCTGCAACGATCAGAACAGCGCCGGCGACACCATGGTCGCCGTGGGCACTGCCTGCACCAACGCCAAGAACAACGTCGCCGCCGCCTGCGAAGGCAAGACCGAGGAAGACAAGGCGTACAAGTTCGACAAGTAGCTCACGGGGTAGTCGGGAACCATCGCCGGCGGCCAGGCTGCCGGAGCGCTGGTTCTTCCTTCATTACATTGGGAAAGGAGAGTGGTGATGCAAAGACATATCGGTGTGCACATGAGCGACGACGAGATGAAGACGGTCGCTCCCGCGGACGAAGTGGCGTTCCGCTCCCCGGTGCCGACGCAGATGGTTTCCAACGGCGAATACAACCCCATTCCCCAGACCGAGAAGCAGGCCCAGGTCGAGGCGCTGATCAAGGAAATGGCGGACACCCAGGCCAAGCGCCACGGCATGGACCGCCGCACCTTCCTCGCGACCAACGCCGGCATGGCGACGGCGTTCCTCGCGATGAACAAGGTGTTCGGCCCCGTGTTCGATGTCACCGAGGCCGAAGCCGGTGACATGGAGATGTCCGACTATCGCCGCAGCCAGCTGGCCGGCCAGTTCATCTTCGACGACCAGACCCACTTCATCCGCGACGACTTCAAGCAGGAAGGTCTGCTGGGCCTCACCAAGTGGGCCGTCGGCGCCAAGGTGAATCCGCGCATCAACGAAGCGCCGATGACCCTGGCCCGCTACAAGATGGACAACTACCTTAAGGAAATCTTCCTCGACTCCGACACGAAGATGTCGCTGCTGTCGGGCGCGCCCTTCGACGATCCCTCCTGGTGGCTGCTGTCCAACGACGCCATCCAGAACGCCTGTCGTGCCGTGAACAAGATGGCCGGCAGCACCCGCATGCTGGGCCACACCGTCATCACGCCGAAGTACCCCAACTGGATGGACGAAGTGGCTCGCGGCATCGAGACCCTCAAGCCCGTGTCCTGGAAGTCCTACACCATCGGCGATCCGTTCGGCCCGTCCAAGTACGCCTGGCGCCTCGACGACGAAAAGCTGATGTACCCGTTCTACGAGAAGGCCATCAAGTCCGGCATCAACACCATCTGTATCCACAAGGGTCTGATGCCGCGTGACTACGAGAAGGCCTTCGCGGGCACGTGGGAAAGCGCCACGGTGTCCGATGTGGGCAAGGCCGCGAAGGACTGGCCCGGCATGAACTTCGTCATCTACCACTCCGCACTCCGTCCGTGGCTGGCTGACGCCCCGGACCGCGAGATGGCCGATTTCGAAAAGAACAGCTACATCCAGTGGTCCACCGATCTGGCTCGCATCCCCGAGAAGTTCGGCGTCAACAACGTGTACGCCGAGATCGGCACCAGCTTCGCCTCCACCGCCGTCACCAACCCGAAGTTCGCCGCGGCCTTCATCGGCCAGCTGGTGAACCTGATGGGGCCGGAGCGCGTGGTCTGGGGTACGGACTCGGTCTGGTACGGCAGCCCGCAGTGGCAGATCGAAGCCATGCGCCGTCTGGAGATCCCGGACGAGATGATGAAGCAGCAGAAATGGAAGACCCGCCTCGGCGGCGCCAACAGCGAAGTGAAACAGAAGATCTTCGGCCTCAACGCCGCACACCTCTACGGCCTCGACATGAAGGTGGCCCAGGGCCCGGCGTTCACCGCCGACAAGCTCGCCGCCATCAAGGCAGAGTACCTCGCGATGGGTGGCGACACCGGCCGCAGCAATGCTGCCTACGGCTACGTGGCAAAGAAGACCACGGCCTGAGTTCCTCGCCGGGCCTGAGGCCCGGCGTTATTGCCCGGAAGTCCCCAGGACGTTCCGGGCTGTCGTGAAGAACTGAGCAGATCGGGCAACCGATCGAGCGAGACACGCAGGCCATAGAACTCGCGCCAGCTCATTCACAGCCGCAATTGCGGCTCCGGCAGTCCGGCAGTCCTGAAAAGCACCCGAAAAGGGGGAGGAAGAGCCGGGATCCGCAAGGGTCCCGGTTATTTTTTTGTGGGTCGCCCGATCTTCGCTGCCCGGCGCTGACCCGGCAGCGTCGAGCGGCCGGAACCCGCACCGCTGAATCTGGTCCATCCGGCAGCCGGTCATCGCAAACGACCGAGATATCGTCACGAGGCAGGTCATGAACCGATTTCGCAAGCCCGACGACGCCGAACTGCGTCGCCGGCTCACCCCGGAGCAGTACAAGGTCACACAGCACGAAGGTACCGAGCGCCCCTACAGTAACGCCTACTGCGACAACCATCGCGAGGGCATCTACGTGGACATCGTCTCGGGCGAACCGCTGTTCAGCTCGCGGGACAAGTTTGATTCCGGTACCGGCTGGCCCAGCTTCACGCAGCCTCTGGCACCGGAGAACGTCGTCACCCGGGAGGATCGCCGCCTCTGGGCCGTCCGGGTCGAGGTGCGCTCCCGCCATGGCGATTCCCATCTGGGGCACGTGTTCGAAGACGGTCCGGCGCCCACCGGATTGCGCTACTGCATGAACTCCGCAGCGCTGCGCTTCATCCCCGTGGCGGACCTCGAAGCGGAAGGCTACGGCGAGTATCTGGCGCTGTTCGGCGAGGCGAGCCCGCAGGGCAGTTCGGCCTGACCGGAACGGGGGTCGAGCGGGCCGGCCTGCCCGGGTTGGGGTCGCCCGCAGCTCGGCACCGACCGACCGCGTGAGCGCGGGGATTGCCGAGTGCCGCAGGACCCAGGCGCTTGCACGGGCGGGCAGGAAGGGCGACCATTGCCTTCTGTCTCCGTTCCTCGAGGTTCTTACCGTGCAACCTGCCGTACAAGCCGACGCCGCGCCGGCCATCGAAGAGCTCAAGACCCTGCTGGGTGAGCGCCTTTCCACCAGTACCGGCGTCCGGGATCACCACAGCAAGGACGAGTCCTGGCACATCCCCCACCGGCCTGACGCAGTCGCCTTCCCCAATTCCACGGAAGAGGTCTCGCAGATCGTCCAGGTCTGCGCCCGGCACCAGATTCCCGTGGTTGCCTACGGCACCGGCACCTCCCTCGAAGGCGCGGTCATCCCCGAGCACGGCGGCATCGTCGTCGACCTGGTGAATCTGGACCAGGTCCTGCGCGTCAACGCGGAGGACCTCGACGTCACCGTCCAGGCCCGCGTCACCCGCAAGCAGCTGAACGAGCACATCCGCGATCTCGGCCTGTTTTTCCCCATCGATCCCGGCGCGGACGCCTCGCTGGGCGGCATGGCGGCGACTCGCGCCTCCGGCACCAACGCCGTCCGCTACGGCACGATGCGCGAGAACGTGCTGGCCCTCACCGTGGTGCTGGCCGACGGGCGAGTCATCCGCACCTCGCGCCGCGCGCGGAAATCCGCCGCCGGCTACGACCTTACCCGGCTATTCGTGGGCTCCGAAGGCACGCTGGGCATCATCACGGAAGTGACGCTGCGCTTGTACGGCATTCCTGAGGCGATGGCAGCTGCCGTGTGCTCCTTCGACTCGCTCGAGGGCGCGATCAACACGGTCATCCAGACCATCCAACTCGGCATTCCCGTGGCCCGCATCGAACTGCTCGACGACGTGCAGATGGACGCGGTCAACCGCTTCTCCAAACTCGACTACCCGGTCAAGAACACACTGTTCGTCGAGTTCCACGGCACCGAAGCCGGCGTGAAGGAACAGGCGGAACTCGTGCAGTCGATCGCCGGCGAGAACACCGGCGGCGAGTTCAAGTGGGCCACCAAGCCGGAAGAGCGCACGCAGCTATGGACAGCGCGCCACGACGTTACGTACGCCAACAAGGCGCTGCGCCCGGGCTGCGAGATCTGGGCGACCGACGTGTGCGTCCCGATCTCCCGCCTCACCGAGTGCATCATCGAAACGAAGAAGGACCTCAAGGAAAGCTTCCTCATCGCGCCGCTGGTCGGGCACGTGGGCGACGGCAACTTCCACCTGGGGTTCCTCATCGACCGCAACGATCCGAAGGAACTCGCCGAGGCGGAGCGCCTGAACGAACGGCTGGTGATGCGCGCTCTCGCGATGGACGGCACCTGCACCGGCGAACACGGCATCGGGCTGGGCAAGATGAAGTTCCTCACTGCAGAGCATGGCGAAGCCGTGAGTGTCATGCGCGCCGTGAAGAAGGCGCTGGACCCGCTCGGCATCATGAATCCGGGCAAGATCTTCCCGATGTGATGTCAGTCGTCTCCTCCAAGGCGTTACTCCCATGGGTGCCATCGACCGCGTCTACGTAAAGCCCACTGCCCAGGAACTGGAGGCCCGGTTCCTGGACGTGCTGAGCGACGCCCGGTTTCAGGGGATCGGGCATTGGGAGTTGAACGAGTATGGAGAAGTCGTCGTGAGTCCAGTGAGCGGAACCCACTCGCGCGCGCAGTTCCGCCTTGCCGCAGAACTCGAACGGCAACTCGGCGGTACGGGCTGGGGAGAGCAGGGGATCAGGCGCCCGGATGGCGCGCCGATCGTCCCCGACGTCCTGTGGGCTGAAGATGCGTTCTTCCGACAGCACGGCAGCAGCGGCATCCTCCCTGTTCCGCCCCGCCTCTGCGTGGAGATCCCTTCCCCTTCCAATGACCCGGAAGCGCTGCGCGCCAAGTGCCGGATCTATCTGTCACTGGGCGCCGAAGAAGCGTGGATCGTCGATCCGGTGACGGAAACCGTGGAGATCTACGGCGTCGACGGCTCCCGGGATACCTCGAAGCTCGGCTTCGACTTCGCGCCGTTATGGGAGCGGTTGCGATAGAGACGATCTCCCGCACACGCGTCGCTGCTTCCCCTGCACGCGATCCAGAAGAAACGGGCGCCGATGGCGCCCGTTTCGTTTCGAGGTCATACGTCACTACCTCGTCGGACCGGGCGCTCCCGCGGCGCGCCACCCGATCCTGATGAACTTCTCCTGGCTCCACAAGGAAATGCACCGCGGGGCATCGATACGTTTCCCGGGCACCCTTCGCAGGCTTCGCCGGAAGTCCTGCCGTGCTTGTCCGGCGCCGCATCGTCGCCTCTCTTACTGCCTCACTACGACTCCTTGGAGAAACTCATGTACCGCACTTTCATCGTTGCACTCGCGCTGGGCGCCGGACTCCACTGCTCGAACGCCGCGGCTGGCGAACTCGGCGACCACTGCGCCTGGGGGATGGTGAACGGCAAGAAGGTCAAGACGGACTGCGCCGTGAACCAGATGGGCCCGGACGGCAAGACCTACTGCTTCAGCAACGAGCAGGTGAAGTGGAACTTCATGGCGGACCTCGGAGGCAACGTCCGCAAGGCCAACGAAGCCTACAAGAAGTAACCTTCTGCGTTTTCCGCCCGGGTCGACCGACCCGGGCGCTGCGTCACGCGCAGGCCGCAGACGCGCCCGAAATGTGTGGCACTGACCCAGTGCATCCGCATCTTTCGTGCACCTCCTGAATGCGAGGGTTGACACTCGCGCCGTCCAGGAAAACAATCGATCCACCATGCAATTGCGACTCGGCAAATTTACGCTTCCATGAGCGGCGTCCGGGTGGCAACCAGCAACCTGCCGCACCGGCCTGCCGGTGACAAGAGGAGGTCTTCGATGACGCGCAAGCTTCCGTGGCTCGCTCTGGCGAGCGCCTTTGCCATCGCTGCCGGCCCTGCCCGTGCCGACGAGACGAAGGACCTTCCCTCCGACGCCAAGCTGATGGGCGAGCAGCACTCCATCGCCATCCTGTCGAAGCCCCACCCGAAGCGCCTCTACGTGCTGGAGCCGGTGTTCCCGCACATCATCGCCAGCAAGGTGTGGATCATCGACGGCGACAAGCAGGAGATCGTCGGCATGACCAGCGCCGGCTACTGCTCCAACTTCGCTATCGCGCCGGACAGCTCCCAGATCTACACCTTCGACACCTACTGGTCCAAGGGCACCCGCGGCACGCGCACCGATCTCATCACCTTCTTCGACGGGCGCACGCTGGACATCGCCGCCGAAGTGGACCTGCCCAAGGGCCGGATGCTGGTCGTGCCCAAGAAGCAGAATGCGGAGGTCACGACCGACGGCAGATACCTGCTCTCCTACAACCTCGCGCCGTCGACCTCCGTGAGCGTCGTCGACACCAAGGCGAAGAAGTATCTGGGCGAGATCGAGATCCCCGGCTGCGGCCTCATCTTCCCGTCGGCGGGCAACCGCTTTTCCTCGCTGTGTTCCGACGGCACGTTGCTGACCGCCACCTTCGACGAGAAGCTGAAGACCAAGCTGTCGCGGGTCGGTCCGTTCATCGACGTCGTGAACGACCCCGTGTACGAGCATGCCGCGATGGACAAGCAGAAGGGGAAGGTCCACTTCCTCTCCTACGAAGGCATGGTGTATTCGGCCGACCTCTCCCAGGAAAAGCCGTCGATCTCGCCGGGATGGTCACTGCTCACCGACGCGGACAAGGCCGAGAGCTGGCGCCCGGGCGGCTGGCAGGTCGTCAACATGCACCGGCCGACCGGCAAGCTGTATGTCCTGATGCACAAGGGTGCCCGCTGGACGCACAAGACGCCAGGGGAGGAAGTCTGGGTCTTCGACATCGCCTCGAAGAAACGCGTGAACCGCATCCACCTGAAGGAGCACGCGATCTCCATCGCGCTCTCGCAGGACGACGATCCTCACCTCTACACCCAGACCGAGACCGCCACGCTCATCACCTACGATGCGCTGAGCGGCAAGGAAGTGGGCGAGATGAAGTTCGGGATCACCCCGTACCTGCTGTTCACCCACGGCGACTGAGGCAGCCTCACCGCTCCCGCCCCGGATCCGCGCGATGACGATCGACCCCATGCTTCAGCACACCGCAGCACTGGCGCTCGCGCTGGTGTTCGGCTCGGGCGCGTTCGGCAAGCTGTCTGCCTGGGACGAGTTCGAGGGTGTCGTGCAGAATTTCCGCGTGCTACCGCGCGCTCTCGTGCCGGTCGTCGCCAAGGTGCTGCCGCCTGTCGAGGTTCTGCTGGCTTTGGCCGTCCTGGTCCCGCCAACCCGCGCGATTGCAGGCTGGGGCATGGCGATCCTGCTCGTCGTCTTCGCGGCTGCCATCGGCCTCAATGTCGTTCGGGGCCGGGTGAACATCGACTGCGGCTGCTTCCGGTCGTCCCTCAAGCAGAATCTGTCATGGTGGCTGGTCCTGCGCAATGCGCTGCTCGTGGTGCTCGCCGTCGCCTGCGCTGCTGCAACCGGCCCCCGCGACCTCGCTGTCGTCGAGTGGTTTTTCGTCCTGACCGGGGCGACCGTGCTGTTCCTGGTCTACCTGAGTGTCGGCTACGTCACGCTGCGCCGCCCTCCCACCTTCGAAGAGAACTACCGAAGCTCCCTTGCGGGCCGCGGGTAAGGAAACGACATGACCTACGACGCCTTGCTGTACTCGAACATCGTGCTGTGGGTGGTGGTGGTGGCCCTGGGCGCCGTCGTGTTCGGGATGGTCCGGCAGATCGGCATCCTGCACGAACGGGTGGCCCCGATGGGCGCGCTCGCCAACGATCGCGGCCCTGACGTGGGCGAAATGGCCCCCGACATGAAGATCGCGGGCATCGACGGCAATCTGATCCGCACTGGCGGCCCGACCGCCAACGGCCGCAGCCGCCTGCTGCTGTTCGTGTCGCCCAGCTGCCCCATCTGCAAGAAGCTGCTTCCCATCGCCCGGTCCTTCGCCTCCGGCGAGCGCCTCGAAGTCGTGCTGGTGGGCGACGGCGACATGCAGGAACAGCGCGACATGATCCAGAAGTACGAACTGCAGGGCATCGACTACGTGAACTCGCCGCAAGTCGGCATGACCTTCCAGGTCGGCAAACTGCCCTATGCCATACTCATCGACGAGGATGGCGTGATCCGCGCGAAGGGGCTGGTGAACAGCCGCGAGCACCTCGAGAGCCTCGCCATCGCGAAGGAAACCGGTTACGGGAGCATCCAGGCCTACCTGAAGGCCCGGGGCTACGTGAAGGACGAAGCCGAGGCCCGCCGCGAGGCCGCCTGAGCTGCCGACGCGCCCGACACCCACAAGTCAACGCAACCGAAGGAGACACAGCCATGTTCAGCGGCCTTCAAGTCATCGACAAGGTGTTCGAGACGATGAGCCGGCGCACGGCCCAGAAGATTTCCCGCCGGAGCTTCGTCGCCCGCATCGGCGCCACGCTGGCCGGCGCAGCCGTACTGCCCGTCCTGCCCGTTGCCCGCAAGGCACAGGCCGCGGAAGACCCGGGGGTCGAATGGGCCAAGCGAGTCGAAGCGCAGACCAAGGACCCGCGCGCGTGCAACTACTGGCGCTACTGCTCTTCCGACGGCTACCTGTGCTCCTGCTGCGGCGGTGGTCCGGCCACCTGCCCGCCGGGCTCGACACCCTCGCCCACGTCCTGGGTAGGCTCCTGTCTGAATCCCGACGACGGCAAGATGTACCTGATCGCCTACCGCGACTGCTGCGGCAAGGACTCCTGCGCACAGTGCGGCTGTCTCGGCACGGCGGGCGAGATGCCCACCTACCGTCCGCAGTTGAACAACGACATCATCTGGTGTTTCGGTGGCAGTTCCATGGTCTACCACTGCTCCAGTGCGGCGATCGTCGGCCAGATCTGACCCCAGGAGCCCTCTCGTGCAGTCACCAATGGCCAGCCTCGTGCTGGCCATTTTCTTCTCCGCATCGGCCATCGCCGGCCCGTCGGCAGTGCAGCCGGACGACGTCCCCGATGTCCTGATCCGCGAAAAGCGCACCGTGCTGCCGCGCGTGGCGGGGGCCGCCGAGGACTACTCCCGGAACTGCCAGGGCTGCCACGGGCACCTGGGGGTGTCCGTCGCGGAGGTCCCGGCGCTGAGGTCGCGCGTGGGCTACTTCACCCACACGCTCGCGGGTCGGGCGTACCTAGTGCAGGTGCCCAACGTCCTCCAGTCCCCGCTGTCCGATGCCCGTCTCGCCGGACTGCTGAACTGGCTCCTCGACGAATACAGCCGCGAGCAGCTTCCGCCGGATTTCCAGCCCTACACCGCCGACGAGATCGCGGCGCTGCGCTCCACGCGCATCGAAAGCGTGATCGAGCGCCGGCGCGAGGTCGTCGATGCCCTGGTGCGAGCCGGTGTCGTCCCCGACGCCTCGGCGCTGTCCTTCAGCTTCGCGCCTGGCCACTATTGACCGTGCGGATGCTTCGGAGACCTTCTTGACGTCCCGCCGGCGCTTTCTTCAGACAGCCGGCTGCCTGCTGGTGCCGGCTTCCGGCCTCGCTGTGCGAGCCGCAGTCGGTGCCCAGCCCGATCTGCCGGCCGTCGCCGAAGTCGTCCTCGACCGGAGCGAACCGGGTCTTGCCCGAGGCGAATTGGTGGCCCAGGCCACGCGGACGATCATCGACGGCCGGCCCGTGCAGGCGGTCACCTACAACGGCGCGTATCCCGGTCCTCTCCTCCGCGTGCGCGAGGGCGAAACGGTGCAGCTGCGTCTGGTGAATCGCCTGGACCGGCTGACCAATCTGCATTTCCACGGGCTGTCCATTCCGCCGGGCGGACGGGCCGACAACATCTGGATCCAGGTCCCGGCGGGCGAATCCTTCGAGTACGAGTTCGTCGTGCCCGAGGGCAACGCCGGGTTGCACTGGTATCACCCCCACATCCACGGCGCGACCGCACCCGACATGTTCCGCGGCCTCACCGGCGCCATCCTCGTCGAAGGCAACCTGGATTTCGAGCAGGGACTCGACTGTGACGATCGCGTGTGCGTGCTGAAGGACGTCACGGTCGAGGGCTCGACCATTCCGGACCATCACCCGATGGCGTGGTCCGCGGGGCGGGAAGGCGACTGGCTGCTCGTCAACGGCGTACGCAAGCCGGTCCTGCGCGCCGGGAAAGCGCTGGTGCGACTGCGGTTCCTCAATGCCTCCAACGCGCGCTACTGGCGGCTCCGCCGCTCCGACGGAGAGCCGCTGCTGGTGATCGCCCACGATGGCCGGTACCTGGAGTCGCCGCAGGCGCTCGCCGACGTGATGCTCGTGCCCGGTGCCCGCGCGGAAGTCCTCGTGGCGCTCCGCGGCAGCGACCCCGTGGATATCGAGTACCTCCCGACGGCCCGCCGCGGCATGACGTTCACGGCGGAGCAACCGATCCTGACGCTTCTGCCTCCGCCGACCGCGGGCCGGATCGCCATTCCGGACAAGCTCGTCTCGTGGGACCGCTTCAGACCCGACGACCCGTCGTTCGAGCGTGAGGTGCTGCTCTCCCTCTTCAACATCTGCGGGCGCTTCATGGACAGCAATCGGGTGGACATCCGCACCCGGCTCGGCGCGCGCGAGATCTGGCGGATACGCAACGTGGACATCATGGATCACCCGTTCCACCTGCACACGTGGCACTACGAAGTCCTGGACGTGAACGGCCGCCCGAGGCCCTACCGGGCGCGCCACGACATGTTCAACATGCGCGAAGGAGACACCACACGGATCGGCATCCACTTCACCGAACATACAGGTCGCACGCTCTACCACTGCCACTTCGCCGAGCATGCTGACCGCGGCATGATGGCCGTGCTGCAGGTTGAGTGATTCCCCCCCCACCCGAACACATCCGGAGATTTCCATGCGTCGCAGCCTTCTCGCGGCAGCTCTCGTCGCCTTCGCCGTTTCCGCGCACGCCGCAGGGGACGCCGAGGCAGGCAAGGCCAAGTCCACCAACTGCTCCATCTGCCACGGCGCCGACGGCCGCAGCCAGATTCCCATGTACCCGAAGCTGGCCGGTCAGCACCAGATGTATCTCACGAACGCGTTGAAGGCCTACAAGAGCGGCGACCGCCGCGGCGCGCTCGCGAGCATGATGACGCCCAATGTCTCCAATCTGTCCGACCAGGACATCGACGATCTGGCGGCCTACTACAGCAGCCTGCCGCCCTGACGCGAGCACGAGACTGGCGCGCCCTGCGGAAGACGCCGGCGCGCCGTCCGTGGCAGACTCCGGCCGAACCTGAATGGGATCTGACGCCGTCGCGATGTTTCGCCGGTGGCTCGGACCTTCGCCAACGCTGGGGATGCCATGAACATCTTCCTGAGCTATCGCCGGGATGATTCCGCGGGCCATGCCGGTCGGTTGACCGATGTGCTGGAGGCCGCTCTCGGCGACGATGCCGTGTTCCAGGATGTGGAGGCCATCGCACCCGGCACGGACTTCGTGGACGCCATCGACAAGGCGATCGGCCGCTGCCAGGCTGTCCTGGTCCTGATCGGACCCGACTGGATCGGCGCCCGGGATGCCAAAGGCAATCGCCGCCTGGACAGCGACACCGATTTCGTCCGTCTGGAGATCGTGCGGGCGCTGGAACGCGGCATCCGCGTCGTCCCCGTCCTGGTGGGCGGCGCGAAGATGCCGAGCCAGGTCGAACTGCCGCCTCCCCTGCGGCCGCTGGCAAGGCTCCAGGCGTTCGAGATTTCCGACGGCCGCTGGGCCTACGACACCGGCCAACTGGTCACCGCCCTCGGCGGCCGCCGCGCCGCGCCCGTCTCCCGCCGGCGTGTGCTGCAGATCGCCGGCGTGGTGGTCGCGGTCGACGCCATCGCCCTGGGAACCTGGTTGCTGCTGCGCGACCCGCCAGAGGTTGGCGGCCGCTGGAACCGGACCTCCGGCAGCTACTGGATCGTCACCCAGAAGGGCAGTGACCTCGCCATCGAGGAAACGCATCACGACTCGCGGGAAGTCTGGAAGCGCGGCAAGGGGCGGTTCGAACCACCCGCGATCCACTACGAACTCCAGTATGTCTTCGAGAACGGCGCGGCCGAGAAGGGCCGGCTGGAACTGAGCGATGACCGGAAGGTGCTGCGAGGGGAGGCGGAGCAGGTTCCGTCGGGGAGCCGGGCCGTGGTCACGCTGACGCGATAGGGAGGGTCCGCGCAGGCTGTGCGGACCTTCCCGATGTCCGTGTCACGCGACCTGCAGTGTCTCCATCTCGCCGTCGCCGAAAGGCTGGCGCGGCAGGATCACGACGAACTCCGCACCGCCATCAGGATGGTTGCGGGCCCACACCTGCCCGCCATGCTGCTGAACGATCTCGCGCGTGATGGCGAGGCCAAGACCCGTACCCCCTGCACCGCTCTTCGTCTTGCTGCTCTGGACGAACTTGTCGAACACGGCCTCCAGTTCCGCTTCCGGAATGCCGATGCCCTGATCCCGCACGATCATCTGCAACGCGTCCTGTCCGTGAATCAACGCGCCGTCGGAGATCGACACGGATACGACGCCGCCCTCCGGTGAGAACTTCACCGCGTTCGACAACAGATTGCGGATCACCTGAGCAATACGGATGGCATCGAACCGGCCTGAGCAATCGTGACATGCGGCCGAAATGACGATCTCCACCCGGCGGTCGCGAGCCATCGCCTCGAGTTCCGCCAGGACGGTTGTCAACACCGAACGCAGATCGTTTCGCGCCATCTCGTAGTTCATGCGGCCGGCTTCGAGCTTCGACAGGTCGAGCAGGTCGTTCAGCAGCACCAGCAGGCGGCTGCCGCTCTGATCGATACGGCCGAGGTATTGCTGGATCTTCTCCACCGGTACGGTCTCGGCACTCAGCTTGCCAAGGCCGAGTTTCGCGAAGGACAGGATCGCGTGCATGGGCGTGCGCAGCTCGTGCGACATGTTCGCGAGAAACTCCGACTTCGTCCGGTTCGCTTCCTCGGCGGTATCCTTCGCAGCACTGAGTTCCGACGTCCGTGCCTCGACCACGGCTTCCAGGTGCTCGCGGTGCTCAAGCAGTTTCGCCTCGGCGAGCTTGCGGTCCGTAATGTCGATGTTGGTGCCGATGACATAGGCACTGCCGTCCGGCAGCGAGACCGCGACCTTCGTCTTGTAGAACCAGCGACCGGAGGGCGAGCGCGTCTCGACGTGGATCAGGCCGCCCGAGGCGAAGAGCTGATCGTCCTCCCGCCACGCCACGTCGGCGAAAGCAGGCGGGTAGACATCGTGGTCGGACAGCCCGAGGAGTTCCTGGCGCGAGCTTTTCCCGATAAGCGCACGGAACGCGTCGTTCACCATCACCCAGCGATGCTCCCGATCCTTGACGTACGTCGGCGCGGGCAACGCGTTGATCACCGCATCGAGGAAGGCCCGCGCACGCTCGGCCTCGTCCATGGCTTCGCGCATCTTCGTGACGTCCAGCAGCGCGGTGACGATGCCGCGCGTGCCGTCGGGCAGGTCCACCGCACGCTTGTGCCGGATCACCCAACGCGGCTCGCCCGAGCCGTTGAGGAAGGAGCCCTCCAGCATGACGGGCTGGCTGGATGCCAGCAGCGCGTCGTCTTCCTCGCGAATCCGCTTCGCCTGTTCCTCGGAGTACAACTCCGCATCGGTCTTGCCGAGGAAGTGCTCGCGCGGCAGACCGTGGAAATCGCGCACGGCCTCGTTGATCACGACGATGCGACGATGGGCGTCCTTGAGCGAGACGACGATGGGGATGGCCTCGACCACCGTGTCAAGGAAGCGTCGGTGCCGCTCGCCCGACTCCTGCGCTTCCTTGAGTTCCGTGATGTCGGTGCCCACACCGACGATGTAGACCTCGTCGTCCACGATCACGCGTGCCTTGTGGGTGAGGCGCCATCGTCCTTCGCCCATGGCGGTCCGCGTGCGGTGCTCCCGGACGAGCGGCACGCCGGTCGCCAGGACTTCGTCATCCTCGGCGTAGGCCATCTCCGCCAGGTGCAGGGGAACGAAGTCCCCGTCGCGCTTGCCGATCATGGCCTCGACCGCGAGTCCCGCGGAGGCAGCCTGCGCGCTGTTGAGCTTCACCGTGCGGTGCTCGCTGTCCTTCACGAACATCGGGACCGGCATGGCGTTGATAACGGCATCGAGAAAGCGCTGACTTCGCTCCACTTCGCGCCGCGCACGCTGTACGTCCGTCACGTCGAGCACGGCGGCCACCACGCCGCGACCGCCACCCGGCAGCGGGAAACCGCGCTTGTGCTTGATGACCCACCGCGTCGAACCGGTCACCTCCGGCGAGAACTCGTTCTCGAAAGTCAGCACTTCGTCACTGGTGCGCGCCAGTTCATCGTCGGCGCGGGCGCGGGCGGCATGCTCCCCGGGAAACACGTCGTGGTCCGCCTTGCCGATGAACACGGCGCGGGATTGCCCGAAGAATTCGCATGCCGCGTCGTTCACGAAGATGAAGCGGCCATCGGCGTCCTTCACGGTCACCGGAACGGGAACGGCGCTCATTACGGCATCGAGCAGCGTGCGGGCGTTCTGGACGTCCCGCTGGGCGTTCTTCGAATCGGTGACATCCGTCAGGATCCCCACGACCCCGCGCGTGCCGTCCGGGAACACTACCGGGGCCTTGCGCTTGAGCAGCCAGCGCTCCGATCCGTCGGCGTGGATCTGCCGCTGCTCCATGGAGAGCGTTTTGCCGGTGCCCAGCACCTGCGCGTCCTCGCGCTCGCGTTCGTCCGCAAGGTGCGGTTCGAGGACCGCGCGGTCACTCGACCCGATGAGCGCCGACTTCGGTTGCCCCATGAGGCGGGCAAAGCCTTCGTTGACCCCGATCCAGCGATGGGCGCCATCCTTCACGAAGATGGGTTCGGGGATCGCGTCGATGATCGCATCGAGGAACTTGCGGTCGTGCTCCACCGCAAGTTCCGCATTCTTGCGGTCCGTGATGTCCAGCAGGGAAGTGAGGATCAGCTCCTCGCCGGTCTCGAAGCGCACCGCGTGCTTGTGCTTGAGAAGCCAGATCTCGCGACCGTCGGTCGTGGTCATCCGCTCCTCGGTGTCGAGCGAGCCCATCGTGTCGAACAGTTGCCGATCCTGTTCGGCGAGGTGCCGCGCCTGCTCGGGCGGGAACAGTTCGCGATCGGTGCGGCCCTCGAGCTTGTCGCGCGTGGTCCGGTTCATCCGCGCCAGTGCCTCGTTCGCGTGCACCCAGCGGCCGTTCCGGTCCTTGGCACAGAACGCGACGGGAATCGCCTGCAGGACGGCATCCAGATACTCGCGATCCCGCCGGGCCGCGAGTTCCACCTCCTTGCGTTCGGTGATGTCGATTTCCGTCGCCACCAGGATCGGCTCGCCGCGGGCCGTGCGGACGCTCTGCCGGGTCGTCATCACGTAGCGCGCGCGCCGGCCGGGACGACTCTGGAGCGACTCGAAACTGCGCATCTCGCCGCTGCGGAACGCCGCGTCCTCGTCGGCCTGGAGGCTCACCGCCACTTCGTCGCTCGCCGACGGGGCCCGCATCTGCCCGAGGAGTGCCTCCCGCGCCACGCCGTACTCGCGGCAGGCGGCGTCGTTGACCATCACGAACCGGGACGAACGGTCCTTCGCGACCACGGCGACGGGGAGTGCTTCCACCACGGCCTGCAGCAGATCGCGGCTTGCAGCGATGTCGAGGTGCTCATCCCGCACGCGCTGTGCCCACCGCCGCACGCGAGGCTGCAGGAGACCTGCCGCGATCAGAGCCAGCACCACCGCGAGGATTCCCTCGACGCGGGGCGATAGGACAGACGCGGACGCCGGGGCCTTCACCGTGACCCGCCAGGTCTTGCCGCCGAACGGCATGTCCCGGGTCGTCTCGACGCCCGCGGCGACGGTACCCGAGGCCACCGAGTTGTCGAACAGCGCGGCACCGGTCGCATCCGCCACGCGGACGCCGTGGAGGCCCAGTTCGTCGCCCAGTGCGGACTTCACCAGTTCCACGAGGATCAGCCGGGCTTCGAGGACACGGGCGTCGTCGACGGGGAGCGAGAGCACCACGCCCAGGCGGGTATCCCCCGGCAGGATCGAGGCATTCGAGAGAACCGCCGAAGCACCTGCCTCGGTCAGGCGACCGTCCGCAAGGGCGACGCCCGCGAGGGCCGGCAATCGCAGATCCCGACGAAGATCCGACACGAAGGCGTTCCAGCCCGCGTTGTCGGCGGCGTTGCCGGCGCGGAGGAAAGCGCGGGTGGCCGTGAGGAACTCCTCGTGGCGGCGCAGTTCCCCCGACAGCCGTTCAGCCGTGCGCGCGGCGACCGCTTCGAGGCGATGGGCATCGGCCTGCGACTGGTCCAGACCGGCAGCGCCCCAGAAGCCCAGAACGCCGAGGACCACCAGGATCGGCAGCGCCCAGACCACAGCCGTGAGCAGGCGCGGATGAAACGCCAGCGCATTGCGCAGTGAGACCGGTGAGGGGCGAACTTCCGTGGGCATCGGGGCGACCGGCTCGGGCCGGATCATAGGATTGGGACGCGACGAAGGCGCAGCGCCCAGGGCAGGGAAAGGCAGGGGAAATCCTGCCGATCGACGCCTCGCGTGCAACGCGATACATCTCTTTGGATTACGGCGGGAAACAGGTGGGCTTGAGCGCTGTCGGGCCGACGCACCTGCTACCCCGCAATCAGTACGACTTCGGCAGGCCGAGAACTTTCTCGGCGATGAAACACAGTATGAGATGGGGGCTTATCGGCGCAATACGAGGGATCATCGCCTCACGCAGGTAGCGTTCGATGTGGAACTCCGAGGCGTAGCCCATCCCGCCGTGGGTCAGCATGGCCGTCTCGCAGGCGCGAAAGCACGCCTCCCCGGCCAGATACTTGGCGGCATTGGCCTCCGCCCCGCACGGCTTGCCCCGGTCGTAGAGCCATGCCGCCTTGAGGGTCATCAGCTGGGCAGCCTCGAGGTCCATCCAGCACCGGGCAAGGGGGTGCTGGATGCCCTGGTTGGCGCCGATGGGCCGCTCGAACACCACCCGCTCGCGCGCATAAGCGGCTGCCCGGGTCAGCGCGGCGCGACCGAGGCCGATGGCTTCCGCCGCAATGAGGATCCGTTCCGGGTTGAGCCCGTGCAGGATGTACTCGAACCCGCGGCCCTCCTCTCCCACCCGGTCTTCCAGCGGGACCTCCAGGGCGTCGATGAACAGGAGATTCGAGTCGACCGCGGCGCGGCCCATCTTGGGAATCTCGCGTACCTCCACCCGGGTGCGGTCCAGGGTGGTGTAGAAGAGCGTGAGGCCTTCGGTGGGCTTGCGGGCCTCCGCCCGCGGCGTGGTCCGCGCGAGGATCAGCATGCGGTCGGCGACCTGCGCGGTCGAGATCCAGATCTTCCGGCCGCTCAGCACGTAGCGGTCTCCGACCCGCGTGGCGGTGGTGCCGAGCCGGGTGGTGTCGAGTCCCGAGTCGGGTTCCGTCACCGCGAAGCAGGCCTTCTCCCGGCCGGCGATGAGCGGCGGCAGCCAGCGCGCGCGCTGGGCGTCGGTGCCGAACACCACGACGGGATTCAACCCGAAGATGTTCATGTGCACCGCCGACGCGCCGGAGAAGCCGGCACCCGACTCGCTGATCGCCTGCATCATCAGCGCGGCCTCGACGATGCCGAGCCCCGCCCCCCCGCTCGCCGTCGGCATGGCGATGCCCAGCCACCCGGCTTCGGCAACGGCGGCGTGGAAGTCATGGGGAAACCCGCCGCTGCGGTCGCGTTCGAGCCAGTAAGCGTCGTCGAAGCGGGTGCACAGGCGCGCGATCGCGTCGCGGATCGACTCCTGTTCGGCGCTCAGCGCGAAGTCCATCGTGCCCCGCTCAGTCAGGCGCCCGGAACACGCCGGCGCTGCGCATCGCGCTCAGGCGGTCGTCGTCGAAGCCCAGCTCCCGGAGGATCTCCTCGGAGTGCTCGCCGAACCGCGCAGCGGGACTTCTCGGCGCAGGCGGCGTGTCCGACCAGTTGGTGGGCGTTCTCGGCGCGTACAGCGTCCCCTCGGTCGGATGGTCCTCGGTCTGGATGAAGCCGCTGCCCGTGAGATGCGGATCGGTGAGCAGATCGGCGACGGTGTTCATCGGCGCCACCGGGATATCGATGGCTTCGAGCAGGGCGACCCACTCGGCGCTGGTGCGCTGGCTCAGCAGTTCCGACAGGAAGGTGTAGATCTCGCCGATGTGGATGGCGCGGTTGCCGTGCGAGGAGAAGCGCGGATCGGTGATCAGTTCGGGGCGCCCTACCGCCTGGAGGAAATTGCGCCACTGCTTGTCGTTGTAGACCAGCACGCAGAGGTAGCCGTCCTTCGTGGGATAGGGCCGGCGATGCTCCAGCCGCGCGTAGCCCGTGCCGCCGATGGGCGGCTCGTACGACATGCCGGCAAGGTGATCGCCGAGCACGAATTGCGCGACGCTCTCGAGCATCGGCACCTCCACCGACTGCCCCTTGCCGCTGCGGCTGCGCTGGAACAGCGCGGCGGTGACAGCGTAGACGACGTGCAGCCCCGTGAGGCGATCGGCCATGTTCACCGGCACGTAGGCCGGAGCCTGCGCGCCCTTGCGGGAGGCGAGCCACGGGAGCCCGGAGGCGCCCTGGATCAGGTCGTCGTAGGCGGCCTTGCCGGCATTGGGTCCCCGCTGGGAGTACCCGTACGCCCCCACGTAGATGAGCTGCGGGTTGCGGGCCGACAGCGCCTCGTAGCCAAGCCCGAGACGGGTCATGGCCGAGGGCCGGACGTTGTAGATGAGCACATCGGCACCGTCGACGAGACGCAGCATGGCCTCCAGCCCATCGGGCTGCTTGAGGTCGAGCACGATGTTGCGCTTGCCGCGGTTGAGATGCAGGAACAGGTGGCCCATGCCCGGCGACTTCATCGGGCCCACGAAGCGCATGTTGTCGCCCTCGGGGGGTTCCACCTTCACGACATCGGCGCCCAGCTCCGCGAGGATCTGCGTGGCGAAGGGGCCCATCACGACCGTCGTCAGGTCGACGATCTTCACACCGGCCAGTGGTCCGGACATGGTTTCCATAGCGGTTGTTGGAGAGAGATCATTCGGGCTGGATGCCTGCCTCGCGGACGAGGCGGCCCCAGTGCTGCAATTGCTCACGCACGTAACGGCCCAGCGCCTCGGATCCGAGCGGCGCGACTTCGAAACCGATGCCCGCCAGCCGCGTGCGGGTCTCCGGCCTCGCGAGGATCTGATCGGTCTCGCGGGCGAGCCGCGCGACGATGTCCTTCGGCGTGCCCGCCGGAGCGAACAGGCCGTTCCAGGACCCGACGTCGAATCCGGGCAGGGTCTCGGCAATGGGTGGCGCGTCCGGGACCAGCGCCGACCGGCCCGTGGTGGTCACGCCGAACACACGGAGCCGTCCGGCGATCACGTGCGGCATGGCGGTGACGAAGTCGGCCATCATCATCTGCACCTGGCCGGAGGCCACATCGAGCACGGCCTGAGGGCTCGCCTTGTAGCTGACGCCGATCAGCTTGAGCTGGCCGAGCGTCTCGAATGTCTTCGCGGCCACGAGGGCGGTGCTGCTGGCCGCCGCGTAGGTGATCTGCCCCGGTCGGGCGCGGGCGTAGTCCAGCAGCTCCCGCAGTGTCCGGGCCGGGAACGACGGGGCGGCAACCAGCATGAATGGCAGCGTCGCCAGCCGGGCAATGGGCTCGAAATCCCGGATGGGGTCATACGGCAGCGCCCGGTACAGATGCGGGTTGGCGGAGTGTGTGGTGTTGGTCGTGAGGATCAGCGTATAGCCGTCGGGCGTGCTGCGGGCGACTTGATGGGCGGCGATCTGCCCGAAGGCGCCGGCGCGGTTGTCGACGATGACGGTCTGGCCAAGCCGCTGGGTGAGTTCCTGGGCCAGCACTCGCGCCATGGAATCCGTGGCGCTGCCCGGGGCAAAGGGCACGACCATCCGGATCGGACGCGCAGGGTAGCCGTCCGCGCGGACCCCGGGCACGCATGCTGCGAACAGGAGCGCAATTCGAGACAGGAACGACCGGCGATGAAGCATTGGCGGCAGTGAGGAGGGCCCGACGGGCGTGGGACGGCGCCCTGACTATACGTCAGCACGGCATGGCAATGCACCGTCGAGGCATGCAGATGCACTTCGATTGTGCGAGCATGCGCGGAACGCTTGAGTCCTGCGCCGATGCGTTCCCGGATTGACCCCGTACCCTGGGCTGATGCCTAGGGACAGCACCGCATCGATGCGTGCGGGGCCCGCCCGACAGCGGCCCTGCGATCCGAACCCCAGACATGAAGACCGTACTCAGAGACAAACTGGCGCTGGCCGCCCTCGTGTTCATCGTGCTTATCGTGGGCGGCGCCGCTCTGGCGCCGTGGCTCGCCCCCTATCCCCCGGAAGAAACGTTCTTTGACGGCCTCACACTCGAGGGTGCCCCGCTTCCGCCCAGCGAAAAATACTGGCTCGGGACCGATCTGCTCGGTCGCGACCTGCTCTCGCGCATCCTGTTCGGCGCCCAGACTTCCCTGGTGATCGGGCTCGTCGCCAACGGCGTCTCCCTGCTCATCGGCACGCTGGTGGGCGTGGTGGCGGGGTATCTGCGCGGGTGGGTCGGCACCGTGCTCATGCGCTTCACCGACCTGATGATGGCCTTCCCCGCCCTGCTGCTTGCCATCGCCCTCGCGGCGCTGTTCACACCCAGCCTGTGGATCGTGGCGATGGTGATCGCCATGGTGAACTGGGTGCAGGTCGCCCGCGTCGTGTACTCCATGACCGTCACGCTGTCCGAACGGGAGTTCGTCGAGGCCGTCCGCAGTCTCGGGGCCACGCGCTCGCGCATCCTGTTCCTGCACGTCCTGCCGCACCTCGTCCCGTCGATCGTGGTGTACGGCACGCTGGGCATCGCCACCACGGTATTGCTGGAGGCGACGCTCTCCTTCCTCGGCATCGGCGTGCAGCCGCCCACGCCTTCGTGGGGGAACATCATCTTCGAGAACCAAAGCTACTTCTCCACGGCACCGTGGCTCGTATTCATCCCGGGCGCCGCCATCGTGATGCTGGCCGTGGCATTCAACGTCCTGGGCGACGCGCTGCGACTCGCGCTCGATCCCACCCTGAAGGCGCGTACCGCATGATCCGCTATCTTCTCGGCCGGCTCGGTCAGGCGGCGCTGCTGCTGGTCGGGGTGAGCTTCATCACCTTCGTGCTGCTGTACATCCTTCCCGCCGACCCGGCCCGGCAACTCGCGGGACGCAGCGCCACGCCCGAGACCGTGGAAGCCATCCGCGTGCAGCTGGGGCTGGACCGCCCGTTCCACGAGCAGTACACCCGCTACCTGGGCAATCTCGTGCAGGGCGATCTGGGGCGTTCCTACGCGCAGAAGACGGAAGTCACCGAGGTCGTCGCAGCCCGCCTGCCGCCGACCCTGCTGCTGATGGCCGGCGCCATCGTCGTCGAACTGGCGATCGGCCTCACCATCGGCGTACTCGCCGCCTTGCGGCCCGGGTCCCGATTCGACCACGGGGCCATGATCCTCTCCTTCGTGGGCGTGTCGACGCCGCAGTTCGTCGCCGGCATCCTCATGCTCTACGTGTTCTCGGTGCAGCTCGACTGGTTTCCGGTGGGCGGCTACGGGACCTGGCGCCACCTGGTGCTGCCCGCCCTCACCCTGGGCCTGCTCGGCGCGGGCTGGTACTCTCGGATGATGCGCTCGGCAATGCTCGACGTGATGGCACGCGATTTCGTGAGAACCGCTCGCGCCAAGGGCGTGTCAGAGTGGCGGGTCGTGCTGGTCCATGCTTTTCGCAATGCGGTGCTGCCGATCGTCGCCATGATCGGGATCGACATCGGTCTGTTCATGAGCGGCGCGGTCATCGTGGAATCCGTGTTCGGCTGGCCGGGGATCGGCCAGCTCGCTTGGCAGGCTATCCAGCAGGTCGACATCCCGATCATCATGGGGGTCACGCTGGTGGCAGCCGTCGCGATCGTGCTGGGCAACCTGCTGGCCGACCTGGTCGCCCCGTTCATGGACCCGAGGGTCCGGCTGCGGACGCCGACGAACCGCTGATCCGACTCACCCTTTCCAAACCCGACACAACACCAGGAGGTTCCCATGAAACGACGTGTGCTTCTCGCTGCGCTGATGGCCGCATCCCTCATCGGCCCGATGGCCCAGGCGCAAACGCCCAAGCAGGGCGGTTCCATCGTGGTCACGTACAAGGACGACATCGTCACGCTCGACCCGGCGATCGGCTATGACTGGGTGAACTGGTCCATGATCAAGAGCCTGTTCTCCCGCCTCATGGAGTACAAGCCCGGTACGGCCGAACTGGTGCCCGGCCTCGCGGAGAGCTACGACATCTCCAAGGACGGCCTCACCTACACCTTCAAGCTCCGCAAGGGGGCGAAGTTCCACAACGGCCGCGAAGTGGTCGCCCAGGATGTGAAGTATTCCCTCGAGCGCACGATCAACCCCAAGACCGAAAGCCCCGGCGCCGGCTTCTTCGATTCCATCTCGGGAACGGATGCGTTCAAGAAAGGCAAGGCGAAGGAGATCAAGGGCATCACCGTCGTGGACCCGGGCACGGTCAAGTTCACGCTCACCCGCCCGGATGCCACCTTCCTGCATGCGATAGCCATCAACTTCGCCTCGGTGGTGCCCAAGGAAGCCGTGGATGCCGCCGGCAAGGACTTCGGCAAGAAGCCCGTCGGTTCCGGCGCCTTCATGCTCGCCGAGTGGAAGCTCGGCCAGCAGCTCGTGTTCAAGCGCAATCCCGACTACTACGTGCCGGGCGTGCCGCGTCTCGATCAGATCACCTTCCAGGTGGGCCTGGAGCCCATGACCGCCATCCTCAAGATCGAGAAGGGTGAGGCCGACTTCGCGGGCGATGGCATTCCGCCGGCGAAGTTCCTGCAGATCCGCAACGACCCGAAGTACAAGGACTCCATCATCGAGGGCGGCCAGCTGCAGACGGGCTACGTCACCATGAACGTGCAGATGAAGCCCTTCGACAAGGTGGAGGTGCGCCAGGCCGTGAACATGGCCATCGACAAGCAGCGCATCGTCAAGATCATCAACAACCGCGCCGTGCCGGCCAACCAGCCGCTGCCGCCGTCGATGCCCGGTTACGACAAGAACTACCAGGGCTACGCGTACGACCCCGCCAAGGCGAAGGAGCTGCTGAAGCAGGCCGGTCTCGAGAAGGGCTTCAAGACCACGCTCTACGTCTACAACGTGGACCCGAACCCGCGCATCGCCCAGGCCATCCAGGAAGATCTCAAGAAGGTGGGCATCGACGCGCAGATCAAGGCGCTCGCGCAGGCCAACGTGATTGCCGCCGGCGGCAAGGCGAAGACGGCCCCGATGATCTGGTCCGGCGGCATGGCGTGGATTGCGGACTTCCCCGATCCCTCCAACTTCTACGGTCCGATCCTCGGCTGCGCCGGCGCCACGCCCGGCGGCTGGAACTGGTCGTGGTACTGCAACAAGGAACTCGACGCCCGCGCCGCGAAGGCCGATGCCCTGTCGGACCCGTCCAAGGCTGCGGAACGCGAAGAGATGTGGCGCGGCATCTTCACCGACATCATGAAGGACGCGCCGTGGGTGCCGATCTTCAACGAGCAGCGCTTCATCATGCACTCGAAGCGTCTCGGCGGTAACGATGCCTACTACGTCGACCCGGTGCGCATTCCCATCAACTACGACTACATCCACCTCTCGGGCAACTGAGTGCAAGAGCGGCGGCACACCCCGGCATAGCGGACACCGCGCCGGGGTGTGCTGCCGACAGCAATGACCGTCTTTCGAGTCGACAATCTCGCCGTGAGCTTCGGCGGCGCGGGCAGGCGTGTCCGCGTCGTCGACGGCGTTTCGTTCTCCGTGGACCGCGGCGAGACGCTGGGTCTCGTGGGCGAATCGGGCTGCGGAAAATCCGTCACGGTGCTGTCGTCGGTCCGCCTGCAGCCGTCACCACCCAGTCACGTGGACACCGGTGCGGCGTGGCTCGGCGATACCAACCTGATGGGTCTCGACGCCAAAGCCTTGCGGAATCTCTGGGGCAGCCGCATCGGCGTGGTGTTCCAGGACCCGATGACCAGCCTGAATCCTGTGTTCACCATCGGCAGCCAGTTGCGCGAGACGCTCGCGACACACACCCGGGGGAGCGCGGCCGAGCGCGAGGAGCGCGTCCTAGCAATGCTGGCACGCGTCGGCATCAATGCGCCGCAGAGACGGCTTCAGCAGTATCCGCACGAACTGTCCGGCGGGTTGCGTCAGCGTGTCCTGATCGCGATGGCCCTGATGCTGCGCCCTGAACTGCTGATCGCCGATGAACCCACCACCGCCCTCGACGTCACGCTGCAGGCGCAGATCCTCACGCTGCTCCGGGAACTGCGGGACGAGTTCGGCATGGGCATCGTGTTCGTGACACACGATCTCGGCGTGGTGGCGCAGTTCTGTGATCGCGTCGCCGTGATGTACGCCGGCCGCATCGTCGAGTCAGCCCGCGTGGGCGAGCTGTTCCGCGCACCGCGGCATCCGTACACGCGCGCGCTGCTGGCCTCCACCCCCACGCTCGAATCGCCCAAGGACCAGCTGCTCGCCACCATCGAGGGCATGGTCCCCTCGCCCGGTCAGCGCGGCACGGGCTGCAGTTTCGCGCCCCGATGCGGACAGGCGTCCTCCCGATGCCGTGAGGAAGCCCCCCAACTGATCGAAGCGGACGGCCGGTCGCTGGCCTGCTTCCACCCCGTGTCATGAGCGACGGCCTGCCCCTGCTGGAAGTGGATTCGCTCGTGAAGGATTTTCCGCTGAAGGGCGGGCGCGGCGTGCTGCACGCCGTGAACTCGGTGAGCTTCGTGCAGCGCCGCGGTGAAACGCTCGGCATCGTCGGCGAATCCGGCTGCGGCAAGTCCACGCTGGGTCGCACCATCGTGCAATTGCTGCCGCCGACCTCCGGCAGCGTCCGCCTGCTGGGCAAGGAACTCACGATCCTGCCGTCCGAGGCGCTGCGCCGGATGCGGCGCCACATGCAGATGATTTTCCAGGACCCGTATGCATCCCTCGACCCGAGGATGACGGTGGCGTCGCTGATCGCGGAGCCGATGGTGATCCACGACATCGGGACCGCGGCGGAGCGGGCGTCGGAAGTCGCGCGCCTGCTCGACACGGTGGGGCTGCCTCCCGAGGCAGCACGTCGCTACCCGCACGAATTCTCCGGCGGCCAACGACAGCGGATCTGCATCGCCCGGGCGCTGGCGCTGCACCCGGAGTTCATCGTCGCGGACGAGCCGGTGTCGGCGCTGGACGTGTCGATCCAGTCGCAGATCCTGAACCTGCTGAACGCCCTCAAGCGTGACCGCGGACTCACCTACCTCTTCATCTCGCACAATCTGGCCGTGGTGAAGTACATCGCCGACACCGTGGCGGTCATGTATCTCGGAAGGATCGTGGAGATGGGCGCCGCGGAGGATCTCTACGCCGACCCCAAACACCCGTACACGCGCTCGCTGATTGCAGCGATTCCACGCATGGAACCGGGCAGTGCAGCCGACGCCCCGTTGCCCGGCGGCGACCTCCCCAATCCCGAGAGCCCGCCGTCGGGCTGCGCGTTCCATCCCCGTTGCGCCCACGCCACGGAGATATGCAGGACCACCGCACCCGCGATGACCGAGCACGGCCCCCGGAAGCACGTCGTCTTCTGTCACCTCCACCGGTAAGAAAGGTCCGGACCTTTCTTACCGGGGCACACGCCCCTCGACGTAGAAAAGCGCGCAGTACGAGTACACATCCGGCCGGCTGAACCGCTCGACGAGGCGATCGCGGAAGTCGACCGCGGCCTCGTGCGACCCGAACACCTTCGCGCTGAATCCCAGCAGGCTGGTGAACTGTGTCTCCCAGTTCCAGCTCTTCTCGGGGTCACCTCCCAGGCCGCCGAAGCACGCATCCGGAATGAACCGGACACGGATGTCAGTGAGCCCGGCCTGCGCGAACAGATGCGGCAGCTTGCGCCCCATCCGGTTGTCGAAGCCCATCTCCGCGTTCGCGGCGGCGAACCAGCGTTCCATGTCCGCGGTGAATCGCGCGTCCTCGGGGTACTGCACGACGCCGAAGTGATCGAAGTTGCATGCCACCACACGCCCGCCCGGGCGGCACACGCGACGGAACTCGGCGAGCGCAGACTCGCGCTCCTTGACCCACTGCAGCAGGTGCTTCGACCAGACCACATCGAAGGTGGCATCTGGAAACGGCAGCGCGGTGACATCGCCGACCTCGAACCGCGTGTTCAGCAGACCCTCGCCCGCCGCGGCACGCCGGGCAAAGTCGATGTACTGGGTGCTGCGGTCGAGTCCCGTGGCGGAACCCTGCGGGACCGCACCGGCGATCGCCCGGGTGATGGCGCCGGATCCGCACCCTGCATCGAGCACGCGGTCCGACGAGGCCGGAGCGAGATGCGCGAGATCGTCCTCGAACCCGTAGATGCGAGCCTGCCGCTCGAGGCGCAGCGGTTCGACATCGCTGTCGAGCAGGTAGTCGCGGTTGTAGGGATTGGGTTGTGACATGACGTTCTCCTCGCCGGTCCGGCATTGTTGGGTATCGCGACATCTCGGGGTCGGGCACGGGCTGACATTCTGCGCCTGACGGTCGGGGAGCGGTTCCGACGCCGAGTCGGAAACGCGGGCGGCAAACCGACTTCAACAGGAGCACAAGGATCGGTCGGGAAACAAGTCGACGCGCGCCAATACGTAGCCCATCCGTAAGGATCGGCAGAGTATCGTATCTGCGCATCACGAAGTCAGACCGCTCGATTGCTGCATCGCCACATCCCGGAGGCTCGCCATGCATCTGCGTGTGTTCGTCACGATTCTTTTCTCGATACTCCTCGGGACCGTCACGCTCTCGCATGCGGCCCCGCCGACCCTCAAGATCGCCATGATCGACCCGCTCAGCGGGCCCTTCGCCCTCGCGGGGGAATCCAATGCGGCGCTGTTGCAGACCATGGTCGAGGAGATCAACGGCAAGGGCGGCGTGCTGGGCGGGACCCGGCTGGAGCTCATCACCCTGGACGGCAAGGGCACACCGCAGGACAGTGCGCTCGCCCTGCAGGCGGCGATCGACCAGGGGGCGCGCGTCGTCATCCAGGCGGCGAGTTCCAGTGTCGCCAGCGCGCTGCTCGAGGGCGTCACCAAGCACAACGCCCGCAACCCCGACCGTACGGTCCTCTATCTCAACCATGGGGCCATCGATCCGGTATTCACGGAATCGCGCTGCAGCTTCTGGCACTTCCGGTTCGATTCGCACGGCCACATCAAGCTGCAGGCCGTCACGGATTCCGTCGCCGCGGACCGGAAGGTGAAACGCGTCTACCTGATCAACCAGGACTACACCTGGGGTCAGCTGGTGAGCCGGGATGCGAAGGAGATGCTCGCCCGCAAACGCAGCGACATCCAGATCGTGGGCGACGATCTGCACCCGCTCGGCAAGATCAAGGATTTCTCGCCGTACGTAACGAAGATCCGCGCTTCGGGTGCGGATACGGTCATCACAGGCAACTGGGGGCCGGACCTGTCGCTGCTCGTCAAGGCGGGACGCGAACTTGGCCTGGACGTCCGCTACTACGCCCCGTATGCCTACCTCGATGGCACGCCGTCGGCCATCGGCGCGGCCGGCGCGGACCGGGTGAAGACGCTCACCCAGTGGCATGCGAACGTGGCCGGCAACACGCTGGAGGACTTCGCCAACCGGTTCAAGGCACGCTTCAAGCGCGACTACATCTGGCTGCCGGGGCGCCTTGCGATGCTCATGCTGGTCAAGGCCATCGATCAGGCGGGCTCGACCGAACCCGCGAAGATCGCGCTGGCGCTGGAAGGCATGCGCTTCGCGGGACCGACGGGCGAAGTGTGGATGCGCGCCGACGATCACCAGATCTTCCAGCCGCTCTACCTGGCGACGTTTTCCCGGGCAGGAACCGACGGGGTCCGCTATGACCTGGAGAACACCGGCTTCGGCTGGCGTACGGAGCGGCGCTTCGAAAGTGCGGACACGGTCGTACCCACCTCGTGCCGCATGGAGCGCCCGGCGCCCTGACCGGTGCACATGGCCGCGTCGGGCGGCACTTCGGCATCACGAAAACGAGGAGCGTCGAGCTGCGCAGGTCGAAGCCGTCCCGGTCTGTCGGCGATGCCGGGACCTGCTGTCGATCGTGCTCGGTCTGCAGCCCTCCGCACCGACAAAGACCCCGTTCGAATCGATCCGCCGGGACGCCGACGGTCCCGCGGACGACGCCGCCTCCTGAGCCCGCGCGGCAGCGGGATCACGGCCGGCCGAGGAAGAGATAGAGCGCGTTCTGACCGCCTTCCGCACGGCCATAGGCCAGATAGAGCGGACCCAGCGCGGTGTCCGCGGCGATGAACACGGAACCGGCAACGACGAAACCCGACGCGGCAGCCGCGGGAGTACCGCGGTGCTCGTAGACACTGCCGCCTTCGAGCGAGCCGCCGATGAACAGGCCGTCGACGAGCGCCGGAATCCTCTTGAGCCGGTAGTAGTACGCCAGCCGTCCCATGGTGAAGGCATCGCCCGTGAGCTGACCGAACTGATAGCCGGAGAGGTTGAGGAAGCCGCCCAGCGTGTAGAAGTCGTAGATCGGCAGGTCGCCCGACAGCGACCGGCCACCGCGAACGGTGAGCACCGCGCTGTGCGCGCGCACGCCGAACGCCTGCGCCGCCTCGAACTGCGCGGTGGTGTACCCCGACGTTGCGCCCAGAAACTGGGAGGACTTCACGACCGACGCGGCAGCATAGGTGCCGTCCGTCGGAAAGTTGATGTTGTCCAGCCGGTCGTAGAGCGCGCGTACGTTGAAGTTGGCGATGGTGAAGTCCACGGCCTGGAAACCGAAGAAGGCGGTCGACGGTGTCGCCGACGCGGAAGCGCGGTACACGCCGGCCCGCAACTCGCCCCACCGCTCGAAGTTGGCGCCGACATCGAGGCCGACGCCGGTCTGCCGGACCTGGTACTGCGCCACGCGCTGGTTGTCCAGGAAGATGTCCCAGGTGCGCTGTGACGACTGGATCCGGGGCGCTATGAAGAGCCAGCCCCGCAGATCGAGCGGCTGATAGAACTCCGAGCTGATGCCCGGGTTGTGGCCGAGCTGCGCGAGCGTGCGCCATTCGGCACCGAGCGAGTTGATCCAGGTCTTGTTGTAGAAGGCGAGCAGGCTGAAGCGGCCGTCGCCCTTGAAGTCGCTGAAGAGCTTCAAGCCGAATCGCAGGTAGGACGGACCGCGAGGCTTCTCCGTGGTCTCCACTTCGAGGGTCCGCTGGCCCTCCTTGTCGACGAAGCGATAGTCGATGCGCGCCAGATCCCCGCGACCGTAGAGGCGGCTCACCCGTTCACCGAGGCTGTCTTCGTCCGGCGGCGCGCCGGATTCACTCCGAAGAACGGCGTCCACGATGGCCGGGTTCACGTACGAGAGACGACCGGTGTCCACCTTGATGCCGGACACCGGAGTCCGTGGCAGCAGGCGTTCCACCTGCCCGAGGCGCAGCGCGTCGAAGTCCTCCTGAGACAGCGAGAGTGCCTGCAGGCGGGCAGCGACCGCGCGCGCAGCCGCTGCACCACGGGGCACGATCTCGACGGACTTGTCGAAATCGACCGCCGAGAAGCCGCTGAGGTCGGGCTCGATCAGGATGTCGCGGTCGGTGAGTTCGGCGAGCGACCGGCGGACATTCTGTTCGGTGAGGATGTTGATCATCTGCAGCGACACGCCCAGCACCGACTGGAGGTCCTCGCGCCGCAGCAACTTCGTGCCGAGGTTGACCGCGATGATCACTTCCGCGCCCATCTGCCGCGCCACATCGACGGGAAGATTCCGCACGAGCCCGCCGTCGAGCAGGATGCGGCCGTCGATTTCCTCGGGGGCGACGACGCCGGGTACCGACATGCTCGCTCGCATCGACCGTGCGAGATCGCCGCGCGAGAGGACCACCATGCGTCCGGTCTCGATATCGGTCGCCACGGCCCGGTAGGGGACGGACAGGCGGTCGAAATCGCCCTCCGGCGGCTCGCGGACGAAGCCGCGGAGCACCCGGAGCAGTTCCTGTCCGGCGATCGCCCCCCTCGGCAGAAACGGCACGCCATCGCGCATCCCGAGTTCCACGCCCCAGAGACCGGTGACATCGAGCTGCTTGCGCAGGATCGACTGGTCCGCGCGGGGCGGCTCGTCACGGCGGACGGCGTCCCAGTCGATGGCCGCGATGCGTCGCGCCTGCTCCTCGGGGCTCATGCCGCTCGCGAAGGAGGCGCCGACGATCGAGCCCATGCTGGTGCCGACCACCAGGTCGACGGGGACGCGCAACTCCCTCAGGACCTGCAGGACACCGACGTGCGCAATGCCCAGGGCCCCGCCGCCGGACAGGACGAGCCCGACCTTCGGACGGCGGGGCGGCTCGTCCGCCGCGCCCGACGGGAAGGCCCACGCACAGGCGGCGAGAAGAAGCAGGGCCCGCAGCCCGAGGCTCCACCCCCTGCCGGACCTATAATGCTGGGATTCATCCGCTGTGCGAGGAAACGCCGTCATGTCTGCCACCCTGGAAACTCGATCCGCTACCGCCGAAGCCATTCTTCTCCGCGAAGACAGCGCTGGCATCGCCAGACTGACCCTGAACCGGCCGGCACAGTACAACGCCCTGTCGCGGGCAATGCTATCGGAACTGCAATCGACCCTGGAATCCATCGCCGATGACAAGAGCGTGCGGGTCGTGGTCATCGCCGCGAACGGGCCGGCGTTCTGCGCCGGTCATGATCTGAAGGAAATGCGCGGCAACCCCCGCAAGGAGTTCTACGACGCGCTCTTCGCCCAGTGCAGCAAGTTCATGCTCACCATGGCGCGCCTCCCCCAGCCCGTGATCGCCCGGGTCCACGGCATCGCCACCGCAGCAGGCTGCCAGCTCGTCGCCGCGTGCGACCTCGCCGTGGCGGCCGACAACTCGCGCTTCGCCACGTCGGGCATCAACGTGGGGCTGTTCTGCTCCACGCCGGCGGTCGCGCTCTCACGCAACCTGTCGCGCAAGCGCGCCATGGAGATGCTCCTCACGGGCGAGTTCATCGACGCGCCGACCGCGAAGGATTTCGGACTCGTGAATCGCGTCGTTCCGCTCGACCAGCTCGACGCCGAGGTGAAGAATCTGGCCAACGCGATCATCGCGAAGTCGCCGGTAGCCGTCGCCACCGGCAAGCGCATGTTCTACCCGCAGCTCGAAGTCGGCGTCGAGGAGGCCTACCAGCAGGCGGCCGAGGCCATGGCCTGCAACATGATGGCGGAGGATGCCGGCGAAGGCATCGACGCCTTCATCGGCAAGCGGCCGCCCGTGTGGAAGGGCCGGTAACGCCCAGGCACCGCCAGAATGGAACCGCAGCAGCCTCCCAGGAAGAACGCCTCGCTCCTCACCGTCGCCAAGGCGGTGTTCTGGAGCTTCCTCGGCATCCGCCGCAAGTCCGACATGCAGTCGGACGTCGTGAAGATCACGCCCATGCAGGTCATCGTGATGGGCGTCATCGGGGCAGCGATCTTCGTCGCCTCGCTGATCACCTTCGTCCACTTCGTCACGAGCAAGTGAGGCGGCTCCTCGCGGCCGTGCTGTTCACGGCCGCCACCTTCGTCGGTGCTGCAGCCGTGGACGAATCCGCCGTGGCGGAGGCCGTGTCGCACTACGCCCAGGGTCGGTTCGACCAGGCGCTCGCGTTGTTCCTGCCGGCCGCCGACCAGGGCAACATCTCCGCGCTGTTCCACGTCGGCCTGATGTACGCGCGCGGCGAGGGCGTGGCACGCAATCTCGCCGAAGCCGCGAAGTGGTTCGAGCGCGCGGCGGACGGCGGACACAACCACGCCCAGTTCCTCATCGGGCACATGTACTCGAAGGGGGACGGCGTCCCCGTCGACCGGGTCCGGGCGCACATGTGGTTCACGGCGGCGGCCGCCAACGGCTGGTGGAAGGCCCGCGAAGCGCGCGAAAAACTCGTGGACGCCGGCATGACCCCGCAGGAAGTCACCGAGGCCGGCAAGCGCTATCGGGCATGGGAGGGAGGCCGGACAGGCCGTTAGCAGCGGGCCGTTGCGTGACGCTTGCCGCGAGTTTCAGGCCTTGCCCAGATAGGCCTCGTGCAGCGCGTCGCTGCCCAGCATGGTATCCGCGGGACCTTCGCCGACGATGCGGCCCGTGTCCACGAGGTAGCAGTGATGCGCGTGGCGCAGCGCCTTCTCGACGATCTGTTCCACCAGCAGGATCGACATCCCTTCGCGGCACAGCGCTGCCGCCACATCCAGAATGCGATCGATGACGATGGGCGCGAGGCCCGCCGACGGCTCGTCGAGGATCAGCAGCTTCGGATCGCCGATCACGCCCTGCGCCACCGCGAGGATCTGCTGCTGCCCGCCGCTCAGGCGGGAGGCGGCGTCGTGGCGCTTCTCGGCCATCTCCGGAAACAGCGTGTAGATCCGGTCGAGCTTGGACCGGTCGCCGCGCGGCGCGCGCGCGTAGGTGCCGATCAGCAGGTTGTCTTCCACGCTCAGCGAATGGAACACGCGGTGTCCTTCCAGCACCTGCACGACGCCCGCGCGGACGATGTGGCGCGGCGCCGCGGCGCCGATGTCCTCGCCCGCGAAACGCACGGTGCCGCCACGCTTGGGAATGAGCCCGGAGATCGCATGGAGCATCGTGCTCTTGCCGGCACCGTTGCGGCCCAGCAGGACGACGAACTCCCCGGCGCGCACGTCGAAGCTAGCGCCGTGCACGACCTCGGCGGTGCCGTACGCGACGTGCAGATCGCGGACTTCGAGGAGGGCTGCGGTGGAGCGCGGCGCACCCATGGCATCAGGCTCCGAGATACACGCGGATCACTTCGGGGTCGTTGCGCACTTGCGCCGGCGTGCCGTGGCAGAGCAGGCGTCCGAGATTCAGGGTGGTCACGCGGTCACACAGGCCGAACACGAACTCGGTGTGATGCTCGACCAGCAGCACGCCGATGCCGGCATCGCGCAAGGCGCGGATGACGATGCCCAGGCGTTCGATCTCGGGGCCGGTGAGTCCGCCCGCCGGTTCGTCGAGGAGCACGAAGTCCGGGCGCAGCATGAGCGCGCGCGCGATCTCGAGGAAGCGCTTCTCGGCGTGTTCCAGCAGGTTCGCCTGACGGCCGATCGCGTAGCCGAGCCCGAGACTTTCAAGGAGAGCCGCGGCGCGGGCGCGGTTGCGCTTCTCGTCGCCGCGGATGCCGGGCCAGGACAGCAGGCTCGGCAGCAGGCGCCGCGGCGTCTCGCGCCAGGAACCCAGCATGGCGTTCTCCAGCACCGTCAAGGTGCCGAGCAGCCGCGGCTTCTGGAAGGTGCGGGCCACGCCGGCGCGCGCGCGACGCTGCACCGACGCGCGAGTGAGGTCCTCGCCCCGCAGCACCACCTTGCCTTCGTCCGCCTGATAGAACCCCGAGAGCAGGTTGAGCATGGTGGTCTTGCCGCTGCCGTTGGGACCGATGAGGCCGTGCACTTCGCCGGGACGCAGTTCGACCGACACACCCTCCAGTGCCGTGAGGCCACCGAAACGCTTGGTGACGGACGTCGCTGCCAGCGCACTCATCGCGACCGTTCCTCACGCAGGAGTTCCGCGAGACGCCGGGCATCCGGCTCCACCGCACCGTGCTCCAGCTTGCGCGGACGCAACCTCGCGGAGAGGACCTCGAACACGCGCCCGATGCCTTCCGGCACCAGCAGGACGACCGCAAGCAGCGCGAGCCCGTAGAAGAGATTGCCGAGCTTCGCGAGGGGCGCCACCATCTCCGGCAGAGCGGTGAGGACGATGGTGCCGAACAGCGGGCCGTAGATGCTGCCGCGCCCGCCGATGATGATGCACACGAAAAAGAAGAGCCCCAGTTCGAACACGAAGGTGTCCGGCGTGATGTAGCTCTGCAGCGAACCGAACAGCGCGCCGGCGAGCCCCGCGCTCATCCCGCTCACCACAAACACCAGGAGCTTCATGCGGAACACCGGCACGCCGACGGATTCGGCAGCGACCGGGTTGTCGCGGATCGCGATGAGGCCCCGTCCCCACTGGCTCTGCGCGACGTTCCGCGTAAGCCACGTGATGAGGATCGCCGCGCCGGCTGCGAGGAGGTAGAACCCTTCCGGCGAGGCGAACGGCTCCGGAAACGGCGGCACGGCCAGACCCACACCGCCGCCGGTGAAGTCGCCCAGGGCGAGCGTGAGTTCCGCGACGATGAGTGCGAAGGCCATGGTCGCCATTGCGAAGTAGAACCCCGGCAGCCGCAGCGACGGCAGCCCCAGCAGGAAGCCGCACAGACCGCCGATCGCGCCGCAGGCCAGCAGCGACAGGTAAGGAGACCATTCGTAGCGCCCCGCCAGGATGGCGAACCCATAGGCGCCGATGGCGAGCAGCCCCACGTGGCCGATCGAAAGCTGCCCGGAGAAACCGACGACGAGATTGAGGCCGCAGATGAGCACCCAGTACACCGCGATGAGCGCCGCGAGGTGGAGCTGATACTGGTCCGCGACCCACCAGGGCAGTGTGGCAACCGCCGCGATCGCGACGAGGGTCCCGGCGAGGGATCTCAGGGAGGACGAGGTCATGGGCAGCGGTGCGCGGGGAGCTTCAGACCGGCCGCACGTTGCGGGCGCCGAACAGTCCTTCGGGCTTCAGCAGCAGCACCGCCATCAGCAGGCCGACCGACACCGTGTTCTGGTACTCGCCGCCGATCGCGTTGGCGGAGAACGCGTTGAGCAGGCCGAGGGCAGCACCCCCCACCAGCGCGCCCACGTTGCTGCCCAGGCCGCCCACGGCAAGCGCGATGAAACCATTCAGCGTGAGCGTGAGGCCCAGCGCGAAGAAGGCGAAGGTGAGTTGCCCGGCGGCAAACCCGGCGACAGCGCCGATGACGCCTGCGATGACATACGAGAGCGCGCGGATCCGGTCGGTCTCGATCCCGCGAGCGCGCGCAGCGAACGTGTCTTCCGACATCGCGACGAACAGCTTGCCGTAGAGCGTGCGGCGGTAGAACAGCTCGAGTCCGATCGCGAGCAGGCCGGTGGCGATGATGGGCAGCCAGTACTTCTGATCGGCGAGGCCTGCGGAGAAATCCTGCGGAATGAGCCGCGGAAACGGACGCGGTTCGGTGCCCCACCACAGCCCTACGCCCTGCTGCACGATCGTCGCGAGCGCGAGCGTGCTGAGGAGCCACAGATGCTCGTCACTGCGGGACACCACGCGGCGGATTGCGATGACGTCCGTCAGGTAACCGAAGAGCCCACCGACGAGGATCGCGGCGAGCAGCCCGAGCCACGGCGACAGCCCCAGCCCGGTGATCACGTAGGCACCGAACACACCACCCAGCATGGCGATATGCCCGGTCGTGACGCTCAGCACCTTGGAGGTGGAGAACATCACGTTGTACGCCAGGGCCGTGGCGGCGAACAGCGCGCCCGCCGCCAGCCCCGAGACCAGCACGATCATCGGGGCGCTGCCTTGAAGCTTCCGTCCTTGAGCGTGTTGGCAACGTTGACCGTGATGTCGAGATCGGGGAAGCCGTTGCGATCCTCGGGCGTCCACGAATAGGTGGCGTAGGCGCCCTTCAGCTCACGGGTCGTTTCGAAGGCCTTCTGGATCGCGGCGGGATCGGTGCCGCCCGCGGTCTTCACCATGTGCTCGACGATCTTCACGGTGTCGTAGCCGAGTGCGACCCACCAGAACAGGTAGTCGATCTCGCCGCCGCCCAAGCGCGGACGCAGCTTGTCCACGAGCGCCTGCGTGCGTTCGGGCAGCTTGCCGTCGGCGCGGAATGTGGTGCTGACCGGCCCGGCGGCGAACGTGTTCTCCCAGTACTGCGGCTTGTTGATGAGCTTGCGGATCGCCGGCGCCATCACGGACGGATGGCCGACGATCGGGACGTTCCAGCCCATGTCGCCGCGCGCATTGATGAGACGACCGAGCAGACCGGTGGCAGCAGACCACGGCATGATCACGTCGGCACCGGCGGCGCGCGCCTTGTTCATCTCGTCGGTGAGGTCGGTCTTGTTCGGATCCACGAGGGTGCTGAACACCGGCTTGATGCCGGCCTTCGCGAGCAGTTCCGTGGCCGTCTTGGCGCTGGACGTGCCGTAGCCGGACGTGTCGCCGATGATGGCGACCTTGTTCTTCTTGAGCACCTCGATCGCGTACTTGTTGGCCGCCTCGATCCACTGGCGGTTGGTGTTGATCGCGCGGAAGGCTCGGGGGTACTTCTTCGCGTCGACCAGTTCGTCGATGGTGCCGATGATCAGGTTGGGAATGCCGGCGCGCGCGACGATGGGCACGGTGGCAAGCGTCTCACCGGAGTTCACGGGGCCAATCACGAAGTGGACCTTCTCGCTGAAGACGAGCTGCTGCGCGAAGCTCACCGCCTTGGTGGGATCGCCCGCGGTGTCCCGCGTGACGAGTTCGAGCTTGTGACCCAGCACGCCGCCGGCGGCGTTGATCTCCTCGACCGCGAACTCCACGCCCTTGTTCTCGGCAATGGCCGCCGACGACAACGGCCCGGTGAGCGACGACAGCCAGCCGATCTTGATGGTCGACTGCGCCCAGGCCGGCATGCTCGCGACGAGCGCGAGCGCAGCCAGCCAAGATCTGGTGCGAAACCCCATTTGTTCTCCCCCTGCTGCTCGCCGCCTGCCGGGTTGGTCCCCGGCCGGTCGGCTGCGGAATGTGTGTCGCCGGAGCGGCAACGCGTTGCGGATGTTCGTTTGCCGCTCCGCCGACTGTCAAGCGACCCTTGACAGGGCATCCCTGCACCGACACCCTTCGACCGAGGGAGGAACTCAACTTGAAGCAACCATTGCGCATCGGCGCCGGATCGGCCTGGTGGGGCGACCGTGTGGAACCCGCGATTCTCAGCGCAGAACAGGGCGACCTGGACTATCTCTGTTTCGAGACCATGGCGGAGGCCACGATCTCCGCCGCGCAGGTGCGCTCGCGCCGCGACCCGACCTTTCCCGGTTATGACACCTACCTGGACGATCGCTTGCGCGGTGTGCTGCCGGGTTGCCTGCGCCGCGGCACGAAGATCATCTCGAACCAGGGGTGGATCAATCCGAACGGCGCTGCCGAGCGGATCGTGCACTGGTTGCGTCATTTCGGCGCGAAGGGCGTGAAGGTCGCTGCCGTGAACGGCTCGCTCATCACCGACCGCGTGCTCGAACTCACTGACACCATACTGGAGAACGGCAAGCCCACGTCCACGCTTACGCCATCCCTCGTGTCCGCCGAGGTGTACCTCGGCGCCGAGCCCATCGTGGCGGCGTTAAAGCAAGGCGCGCAGATCGTCGTCACCGGGCGCGTGGCCGATCCCTCGATCTTCATGGCGCCGATGATGTACGAGTTCGGCTGGGACGCCCTCGATCACACCCGCCTCGGCGCCGGCAACGGTCTCGGGCATCTCATGGAGTGCGGCGCGCAGGTGACGGGCGGCTACTTCTCCGATCCGGGCTTCAAGGACGTGCCGGAACCCTGGAACTTCGGCTTCCCCATCGCCGAGGTCATGCCCGACGGCAGCGCGGTGCTCACCAAGGTCGCGGGGACCGGCGGCGCCGTGAACCTCATGACGGTCAAGGAGCAGCTGCTCTACGAAGTGCACGACCCGGCCAACTACATCACGCCCGACGTCGTGGTCGACTTCACCACGACCCATCTGGAACAGGTCGGCCCGGATCGGGTGCGCGTCTCCAACATCGGCGGCAAGCCGCGCACGCCGACACTCAAGGTTTCCATCGGCTGCACCGAAGGCTTCATCGGCGAGGACATGTTCTTCTACGCGGGGCCGGGTGCACTGCGTCGGGCCCAGCTCGCGAAGAAGATCCTCGAGGAGCGGTTCAAGATCGTGAAGCTCGACGCGGAGGAGATCCGCATCGACTTCCTGGGGCTGAACGCCATTCATGGCGCGATGTCGCCGCAGAACCAGCCGGAACCCTACGAGATCGCGGTGCGTGTGGCCGCAAGGACACGCACGCGGGAAGAGGCGATCAAGGTGGGCCGCGAAGTGGACGGCATGGCCGTCTCCGGCGTGGGGCACACCGGCAAGCGCGTGCCGCACCAGGACCGCACCCGCGAGATCATCGGCGTGTGGTCCTCGCTGGTGCCGCGCGACCGAATCCGACCCTCCATCCAATTCTTCGAGAGCTGACATGAAGGTGAAGCTTCAGCACCTCGCCCACACCCGCTCCGGCGACAAGGGCAACACGTCGAACATCTCGGTCATCGCGTACGAGCCGGACTTCTACCCGTACCTGAAGGATCAGCTCACGGCCGATCGCTTCCTCGCCCACTACGCGGGCACGGTGACCGGTCCGGTCCTCCGATATGAAGTCGACGGGCTCGCCGCGCTCAATTTCGTGGCCCATGGCGCGCTCGGCGGCGGGGTGTCCCGCAGCCTGTGCCTCGACAACTACGGCAAGTCCCTGTCGGCCGCCATCCTGGGCTTCGAACTGGAAGTCCCCGATGCCCTGAGACCGCGCCTGCGCGGACAGCACGTCCTGCCCTGACCGCCCGCAGGGGCACGGCCTCAAGGTCATGCCCCGCGAGCCGTAAATCCGGGTTCGAACAGGACGATTTCGACGACCCGCCCTCCGGGGCACTTCCGGCACCCGACCCGAACACTCCATGCTCTTCACGACGCTAGCCTTCGCGTGCGGCTTCCTGCCGGTGGTGTTCGTCGTGTTCTACGTGCTGGGCCGCCATTCGCACGCTGCCGCGGCCGGCTGGCTGTTCCTGGCTTCCGTATTCTTCTATGGCTACTGGATGCCGGAGTTCACGCTCCTGCTGCTGGGCTCCATCGCCGCGAACTTCTTCTTCGGGCATCGGATCGCGCACAACGTCGCAGGCGGTGACGGCTCGCCGGGGCGAGCCCGGGCGAAGCGCTGGCTGATCCTCGGGATCGTCTTCGACCTCGGACTGCTCTCGTACTTCAAGTACGCCAATTTCTTCGTGGGCTCGCTGGACAGCCTGCTCGGTCTGGGCTGGAACATCGACCACATCACGCTGCCGATCGGCATCTCGTTCTTCAGCTTCACGCAAATTGCATTTCTGGCGGACACCTACCAGAAAGGCATCGCCGAATACCGGCCCACGCACTACGGCCTGTTCGTGACGTACTTCCCGCACCTGGTGGCGGGCCCCGTGCTGCACCACGCGCAGATGATGCCGCAGTTCGGCGAGGCGTCGACGTACCGGATCAACGGCGCGAACGTTGCCGCCGGCGCCTCCATCTTCGCGATCGGCCTGTTCAAGAAGATCGTGCTCGCGGACAGCATCAGTCCCTATGCCGATGCCGTGTTCGGCGCCGCAGATGGCGGCACCGCCGTGCATGCGGGTGAAGCCTGGATCGGCGCGCTCGCTTACACGTTCCAGCTCTACTTCGATTTCTCCGGATACTCGGACATGGCGGTGGGCCTGTCCCTGATGTTCAACATTCGCCTGCCGTACAACTTCGACTCGCCCTACCGGTCGTTCAACATCTCGGACTTCTGGCGCCGCTGGCACATGACGCTCTCGGCGTTCCTGCGCGACTACCTTTACATCCCGCTCGGTGGCAACCGGCATGGCGGCACGCGCCGCTACGTGAACCTCATGACCACGATGCTGCTCGGCGGGCTGTGGCACGGCGCCAGCTGGACCTTCGTGTTCTGGGGCGGGCTGCACGGGCTCTATCTCGGCATCAACCATGGCTTCCGGGCCGCCGCGGGTGCCCGCCTCGAGACCTGGAGCCGCAACTGGGGCTACAAGGTCGCGTGCTGGGCGCTCACGTTCCTCGGAGTGGTGATCGCGTGGGTGTTCTTCCGGGCGGAGAGTTTCTCCGGCGCGGGACGGGTGCTCGCCGGCATGGGCGGCATGGGGCCGGTCGCATCAGTCGAGTCAAAGCTTTTCTGGAACGCGGGCCTCGGCGTCGCGGGTGGTGTCGCCCACTGCGTCGTTCTCGGTCTCATCGCCGTCGGCCTGCCGAATTCCAATCGCATGGGCGAGCGGATCCTCGCTCGCTGCCGCGAGGGCGGCGCACTGCGCTGGCTGGTGCTCGGTTTCGCGTCGATGCTCGCCCTGCTGCTCGTCGTGGTCAACGACACGCGCGTGGCGGCGAGCCCGTTCATCTACTTCAACTTCTGACATGGTCCGCAACGCCGCCCTCGTCCTGCTCGGCGCCCTGGCCTGTGTCCTGGGGCTGGAACTGCTGTTCCACGTGCTGCCTGTGTCGACGTACACCGACACCGGCTATCACGTCGACCCGAAGATCGTCACCTACCGGCCGCGCCACGAGTTCCGCGTCTCCTGGGGCTGGAATCTCGAAGGGCCGATCCGCCACCGCGCGAACAATCTGGGATTCCTGTCGGAGAAGGACTTCGTGCCCGACCCGAACGCAATTGCGCTGGTCGGGGACAGCTTCGTCGATGCGTCGATGCTCGGACCGGGGGACCGCATCGGCGACCAGCTGCAGCGTGCCGTGGGCACGCGACCCGTCTACGCGATGGGCGGTCCGGGATCGAGCCTGCTCGACTATGCGGAACGCATCCGCTTCGCCTCGGAGAAGCTGGGCGTGCGCGACTTCGTTGTCGTAATGGAGATGGGCGACATCAAGCAGGTGTACTGCGGGTCCGGAAACATCCACGGCCCGTGCCTCGACCGGAAGTCCGGGGAGCCGCGCGTCGAGACGCAGCCACCGCCGTCAACGCTGAAACTCGTGCTGCGGCACTCTGCATTCCTGCAGTACATGCTCGGGCATCTGCGGTTCGATCCGATGGCCCGTCTGCGCAAGGCGGTCACCTTCAACGAGCCACCAGCGAACCCGGCGGCGCGCGGCTACTTCGCAGGCATGACGACGGCAGACATGGATCGCATCCTCGCGATCTTCTTCGAGCGCACCGCACCGTTCCGCAAGGGGCAGCTCGTGATGGTGGTCGACAGCAACCGGGTCGCCATCAACCGCGGCGAGACCGCGGCAGACCCGATGCGGGATCACCTGATCGAGCAGGCGCGGGCGCTGGGCGCGGAGGTCATCGACACCGCCCCCGTCTTCCGAAAGCACGTGGAGAGCACCGGTCTGCACCTGGAAGTCTCCCCGCACGACACGCACTGGAACCCTCTGGCGACACGACTCGTCGCCGATGCCGTCGCCAGCTCGCTGTCCGCGCGCTGACGCCGCTCGCGCGGCGCGCGTCGATTCCTACACCGGCTTGTCCGGATAGAGCAGGCGCATCTCCGCCAGAACGGCGTGCTCGTCCTCACCCCCGCGAGCCATCGCCTCCATGACCCCCTGGCGATCCGCGCCGGGGCGGTTCTGACTCATCTTCCACTTGCCCTCGATCCGCGTGATACGGAACTCGAACGCGCGGATCGCGCCGAGCAGCGTGTTCACGTAATCGGCCGGCGCATCGGTGACCGCCCAGGGATCCTTCTGCTTGGCTTCATGCGTGTCCGTAAGACCCGACACGACGCCGTGCGTGGTCTCCGTGTCATCGAAGAATCGCAGTTCGCCGTAGACATAGACCGCCGCGTAGTTCCACGTCGGGACCACCTTGCCGGTCTCGCGCTTGGTCTCATAGGCCGAAGGCGACACATAGGCCTCGGGGCCGTTGAACACGGCAACGGCTTCGATAGACGGGTCGTACTGCTGCGCCTGCGGATTGGCGCGGGCGAAGTGCCCGATGAGCCGCCCGTGAGGCGCGGGGTCAGGCACGAACTTGAGCGGGAGGTGGCTCACATGGAGACACCCGCCGCCGAAGGTGACGAGCACCGCCAGCGGATGCGCCGCCAGCAGGGCACGGATTCTCTCCGGGTCATCCACCCGGAAGGAAGAGGGCACGTAGCTCATGCGCTCTTGAACCGCGTGGACTTCACGAAGACGATGGCGATCATCGGCACGAGCAGACCGATGACGATCGCGGCGACGAACAGATCCCCCAGCTGGCTGTAGTCCGCGGGGACCTTCACCACACCGGTCAGGGGATCCTTCACCTCCCGCGTGACGGTGTGCCACTGGTTGAGGTACTTGGTGCCGAGGTTCGACATCGAGAGCGCGAGGTTCGTGAACGACGCCATCACGGCGAAGTAAGTGGCCTTCAGCCGCTCGGGCGCCGAGTTGGCGATCCACGCCAGCATGGGAATCATCGAGATCTGGCCGAGCGGCGATTCGAGCGCGGTATCGACCATCGCGATGAAGTGCGCATCGACCACGCCGCCGGTGTGCGCCGCCGTCCACACGTGGAAGCCGTGGAACATCGCCAGGCTGGGCAGCGAGAGGATCGTGCCGACGATGGTGAGGAAGCCAACGATGTAGACGATCGACCGTTCCGCGATGAAGCGGCGGAAGAGGAACATGCCGAACAGCGCGAGGGACGAGCCGATCAGCGACAGCTTGGCCATGAACGACTCGTCGAACTTCAGCTCGTCGATCATCCACCAGCTAGCACCAGCGCCTGGTCCCGGCATCGCCCGGAACACGAAGATGAGCAGCGCGGTACCCACGAGGGTGTTGCGCGCCTCGGGGGTCAGTTCCTGCACCAGCCGGAACATCAGGAACAGCACGATCGCCATCGACGCGGCGAAGATGATCTCCTGCTTGAAGGTGAGCTTCGACATGCCCAGCGCAATGGACACCACCGCGAACAGCAGGCCGCCACCGAGGATCAGCCAGTTGACCGGTGGCCGTTCCGCGTGGCCGTGCACAGCGCGCACGGCATCTCCGGCGGACATGCCGCTCTTGCGCAGGCGCCCTACATGCCTGCGCTGGAGGTGACCTGCGAGCAGCACACCGAACACCGACACGATCGGCACGATGAGCGCCGCCTTGTAGATCTGCAGGTACTTGGCGATCTTCTCCGGTTCCGGCAGTTCGGACGCGTCGGCGAAGAGGATGACATTCACGAGGGAGACGATGATCCCGCCGCCGACGATGGCGACCCGGCCGAGCGTCTGCATGGTGGTGTGGCCGGCGCGGCGCTCGGCTTCCGTCAGCTCGCGACCGTTCTCGTCGAACCGGGGAACAGCCTCCACGGTCATCGCGTCGGCCACCACGTCCTGGATGACGTAGCCAATGGGCGCCAGGACCGCGGCGAGCACGAACCATTCGTCCCCGGGCATGATGGCTTCCATGGCGGCCCGGTCGCCCAGCAGGCCAATCATGATCAGGATGCTGGACGCGAGCAGGGTCGCGCCGAAGTAGACGAGCACCCCTTTCCAGCGCCACATGAGGTCCACGAGGTGGCCGACGGGCATCTTGAGCGCCCAGGGCAGGCCGGCCCAGAACCCCAGGGCCGCGAGAAACTCAGCCGACAGGCCGAGGTAGCCCTTCACGAAGAACGTGCCGACGATCCCGGTGAGGCCGGAGATGCCGTAGGCCACGTACACCATGAGCGGCGGCAGATACGAGAGCCGCATCTGCCGGCCGAGGTCGAGGATGTTGCGGTCGATCCAGCCCAGCAGGCCGGTTGCGCTTGTGCTTGTTGTGGTGGACATCGGCTGACTCGCTCGCAGGGAGAACCTGTCAGAGAGTAACCGAATCCCGCGGAAGTTCACCAACGGGGCCGCGACGCCGCGACCGGGAAAGGTCGGCGGCGCCGCGGCGGGGTCAGCCTGCCATGGCGAGCATCAGCTGGTTCACTCGCCGCACGAAGGTGGCAGGGTCCTCCAGCTGGCCGCCCTCGGCGAGCAGCGCCTGGTCGAACAGCACCTGGCTCCAGTCCCCGAAGCGCGTCTCGTCGGTCTCGCCGCCCAGCCGCCCGAGAATGGGGTGCTGCGGGTTGATCTCGAGGATCGGCCGGTTGCCTTCGGTCTTCTGGCCGGCCGCCTTCAGCAGACGCTCCAGATTCATGCCCATGGCGTTCTCGTCGGCGACCAGACAGGCCGGAGAATCGGTCAGACGATGGGTGACCCGGACTTCCTTCACCCGCTCGCCCAGCGCCTTCTGGATGCGCTCCGTCAGTTCCTTGAAGCTCTCCGCCTCCTGCTTCTGGGCCTCCTTCTCCTTTTCGTCCTCCAGCTTGCCAAGGTCCAGATCGCCCTTGGCGACGGACGCGAGCGGCTTGCCCTCGAACTCGGTCAGGCTGGCGACGACCCACTCGTCCACGCGGTCGTGCAGGAGCAGGACCTCGACGCCCTTCTTGCGGAAGATCTCGAGGTGCGGGGAATTGCGGGCGGCGGCGAACGTGTCGGCCGTGATGAAGTAGATCTTCTCCTGCCCTTCCTTCATGCGCCCCACGTAGTCGGCCAGCGAGACGGACTCCTCCGGTGTGTCGAGATGGGTGGAAGAGAAACGCAGCAGCTTCGCGATGCGCTCGCGGTTGGCGAAGTCCTCGCCGATGCCTTCCTTGAGGACGCGGCCGAACTCCTTCCAGAAGGTGGTGAACTTCTCCTTGTCGTTCTCGGCCAGATCGTCGAGCAGGCCCAGCACCTTCTTGACGCAGCCGCTGCGGATGACATCGACGTCCCGCGACTGCTGGAGGATCTCGCGCGAGACGTTGAGCGGCAGATCGCTGGAGTCGATCACCCCGCGGACGAAGCGCAGATAGGCGGGCATGAGCTGCTCGGCGTCGTCCATGATGAACACGCGCCGCACGTAGAGCTTGATGCCGCGGCGGTGTTCCCGGTCATAGAGGTCGAAGGGCGCGCGCTTGGGCACGTAGAGCAGTTCGGTGTATTCCTGCCGGCCCTCGACGCGAGCGTGGGACCAGGCGAGCGGGCCCTCGAAATCGTGGGAGACGTGCTTGTAGAACTCCTCGTACTGTTCCGCCGTGATGTCCGCCTTCGGGCGGGCCCAGAGCGCGGAGGCTTCGTTGATCTTCTCTTCCTCGTCCTGACGCTCGAAGGCCTTCTTCTCGTCGTTCCAGGTCTCCTTGTACATCAGGATGGGCAGCGTGATGTGGTCGGAGTACTTCTTGACGATGTCACGCAGGCGGTACGAAGAGAGGACCTCCTCCTCGCCTTCACGCAGATGGAGGATGACCTCTGTGCCCCGCCCCGCCTTCTCGACCGTCTCGAGCGTGTACTCGCCGTCGCCCGCGGACTCCCACTTCACGCCGTGCTCGGCCGTCAGCCCCGCGCGACGGGTGATGAGGGTGACCTTGTCGGCGACGATGAACGCCGAGTAGAAGCCCACGCCGAACTGGCCGATGAGGTTGGCGTCCTTGGCCTGGTCGCCCGTGAGCGACTGGAAGAACTCGCGGGTTCCGGACTTGGCGATGGTACCGATGTTGCGAATCACCTCTTCCCGGGACATGCCGATGCCGTTGTCGGCGATGGTGAGGGTGCGGGCGTCCTTGTCGAAGGAGAGGCGGATCTTCAGCTCGCCGTCGTTCTCGTAGAGCGCGGAATCGGCCAGGGCTTCGAAGCGGAGCTTGTCCGCCGCGTCCGAGGCGTTGGAGATCAGTTCCCGGAGAAAGATCTCCTTGTTGCTGTAAAGCGAGTGGATCATGAGGTCGAGCAGCTGCTTGACCTCGGCCTGGAAGCTGTGTTTTTCCTGGATTTCTGCGCTCACGATGGCATCCCCGCGATCGATGGTGATTGGACGTCGGGCCCGCCGCCGGTCGGCAGTGGCGTCGGGCAGGCTTCGGCGCGAAGATGCGGCTGCCTGCCCGGGCTTTCAAGACCCGCGCACGAAACTCCCGCGCCGTTCGCGGCTCTCAACTGTTGCCGCCCCGAAAGGACCCCGTCATGACCCGCCTGCTCCAATTCGCCGTTGCCACCCTGCTCCTGTGCAGCCTGCCCGTCCACGCGGAACCTTCGATCGACCGCCTCAAGCTGCCGCCCGGGTTCTCGGTCGAGCTGTACGCCTCGGTGCCGGGGGCGCGCTCACTGGCCGTGGGTGCCAGGGGCACGGTGTTCGTCGGGACCATGGATGCGGGCCGCGTCTACGCCCTGAAGCCGCGCGCCGACGGGCGCTCGGCCGAGGTGACTACGGTGGCGAGCGGCCTGCACATCCCCAACGGCGTGGCCTTCCGGGACGGCGCGCTCTACGTGGCGGAGATCAACCGGATCCTGCGCTACGACGATATCGAGGCCCGCCTCGATTCGCCGCCCAAGCCCGTGGTGATCACGGACCGCTACCCCCGCGATCGGGGTCACGGCTGGAAGTTCATCGCGTTCGGCCCGGACGGCTGGCTCTATGTGCCGGTCGGCGCACCGTGCAACGTGTGCGAATCCGACGAGCGCTACGCCCTGATTTCCCGCATCCGCCCGGACGGCAGCGGCTATGAGGTCTTCGCCCGCGGCGTCCGCAATACGGTCGGATTCGACTGGCACCCGGAATCCGGAGAACTGTGGTTCAACGACCATGGCCGGGACTGGATGGGTGACGACCTTCCCTCCTGCGAACTCAATCGGGCCACGAAGGCCGGACTGCACTTCGGCTTCCCTTACTGCCACCAGGGCGATACGGCCGACCCCGAGTTCGGCGCCAAGCGCAGTTGCTCGGAGTTCACCCCGCCGGCCTGGAAGCAGGGCGGCCACGTGGCACCCAACGGGCTGCGCTTCTACGGCGGCAAGATGTTTCCCGCTGAGTACCGCAATCGGGTGTTCGTGGCCCAGCACGGGTCCTGGAACCGTTCGAAGAAGAACGGCTACCGCGTGATGATGGGCACGATCGACGGCGGGAAGATCCAGCGCTTCGAACCGTTCGTCGAGGGCTGGCTGGAGGGAGAGCGGGCCTGGGGACGCCCGGTGGACCTGCTGGTGCTGGCGGACGGCAGCCTGCTGATCAGCGACGACCAGGCCGGGGCGGTATATCGGGTCACCTACCGCCGCTGACGCCCGGGCCTACTCGTCCGTCCAGTCCTCGGGGTTCGCGCCGGGGAGTTCGCGGGCGGTCAGGCGGTTGGACCAGACCCGTTCATCGCTGACGATTTCCATCAGACGCACGTAGTCCGTCTTGCCGTTGCCGAGCAGCGGGATCTCTTCCAGCCGGATGATGTTCCGGGCCACCGCGAGATCATGGGCCCCGACGCTCTTGGCGGCCTTCACCATGCGCGGCCGGGTGAGATGGGGGTCCGTCGTGAAGAGCACCGTGGTTTCACCGCCTGCGGACTCCAGCTTTAGCACGGCGGCGTGGCCGAACGAGGGGGAAGCGACGGCCGCGACGCGCTCGATCTGATCCAGCGACACCATTTCGCCGGCGATCTTGGCGAACCGCCGGACCCGTCCGGAAATCCGCAGGTAGCCCTCGGCGTCGAACTCCACGACATCGCCCGTGCGGTACCAGCCTTCGCCGAGATCGGAAGACACCGGCTGCAGCACGCCGGGGTTGTCGTGCTGGAGATACCCCAGCATCACCGACGGCCCCCGCACGTGCAGCACGCCGCCGCGGCGGATGCCCTCCACGGGCTCCAGCCTGGCCTCCATGCCGGGGAGCAGGCGCCCCACGGTACCGGGTCGGAACGCCAGTGGCGTCGACAGCGAGATCACCGTGCACTCCGTCGCGCCGTAACCTTCGAAGATCCGCAGTCCGAACTTCTCGAGCCAGACCCGGGCGACATCCTCGCCAAGCTTCTCGCCGCCGGAGATCACGTGCCGGACCGTGCCGAAATCGCCGGGGTGGGCGTTCCGCGCATAGAAGCCCAGGAACGTGCTGGTGCCGAAGAGGTAGGTCGCATCGCGCCGGTAAGCGATCTCGGGAATGGCGCGATAGCGCAGCGGAGACACGTACAGGAACAGCTTCGTCCCGGTGGTGAGGCAGAGCCACACCCCCGCGGTGAAGCTGTAGGTGTGGTACATCGGCAGCGCGTTGAGTACCTTGTCCGCCGGTGTGAAGTCCATGACCGTGGCGATCTGCCGGATCGTCGCGGCGATGCCCGCGTGGGACAGCACGACGCCCTTCGGACGCCCTTCGGAACCGGACGTGAACAGGATGGCCGCCGGGCTGTGCGGGCTCACGCGGGCCCGGACGAGACGCGGGAACCACAGGGCGAATCCCATCAGCCACAACTTGTCGAGCACACCGAACTCCCCGCGCACGTCCTCGAGGTAGAGCAGCTTCACACCCTGGAGCGCGTCGATCAGCGGGTGCAGTCCAGCCTGTTCGACGAACTTCCGGGAAGTGACCACGGTGCGCAGTTCGGCCGTGGTCCGCGCACTTTCGATGCCGCGGGTGCCGCTGGTGTAGTTGAGCATGGCGGCTACCCGTCCGCGGCATTGCAGGCCCAGCACTAGCGCGACCGACACCACGAGATTCGGCAGAAGCACACCCACTGCCTCACCCGGTTCCGTGTGCCGGCCGATCCAGCGCCCGAGGGCAAGGCTCGCCTTCAGCAGGTACCCGTAGCTCTTCGGTTCCTCGTGCATGTCCTCGAGGATTTCGGTCCCGCGGCCTTCGCGGCCGACGGCATCGAGAAAGGCGTCGTACAGACCCTTCGAAACGTGCGAGTGGAAGGCGGCGTCCTGCATCACCCGCGTGAGGTGGCGGGCGCCGGCCTCCCGTCGCGCCCGCGGGCCATCCGCAACGGCCGGGTCCAGGTGGGTATGGGCGTGGATGTGGAGACTCGTGCGCGACCACGACATCCGGCGGGTCCGGACGTGCTCGATGTGCACCGGCACGAGGGTCGCGCCGCTCTTCAGCGCCAGCAGCGCAGCACCCTCGTAGATCTTCATCACGTTGGCGGCACGCTCGACCCGTCCCTCGGGAAAGATCGCGACCGCCCGGCCCTGCTCGACCAGACGCAGCGCTTTCTTGACGGTCATGGGGTCGTTCACGTCCCAGGTCTGGAACTCGAAGAGTCCGAGGCGGGCGGCGAGGCGCAGCCAGAAGGTGCGCAGTTCCTCTCGGGCAAACAGGACAACGGGCGGGACCGGAAGGCACACACCGAGCAGAAGGGCATCGATGGCACTCGGATGATTGGCCAGGATGACGACCCGCCGTCCGAAAAGGGGGGCTGGCTCTCCCAGCACGCGCACGCCAAGGAGCCAGCGCATCAGGTACCGCAAGGTGTCCCGCAACGGTCTGGGCATCGCCATCGATCGGTCTCTCGGGTCTTACGTTGGGGATCGAATCCCCTTTCCGATCGTCCTGCAGGCCTCCCTTCGGAGCTCCCGCCGGCGATCGATTCGTCGGAACCGCCCCCCGGACCCCGGCAACAGCAGCCGGGCAAAAAATTGAAAAACCTGTAGTTTTGTTAGATTTGCCCCACAAAAAGTGCTCTCGTACAGTGGGTTAGCACCATATCACGTGAGGTTGAGTGTTGGTGCAACAGTCCCCGTTTTCGTTCTGGAGATACCCACATGGACATGCAGCTGCCCCACGCAATCACCAAGCTTTCCCACGCCACCACTGACCGCCGCCAGCGCGCACGACTCGACCTGCTCTGCTCGGACCAGCTCTCAGCCTCCCTGTCGACCGCGCAGAACGCGGTATGGCTGCGCATGCACCCCGCGCCCCGCCCGAGCTTCAACCGCGATCTGCTGCGGGACCTCGCCACCTACTGCCGCCTGCTGCACGACTCCGGCGGCCTCCTGGAACGCGAGGGCGAGTCCTCGCCCATCGACTATGTGGTGCTCGCCTCGGCGGTACCGGGGGTGTTCAACTTCGGCGGCGACCTCGCCCTTTTCATGCAACTGATCGACAGCCGGGATCGTCACGCGCTGCTTGAGTATGGCACGGCCTGCATCGACGTCCTCTACCGCAACTATTGCGGACACGACATCCGCGCCACGACGATCTCGCTGGTCCAGGGCCAGTGCCTCGGCGGCGGCTTCGAAGCCGCACTGTCCAGCGACGTCATCATCGCGGAACGCTCGAGCCGGTTCGGTTTCCCGGAGATCCTCTTCAACCTGTTCCCGGGGATGGGCGCCTATTCGTTCCTGGAGCGACGCGTCGGTCGCCAGAAGACCGAGGCCATGCTTTCCAGTGGCGAGATATTTAGTGCCGATGATATGCTTCATTGCGGAATTGTGGATGTGGTGTGCGAGGATGGCGAGGGTGAGGCGGCCGTCCAGCGGTGGATCGAGAAGACCCGCCGCAACCGGAACGGGCGCGCGGGCATTGCCCAGGCGCGTCGCCGGGTGTGCGGCATCGCGTTCGAGGAACTGAAGGACGTCGTCGAGATCTGGGTGGAAACCGCAATGGACCTGACGGCGCGCGACTTGAAACTCATGCAGCGGCTGGTATCGCGGCAGGATGGTGTGGCCCGGCTCGATGGGCTGCACTGAAGAACGGATCGCCGGCGGGCTGCGGGCGCCACGGACCCAACCAACCACCGAAAGCACATCATGCGGGAAGAAAAACTCGAATACAGCATCCAGGAAGTCGCGGAGAAACTGGGCATCCCGGTGCAGAAGCTGCGCCGCTGGGATGCCCAGGGTGTGCTCGTCGCGCGTCGGACGGACGGTGGGCATCGCCGCTACGCGAAGGAGATCGTGGACGGCCTCGCCGCCTCCACGCTCGGCAGCACGATGGACCGCTACAACGACGAGCTCGAGCACGCCCGCAAGGCGCTGCAGGAGAAGCGGCGGATCATCCAGCTGCTTCTCGAGAGCGAGAGCCGCTACCGCGATCTGGTCGAGACCTCGCACGACCTGATCTGGACGACGGACTCGCAGGGCCGCTTCACGTATCTCAACGGCGCGTCCTACGAGATCTTCGGACTGCGCCCCCAGGAACTCATCGGCCGCTGCTTCTTCGATTTCGAAGCCAAGCCGTCCCACGTCTCCAACCGGCGCTTCTTCTCCCAGCTGAAGCGCCAGGGTGAGGTCAAGAATTACACCACCCAGCTCATGTCTGCCGACGGTCATGAGCGCTGGGTCGGCATCAATGCCCGCGTCGCACACGACGAGACCGGTTCGGTCATGTGCATCCGCGGCACGGCCCGCGACATCACCGAGCAGCAGCAGGCCGCGATGCAGACGGAGTACTTCGCCACGCACGACCCGCTCACCGGGTTGCCGAACCGCGTGAGCCTGCACAAGTCGCTGGACCGCGCGCTGCATGCCCATGAGAAGGGCGCGGTGGCGTTCCTCGACATCGACCACTTCAAGTACGTCAACGACAACGTCGGCCACCGCCGCGGCGACCAGATGCTCGTGTCGGTCGGCGGCATCCTCCGCGAGGTTGCCGAGGGCTTCGGCGCGACCGTGTACCGCCTGGGCGGGGACGAGTTTGCGGTCCACGTGCCCGGGGCTCTCCGACCGCAGGCCCAGGACGTCGCCGATGCGATGCTTACCCGGTTGCGCCAGTGCCCCATTCCGCTGCCGAACGAGCAGCGCGTCATTACGCTCACCGCCTCCGCCGGCATTGCGCTCTATCCGTTCCACGGCGGTGAACCCAACGGGCTCTCCGCCTGTGCCGACATCGCCATGTACCAGGCGAAGGACGCCGGCCGCAACCGCGTGGTGATCTACGGTCAGGACGGCGGCGATGCCCTGCGCACCACGCACCGACGGGTGCTGTGGGCCAAGCAGCTGCGCGAAGTTCTCGACGAGGACCGCATCCTGCTCTACGTGCAACCGGTGATCCGCCTCGACGACGAGGAGCCGATGCACTACGAGGTGTTGCTCCGCATCGAGGACGACGACGGCCGCATCATCGCTCCCCAGCAGTTCCTCGAGGCCGCCGAGTCACTGGGCCTCGTCCAGGAGTTCGACCTGCGTGTGGTTCAGAAGCTGATCGACTATCTGAGCGTTCCGAGCCGTCGCGGCATGCGTTCGCGCTTCTTCGTGAACCTGTCGCGGGTCAGCATCTCCGATCCGGACTGGGTGCGCCGCTTCCACGCCCTGATCGAGAAGACCGACGTGTCGCGCGGCCAGATCGTGTTCGAGATCTCCGAAGCCGCCGCCATGGCGGAAGTCGCGCTCAGCAAGGGCTTCATCCGCGACCTGAAGCAGAAGGGCTTCCGCTTCGCGCTAGACAATTTCGGCGCGGGGTTCAGCTCGTTCTACTACCTGCGCCAGTTCGACGTGGACTACATCAAGATCGACGGCAGCTTCGTGCGCGATCTCACACGGGACGACGCCAACGGGATCTTCGTGAAGGCCTTGTGCGATGTCGGACAGGGGCTGTCGAAGCAGGTAATCGCGAAGTGGGTGGAAACGCCTGAAGTCCTGGCCCGCCTGACGGAGATGAAGGTGGCCTACGCCCAGGGCTTCCTGTTCAACAAGCCCTTCCCGATCGAAGCGCCCGAAACTCGCGAACCGGTCTTCCTGCAGGCGGCAGCGCGGCACTGACGCCGCGCCCGGTCAGCCCGACGCTAGCGGCCAGCCGTTTCGCAGACGGTCGGCCCACAGCACGGCCATCTGCGTCTTGACATCGGTGATGCGGCCCGTGCGGACCCACTCGAGGCACTCGTCCAGCGGCACGACGAGAGTCTCGAGAAATTCCTCGTCATCCAGGTTGCGGCTCGAGAAGCTGAGCCCGCGCGCCACATATACCTCGACCATCTCGTCCGAATAGCCTACGCAGGGATGCAGGGTGCAAAGCTTCGACCACTCACGTGCCTCGTACCCCGTTTCTTCCAGAAGCTCTCGCCGGGCCGTATCGAGATGCGGCTCGCCGGGCTCCAGCTTGCCTGCCGGCAATTCGTAGAAGTGCTGCCCGACCGGATAGCGGAACTGGCGTTCCAGCAGGACCGACCAGTCGTCGAACAGCGGCAGGATGACCGCTGCGCCCGGATGCACGACGTACTCGCGCCGCGCCTGGTTGCCGTCCGGCAGACGGACCTCGTCCTCACGAACCTCGAGCATGCGGCCGCGATAGCGGACGGCACTCGTGAGGCGATGTTCGGTGAAGTCGGTGTCTTCCGGTTTGCTCACAGCGACGCCTGCATCGCGCGCTGACACAACGCCATCAGCCAGCCCGGAACGATCCCGACGACCAGCGCCGCAAGACCGTTCACGGAGAGCAGAAGCCGGGCGACCCCGTCGGACTGGATGGGATGCGTATCCACGGGCTCATCGAAGTACATGAGCCGGACTATGCGAAGGTAGTAGAAGGCTCCAATCAGCGAGAAAGCCACGGCGACCACCGCGAGCCACAACTGCCCCGCATCCACCACCGCCTGCAGCACGGAGAGCTTGGCGTAGAAGCCGACGGTCGGAGGCACCCCAGCCATCGAGAACATCAGCAGCAGCATCACGAACGCGTGCCAGGGACTGCGGCGATTGAGGCCCTTGAAATCATCCAGCTGATCGGCCTCGAAGCCCTCGCGGGAGAGCGCCATGATCATGCCGAAGGTGCCGAGTCCCATCAGGGCATAGACGGCCACGTAGAACATCGCGGCGGAGTAGCCGTTGATCGTGCCCGACAGGATGCCCAGCAGCAGGAAGCCCATGTGCGAGATGGTCGAGTACGCGAGCATCCGTTTGAGGTTGGTCTGCGCGATGGCGGTGAGGTTGCCGAGCGCCATGGACGCGACAGCGAGCATCATCAGCATCGGCTGCCATTCGACGAACAGCGCCTTGTTGCCGAGCGCTTCGACCAGGATGCGGATGACGAAGGCGAAGGCCGCGAGCTTGGGAGCAGTGCTGATCAGCAAAGTCACTGCGGTCGGTGCGCCGTGATAGACGTCGGGGACCCACATGTGGAACGGCACCGCCCCCAGCTTGAACCCGAGCCCCGCCACCACGAACACCAGACCGAACAGCAGGATGGTCATGTTCGCCTTGCCTGCGGCGATGCGCGAGGCGACTTCGGGGATGTGCAGGGATCCAGTCGCGCCGTACACCATGGACACGCCGTAGAGCAGCATGCCCGAGGCGAGCGCGCCGAGGACGAAGTACTTCATCGCGGCCTCGGTGCTCGCGGCGGAATCCCGCTGCAGCGCGACGAGTGCATACAGGGACAGGGACAGCAGTTCCAGCCCGAGGTACAGCGTGAGGAAATGATTGGCGGAGATCATCACCATCATTCCCAGCGTCGCGAACAGAACGAGCGTGAAGAACTCGCCGCGATACATCCCGCGCAGGGCAACGTAGCTGCGGGAGTAGATGAGCATGGCGCCGACCGCGAGATACACCATGATCTTGAGCGTGTCGCTCATCGGGTCATCCACGAACATCCCGTGGAACGCGAACGTGACATCCGGTCGGGCAGACGCCGCCGTGACCAGCGCACACGCGGCGAGCGTGAGGAGCGTCATCGCGTAGGTGCCGCCGCGCTGGCTGTCCTTCAGGAACAGGTCCGCGACGAGGATCACGCAGACCATCGCCAGGAGGAGGATTTCAGGCCAGACCGGCAGGAAATCGGCAGAAGTGAGGGTCACGGGATTCTCCGCTCTCGGCTTGAGCGCTGGCGCTCAGGGGAGCTTGCTCTTGGCGACATGTTGCAGCAGGTCGGACACGGGGGCCTCGAGGACCTCGTTGAACGGCGCGGGATGAATACCCATCCACAGCACCGCAACGGCGAGCACCCCGAGGAACAGCCACTCGCGTGCTTCGATGTCCTCGAGATCGGCCACCTTCGGGTTGGCCACGGCGCCGAACACGACGCGCTTGTACATCCAGAGCGTGTAGGCCGCACCGAAGATCAAGGTGGTCGCCGCCGCGAAGGCAAACCAGAAATTGATCTTGGTGGCGCTCATGATGACCATGAACTCGCCCACGAATCCGCTAGTGCCGGGCAAGCCGGCGTTGGCCATGGCAAACAGCATGAAGAACGCAGCGAACACCGGCATCTTGTTGACCACGCCACCGTAGTCGGCGATCTGGCGGGAGTGCAGGCGGTCGTACATCACCCCGACGCACAGGAACAGCGCGCCCGAGATGAATCCGTGCGAGATCATCTGGATGATGGCGCCCTGCATGCCCATCCGCTCGAACAGGAACACGCCCAGCGTCACGAAGCCCATGTGCGAGATCGACGAGTAGGCGATCAGCTTCTTCATGTCCGTCTGCACGAGTGCCACGAGGCCGATGTACACCACGGCGATCAGGGACAGCGCGATCATGAAACCGCTGAGCGCATGGCTGGCGTCAGGTGCGATCGGCAGCGAGAACCGCAGGAAACCGTAGCCGCCGAGCTTCAGCGCGATGGCAGCCAGCACCACGGAACCGCCCGTGGGCGCTTCGACGTGGGCATCCGGCAGCCAGGTATGCACCGGCCACATGGGAACCTTCACTGCGAACGCCACGAGGAACGCGATGAACACGAACACCTGCACACCCATGGGCAGGGGCAGCTTGTGGAGATCCGCCAGCGCGAAGCTGCCGCCGCTCGCCTGGTACAGATAGAGCAGCGCCACCAGCATCAGCAGCGAACCCAACAGCGTGTACAGGAAGAACTTCACCGAGGCGTAGATGCGGTTGGGCCCGCCCCACACGCCGATGACCAGGAACATCGGGATCAGCGTCGCCTCGAAGAACACGTAGAAGAGCATCGCGTCCGTCGCGGCAAACACGCCGTTCATCAGGCCGGACATCACGAGGAACGCCGCCATGTACTGGGCTACGCGGGACTCGATCACCTTCCAGCCGGCGATGACCACGAGGATCGTCGTGAAGGCGTTGAGCAGAATCAGCAGCAAGGAGATGCCGTCGATCCCCAGCGCGTAGTTGATGTTGTAGCGGCCGATCCAGGGCGTGAACTCGACGAACTGCATGCCGTGCGCCGTCGGGTCGAACCCGGCGATGAGGGGCAGCGCGACCGCGAAGCCGGCCAGCGCACCGATGAGGGCAATGGTCCTGGCGAGGCCGGCATTGCGGTCGGACCCGGTGGCGAGGACCAGTGCACCCGCGAGGATCGGGACCCAGATTACGAGCGTGAGCAGAGGTGTGGAGGTCATCGGCAGGTCACGTCCGGACAAACCACCAGGTGAGCAGAGCAAACACCCCGATGATCATCGTGAACGCATAGTGGTAGATGAAGCCCGACTGGAACTTGCGGATGATCCGGGAGAACCATCCGACCACTCGGGCCGCGCCATTGACGAAAAAACCGTCGATCACCGCGACGTCGCCCACGCGCCAGAGCGCGGTACCCAACCCGCGGGCGCCGGCGGCGAACACCGCGTTGTTGATCTCGTCGAAGTAGTACTTGTTGAGCAGCAGCTTGTGCAGGGGCCCCACACTGGCAGCGATGGCGGCAGGGATGGCCGGCGCCTTCAGGTAGAAGAACCAGGCCACGGCGACACCTGCGACCGCCAGCCAGAACGGCAGCGTCTGCAAGGCATGAACGGCCATGCCGGTGGCGCCATGGAAATGCTCGCGCAGATGCGCCATCGCCTCGTGGGACTCTGCCACGTGGATGACGCCCTTGAAGTAGTCACCGAACAGCATGGGTTCGATGGCGATGTAGCCGATGATCAGGGACGGAATGGCGAGCAGGACCAGCGGCAGCGTCACTACCCACGGCGATTCGTGCGGCGCGCCGCCGTGGCCATGGCCGTGGTCGTCGTCGTGACCGTGACCGTGCGCATCGCCGTGTGCGTCGAACCGCTCCTTGCCGTGGAACACCAGGAAGTACATCCGGAAGGAGTAGAAAGCCGTGACGAAGACGCCCGCCACGACCGCGAAGTACGCGAAGCCGCTGCCGGGAATGTGGGACGCCGCCACCGCTTCGATGATGCTGTCCTTCGAGTAGAACCCGGACAGAAACGGCGTGCCGATGAGCGCCAGGGAGCCCACCAGCGAGGTGATCCAGGTGATGGGCATGTACTTGCGCAGGCCGCCCATGTGGCGGATGTCCTGACTGTGGTGCATGCCGATGATCACCGAGCCGGCGGCGAGGAACAGAAGCGCCTTGAAGAAGGCATGGGTCATAAGATGGAAGATCGCGACCGGGTAGGCCGACGCCCCGAGCGCCACCGTCATGTAGCCCAACTGAGAGAGGGTCGAGTACGCGACCACCCGCTTGATGTCGTTCTGGACGATGCCCAGGAAACCCATGAACAGCGCCGTGATGGAGCCGATCACGATGACGAACGACAGCGCCGTCTCGGACAGCTCGAACAGGGGCGACATCCGCGCCACCATGAAGATGCCCGCGGTCACCATCGTGGCCGCGTGGATCAGGGCGGAGATCGGCGTGGGGCCTTCCATGGAGTCCGGCAGCCACACGTGCAGCGGAAACTGCGCCGACTTGCCCATCGCCCCGATGAACAGCAGGATGCAGATGACCGTCATCAGGGACCAGGGCGTGGTGCCCCAGAGGGACACGGTCTCGGCGGCCTTGGCCGGCGCCGCCTGGAATACGGTGGCGTAGTCGAGCGAGCCGAAGTGCGCGAGCACCAGGCCGATGCCCAGGATGAAGCCGAAGTCGCCGACCCGGTTGACCAGGAACGCCTTGAGGTTCGCGAAGATGGCCGTCGGCCGCGTGTACCAGAAGCCGATCAGGAGGTACGACACGAGGCCCACCGCTTCCCAGCCGAAGAACAGCTGCAGGAAGTTGTTCGACATCACCAGCATCAGCATGGCGAAGGTGAACAGCGAGATGTAGCTGAAGAACCGCTGGTAGCCGGGGTCCTCCGACATGTAGCCGATGGTGTAGATGTGCACCATCAGGGACACGAAGGTGACCACCAGCATCATCGTGGCCGTGAGGGTGTCGATCAGGAAGCCGACTTCCAGCTTGATGTCGCCGGACACGAGCCAAGTGTACGCCGGGCCGTTGAACGTGTGGCCGGCCATGACATCCTGGAAGACGAAGACGGAAGCGATCAGCGAGATCAGCACACCGAGGATCGTCGCCGTGTGCGAACCGACGCGCCCGATGAAGCGACCGAACAGCCCGGCGAGGATGGCGCCGGCGAGCGGCGCAAGGGGCACGACGAGGTAGAGTGCCTTCATGGGGTCAGTTCTTCAGGCTGCGCAGGTCGTCGACGTGGATGCTGTGCAGGTTGCGGAACAGCACCACCAGGATCGCGAGGCCGATCGCCGACTCCGCCGCGGCCACCGTCAGGATGAAGAACACGAACACCTGACCGCCGTAATCGTGCAGATAGTGGGAGAACGCGATGAAGTTCATGTTGACGGCGAGGAGCATCAGCTCGATGGCCATCAGCAGGATGATCACGTTCTTCCGGTTCAGGAAGATGCCCACGACGCTGATCGCGAACAGGATCGCGCCGAGGACCAGATAGTGCGAGAGCGAGATCATGTCAGGGGGCCGCCTTCTCGGGAGGCGCTGCCGGGGCAGCCACTTCGGCCGGCATGGAGACAATGCGCAGACGGTCGCTCCGGCGGACCAGTACCTGCGCTGCCGGATCCACGTACTTGGTGTCCTTGCGGCGACGCAGCGTGAGCGCGATGGCTGCGACGATCGCCACGAGCAGGATCACCGCGGCGATCTCGAACGGATACACGTACTCGGTGTAGATGAGCTTGCCGAGTTCCTTCGTGTTGCTGTAGGTCTCGGGCTTGGGCGAGGGCGCCGGCATGGCCTCGGCACCGAGCTGCTTGCCGACGAGCACCGCGGCCATTTCGCCCAGCATCACGACCGCGACGACACCGGCAGGCACCAGGTAGTCCCAGTAGCCCTCCTTCAGCCGGTCGAGATTGATGTCGAGCATCATCACCACGAACAGGAACAACACCATCACCGCGCCGACGTAAACGAGCACCAGGGTGATGGCGAGGAACTCCGCCTCGAGCAGCATCCAGATGCCGGCGGCCGTCACGAACGCCAGCACCAGGAACAGCGCGGCGTGCACGGGGTTGCGGGCCGTGATGACCCGCAACGCGGCCAGCACGAGGATCAAGGAGAAGGCGTAGAAGACGGCAGTCTGGAAGCTCATCGTCCCGTGGCTCAGCGGTAAGGGGCGTCCGCGGCGCGATCCGCCGCAATCTGCTGTTCGTAGCGGTCACCGATCGCGAGCAGCATGTCCTTCGTGTAGACGAGATCACCGCGGCGCTCGCCGTGGTACTCGAACACGCGCGTCTCCACGATGGAGTCGACCGGACAGGACTCCTCGCAGAAACCGCAGAAGATGCACTTCGTGAGATCGATGTCGTAGCGGGTCGTGCGGCGGGTGCCGTCGGTCCTCTGTTCGGACTCGATGGTGATGGCCAGCGCGGGACACACGGCTTCACAGAGCTTGCAGGCGATGCAGCGCTCTTCACCGTTCGGGTAGCGACGCAGCGCGTGCAGCCCGCGGAAGCGGCCGCTCTGGGGCGTCTTCTCTTCCGGGAACTGGATGGTGATCTTGCGGGCGAACAGATGCCGCCCGGTCAGCGCCATCCCCTTCACGAGTTCGAGGAGGAGAAAGGTGCTGAAGAATTCGCGGATTCGGTTCATGGCATGCGCCTCACTTCCACAGCCACAGGGGCGTCTGCATCCAGCCGCCGATCACGATCAGCCATACCAGGGTGACCGGAATGAAGACCTTCCAGCCGAGACGCATGATCTGGTCGTAGCGATAGCGCGGAAAGGTCGCCCGGAACCAGAGGAACAGGAACAGGACGAAAGCGATCTTGCCGAGCAGCCAGGGGAACCCGTCGGGAATCCCGGGGATCGGCGAGAGCCAGCCGCCCAGGAACATGAGTGCCGTCATGGTGGCGACAAGGATCATGTTGGCGTACTCGGCCAGGAAGAACACGGCGAATGCCATGCCCGAGTACTCCACATGGAAGCCGGCCACGATCTCCGATTCGCCTTCGGCGACGTCGAACGGGGCGCGGTTGGTTTCCGCCACCCCGGAGATCAGGTACACCATGAACATCGGGAACAGCGGGATGAAGTTCCAGGAGACGAGCCCCCAGCCGCTCTGCTGCTGCCGCACGATGTCCACGAGGTTGAGGCTGTGGGCCATCATCAGCACACCGACCAGCGCGAAGCCCATCGCGATTTCGTAGGAGACGATCTGCGCCGCGGAGCGCAGCGAACCGAGAAAGGCGTACTTCGAATTGGAGGCCCAGCCGGCGATGATCACGCCGTAGACGCCCATCGACGTGATGGCCATCACATAGAGCAGGCTCGCGTTGACGTTGGCGAGCACGAGGTTCGGATCGAAGGGGATCACCGCCCAGGCCGCGAGCGCCGGCATGATGGAGAGGATCGGCGCGAGCAGGAACAGGAACTTGTTCGAGCCCGTCGGGATGATGATCTCCTTCGTCATCAGCTTGAGCGCGTCGGCGATGGGCTGCAGCCAGCCCTTCGGCCCCACGCGATTGGGACCGACGCGAACCTGGATGTAGCCGATGATCTTGCGCTCGGCGAACGTCAGGTAGGCGACTGCCAGCAGCAGCGGCAGGACGATCGCCACGATCTTGACGAGCGACCAGACCAGGGGCCACACGGGACCGAACCACTGCTCGACCTGGGTGAACAGTTCCATGTCAGGCACTCGCGCGCGCGGCAGCCGCCACGCGCTCCACATCGATGTCGCCGAACAGCGGTCCGAGCCCAGCCGTCAGCGGATGGCCCGCCGGTACGCGCACGGCGTGATCCGGAATGTGGTCGTCCGCACCAGCGAACAGCAGGACATGCTGACCTTGCTGCGAGACTCGAACCTGATCGCCTTCGGCAACACCCAACGCAGCGAGGGTCCGGGCGTTCATCCAGGCGCGGGGCAGTTCGGCATCCTTCGTCTTCTGCAACGAAGGCGCCCGGCGCACGAGAGGGTCGGCCCAATGGATGGGCACGTCCCCGATGCGCTGCAGTTTGGCCACGGCGCTCGGCAGATTGCCGGGGCGCGATCCGGCCACGAGACCGTTATCGAGCAGAGCGGGCACAGCTGCGGGATCGGGGAGGACAGCCGTGCGGATGTCTTCGACTGATTCGTGTCCGAACCCCTGAAGACCGAGCAGATTGCCCAGGACGCGCAACACCTTCCAGCCGGGACGCGTTTCGCCCAGCGGGGCGACCACACCCTTGAAGGATTGTGGGAGGCCTTCGGTGTTGATGAAGGTGCCCCCGGTTTCCGTGAAGGGCGCGATGGGCAGCATCACGTGCGCATACTCGGTGGCGCGATGCTGGAATGCGGACAGCGCGACGACGAACTCGGCGCCGTGGAGGGCCGCCAGGGCGGACGCGCTGTCGGCGCCGTCGAGTTCCGGTTCGCATCCGAGCAGCACGTAGGCGCTGCGAGGCTCACTCACCATCCGGGCAGCGTTGCGACCACCGGCCTGCGGGAGCGCCTTGGCCACGTAGCCGCCGACGCTATTGGCGGCCTCGCCGAGAATGCCGAATCGGCCGCCCGCGAGATCCGCGAGAGCGTGGCTCAGGCGTTCGACCACCGCGGCGGCACCGTGATGTTGCGCCTCGTTGCCGATCAGCACGAGGTTGTCCGGGTCGCCGGTGAGCAACATCGCGATCTGACGACCCCGTTCCGTGGCGGTCGTGGATCCGACCAGCGCCGCCATCTCCGAGGCGAGCGTGACTCCCTTCTCGGTGGCCAGCGCGACGAGCGCCTCGGCCAGGGTCTGCGGGAGTTCGGCCGGGGCCACGCGGACATCCACGGCGAGCGGAATGAGCGGATCGGCGAAGTAGGAACCGACGATGCCCAGCTTCTGTCCGCGGCGCGCGGCGCCACGAAGGCGGGCCGCGAGAAGCGGATGGTCCTTGCGCAGATTGGACCCGATCACGAGCACGCGCTTCGCTTCCCCGAGGCTCTTCACGGTAGTGCCGAGCCAGGGGATGCCCGCGCGGGTGCCATCGAGCGAGAAGTCCGCCTGGCGCAGACGGAAGTCCACGTTGTCGCTGCCGAGGCCACGCGCGAGCGAAGCGGCGAGATACAACTCCTCGAGCGTCGAATGCGGGCTGGCGAGCATGCCAAGACTGTCCGCGCCAGATTTCTTGATCACGGCCTTCAACCCGTCGGCCGCAAAGGCGAGCGCCGTCTGCCAGTCGACTTCGGCCCACTTGCCGTCCTTGCGGATCATCGGGCGGACGAGCCGATCGGGGGAGTTGAGCCCTTCGTAGGAGAAGCGGTCCTTGTCGGAGAGCCAGCACTCGTTGACGCTGTCGTTCTCCAGCGGGAGGGCGCGCATCACCCGGTTGCCCTTCACCTGCACGACCATGTTCGCACCGAGACCGCAGTGGGGACTCAGGGTGCGGCGACGCGACAGTTCCCACGTGCGGGCCGAGTAGCGGAACGGCTTGGACGTCAGCGCACCGACCGGACAGAGGTCGATCATGTTGCCCGACAGTTCCGAGTCGATGGTGCGTCCGACGAAAGAGAGAATTTCGGAGTGCTCGCCGCGCCCGGCCATGCCGAGTTCCATGACGCCGGCGATCTCCTGGCCGAAGCGCACGCAGCGGGTGCAGTGAATGCAGCGGGACATCTCTTCGGCGGCAACGAGCGGGCCTACGTCCTTGGACGTGACCACGCGCTTGGTCTCACCGAAGCGGGAAGCAGAACCGCCGTAGCCGACTGCGAGGTCCTGCAACTGGCATTCGCCGCCCTGATCGCAGATCGGGCAGTCGAGCGGGTGATTGATGAGCAGGAACTCCATCACGCCCTTCTGGGCCTTGATGGCCTGTTCGGTATGCGTGAAGACCTTCATGCCCTCGGTCACAGGCGTGGCGCAGGCGGGAAGTGGCTTGGGCGCCTTCTCGACCTGCACGAGGCACATCCGGCAGTTGGCGGCGATGGAAAGCTTCTTGTGCCAGCAGAAGTGGGGGACGTAGACACCGAGGCGGTTCGTCGCCTCCATGACCATGCTTCCCTCCGGCACCTGGACTGCCTTTCCGTCGACTTCCAGGTTGATCATCTTCTTCTCGCTCATCGGGCAGCCCCTCTCGAACTCACCCAACGTCGGCGACCGGCGGCGCTCGTCTTGCTCGCATCCCCGCTGCCGCGGGGCCCCTGCTCGGTGACTCCCGCCGGCCCCTCCATCACCATACTGCCCTCCGGCACCTGGACGGCCTTTCCATCCACTTCCAGGTTGATCATCTTCTTTTCACTCATCACGCCGCCCTCGCCAGAGCGCCAACCTGGCAGGTCTTGTGATCGATGTGATACTGGAACTCGTCGCGGAAGTGCTTGATGAAGGCGCGCACCGGCATCGCCGCAGCATCACCGAGCGCACAGATCGTGCGACCCTGGATGTTGTCCGCGACGGAATTCAGCATGTCGAGATCTTCGGGACGTCCCTTGCCGTGCTCAATGCGGTGGACCATCCGGTACAGCCAGCCCGTGCCCTCGCGACAGGGCGTGCACTGACCGCAGGATTCCTCGTGGTAGAAGTAGGACAGCCGCTCCAGGCAGCGGACCATGCAGCGGGTGTCGTTCATGACGATCACGGCGCCGGAACCGAGCATCGACCCCGCCTTGGCGATGGAGTCGTAGTCCATGTCGGTCTGCATCATGATGTCGCCCGGCAGCACGGGCATCGACGAGCCGCCTGGAATGCAGGCCTTCAGAGCGCGGCCCTCGCGCATGCCGCCGGCCATCTCGAGCAGTCTCGCGAACGGGGTACCGAGCTTGACTTCGTAGTTGCCAGGACGCGCCACGTCACCGGACACCGAGAACAGCTTGGTGCCGCCGTTGTTCGGCTTGCCCATCTGCAGAAACGCTTCGCCGCCGTTCAGGATGATCCAGGGAACCGCAGCGAACGTCTCGGTGTTGTTGATGGTCGTCGGCTTGCCGTATAGACCGAAGCTCGCCGGGAACGGCGGCTTGAATCGGGGCTGCCCCTTCTTGCCCTCGAGCGATTCGAGCAGCGCCGTCTCTTCGCCGCAGATGTAGGCGCCGAAGCCGTGGTGCGCATGCAGCTGGAAGCTGAAGCCGGACCCGAGAATGTTCGCACCGAGGAATCCGGCTGCACGCGCCTCTTCCAGAGCTTCCTCGAAGCGCTCGTAGGCTTCCCAGATCTCGCCGTGGATGTAGTTGTAGCCCACGGTAATGCCCATCGCGTAGGCAGCGATGGCCATGCCTTCGATCACGACGTGCGGGTTGTAGCGCAGGATGTCGCGATCCTTGAACGTACCGGGCTCGCCTTCGTCGGAGTTGCATACGAGGTACTTCTGCCCCTCGTAGTTGCGCGGCATGAAGCTCCACTTGAGCCCGGTGGGGAAGCCCGCACCGCCGCGGCCGCGGAGAGCCGATTTCTTGACTTCGTCGATCACGGCCGCCTGCGTGATGCCTTCCGTGAGGATCTTGCGCAGCGCGCCGTAGCCGCCGCGGGCCACGTAGTCCTTGAGGCGCCAGTTCGTGCCGTCGACACCCTTCATGATCAGGGCGTCCGGTCCGTAGATGTCCGTCGGGAAGGGCGGATACGACGATCTCATTTCGCAAGCTCCGCAAGCAGTTCGTCGATCTTTCCGGGCGTCATTCCCGTCAGCATGCGTTTGTTGTTGTGGAGGATCACAGGCGCATCCCCACAGGCCCCGAAGCACTCACCCTCCTTGAGCGTGACGGCCCCGTCGGGCGTGGTCCCGTTCCAGCCAATGCACAGCTTCTTCTGAAGATAGTCGGCAGCTTCGTTTGCGCCGGACAAAGCACACGGCAGGTTCGTGCAGACGGAGAGTTTGTGACGACCGATCGGCTTCAGGTCGTACATCGAGTAGAACGTGGCCACTTCATACACGGCGATGGTCGGCATGCCGAGGTAGGCGGCGACCGCGTCCATAAGGGGCGCGGTGAGATGACCGTTCTCGGTCTGGACGATGGTAAGAGCGGCCATCACCGCGGATTGCTTCTGGTCGGCCGGGTACTTCGCGAGTTCCCGGTCGATCCGGGTCCGTGCGTCCGCCGAGAGTCCGGTGTTTTCGCTCATCGATCGATCTCGCCAAACACGATATCCATAGTTCCGATGATCGCCACCGCATCCGCGATCATGTGCCCGCGCCCCATCTCGTCCATGGCGGCAAGATGCGGGAAACCCGGCGCACGGATCTTGAGCCGGTAAGGCTTGTTGGCGCCGTCCGACACCAGGTAGATGCCGAACTCTCCCTTGGGTGCTTCCACCGCGGCGTAGCACTCGCCCTCGGGTACGTGCATGCCTTCGGTGAAGAGCTTGAAGTGGTGGATGAGCTCTTCCATGTTCGACTTCATGTCGACGCGGGATGGCGGCGCGACCTTGTGGTTGTCGATCATGACCGGTCCGGGATTGGCGCGGAGCCATTGCACGCACTGCTTGACGATCCGGTTCGACTGACGCATTTCTTCGACGCGAACGAGATAGCGGTCGTAGCAGTCGCCGTTCACGCCGATGGGAATGTCGAAATCCATCCGGTCGTAGACTTCGTAGGGCTGCTTCTTGCGCAGATCCCAGGCGATGCCGGAACCGCGGATCATGGGTCCCGTGAATCCGAGTTGCAGGGCACGCTCGGGGCTCACGACACCGATGCCGACAGTACGCTGCTTCCAGATCCGATTCTCGGTCAGCAGCGTCTCGTATTCGTCGACGAGCTTCGGGAAGCGGTTGGCAAAATCCTCGATGAAGTCCAGCACCGAGCCCTGGCGGTTCTCGTTCAGTCGGCGCACGTCTTCCGCGGACTTGATGGCCGACACTTCGTACTGGGGCATGCGGTCCGGAAGGTCCCGGTAGACGCCGCCCGGGCGGTAGTAGGCGGCGTGCAGTCTGGCGCCCGAGACGGCCTCGTAGCAGTCCATCAGGTCTTCCCGCTCGCGGAAGCAATACAGGAAGACGGTCATCGCGCCTATGTCCAGCCCGTGCGCGCCGAGCCAGAGCAGGTGGTTCAGGATGCGCGTGATCTCGTCGAACATCACCCGGATGTACTGCGCACGGATCGGTACGTCGATGCCCAGGAGCTTCTCGATGGCCATCACGTAGGCGTGCTCGTTGCACATCATGGATACGTAATCGAGACGATCCATGTACGGCACGCTCTGGATGAACATCTTCTGTTCGGCGAGCTTCTCGGTACCACGATGCAGGAGGCCGACGTGCGGGTCGGCACGCTGGATCACTTCCCCGTCGAGTTCCAGAACCAGTCGAAGCACCCCATGCGCCGCCGGATGCTGCGGGCCAAAGTTCATCGTGAAGTTGCGGATCTCAGCCATGGCTGACCGCCGCGACGGAACCATGCACTTCGGTGAAGGCTAATGCCGGCATCGCCGGCGTTACGCCGGAGCCAAAGTTCATCGTGAAGTTGCGGATCTCAGCCATGACTGACCTCCGCACACGAACGATGTGCTGTGTCTGTTTTCATGGGTACTGAGAGGTCAGTCACGACACGCCGGGGGCTGACCGTGGGGCGTTGCGGCATGGAGGCCAGGCGGCGTTCAGCCGACATCGCCATAGTGATCCTCTCGCACGACCCGCGGAACGATCTCGCGGGGTTCGATAGTGACGGGCTGGTAGATGACGCGCTTCTGGTCGGCGTCGTAACGCATCTCGACGAAACCGGAAATCGGGAAATCTTTCCGGAAAGGGTGTCCGATGAATCCGTAGTCCGTGAGGAGCCGGCGAAGATCCGGGTGGCCAGGAAAGACGATGCCGAACAGGTCGAATGCTTCGCGTTCGAACCAGTTGGCAGCTGCCCAGACTCCACTCACGGAATCCACGGATGGGAAGTCATCTTCTGCCGCGAAGACCTTCACGCGGAGCCTCTGGTTACGGCTCACGGAAAGCAGTTGCGAGACGACCGCGAAGCGCTGACCCTCCCAGCGACCCTCGCCATACGTCTGGTAGTCGACGCCGCAAAGGTCGATGAGCTGTTCGAAGCGGAGATCGGCGGTGTCGCGCAGTTTTCTGGCGGCGTCCACCCAGGCGTCTGCGGCGATCTCGACGATCGCCTGATCGCGCACCACGTCGGTCTTGCGTACGGCGTCACCCAGGGCTCGGGTGACGGATTCGAACAATGCAGTGAAGTCGCTCAAGAGGTCACCGGGCGATGGTGTTGTTCCGGCGGATCTTGTTCTGGAGCTGGATGATGCCGTAGAGCAGTGCTTCCGCCGTGGGCGGGCATCCGGGTACGTAGACATCCACCGGCACGATCCGGTCGCAACCCCGCACGACCGAATAAGAGTAGTGGTAGTAGCCGCCACCGTTCGCGCAGGACCCCATGGAGATCACCCAGCGGGGTTCGGCCATCTGGTCGTACACCTTGCGCAGCGCGGGAGCCATCTTGTTGCACAGTGTTCCAGCCACGATCATGACATCCGATTGTCTCGGACTCGGGCGAAACACAATACCGAAACGATCAAGATCGTAGCGGGAAGCACCCGCCTGCATCATCTCGACCGCGCAACAGGCGAGACCGAAAGTCATGGGCCAGAGGGAGCCCGTACGCGTCCAGTTGATGAGGGTATCGATTTGGGTCGTTACGAAGCCCTTCTGTAGTTCGCCTTCTACTCCCATTCCAGCGCCCCTTTCTTCCACTCGTAGATGAAACCGACGACCAGTACCGCCAGGAAGACGACCATGGCAAGGAAGCCGAACATGCCGATCTGGTCGAGCACGACCGCCCAGGGAAAGAGGAAGGCAATTTCGAGATCGAAAATGATGAACAGAATGGCGACGAGGTAATAGCGCACGTCGAACTTCATGCGCGCGTCCTCGAAGGCTTCAAAGCCGCATTCGTAGGGAGAGAGCTTGTCGGAATCCGGGCGATGATGTCCCAGAAGGCGGGAGAGCCCGCCCCCGGCAAGGATCGAGACGGTACCCACGCCGAGCCCGACCAATATGAAAAGCAGTATCGGAAAGTAGTTTTGCAGCATCACTCGCGGACCGGAAGTCGAAATGTCGACCCCAAGCCGACGGGGCCGTACCGCCGACAAGGGCGCCCTTCCCCTCCTTGCGGATGGCCGCCAATACCGGTCAAGGCTGGCCTGCCGCGTTCCAGATTTGGTGCCGATGGTGAGACTCGAACTCACACGGCTTTCGCCACTGCCCCCTCAAGACAGCGTGTCTACCAATTTCACCACATCGGCATATCTCGGCCTCCACTTGAGACTTTTTGTGGAGGCTCAAATCTTTACTGCCCGAAACTCGACTTACTTGGGAATTTCCTTGGCCTTGGAGTCCTCGGCCGGTGCAGCGTCGGGCTTGGCCTCACCGGCCGCCGCGGCTGGTGCAGTCTTCGCCGGCTCCGCCGGAAGTTCCGTCATTACCCCTTTGTCATGCGACTGACCCGCTGAGAGGTAGGTCAGTCCGAGGCTGGTCGCGAAGAACACCGCCGTCAGGGCCGCCGTGGCCCGACTCAGGAAGTTCGCCGACCCGCTCGAGCCGAACAGGCTGCCCGCGGAACCGCTTCCGAAGGCAGCGCCCATGTCCGCGCCCTTGCCGTGCTGCAACAGCACGAGGCCGATGATACCGGCAGCGGCGAGCACATGGAGAATCAGGATTGCAGTCTGCATCAGTCAGTTCAAGTGGGGCCGCAAGCCACTGCCGCCCGGCAAATATCCAGAAACTCGCTTCCGTTCAGGGAAGCTCCCCCGACGAGACCACCGTCCACATCGGGCATTGCAAACAACGACGCGGCGTTAGAACCCTTGACGCTTCCCCCATAAAGAATCTGGATCGTCGAGGCCCTGCCCGCATCCACCGCCGCCACCACGCGACGAACAAGCGCGTGAACTTCCTGAGCCTGCTCCGGCGATGCGGTCTTTCCCGTTCCGATCGCCCAGACGGGCTCGTACGCGATGACCGCAGCGGCCAGAACTGCCGGCCCGGCCACATCCAGAAACACCTGGATCTGGCTACTCACCACCGACTCCGTCAGACCAGCCTCGCGCTCCGCGAGGGACTCGCCGACGCAGACCACGGGAGTCAGGCCAACGGCATGGGCGGCAACTGCTTTCCGCCCCACCAACTCACTGGACTCCCCGTGCATGGCGCGCCTTTCGGAATGCCCGACCAGCACGAAACTGCAACCGAACTCCCGGAGCATGCTGCCAGCGACTTCTCCGGTGAACGCGCCGGAGGCGTGCTCGCTCAGGTCCTGCGCGCCCCAGCGGATACCGCTGCCGGAAAGTCGCGCTTCACACTGGGCCAGGTAGGGAAACGGAGCCAACACTGCCATCGCCCCGGCCGGCAACCCATGGCTCCCGGACACCAGAGCCTCGAGCAACGCGGCGTTGGCCGCGAGGCTTCCGTTCATCTTCCAGTTGCCGGCAACGAACTTGGAGCGCATGCGGGGCCCGGAGTGACGAAACCCCGCGAGTTTACTCGGCGCGGCCCCGACGGGTCAACGCTGCTGCGTCGCACAAAGGATGGAGGCCACCGGCGAAACCGCCCGGGCGCGCCTCCTGGGTCAGCCGAAACGGCCCGTGATGTAGTCCTCGGTCGCCTTGTTCTTCGGCTTGATGAAGATGGTGTCGGTGGCGTCGAACTCGATCATCTCGCCGAGATACATGTACGCCGTGAAGTCGGACACACGGGCCGCCTGCTGCATGTTGTGCGTAACGATCAGAATCGTCACCTTGTCCTTCAGGTCGGCGATGAGTTCCTCGATGCTCGCCGTGGCGATCGGGTCGAGGGCGGACGTCGGCTCATCGAACAGCAGGATTTCCGGTTCCGTGGCAAGCGCGCGGGCAATACACAGACGCTGCTGCTGGCCACCCGAAAGATTGAAGGCCAGATCCTGCAGCCGATCCTTCACTTCGTCCCAGAGTGCGGCACCGCGAAGTGCCTGCTCCACCTTCTCGTCCAGGATCGCGACGCTGCGGACGCCACGAACCCTAAGACCGTAGGCGACGTTCTCGTAGATCGACTTCGGGAACGGATTCGGTTTCTGGAACACCATGCTGATGCGCATCCGGACCTCGATGGGGTCCACCTGCGCGTGCAGCAGATTCGTGTTGTCGGGATAGAGACGGATCTCGCCTTCGTACCGGTTGCCGGGATACAGATCGTGCATCCGGTTGAAGCAGCGCAGATACGTGGACTTCCCGCACCCTGAGGGGCCGATCAGCGCGGTCACCTTGCGCTCGTAGATCGGCATCGCGATGCTCTTCAGCGCGTGAAAAGCCCCGTAGTAGAAGCTCAGGTTCTTCGCTTCCGCCTTGACCTTCAGGTCGGCGATCGCGGTGCGACCCTCAGTGATCTTGGACATGACGACCGGTCACCATTTGATGTTCTTGCGTAGACGATAGCGAATGAAGATGGCCAGCCCGTTCATGGACAGCGTCATGACGACGAGGACGAGGCCGGCCGCCGCCGCATTCTGATGGAACGCCGCCTCCGGACGCGAGGTCCAGTTGAACATCTGTATCGGCATCACGGTGAACGGAGACAGCAGCCATTCGAAGGACAGATACGGGAAAGTCGACTGGATCGGCGGTTCGGGAAGGAAAGCGATAAAGGTGAGCGCGCCGATGGTAATGATCGGGGCCGTCTCGCCGATGGCCCGGGCCATGCCGATGATGATGCCGGTCATGATCCCCGGCGCAGAGTAAGGCAGGATGTGATCCGCCGTGGTCTGCCACTTCGTCGCTCCGAGCGCGTAGGCGCCCTCGCGAATCGCGCCAGGGATCGAGCGGATCGACTCCCGCGTCGCGACGATGACGATCGGCAGGATGAGGAGCGCCAGCGTAAGGCCTGCGGACAGGATGCTCTGCCCCAGACCGAACGTGTAGACGAACAGGCCGAGCGCCAGGAGACCGTAGACGATCGACGGCACGCCCGCGAGATTCGTAACGTTGATCTCGATGATGTCCGTCATCCAGTTCTTCGGCGCGTACTCCTCAAGATACACCGCGGCACCGACGCCGAGCGGGATCGCAGCCACCGCAGTGACCACCATCACGAGAGTGGTACCGACCCAGGCGGACAGAATGCCAGCGTTCTCGGCGCGTCGCGAAGGAAAATGCGTGAAGAAATCGAGAGACAGTCTCGGCAGGCCATCTATCAACATGCCGAGAAACAGCGCGAGGAAGGTCAGCACCCCGATCATCAGCGCCACCAGACCCAGCATCGCGAACATCATGTCCCGCCTCTTGTGGCGGGCGATGAGCGCACGTATCTCGTTGACGTCCTGTTTCAGCATCTCAGTAAGCCTGACGGAACCTGCGCCGGAGCAGGTGCCCCAGCACATTGAACGCGAGCGTGAGCAGCATCAGCGTCAGGCCCGCCGCGAAGATCGTCTGGTAGCCGATGGACCCGTGAGGGAGATCTCCAAGGGCCACCTGCACGATGAAAGCCGTGATGGTGGCGGCAGGCTCTGCCGGATTCCAGGTGAGATTGGGCTGCATGCCGGCGGCGATCGCGAGAATCATCGTCTCACCGACTGCGCGGGAGATACCGAGAATATAGGCGGCCGCGATGCCCGAGAGAGCAGCCGGCGTCACGACACGCACCGCGGTCTGGAAACGGGTCGCCCCCATCGCATAGGAACCCTCGCGCATGCTCATGGGAACCGAGCGCATCGCGTCTTCGCTCACGGAGCTGACGTAAGGAATGATCATGATGCCCATGACCAATCCGGCCGACAGAAGATTGAATCCGGGGAGTTCGGGATAGAAGTACTGGAGGGCGGGCGTGACGTACAGCAGCGCGAAATAGCCGTAAACCACCGTGGGCACACCGCCTAGCAATTCGAGAAACGGCTTGGCGACTTCCCGGAGGGAAAAGGGCGCGAACTCGGACAGATAGATGGCGATGATCGTGCCGAGCGGAATCGCGACAGCGAGCGCGACGAGTGAACTCACCAGCGTGCCCGACAGCAGGACCATGATGCCGTAGTGAGCGTCGTCGAACAGGGGCGTCCATTGGGTGTCCGTCAGGAAATCCCAGATGGAAACATGGGTGAAGAACTGGAACGACTCGCTGACCAGCACCCAGACGATGCCGAGCGTGATGAAGACGGAGAACATCGCCGCGAACAGCAGGATGCTCTCGATGATCTTTTCCTTCACGTGCCGCGATGCCCGCCGTTGCAGGCGGTCGCTGACGTTTGGGTCCTGCGTAACGGTTGTCATGCGTTCACCGGCCCGCCTGACGACGGACCGCAGCTCCCCGGAACGAACGAAAAGGGGAGCGACTTGCGTCACTCCCCGACCCCTTGTACTGGTACGAGGTTACAGCTTGGCTTCCAGCTTCATCAGCTCTTCGATGGTGAGGCCGACCTTGTTCTCGCCACCGAACTTCGTGCCCAGAATCTTCTTGCTCAGCACTTCGACATTGTATGCGTAGGCCTTCGGGGGCAGCGGTACGTACTTCACTTCGCGGATCAGGCCCTCGGAGTTCTTCATATAGTACTCGACGAACTCCTTCACCTCGGGACGCTCCAGGGAATTGGCGTTCACGTAGATGAAGATCGGCCGAGCAAGCGGCTGGTAGCTTCCGTCCATCACCGATTCCATCGACGGCAGCACCGGCTGGTTGGTCTTCGGGTTGATGATGGGCAGCGCCTTCAGCTTGTCCTTGTTCTCGAAGTAGTAGGCGTAGCCGAAGTAACCAAGACCGTTCACGTCACGCGCAACACCCTGCACGAGGATGTTGTCGTCCTCGGCAGCGGTGTAGTCGCCGCGGCTGGACTTGGCGCGGCCGTTGATCGCCTCGGTGAAGTAATCGAACGTACCCGAATCCGCACCGGGCCCGAACAGCTTGACGCCCTGGTCCGGCCACTGGCCGTTGACCTGCTTCCACTTGGTTACCCTGCCCTGCGCCGCGGGCTCCCACAGCTTGCGCAGGTCGGCGACCGTGATGGACTTGAGCCAGTCATTCTTGGGGTTGATGACGATCGTGAGGGCGTCGTAGGCAACCGGCAGTTCGATGTACTGGATGCCGGCCTTCTTGCATTCCTCCATTTCCCTCGCGAGGATCGGGCGGGAGGCATTGGAGATGTCGGTCTCGCCGCGGCAGAACTTCTTGAAGCCGCCGCCCGTGCCGGAAATACCGACGGTCACGCGGACCTTGCCGCGCTTGGAGGCCTGGAAATCTTCAGCGACGGCCTCGGTAATCGGGAACACCGTGGAAGAGCCGTCAATCTTCACGGTCTCCAGGGCGAAGGACAGCGGGGACAGGGCCAGCCCGCCGAGCACCAGGACCGCAGTGATGACCGGAGAGACAACAGCGCGAAGAACCATCTTTAAATCTCCTGTGACGGGGCAGAACCCCAAAGGGCTAGGAGAGTGTATGGCGCTATTGTGACAGTTTCATTGCAAAAAGAGCGGAAGGGACGCCGGTTCGGCGCCCTTCCGGGTCGGAATCAGGCGGCGGCGGGAATGCCCTTGACGACGTCGGCGATCCCATGGGCCAGAGATAGCACTTCGGCTTCCTCCTCCCCCTCCACCATGACCCGAAGCACGGGCTCGGTTCCGGAAGGCCGCAGTAGAACGCGACCGCGGCGCTGCAGTTGAGCCTCCGCCTGCCGGACGGCCGCCAGGACTTCGGGGCAGGACCGGAAGTCGAAGCCGCGCTTCACAGGCACGTTGATCAGTTTCTGGGGAACCAGGCGGAGGTCACGGCAAGCCTCGGGCAGACTCTCCCCGGCGCTGGTCAGGGCATTCAGGACCTGCAGCCCGGAGATGAGGCCGTCGCCAGTGGTGTGCTTGTCGAGACAGACAATATGGCCAGAGTTCTCACCGCCCAGTTGCCAACCCTTTTCGACCATCAATTCGAGGACATACCGATCCCCGACCGCTGCCCGGGCGAAGTCGATACCGAGTTGTCCGAGCGCCGTTTCCATCCCGAAATTGGTCATCACCGTCCCGACCAGGCCGCCCGCCATCTGTCCGGACTTGCGGCGATGGCGCGCAATGACGTAGAGGAGTTCGTCACCGTCGAAAATCCGCCCCGCGGCGTCGACCATGATCAGACGGTCGCCGTCGCCGTCCAGGGCCAGCCCCAGGTGGGCACCGTGTTCACGGACCTTGCCGGCGATGAACTTGGGCTTAGTGGCACCGCAATCGGCATTGATATTGAAGCCGTCCGGGTGATTGGCGACCTCGATCACGTCCGCGCCCAGTTCGTGGAGTACCGGACCGGCAACGTGATACGCCGCCCCGTTCGCCGAGTCGACGACGATCTTCAGGCCGCGCAGGTTCCGGTCACTCGGGAAGGTGCTCTTGCAGAACTCGATGTATCGGCCGTCGGCTTCCACCACCCTTCGGGCCTTGCCGAGTTCCGCCGAGGGCCGACAGTGCATCGGGGCACCGAGGCGCTCTTCGATGCGCCGCTCCACCTCGTCCGGCAGCTTGTAGCCGTTCGCGCCGAAGAACTTGATGCCGTTGTCGTCGTAGGGATTGTGCGAGGCGCTGATCACGACCCCGGCCGACAGGCGCAACGCCCGCGTGAGGTAGGCGATGGCCGGCGTCGGCATGGGGCCGGCCAGCATGACATCGACACCGGCTGCCGCGAGACCGGCCTGGAGAGCCGATTCCAGGAGATAGCCCGAGATCCGCGTGTCCTTGCCGATGAGTACCGCCGCGTGGGCACCGGGCGGGGCTTCCTTCGACAACACTTCCCCGGCGGCATAGCCGAGATGCATAACCACCTCGGGTGTGATCGGCGGCTCGCCGACCTTGCCCCGGATTCCATCGGTACCGAAATACTTTCTCGCGCTCATTCGATCGAAAACCTGTCGTCTAGTACGGATCGCAATACCTGCAAGGCATCCCGGGTCGGGCCCACATCATGGACGCGGACGATGGCTGCCCCTCGTTCCACCGCCAGGAGTGACGCGGCCACGCTGGCATGCAGTCGATCACCCAGATGACGGCCGGCGATCTTCCCCAGGATGGACTTTCGCGACAACCCCGCGAGTACCGGCCAGCCACGCGCACGAAGCGCGCCCAGTTGCCGAAGCAGGCTCAAGTTGTGTGCTGTCGTCTTGCCGAACCCGAACCCCGGGTCAATCACGATCCGTTCCTGCCGGATCCCGGCAGCCTGGGCCGCCCTGGCCCGGCCTTCGAGGAAATCCCCGACTTCGGCCACGACATCGTCGTAAACGGGGTTCTGCTGCATGGTCCGCGGGGTTCCCTGCATGTGCATCAGACAGACAGCCGCGTCCGTCGCGGCGACCACTTCCACGCTCCCCGGAGCACGCAGCGCCATGACATCGTTGATCATCGCCACGCCCAGACTCAGGACTTCCCGCATGACGTCGGGCTTGCTGGTATCCACAGATACCGGGAAGGTGCCGGCCAGCGCCCCCACCACGGGCAGGATTCGCCGCAGTTCGTCGGCCGCCGACACTTCCGGCGCCCCGGGACGGGTGGACTCCCCACCCACATCAAGTATGTCCGCCCCCTCGTCGATAAGTCGCCGGGCCTGAGCGAGGGCGGCATCGTGGTCGAGGAAGCGCCCGCCGTCGGAGAAGGAATCGGGCGTCACGTTCAGGACACCCATGATGAGAGGGCGATCCAGCGGAAACGCGAACCGCCCTGCCTTGAGAACAGCACCGGGCAGATCCCGTGATGTGTTAGCATACACTTACGTCAGATCCCATGCCATTGAGGAAAAGAGGCTGAGCCAAGCTCGGAATCGCAGTAGCCCAGGTAGCGCCGGCACCGGCGAAAGTGTCATCCCAAAGAAAAAAGGCGGGGCCGAAGCCCCGCCTGCCTGATGCTCGAGCCACGTCGGACTCAGGCCTCGCGGGCCGGGGTCGTCGTGGGCGCCGGTGAAGGCGTGTTGTTGTCCTGCGGAGGCGGCGAGGGGGGTGCGCTCGCCGGCCGCGGCGGGCGCGGCGGACGACCGGCCATGATGTCGTTCACCTGTTCCGCGTCCAGGGTTTCCCATTCGAGCAGGGCACGGGTCATGGCCTCGACCTTGTCCCGGTTGTCCTCGATCAGCTTGCGGGCGACCGTGTACTGCTCGTCGATGATCCGGCGGATCTCGCCGTCGACCTTCTGCATGGTGGCTTCGGACAGATTCTTGTGCGTGGTGATCGAACGGCCGAGGAAGACTTCCCCTTCGTTTTCGCCGTACACCATCGTGCCCAGGGCAACGGACATGCCGTAGCGGGTGACCATATCGCGGGCCGTACGGGTGGCGTTCTCGAAGTCGCTGCTCGCCCCGGTGGTCATGCGGTTCATGAACACCTCTTCCGCGATCCGCCCGCCGAGGGCCATGGAGATGTTCTGCAGCATCTTCTCGCGGTCGGTACCGAGACTGTCGCGCTCAGGCAGCATCCAGGTAACGCCTAGCGCCCGTCCACGCGGAATGATCGTGACCTTGTGGACCGGATCGACGCGGGGGAGGAGCTTCGCCACCACGGCATGACCGGACTCGTGGTAGGCCGTCATCGTGCGCTCTTCCTCGGAGATCACCATGGACTTGCGCTCGGCGCCCATGTAGATCTTGTCCTTGGCGCGCTCGAAGTCGTCCATGTCGACCAGACGCTTGTTGCCACGTGCGGCGAACAGGGCCGCTTCGTTCACGAGATTCGCCAGGTCGGCACCCGAGAATCCGGGCGTTCCACGCGCAAGGATGTCGGCACGGACATCCGGCGCCACGGGGACCTTGCGCATGTGGACCATCAGAATCTGCTCGCGGCCACGGATGTCCGGCAGAGGTACCACCACCTGGCGGTCGAAACGGCCGGGGCGCAGCAGCGCCGGGTCCAGGACGTCCGGTCGGTTGGTTGCGGCGATCACGATGACGCCGGAAGTGGACTCGAAGCCATCCATCTCGACCAGGAGCTGGTTGAGGGTCTGCTCGCGCTCGTCGTTGCCGCCGCCGAGACCGGCGCCACGCTGACGACCCACGGCGTCGATTTCGTCAATGAAAACGATGCAGGGCGCGTGCTTCTTGGCCTGCTCGAACATGTCCCGCACCCGGGCGGCACCAACGCCGACGAACATCTCCACGAAGTCCGAACCGGAGATGGAGAAGAACGGCACCTTGGCCTCACCCGCGATGGCGCGGGCGAGAAGCGTCTTGCCGGTACCGGGAGAACCGACCATCAGCACCCCGCGCGGGATCCGGCCACCGAGTTTCTGGAACTTGCTCGGGTCGCGCAGGAAGTCGACGAGTTCCGCAACTTCCTCCTTGGCTTCCTCGCAACCGGCCACGTCGGCGAACGTGACCTGGTTGTTGCTTTCGTCCAGCATGCGTGCCCGACTCTTGCCGAAGGAGAACGCCCCGCCGCGCCCTCCTCCCTGCATCTGCCGCATGAAGAATATCCAGACACCGATCAGCAGCAGCATCGGGAACCAGGATACGAAGATGTTCATGAGCAGTGATGGCTCTTCGTCCGGCTTGGCCTCGATGATGACGCCGGCCTTCAGCAGGTCGCTCACCATCCAGGGATCGGAAGGCTGATAGGTCGTGAAGCGCCGCCCTTCGGTGTTGGTCCACTTGAGGACCCGGCCTTCGATGGTGACTTTGGCGACGTGGCCCCGCTTGACCTCCTCGATGAACTGGGAGTACTCCATGGCCTGTTGCGGGCTCTGGCGCTGGCTGAACTGATTGAAGACGGTCATTAGCACGAGGGCTATGACCAGCCAGATCGCCACGTTCTTGATGAGATTGTTCAACATAGCTCCTTCACGACGTCACCCGGGCCCGCCAAAGCGGAAAACCCCGCCACGCCTATTGGTCCGATTCTAATCCCAATTCGTTCCCCCTCGCCGGGCGGGGATCACGCAATCCTCTTGCGACGAAGTACGTTTCGCTGCTTTCCTTGCGGGAAGCGTCCGGTTTTCGGACCGCAACCTTCACGAACCGGCTGCGAAGGCGCTTGAGCAGATCGTCGAAGCCGACACCGTGGAATACCTTGAGGACGATGGCGCCGTTCGGGGCCAGGACCTGTTCGGCAAACTCCATCGCCAACTCCGCGAGGCCCGCTGTTCGGGCCTGGTCCACCGCCCCGATACCGGTGAAGTTGGGGGCCATGTCCGAGAGCACAAGATCTACGGGTCTGCCCCCCAGGGCGGATGTGATCTCCCGCAGGACCTCTTCCGTCTCGAAGTCCCCCTGGATGAAGCGCACCCCGGGAATGGGCTCCATTTCGAGGAGATCCAGGGCCAGAACCGCCCCGCTGGGCCCCACCGCTTGCGCCGCCACCTGAGACCAGCCACCAGGGGCAGCGCCCAGGTCCACCACGAACTGACCGCGGGCCAGAATCTTTTCCTTCTCGTCGATCTGTTTCAGCTTGTACGCCGAACGGGCCCGGAAGCCTTCGGCCTTGGATTTCTGGACCCACGGGTCCGTGACGTGCCGCCGCAACCAGGCCTTACTGGTCTTCGTCTGACTCATCGCAGGCTACAATCCGGCAATTGGAGTCCCGACACCATGCCCCTCACTGCACAGCAACGCAAGTCCTTGAAAGCGCGAGCACACTCGCTCCATCCCGTGGTCATCATCGGTGGTAACGGCCTGTCGCCATCGGTTCTGAAGGAGATCGACCAGTCGCTCAAGGCGCACGAACTCATCAAGGTGCAGGTGGCGGGCGAAGACCGCGAGACGCGGACGCTCATTCTCGAAGAAATCTGCAGTTCGCTCGGTGCGGACGCCGTGCAGTTGATCGGACGAATGCTCGTCCTGTTCCGCGAGGCGCCGCCCACCGAGGACCAGCCGGTACGCCGAGCCTCGCGTCCGCGGGGAGCCCGCGCCACCAAGCGCAGTTTCCAGGGCGGCGTCTGACGCTCCCCCCGCGGATTCAGCGGGCCTTCCCGCTGAGAAGGACCAGCCCTGCAGCCAGGGCGCTCTCGACCAGATAGAGAATGCTCGCCACGCCGTGCCACGTGGCGAATCGGTCTCGGAACACACTTTCCATCACCTGTCGCGGCAGTGCCTGCTCCTTGAGCCCGGCGAGAATCGGCTGCACGCCGAACTGGCCGGCGATCACCAGAGCCACCATCCCGATGACCACCCAGAACATAGGCTGCCTGAGTGCTCGCAGGCCATCGTTTGCCACCCGGTAGACCAGAAGGTAGGTGGCGCATCCCAGCCCCACGAAGGACATCGCCGTGAACATCGTCCCCGCCAGATCCCCGGCGATCTGCCGGTCAGGCGCGTGACGGAACAGCAGGGGCGCCACGAGAAATCCCACAACCCAGAGGCCGCCCGCCCAGAGCGCGACGGCAATGCGGTCGACGGCACCCAGCAGTTTGCGCACGGGGCTCCGGCTCAGATGTACTTCACGTCGAGGATCTCGTACTCCTTGATGCCGGCCGGGGCCTGCACTTCGGCGAGATCCCCGGCGTACTTGCCGATGAGCGCACGGGCGATGGGGGAACTGATGGAGATCTTGCCGAGCTTGATGTCGGCCTCGTCGTCGCCGACGATCTGAAAGGTGAGCACGTCCTCGGTCGACGTATCCTGGAGTTCCACCGTCGCGCCGAATACGCAGCGCCCCTCGGCATCCAGCAGCTTCGGATCGATGATCTGGGCGTTCGCGATCTTGCTTTCGAGTTCCGCGATCCGGCCCTCGATGAAGCTCTGCCGTTCCTTCGCGGCGTCGTACTCGGCGTTCTCGGAGAGATCGCCCTGAGCGCGTGCCTCCGCGATCGCCTGGATCACCTGCTGACGTTCAACGGTCTTCAGCGTGTGCAGTTCCTGGCGGAGCAACTCGGCACCGATCACCGTCAGTGGGACCTTGGCCATGGATGGAACTCCTTTGTCTGGGGCGGTGGCGATCAGGCGAGACGCGCGTGGAGTGCCTGTACGGAATAGGGGGTCAGTTCACGCATGTTCTGCATGCCGGTGCATGCCGCTCTCGCGCCGGCAATGGTCGTGTAGTAAGTCACGCGGCCCTGCAGCGCGGAGCGGCGTATGGAATAGGAATCCTGGATGGCGTTGCGACGATCCTCGACCGTGTTGATGATCATCACGATGTCGCCGTTCTTGATCATGTCGACCACGTGAGGACGCCCTTCCATCACCTTGTTCACCGAGGTGGTCGCGATGCCGTTCTCGTTCAGGTAGGCGGCCGTGCCGCGGGTGGCGCAGAGCGTGAAGCCGATTTCGGACAGCACCCTCGCCACTTCGAGCACCTTGGGCTTGTCGGAGTTCCGCACGCTGATGAACACCTTGCCTGACTTCGGCATGCGCACGCCGGCGGCCAGCTGGGACTTCACGAACGCCTCGGCGAAGGTCTCGCCGACTCCCATCACTTCACCGGTGGACTTCATCTCGGGCCCGAGGATCGTGTCGACGCCCGGGAACTTGATGAAGGGGAACACCGCTTCCTTCACCGAGTAGTAAGGAGGCACCACCTCGCCGGCAATGCCCTGCTGATCCAGCGTCCGGCCGACCATGCAGCGGGCAGCGATCTTGGCGAGGGGCAATCCGGTGGCCTTGGACACGTAGGGCACGGTGCGCGACGCGCGCGGGTTCACTTCCAGCACGTAGACGGTCTTGTCCTGGATCGCGAACTGGACGTTCATCAGGCCGACCACGTTGAGCCCCCGGGCCATCGCGATGGTCTGCCTGCGCAGCTCTTCCTGCATCTCGGGCGACAGGCTGAAAGGCGGCAGCGAGCACGCGGAGTCGCCGGAATGCACGCCGGCCTGCTCGATGTGCTCCATGATCCCGCCGATCAGGACCCGCTGGCCGTCGGAGATGGCGTCCACATCCACTTCAATGGCGTCGTTGAGGAAGCGGTCGAGCAGCACGGGGCTGTCGTTGCTGACCCGGACAGCTTCGCGCATGTAGCGCTCGAGGTCCGCCTGCTGATGCACGATCTCCATCGCGCGGCCGCCCAGCACGTAGGACGGGCGCACCACCAGCGGATAGCCGATCTCCTGCGCCAGCGCGATCGCCTGGGCCGGTTCGCGAGCCGTCCGGTTGGGGGGCTGCTTCAGATTCAGCGAGTGCAGCAGCTGCTGGAAGCGCTCGCGGTCTTCCGCGCAGTCGATCATGTCTGGCGTGGTGCCGATGATGGGCACGCCGTTGCGCTCGAGATCCCGCGCCAGCTTGAGCGGCGTCTGCCCGCCGTACTGCACGATCACGCCGAAGGGCTTTTCCACGTGCACGATCTCGAGAACGTCCTCGAGCGTGAGCGGTTCGAAGTACAGCCGGTCGGACGTGTCGTAGTCGGTGGAAACGGTCTCGGGGTTGCAGTTGACCATGATGGTCTCGAATCCGTCTTCCCGCAGACTCAGCGCCGCGTGCACGCAGCAGTAGTCGAACTCGATGCCTTGGCCGATGCGGTTGGGCCCGCCGCCGAGGACGATGACCTTGCGGCGGTCGGTCGGACGCGACTCGCACTCCTCCTCGTAGGTGGAGTACATGTAGGCCGTGCGCGTATCGAACTCGGCCGCACAGGTGTCGACGCGCTTGTACACGGGCCGGATGCCGAAGGCATGGCGGGCGGATCGCACGGCATCCTCGGTGGTCTTGAGGAGCTTCGCGAGCCGCCGGTCGGAGAACCCCTTGCGCTTCAAGCGGCGCAACCAGGCGGCGTCAAGATCGGCGAGTGCGCGGTCGTCGAGATCCATCTCGATGTCCACAATCTCCTTGATCTGCGCAAGGAACCACGGATCGATGTGCGTGAGCTGGTGCACTTCCTCCAGTGTGAAGCCGTTCTCGAAGGCATCGCCGATGTACCAGATGCGCTCGGGCTTCGCCTCGCCCAGTTCCGTCTCGATGACTTCCCGGTCGGTGGTCTTCTGGTTGAGCCCGTCCACGCCCACTTCGAGGCCGCGCAGCGCCTTCTGGAAGGACTCCTGGAAGGTGCGGCCGATCGCCATCACCTCGCCCACGGACTTCATCTGGGTCGTGAGGCGGCTGTCGGCCTGAGGGAACTTCTCGAAGGCGAAACGCGGCACCTTGGTGACCACGTAGTCGATCGAAGGCTCGAACGAAGCCGGGGTCGCGCCGCCGGTGATGTCGTTCGCGAGCTCATCCAGCGTATAGCCCACGGCCAGCTTGGCAGCGATCTTGGCGATCGGGAAACCCGTCGCCTTCGACGCCAGCGCCGAGGACCGCGACACGCGCGGATTCATCTCGATGACGATCATGCGGCCATCGGCCGGATTGATCGCGAACTGCACGTTCGAACCGCCGGTATCCACCCCGATCTCGCGCAGCACGGCCAGCGAGGCGTTGCGCATGAGCTGGTATTCCTTGTCCGTCAGCGTCTGCGCGGGGGCCACGGTGATGGAGTCCCCCGTGTGGATCCCCATTGGATCGAGGTTCTCGATGGAGCAGATGATGATGCAGTTGTCGCGGCGGTCGCGGACGACCTCCATCTCGAACTCCTTCCAGCCGATCACGGATTCCTCGACGAGGAGTTCCTTGGTCGGGGAGGCTTCCAGGCCCCGTTCGCAGATGGTGACGAATTCTTCGCGGTTGTACGCGATCCCGCCGCCGGAGCCGCCCAGCGTGAAGGACGGCCGGATGATGGTGGGGAACCCGACCATGGCCTGGACCTGCAGCGCTTCCTCGAGGCTGTGCGCGATGGCGGAACGTGCCGACTGCAGCCCGATCTTCGTCATCGCGGCCTTGAACTTCTCGCGGTCCTCGGCCTTGTCGATGGCCTCGCGCGAGGCGCCGATCATCTCGACGCCGTACTTCTCGAGCACGCCGTGCTTCGCGAGGTCGAGCGCGCAATTGAGGGCCGTCTGCCCGCCCATCGTGGGCAGCAGGGCATCCGGACGCTCCTTCTCGATGATCTTCTCGACCATCTGCCAGACGATCGGCTCGATGTAGGTGACGTCGGCGGTTTCCGGGTCCGTCATGATCGTGGCCGGATTCGAGTTCACCAGCACGACCCGGTATCCCTCCTCCTTCAGGGCCTTGCACGCCTGCGCGCCCGAGTAGTCGAACTCGCACGCCTGGCCGATGACGATGGGGCCGGCGCCGATGATGAGGATGGTCTTGAGATCTGAACGTTTTGGCATGGTGTGCTCGCAGTACCCCCGGGGCCGGTGAAGCCGCCCAGGCGGCAGCCGGCTATCGGTGCTTGCCCATCATTCCGACGAATCGGTCGAACAGGTAGCCCACATCGTGGGGCCCGGGGCTCGCTTCCGGATGACCCTGGAAGCAGAACGCGGGAATGTCGGTGCGCGCAAAACCCTGGAGCGACCGGTCGAACAGGGAAATGTGCGTCACGCGGGCAGTCGACGGGAGCGTATCCGGGTCGACCGCGAAACCATGGTTCTGGCTGGTAATGACGACGCGGCCGGTTTCGAGGTCCTGCACCGGGTGGTTCGCACCGTGGTGGCCGAACTTCATCTTGCGGGTCTTTGCGCCGCTCGCCAGGCCCATCAGCTGATGGCCGAGACAGATGCCGAACATCGGCAGACCCTTGTCCATGAGGGTCCGGATGGCGCGGATTGCGTAATCGCAGGGTTCCGGGTCTCCGGGACCGTTGGACAGGAAGACGCCGTCGGGCGCCAGGGCCAGGGCTTCCTCAGCGGTGGCCTGAGCCGGCAGCACCGTGATGCGGCACCCCCGGTCGGTGAGCATCCGCAGGATGTTGCGCTTCACACCGTAGTCGTAGGCCACCACGTGGAAGCGTGGCTGGTTTGACTGGCCGTATCCCTTGCCGAGGGACCAGGTGGTCCCCACCCAGTCGTACTTCTCGGTGCAACTCACGACCTTCGCGAGGTCCATCCCGGCAAGGCCGGGGAAGGCCCGGGCCTTGGCCACGGCGGCGGCAACATCGATGGTGCCGGCCATCAGGCAGCCTGCCTGGGCGCCCTTGTCGCGAAGAATCCGGGTGAGCTTGCGGGTGTCGATGCCAGCGATGGCAACCACGCCCTCGTCCTCCAGGTAGCGGGGCAGCGTCCGCTGCATGCGCCAGTTGGACGGCAGGATGGGGAGTTCGCGGATGACGAGCCCGGCGGCATGGACCCGGCCGGCCTCGACGTCCTCGTCGTTGACCCCCGTGTTGCCGATATGCGGGTAGGTCAGCGTGACGATCTGCCGGCAGTAAGACGGGTCGGTGAGGATCTCCTGGTAGCCGGACATCGAGGTGTTGAACACGACCTCACCGACGGAGTCGCCGGTCGCACCGAAGGAGTCCCCATGAAAGACTGTCCCGTCGGCGAGCGCAAGGATGGCGGGCTGGCGGTCAGACACGTTCGAATCCCCGGGGAGAAGGCACTGCAATCCTGACGAGCCTCGACTGCCGCGCCCGAACCGGCAGAGCACGGCAGGACACGAAAACGCGGTCGAGATATACCAAGCGGGAGGGTGCTTACGCACCACTCCCGCTGCAAATTGAACTCAAGTATAGCCGGGAGACCCCCTGCACGGCAATCGTGCAGAGCCGACCGCGCGCTCAGCGAAGGCCCAGAACGTCCTGCATGTCATGGATGCCCGAACTGCGTCCGGCAAGAAATCGAGCGGCGCGGAGCGCTCCTTGCGCGAACGTGGCACGGCTCGACGCCTTGTGGGTGAGTTCGACGCGCTCGCCCGTTCCTGCAAAGAGGACGGTGTGATCGCCGACGATGTCCCCTCCCCGCACCGTCGCAAAGCCGATGGTCCGGGGATCGCGCTCGCCCGTGACCCCCTCGCGCCCATATACGGCGTCGGTCGCCAGGGAGCGACCCATGGCGGCAGCCACCACTTCGCCCATCCGCAGCGCCGTGCCGCTGGGGGCATCGACCTTGTGGCGATGATGCGCCTCCAGGATCTCGACGTCGAACTCGTCGCCGAGCGTCCGAGCGGCGAGGTCGATCAGCCGGAGCAGGACATTGACGCCGACGCTCATGTTCGGCGCCATCACCATGGCGGTGTTCCGGGCCAGCTCCTGCAGGCGGGCCTTCTGCTCCTCGGAAAAACCGGTGGTGCCGATCACGAGCTTCACGCCATGGCGTGCGCAGGCCTCGGCGTGGGCCATGGTCGCCACCGGGCGCGTGAAGTCGACCAGCACGTCGGCACCCCGCAGGGCGGCTTCGACGTCGGAGGACACCGGCACGCCGGTCACGACACCGGCAAACGCACCCGCGTCCTGTCCCAGACCGGGACAGTCAGCCCGTTCCAGCGCGGCATGGAGCCGCAAATCTGGCGCAGCGGCAATCACTTCGATCAGGGCACGCCCCATTCTCCCGGTGCTGCCGGTGATCACGATCTTCTGCGTCATGATTTACTTTCCCTTGGTCTTGTCGGCGCTGCCCGCGCCCGCTTCCGGCCGCACGAGCCCGGGCGCCGCCGCGACATCGCCAATAATCCGGTCGAGCTGCTCTTCCTTGAACACGAGCGTGAGACGGCGCTGGTCCGCGGGATTGCCGGCCTTGTCGAACTTGTAGAAGTAGTCCCAGCGCTCCGGATGGAACGCATCGGCCACGAGTGGCGTGCCGAGGACGTACTTCACCTGCTGCCGCGTCATGCCCGCTCGCAGTTTCGCGATCATCTCCTGGGTGACGACATTGCCCTGCTGGATGTCAATCTTGTAGAGCTTGACCGAACAGCCCGCAAGCGGGACGGCAAGGGCGGCGGCAGCGAGCGCGAACGCAGCGGCTGCGCGCTTTGAGAAAGGCGTCATCGGTTCTCAGGGCGGGGGAAAGCTTCTATGATAATCGATAGCATTCCCGAGCCCCGCCATGACGAACAGAACCCCGAACGACCTCAAGACCATCGGACTGAAGGCCACGCTGCCGCGGCTCAAGATCCTCAACCTGTTCGAAACGAGCGAGGAGCGCCACCTCACGGCCGAGGACGTCTACAAGATCCTGATGGCCGAAGGCATGGATATCGGGCTCGCCACCATCTACCGGGTGCTCACGCAGTTCGAGCAGGCGGGCCTGCTGTCCCGCCACCATTTCGAGAGCGGCAAGGCCGTATTCGAACTGAATGAGGGCGGGCACCACGACCATCTCGTGTGTCTCCAGTGCGGGCATGTGGAAGAGTTCTACGATGCGGAAATCGAGAAACGGCAGGAAGCCATCGCGCGGGACCGCGGCTTCGCTATCCATGAGCATTCCTTGCAGCTTTATGCCTACTGCAACCGTCCGAACTGCCCGAACCGAAAGAACACCGGCGTCCGGCTGAGCCAGGAACTCCCCTCGTCCGAGGGCTGAGGTTCCATGAAGGCCTGACGGGCCCGCCCGGCCCGGATTCAGCCGGGCTCCCCGTGACGGGACAGCATCTCGGCGGCATGCCGGCGCGTGGTCTCGGTGATCTTGACCCCGCCCATCATCCGCGCGAGCTCCTCCACCCGCCCGGCATCGTCGAGCGGCTCCACCGTGGATTGGGTCGCGCCCTTCACCGTGCGTTTGGCCACGCGCCACTGACGTTCGGCTGCCGCCGCCACCTGCGCGAGGTGCGTGATGCACAGCACCTGCCGCCCGCTGCCGAGACGACGCAACATGGCCCCGACGACCTCGGCGACCGCGCCGCCGATGCCGGAGTCCACCTCGTCGAAGATCTGTGTGGGCACAGGTGTCACCTGACTGGTGACGGCCTGGATCGCGAGGGACAGGCGCGACAGCTCCCCGCCCGACGCAATGCGGGACACTGGCGCCGTCGCCATGCCAGCGTGCCCCCGGAACCGGAACTCCACGGATTCGAGTCCGTGCGCCGCCGGCACCTCTTCGGGTACCAGCGCCACTTCGAAGGCGCCGCCCTCCATGGCGAGCTGCTGCATCGCCTCCGTGACGGCCTTCGACAAGGTCGACGCCGCGCGCTGGCGCGCCTTCGTGAGTCCGGCGGCCGCCTTCCGGTACGTCGCCTCCGCCTCCGCGGTCGCTCGCTCCAGCCCCTCCACGTCGAGAGACGAAGCGAGCGCAGACTGTCGAGCCTCGAGCTCCGCGAGCTTGCCGGCGAGGGACTCGGGATCGACACGATACTTGCGCGCCGCGCTGACCACCGCCTCGAGCCTGCCTTCCACTTCCTTCAGGCGTGCGGGATCGAGTTCCAGACGCTCCCGGTAGTGGCGCAGGGCGTGGGCCGCCTCGGAAATCTGGATCTCCGCCGACTGCAGCAGTTCCATCACGGGTTCGAGCGCGCGATCGTGGCTCGCAAGCGGACGGACCGCGGATGAGACCGCGTCGACCATCGACGCCGCGGAGACGTCGTTCTCGGAGAGGAGATCGATGGCACGCTGCGTACCCTCGATGAGGGTGGCGGCGTTCGCCAGCCGGTCGTGATCGGACTGCAGTTCCATCCACGCGTCCGGCGGCAGGGCCACTCGCTGCAGTTCCTGAATCTGCCACGACAGGCGGTCCCGCTCGTCCACGGCCGCCTGCGCCCCGGTGACCGCCGCATGCCATCGGGCTTTCGCTTCCTGCCACACCCGGAAATGCGCGAGGACCTCCGCTGCGGTCGGCAGAGCGTTGGCAAAGGCGTCCAGCAAAGCCCGCTGCTCGGAGACTCTGACCAGCGTCTGATGTTCGTGCTGGCCGTGAATGTCCACGAGCGCCATCCCGAGCTCCCGCAGCTGGGCGACGGTCGTCGGTCGCCCGTTCACGAAGGCGCGGGAGCGGCCCGACCCGTCGATGACCCGCCGCAGAATGCATTCGCCCTCGCCGGTCGCGAGGTCCTGCTCCGCGAGATAGGTCGCCACCGCAGGAACCGCCCCGATGTCGAATTCCGCGGTGATCTCCGCCTTCTCGCAGCCGGCACGCACCACGGACGCATCGCCACGGGCGCCCAGCACGAGCAGGAGAGCATCGACGAGGATGGACTTGCCCGCGCCGGTTTCACCGGTGAGCACGGTGAAGCCGGGCGAGAACTCCAGACGGAGCCGGTCCACGATCACGAAATCCTGCACGCTGAGCGATAGCAGCATGGCGACGACCCCGACCCGCCCTCAGCGCCCGGGCTTTTCGCTCCAGCGCAACTTCTCCCGGAGCATGTGGTAGTAGTCGTGGCTGGAGGGATGGAGCAGGCGGATCTTGTCGGGACAGCGGCGCACGACCACCCGGTCGCCGTCCTTCAGCTCGCAGTGGGAATGACTGTCGAAATGCACCCGCACATCCGCGGCGCTGCCCACGAGAATCTCGACCGTCGATTCCGCCGACACGACGATGGGACGGTTCGACAGGGTATGCGGGCAGACGGGAACGAGCGTCATCACCGACAGCGAGGGATGCACGATGGGCCCGCCGGCGGACAGCGCATAGGCCGTGGAGCCGGTCGGCGAAGCGATGATCAGGCCGTCGGCGCGAAGATCGCAGACGAACTGGCGATCGACACGCACCTCCAACTCGATGAGACTGCCTTCGGCCCCCTTGTTCACGGAGACGTCGTTGAACGCGACGACATCCATCACCCGGACACCGCCGCGGCGGACCTCGGAATGCAGCAGCAGCCGGGACTCGACGATGTAGTGACCGTCAAGCATCGCGCCGATCGTGTCGAACATGGTGTCCATGGACACGTCGGTGAGGAAGCCGAGCCGTCCGACGTTCACGCCGACGAGCGCCACATCGTAGGGCGCGAGCGTGCGCGCGATGTTCAACATGGTGCCGTCGCCGCCGATCACGATCGCGAGATCGGCCTGCTTGCCGATGTCCTCGAGCGACAGCACGAGGCGACGGTGGTCACCGATGTGCACTGCCGTGAGCGGGTCGACGACGACGGACCGACCGTGACGTTCGAGAAAGTCGGCGAGATCGAGCAAGGGCCCGGCAATCTCGGGGCTCTTGTATTTGCCGATGAGCGCTATGGTGCGGAATCTGTCCATCGGCCCGGATTAAAGCACACTTTGTCCGCCGGACCCCGCTCCCCGAAGCGCGGACGCAGGCTCTACGCCCCGGGATTGCAGTAACTTCCCGCTGGGCATGGAACCTGTTTAGAATTTGCCGACCATGATGAACGACCGCTCCCGCATCCTCCTGAAGACGCTCATCGAGCGCTACATCGACGATGGCGAGCCCGTCGGCTCCCGCGCACTGGCCAAGTTCTCCGGCCTCGACCTCTCGCCTGCGAGCATCCGGAACATCATGGCCGACCTCGAGGAGATGGGCTACATCGCGAGCCCGCACACCTCTGCCGGTCGCATTCCCACCCCCCGCGGCTATCGGCTCTTCGTGGACAACCTGCTCACCGTGAAGCCGCTGGAGCAGGTGGAGATCTCCCAGCTCGAAGGCCAGCTCCAGGCCGCCAACACGCAGAAGCTCGTCGCGTCGGCCTCGCACCTGCTCTCCGAGCTCACCCGCTTCGCTGGCGTGGTCATGACGCCCCGCCGCCGTACCGCCGCCTTCCGCCACATGGAGTTCCTGCGGCTCGGCGAGAACCGCATCCTGCTCATCATCGTCACGCCCGACGGCGACGTGCAGAACCGGATCATCACGATCGACAGGCCCTACACCGCCTCCCAGCTCACCGAGGCCGCCAACTTCATCAACCAGAACTTCGCAGGGCTCGACTTCGAGGAGATGCGCAAGCGCCTCAAGGCCGACCTCCGCAAGCTGCGCGAGGACATCTCCCAGCTGATGTCCCACGCCGTCGAGGCCGGCTCGGAAGCCATGCAGGACCGCTCCGGCGAGTTCGTGCTCTCTGGCGAGCGCCATCTGCTGGACGTTTCGGATCTGTCCACCAACATGGACAGCCTGCGCCGGCTGTTCGCCATGTTCGAGCAGAAAACCGGCTTCCTGCAGCTGCTGGAACTCTCGTCGCAGGCCCACGGCGTGCAGATCTTCATCGGCGGAGAGTCCGGACTGGTTCCGCTGGACGAATGCAGCGTGGTGACCGCCCCCTACGAAGTCGACGGTCAGGTCGTGGGCACCGTGGGCGTGATCGGCCCCACCCGCATGGCGTACGAACGGGTCATCCCGATCGTCGACATCACCGCCAAGCTCCTGTCCAGCGCCCTTTCCCAGTCCTGACCGTCGGCTTCAAGGCGCCGGCCGGGAGCCCGCGAAGAACGCCTCCAGGTCTGCGCGGGGCAGCCCGCTCATCCTCGCCACCACAGCCGCCGAAGCCAGGGCCCAGTCCGCGTCGGCGCTGGCCAGTTCGACCCCCTGCCCATCCAGCACCACCGCCCGCGTCGCCGCCTTCCGGCCATCGGCATGCAGCACTTCGGCCTCCAGCGTCAGCACGATGCCGGTCTTCACCGGTGCGAGGAACCGCGTCGTCATGGTCGTGGTCAATCCCAGCTTTCCCGTGACCAGGATGATGGCCCAGGCCGCGACCTCATCCAGGAGCGTCGAGATGATCCCGCCGTGGGCAATACCCTCCACGCCGCAGAAGTGCGCGGCGAGAGAGTGGGAAGCGCGCGCGCCGCGTGCCGTGCGCTCGAACAGCAGACGCAGGCCGTACGGATTGCGGGGCGAACAGCCGAAACACTGGCCGGGCCATTGCAGGTAGGTCGGGGCGACGGCGGACACGGTGCGGTTCCTCGGAAACGGTGCGCGGTGATTTTAGTGGCGCCCACGCCGAAGGACGAACCCGCGTGGCCCATAATGACGACGGATTTCCACCCCTTTTCAGGCACATGTACCTTTCCGAACCGCAATTCAGCCACGGCTCCCTCGGCAAGACCGGCATCCTGCTCATCAACCTGGGCACGCCGGAGGCCCCCACCGCGCCGGCACTGAAGCGCTACCTGAAGGAGTTCCTGTGGGATCCGCGGGTGGTGGAGATCCCGCGGCTGCTCTGGTGGCTCATCCTGAACGGTATCGTGCTGAATGTGCGGCCCAAGAAGTCCGCGGCCAAGTACGCCGCCATCTGGACGCCCGAGGGCTCGCCGCTGAGGGTGCACACCCAGAAGCAGGCGACGCTCGTGCATGGCTATCTCGGCCGCGCGATCCGGTCGCCGCTTCAGGTCGAGTACGCCATGCGCTACGGCGAGCCGTCGATCGCGCAGGGCCTGGACAAGCTGAAGCAGGGCGGCTGCGATCGGCTGCTGATCCTGCCTCTCTATCCGCAGTACGCCGCCAGTACCACGGGCAGTGCGTGCGACGCTCTGTTCGACGCGCTGCGCGCCGTACGCCACGTGCCGGCCCTGCGCATGGTCGATCACTTCCACGATCATCCGCGCTACATCGCGGCACTCGCGCAATCGGTGCGGGATCACTGGGCCGTGAACGGCAAGGCCGACAAGCTCGTCATGAGCTTCCACGGTGTGCCGCGATTCCATCTGGACAAGGGCGATCCCTATCACTGCGAATGCCGCAAGACCGGGCGCCTGCTCGCCGAAGCCCTCGGCCTCGGGCCCGACCAGTGGATGCTCACCTTCCAGTCCCGCTTCGGTCAGGCCGAGTGGCTGCAGCCCTACACCCAGCCTACGCTGGAAGACCTCGCCCGCAAGGGCACGAAGAAGGTCGACGTCATGTGCCCGGGCTTCGTGGCCGACTGCCTCGAAACGCTGGAGGAGATCGCCATGGAAAACAAGGCCGCATTCCTCGGCGCGGGCGGCAGCGAGTTCCGCTATATCCCCTGCCTCAACGAACGCGACGACTGGATTCAGGCGCTCTGCCAGATCGCCGTGGACAACCTGCACGGGTGGCTTCACTCGAACTGGGACGAGGCCGCCGCCAAGGCGGAGGGCGCGCGCTCCCGCGAACGTGCGAAGGCTCTCGGCGCCACCAACTGACGCAAAAGGGACGGCCCGTATCGCCAGCGAGACCGCGCAGGCTGTGCGAATCGTCCCAGTCGCCCGTTGGCAAGGCAGCGTCGTTGGGCGTATTCTCGAACCGTAGGACAGCAGCAGGAGAGTGCGACCTTCAGGGTCGCCGCCGAAGGCGTAACCGCCCGGAATCGCTCAGGCCTAAGAACCGCTGCCCGGATCCTTGCGATCCCCTACGACTCTGGAGAGTCCCGGTCGATCCGGGCGCCGAAGGGGCAGATCCGCCAACTGCGGATTGAACTCTCAGGCAAAGAGGACAGAGGGGCGGTTCCACGCGGCGACTCTGCGTGGACTGCGTTCCCGTGATCCTGTTTCCGGAGGTCCGCCGTGCCCCGACACACCCCGCTGTTCGATGCCCACGTCGCTCTCGGCGCACGCATGGTCGACTTCGGCGGCTGGGAGATGCCGCTGCACTACGGCTCCCAGATCGACGAGCACCATCAGGTCCGCCGGCATGCCGGTCTCTTCGATGTCTCCCACATGCTGAGCCTCGATCTGACCGGTCCGCGAGTCACCGACTTCCTCCGTCACTTGCTCGCGAATGACGTGGCACGCCTGAACCGCGACGGCACCGCGCTCTACACCTGCATGCTGAACGAGAGGGGCGGTGTGGTCGACGACCTGATCGTCTATCGCCTCGACAACCTCCGCTACAGGCTCGTCGTGAACGCGGCGACCGCGGCGGGTGACGAGAACTGGATCCGCTCGCGCAATGCAGCCGGCACGTTCGATCTGGAGATCGCCGCCCGCCGGGATCTCGCGATGATCGCGGTGCAGGGGCCACGCGCCCGGGAAGTCCTGACGACGATCCGCCCCTATACGGTCAATACCGTGAACGGCCTCGGACGATTCGAAGTGGTGGAACTGCCATGGGCTCTCGTGGCTCGCACCGGATACACCGGCGAGGACGGATTCGAACTGACGGTGCCGGCCGGCGCCGCGACAGGCCTTTGGAACGACTTGCTGCAGGCGGGCGCGAAACCCTGCGGACTAGGCGCCCGCGACACGCTGCGGCTCGAGGCCGGCATGAACCTCTACGGCACGGACATGGACGACACGGTCTCGCCGTTCGAATGCGGCCTGCGCTGGACCGTGGACCTCAGCCCCGGCCGCGACTTCGTCGGTCGCATGGCACTGGAGCAGGCCCATCCGGCTGCCGGCCAGGTCGGCCTGCGGCTGCTCGACAAGGGCGTACTCCGATCCCACATGCGGGTGCGCACCGCCAGCGGCGAGGGCACGGTGACCAGCGGCACGTTCTCCCCGACACTCGGATTCTCCATCGCCCTGGCGCGCGTTCCCCTGGAGGGATCGCACCCCCCGATGCCCGGCACGTCCGTCGAAGTGGAGGTTCGCGACAAGTGGCTGTCGGCGGTCATCGTCAAACCGCCGTTCGTCCGCAATGGAAAATCCCTTCTGGTTCCGCCGCCGGCGTGCGGCTGACCGCCCGATCGCCGATCCCATTTCACAGGAGACCCCATGAGCAATCCCCCCGACCGAAAGTACGCGGCAACCCACGAGTGGGTGCGTTCCGAAGCCGACGGCACCGTCACCCTCGGCATCACGCACACCGCGCAGGAGATGCTCGGTGACATCGTCTTCGTCGGCGATGCCAAGGTGGGTGCCACGCTTGCCGCCGGTGAAACAGCAGCCGTCGTCGAGTCGGTCAAGGCGGCATCCGACATCTACGCGCCGGTGGCTGCCGAGGTGATCGCGTTCAATGCCGAACTCGAAGCCGAACCGCAGCGCCTCAACGAAAAGCCCTTCGACACCTGGATCCTCCGGCTGCGGCCCGCGAATCCGGCCGACCTCGCCGGACTGCTCGACGCCGCAGGCTACGAGGCGGCAGTGGGCGCGGCGTAACGGCGATGGAACCCATCGGGGAAGACGCGTTCGTCGATCGGCATGTCGGGCCCAGTGAGGCGGATATCGGCAGGATGCTGCAGGCTCTCGGCCTCGACTCGCTCGAGTCGCTGATCGACCACCTCGTCCCGCCGGACATCCGCTCGCGGGAGCCGCTCGATCTGCCGGCCGCGCGTTCGGAAACATCCGTACTGCGGGAACTGCGCCGTCTAGCCGAGGCCAATCACGTGGCCAGGAACTTCATCGGACAGGGCTATCACGGCACGCTCACTCCCTCGGTGATCCAGCGGAACGTGCTGGAGAACCCTGCCTGGTACACGGCTTACACGCCCTATCAGCCGGAAATCTCGCAAGGTCGCCTGGAAGCGCTGCTCAACTTCCAGACCATGGTGTGCGAACTCACGGGTCTCGATATCGCGAACGCCTCGATGCTCGACGAGGCGACTGCGGCCGCCGAGGCCATGGCGCTCGCCTTGCGCAATGCGCGCTCGAAGAGCCGCGTGTTCCTGGTCGCAGATGACTGTCACCCGCAGATCATTGCCGTCGTGCGAAGCCGGGCTGAACCGCTCGGCATCGTCGTCCAGGTAGCGCCGCTCCCGTCCCTGTTTGTGGAACCCGAATGCTTCGCCATGCTCGTGCAGACCCCGACGACAACAGGCCATGTCCCCGATCTGCGCAGCGCGGCGTCCGCAGCGCACGCGCGGGACGCCATGCTGATCGTCGCCGCCGATCCTCTGTCTCTGGCGATGTTCTCGCCGCCCGGCGACTGCGGTGCGGACATCGTCATCGGCTCGGCCCAGCGATTCGGCGTGCCGATGGGGTTCGGCGGTCCCCATGCCGCGTTCCTTGCCACGCGCGAATCGCTCAAGCGATCCCTGCCTGGGCGACTCGTGGGCGTGTCCGTCGACAGTCAGGGAGTCGCGGCGCTGCGACTCGCACTGCAGACGCGTGAGCAGCACATCCGCCGCGAGAAGGCCACATCCAACATCTGCACGGCGCAGGTGCTGCTCGCGGTGATGGCGTCCCTCTATGCGATGTGGCACGGCCCGGAGGGCTTGCGTCGCATCGCGTTGCGTGTCCATTCCCTGGCGCGCGCCTTTGCCACCGGCGCCCAGGCCATGGGACTGCGCGTCGCGACCACACAGTTCTTCGATACCGTGACGTTGCTCACGCCCGACGCCCAGCGCATCCTGCACGGCGCCCGCGCACGGGACTGCAACCTGCGTGATCTCGCACCCGTGGCTGCCGTGGCAATCACGTTCGACGAGACGCACGACGAATCCGATGTGTCGGATCTGCTGGCCATCGTCGAAGCCTGTGCCGTTTCCCGTGTGGTCGGGAGCGCTTCAGCAGACGAACCGCTGGCGGACCTGCCCCAGGAACTGCTCCGCAAGGGACCGTGTCTTCGGCATCCGGTGTTCACCGCGATCCGGTCCGAGACGCAGATGATGCGTTACCTCCGCCGGCTCGCCGACCGCGATCTCGCGCTCGACCGCACCATGATTCCGCTGGGCTCGTGCACGATGAAGCTCAACGCGGCCACGGAGATGATGCCCATCGGTCTGCCCGGTTTCGCGAACCTGCACCCGATGGCCCCTGACGAGCAGACCCGAGGCTATCGCGCCCTGTTCGACTCACTGGAGCGCTGGCTCTGCGAGATCACCGGTTACGACGCCGTGAGCCTGCAGCCGAATTCCGGGGCGCAAGGCGAGTTCGCCGGGCTTCTGGCGATCCGTGCCTTCCATCGCAGCCGCGGCGAGGCCCATCGCGACCTCTGCCTGATTCCATCTTCCGCCCACGGGACCAATCCGGCTTCGGCGCACATGGCCGGCATGGAAGTGCTGGTGGTGGCCTGCGATGCGCACGGCAACGTCGACGTCGCGGACCTCCGTGCAAAGGCCGCGGCGCACCGCGACCGCCTCGCCGCGCTCATGGTCACGTACCCGTCGACCCATGGCGTGTTCGAAGATGCCATCGCCGAGATCTGCCGCATCGTTCACGAGCGCGGGGGACAGGTCTATCTCGATGGCGCGAACCTCAATGCGCTCGTCGGCATCGCACGACCTGGCCATTTTGGCGCGGACGTGTCCCATCTCAACCTGCACAAGACCTTCTGCATTCCGCACGGTGGCGGCGGACCAGGGGTGGGACCGCTTGCGGTCCGCGCGCATCTCGCCCCGTTCCTGCCCGGACACCCGCTCCGCGCTGACAGCGCCGTTGGCCCCGTCAGCGCCGCGGTCGCCGGATCGGCCGGCATCCTGCCCATCCCGTGGGCCTACATCGCGCTCATGGGTGCAGCGGGTCTCGAACGCGCCACGAAGGTCGCGATCCTCAACGCCAACTACATCGCCCGCCGGCTGGCGCCGCACTATCCCGTGCTCTACAGCGGGCGCGGCGGTCTCGTCGCCCACGAATGCATCCTGGATCTGCGGCCCCTGGAAGCCGCGACCGGCATCGGCAACGAAGACGTTGCGAAGCGCCTGATCGACTATGGTTTCCACGCGCCGACGATGAGTTTTCCCGTGCCCGGCACGCTGATGGTGGAACCCACGGAAAGCGAATCCCTGCCGGAGATCGACCGCTTCGTGGAAGCCATGATCGCGATCCGCGAGGAGATCCGCGCCGTGGAACTGGGCGTGTGGAGCCGCGAGGACAATCCGCTCAGGAACGCACCGCACACGGCGGCCATGTGCATGGCGGAGACATGGAATCACCCGTACACGCGGGAGCAGGCGGCGTTCCCCCTGCCGGGACTGCGCGCAGACAAGTACTGGCCGCCCGTGGGGCGCGTGGACAACGTCTACGGCGATCGGCACGTGGTGTGTTCGTGCCCGCCGATGGAGCACTACGCCGCGACTTGAGGAACGTCCGCACAACCTGCGCGACCATGCAGTTTGTGCGGCACCTCCCGAACGCCTCGGGCGACTAGAGCGCCCGGACGAAGGCCGCCGTAAGCCGAAGGACTTCGTAGGGCTGATCGCGATGCGGGGAATGGCCGCACGCATCGAGCGCCACCACCTGCGCCTGGGGACGCAGCCGGCCGACCCGGTCGACCTGCTCCATCGTTCCGTACTCGTCATCCCGTCCCTGGATCGCGAGGATCGGGCAGGCGATGCGCGCGACGTCGGCATCGATGTTCCAGGCCTTGAATCGCTCGTCCAGCCACACGTCGTTCCAGCCGCGGAAGGCGGAATCCGGATCGTCGTGATAACGGCCCAGGCGTTCGCGCAGATCGGTGGTCTCGTAGACGACCTTCGCCCGGCGTATGGAGACGAGCGAGTACTCCTCGACGAACAGATGGGGCGCCATCGCGACTACACCGGCCACGGGGAACCGCGCATCACCGGCGTGGATGAGCGCGATCGAACCGCCGTCGCTGTGACCGAACAGGATCGGCTGTTCGATGCCCAGCGCAATCAGCAGTGCGGGCAAGGCCTCCAGCGCTTCCTCGTGCATGAATGACGGCTCGCGAGGTTGCGCGAGCGGCGTGGACTTGCCATAGCCGTAGCGGGAGTAGGCGAGGACCCGACGATCGGTCTCGGCGGCGAGACGCGCCGGGAAATCCTTCCACATCGCCAGGGATCCCAGCCCCTCGTGCAGCATCACGATGGGTGGGTTCCGCCTTTCCTCACCGAACCAGGCGTACTCGATGCGGCGCCCGCCCACCTCGACAAACGGCATAACCGGGTCTCAGCGCGCTTCGCGCGCGCGAAGCTTGAAGCGCTGGATCTTGCCCGTGGCGGTCTTGGGCAGTTCCGGCACGAACTCGATCCAGCGCGGGTACTTGTACGGCGCAAGGCGGGACTTCACGTGCGCCTTGAGGGCTTCCACCAGTGCATCCGATGCCACGTGCCCGGACTTCAGGACCACGAACGCCTTCGGCTTCACGAGCGCGTCGGCATCCGATGCGCCGATCACTGCGGCCTCCAGCACGGCCTCGTGCGTGATGAGCGCCGCCTCCACCTCCACGGGCGAGACGTAGATGCCGCTCACCTTGAGCATGTCGTCGCTGCGTCCGCAGTACACGTAGTAGCCGTCGGGATCGCGCAGATACTTGTCGCCGCTGCGAGTCCACTCGCCCAGGAAGGTGGAACGGCTGCGCGCCCGGTTGTTCCAGTAGCACATGGCGCTCGTGGGGCCATGGATCTGCAGTTCGCCCTGCTCGCCGTCCGGGACCGGAATACCCGCATCGTCGACCAGCCGCAGTTCGTAACCCGGCACCGGCTTGCCGGTCGTGCCGTAGCGGACGTCGCCGGGCCGGTTCGACAGGAAGATGTGCAGCATCTCCGTGGAGCCGATGCCGTCCAGCACGTCGATGTCGAAATGCGCGGAGACCCGGCGTCCGAGATCTTCGGGGAGAGACTCGCCAGCAGAGGTAGCCACGCGCAATCGCAGAGCATCCCGGGAGGGCAGGTCCGGACTCGCCAGCATCGCGGCGTACAGGGTCGGCACGGCATAGAAGATCGTCGGCCGATGATCGAGGAGCCGTCGGAACACCGACGCGGGCGTCGGTCGCTCCGCCATCAGCACGGCGGTCGCGCCGACGGCCAGCGGAAACAGGAGGGAATTCCCGAGGCCGTAGGCGAAGAACAGCTTGGCCGCGGAGAACACCACATCGTCCTCGCGAATGCCTAGGATAGGCTTCGCGTACAGCTCCACGGTCTGCATGAGGCTCGCGTGCACGTGCACCGTGCCCTTGGGCATCCCGGTCGACCCGGACGAGTACATCCAGCAGCACATGTCGTCCGCGCGGGTCGGCGCGGGATCAAAACCCGTGTGACCGCGTGCGAGCACGTCGGCGAACGCGGTGCGCTGTCCGGGATCGGCCGAGCCCGAGACGATCACCCGCTCCAGGAACGGCATCCCGTCGAGGATCGGCTCGAACTGTGGCAGCAGGACGGACGACACGATCAGCGTCCGCGCCCGGCTGTCGCGCAGCATGTACTGATAGTCCTGCGTCGTGAGCAGCGTGTTGACGGCGATCGGCACGATGCCCGCCTTGATGCAGCCCAGGAATGCCGTCGGAAAGTCGATGGTATCCAGCAGGCACAGCATCACGCGGTCTTCCATCCGCAGGCCGCTGCTGACGAGACCCGACGCAAAGCGGTCGACGCGCTCGGCAAGAGCGGCGTAGGTGTAGCGGCCGGCATCATCGATAAAGGCGGTCTTGTCGCCGCGACCCGCGCGGAGATTGCGTTCGATCAGATCCCAGGCGACGTTGTAGTCATCGGGTATCTGGATCCTCGGGGGGGACACGGAATGGTCGGCCGAGACGAAGCCGGGCATGTCGATCTCCTGGGGCAGCAGTCGTTCAGATCAGGGAAGGTCCGATGCCATGGCGCGGCCGCACCATGCGGTCAGACCGACGTTCAGTCAGCACCGGCTCGGGCCAGCATCGCGTGAAGCAGCACGTTGCAGCCTGCCTCGAGGTCTTCCGGCCGTGCGTTCTCGATCTCGTTGTGGGAGATGCCGCCCTCGCAGGGCACAAAGATCATCGCCGTCGGGGCGAGACGGGCGAGGTACACGGCGTCATGCCCCGCGCCGCTCACGATGTCCATGTGGCGGTAACCGAGCTGCTGCGTCGCTGCCCGCACGGAGGACACCAGCGCCTCGTCGAACCGGGTCGGCTCGAATCGCGAGATGTCGGCGATCTCGGCAGAGGTACGGGTCGCGTCGGCCACCTCCGCACACAATGCGCGCCATTCGGATTCCATCGCATCGAGCCCGGCGGTGCCGGCATGTCGCATGTCGATCGAGAACCGCACCTCCCCGGGTACCACGTTGATGGAGTTGGGCTTCACCTGCAGGAACCCGACCGTAGCCCGGCCGTCGGGCGCGTGGCCGGTCGCGATGCGATTGACGCCGTCGATGATCCGCGCCGTCGAGACGAGGGCATCCCGGCGAAGATGCATCGGGGTCGGGCCCGCATGGGAATCCTGACCGGATACGGTCACCTGGTACCACCGCAGACCCATCACGCCGGTGACGACACCGACCTGATTGCCCGTGTCCTCCAGGACCGGGCCCTGTTCGATATGCGCCTCGAAGTAGGCGCCCACCGGATGGTTGCCGCACTCGGCCGCACCGGCGTAACCGATGCGCTTCAGTTCGGAACCGACGCTCTTCCCGTCCAGGTCGGTGCGCTTCAGCATGTCGACCAGGTCGAACACACCGGCAAACGCGCCGGAACCCATCATCACGGGCTGGAAGCGGGTGCCTTCTTCATTGGTCCAGATGGCGACCTCGACCGGACACTGCGTCGTAATCCCGCGATCGTTCAGCGTGCGGACAACCTCGAGAGCGGCGAGCACACCGTAGTTGCCGTCGAACCGGCCACCGGAGGGCTGCGTGTCGATGTGACTGCCGGCCATTACCGGAGCCGCGTCTGCGTCCCGACCGGGCCGTCGCGCGAAGATGTTGCCGATGCGGTCGACGGTCACCGCGAGCCCGGCCTCGCGGAACCACCCGCACACGAGATCGCGGCCTTCGCGATCCAAGTCGGTCAGCGCCAGGCGGCGGACACCGCCCTTCTCCGTGGCACCGACCTGCGCGAGCGCCATGAGCGACCCCCACAGCCGCGCCCCATCCACGCGAACGTTATCTCGCGCATTCATCGTCGCGCCTCCTGAAGAATGAACTCTGCCCCTTTTTCGGCGATCATCACCGTGGGCGCATTGGTATTGCCGGACGTGATGGTCGGCATGACCGACGCGTCGATCACGCGGAGGCCCATCACCCCGCGAACCCGCAGGCGATCATCCACCACCGCCATGGGATCCGTACCCATTCTGCAGGTGCCGACCGGATGGAAAATGGTGGTGCCGAGGTCACCGGCAGCGCGGGCCAGCGCCTCGTCGTCATCGACCTCCCTGCCCGGCCGGTACTCCTCGGGCTGGAATCGGGACAGCGCTTTCGCGCCCATGATGCGGCGGGTGAACCGGATCGCGTCCACAGCCACCTTGCGGTCGTCGTCGGTCGAGAGATAGTTCGGGTCGATGAGCGGGGCCGCCAGCGGATCGGCGGAGGCGATGCGGACACTGCCGCGACTCGACGGACGCAGGTTGCACACCGACGGCGTGATCGCCCGGAACGGATGCAGCGGCTCGCCGAACTTGTCCAGCGACAAGGGCTGCACGTGCCATTCGATGTTCGCGGAAGGCTGCTCCGGGTCGCTGCGGGCGAAGGCACCGAGCTGCGACGGCGGCATGGTGAGCGGGCCCGTCCGGAACAGCAGGTACTCGAGCCCCATGGCCGCCTTTCCGACGAGCGAGTTCGCGCGCTCGTTCAGGGTCTGCACATTGGACACCTTGTACTGCATGCGAAGCTGCAGGTGGTCCTGGAGGTTCTCTCCGACGCCGGGCAGATCCACCAGCGGGGCGACCCCGCGCGATTCGAGCAGCTGGCGCGGGCCGATCCCCGAGAGCTGCAGCAGCTGCGGCGAGCCGATGGCGCCGGCCGCGAGAATGACTTCCCGCGCGGCGACCTGGCGGACACCGCCCTCGCGAACATCCAGCAGGTCCACGCCCACCACGCGCGGCACGTCGCCCGAGCCGTCGAAGCGCACGCCCAGGGTATGGGTGTGGAGCCGGATCTCGAGATTGCGGCGATTCTCGATCGGGCGGACGAAGGCTTTGGTGGCGCTCCAGCGCACACCGCGCTTCTGATTCATCTGGAAGTACGCGTTGCCGAAGTTGTCGCCACGATTGAACTCGTGGATCTTGGGGATGCCGCACTCTTCCGCGGCATCGCGCCAGGCATCGAGAATCTCCCACGACACGCGGCGCTCCTCCACACGCAGTTCACCGCCCGCGCCGTGGAGATCGTCCCCGCCGTGGGCGTAGTCTTCGGTGCGCTTGAACACCGGCAGTACATCGTCCCAGCCCCAGCCGCGATTGCCCAGTGCCGCCCAGTGATCGTAGTCACTGCGCTGACCGCGCATGTAGATCATGGCGTTGATGGAGGAACAACCGCCGATCACCTTGCCGCGGGCGTAACCGATGGCGCGCCCGTTGAGCCCGGGTTGCGGCTGCGTCTTGAAGCACCAGTCCGTCCGGGGATTGCCGATCGTGTAGAGATAGCCGACCGGCACGTGGATCCAGAACCAGTTGTCGTCTCCGCCGGCTTCCACCAGCAGCACACGCTTGGTGGAATCAGCAGAAAGCCGGTTGGCCAGGACGCACCCTGCGGTCCCGGCTCCGATGATCACGTAATCGTAGGCGTCGTTCGCCATTCCCTGTCCCGACGTCGATGGAGCGGAGCCCGGATGTTACCCCGGCAGGGAATCGTGAAGCGAACGATCGCAAGCCCTCGGCACCAGGGCTCGCGATCATGACGGAAGGTCAGCGGCTGAGGCGGTTGCGCCCGCGGTTCTTGGCGCGGTAGAGCGCCTGGTCGGCGAGGCGCAGCACCTGATCCGGGTCCTGATGGCGGGTGTCGCGCTCGGCGACGCCGATGCTGATGGTGACCTTGAGAATGTTGCTGCGCGAGCCGTGGCCGCGGCGGACACGGCCCTCGTCGCTTTCGCCCGGGCGATCTTCGCCCCGAAGCTGCATCCGGTAGTCCTCCACGGAGGTGCGAAGGGCCTCAAGATGGGGCACGGCGTCCCGGACAGTCTTGCCCGGGAACACGACCGCGAACTCCTCCCCGCCGTAACGGTAGGCCCGCCCGCCGCCGCCGGCCCGGGAAAGGTGAGCGGCAATCATGCGGAGCACCTGGTCACCGGTGTCGTGGCCAAAGTCGTCGTTCACGTGCTTGAAGTGGTCCACGTCGACCATCGCGATGGTGTAGCGATCGCCGAGGGTCAGCAGTTTCTCGTTGAGGGCGCGGCGACCGCCGAGACCCGTGAGTTCGTCGACGAAGGCCAGCCGGTAGGCATCCTGCAGGACCCCGACGGTGATACACGCCGCCGCCGTGCCGATCATCCAGCCGTAACCGTGCGTGAGGTCGAACAGAAGGCCACCAGTCCCGAACGCAAGCACGCTGAGCACGAGCGCCGCATCGATGGAGGTGGTACGGGTCCAGAGCGACCACGCCGCGCCCGCTGCGGCGAGCACGACGGCCAGCATGGCCACGAGCGAGAGCCGGCCGCCGAACACGGGCTCGAACAGGGCAGGGTGCGCCCCGGCGAGCCATGCCCAGGTCCCGTTGGAAACGGTGGCGGCGACGAATGCCACCACGCCGCCGAGCACGGCGAGACGGCGTATCCCGTACCGGTTGAAAACGCCGCGCTCGCGCAGGAGCGAGATGCCGGCGAGCAGCAGCGGAACCGCGACGAACACGGCCGTGAAGGCATCCTCGGAACGGAGCGACCCGCCGGCATGCAACCCATATGCACCAGCAAGACAGGCGATGGCAATCGCGGCGCGGCTGCGGTTGAACGAGAGGGCGATGGCGCCGGCCAGCGCAAGGGCAATGAAGGGCCCGAAGTGATGCAGACCGGCGAGTTCGGCAGGGAGGAGACGGAGGAACGGTGTTGCGACTAGCGCCGCGACGAGCAGCGCGACATGCACGCCGAGAAATCGGGCCGCGCGGAGACGACCGTTCGTCGGACCGACGAACGGCTCTGGCGAACCATTGGTAACGGAAACTGCCTGCATCTTCACCCGCTCGACCTCACGCCCTCGACGCGTACCATAATTGCTGCGCCGCGCCGCCGCTAGTGTCTCGATTCGACGACTGGTGTACCGGCATGCCCGCAGACGGCGCCCGCGAGCCGCGGGCCGACCCGACCAGAGTGGCGGAAGCTCTGCATCCCGCCCGACTCCTTCAGGAATCATGACTGTACTGTTGCTTTGGCTTCTCTCTGCCGCGTTGGTTCTCATCGGGCTCGCCGGCACGCTGCTGCCGGTCCTGCCGGGCGTGCCGCTGGTGTTCGTCGGGCTGGCCGTGGCCGCCTGGATCGACGGGTTCCAGCGCGTCGGGATGGTGGCAATGATCGTCATCGGACTGCTCGCTGTGGCTTCACTCGTCGTGGACTTCGTTGCGTCCGTCCGGGGTGCTCGCACCCGCGGGGCGTCCCGCACCGCACTCATCGGCGCGGGAATCGGCACCCTGGCCGGACTTCCCTTCGGCATCCTCGGCGTTCTCGTCGGCCCCTTTCTCGGTGCCGCCGTCGGTCAACTGATCGGCGGCGGTACGCTGGACCAGGCCGCCCGGGTCGGACTGGGCACCTGGCTGGGATTCCTCTACGGAACGCTGGCGAAGATTGCCATCGCGGCCGCGATGATCGCCATATTCGTCATTGCATATGTGGTTTGACCGGTGTCCCGGATGGGAGCAGGGTCGTTCGGAGAGCACCCGGTAGGACCGGGCGCGGCGGGGCCCAGCCTGGCACCCACGCCGTTACATCTTCACCACTTCACGCCTTCACGCCTTCACGGGGCCTTCGAGTCCTCACCGCCTGACGTCTCCGACCCGCTGCCGCAGCACTGCTTGTACTTCTTGCCGCTGCCGCAGGTGCAGGGGTCGTTGCGGCCGACCTTGGGGCCGTCGCGGCGCACCGTGGAAGGCTTGCGGTGCTCGAACCAGTAGTCGAAGGCCTGCTGGATGGTGAGCGGCAGTTCCTCGGCGCACTCGACGCGCAGGTCGTCGAGCGTCTTGCCCTCTTCCTTCAGCGTCTCGAGCAGTTCGTCATCGTCGTCCATGCCGCCGGAGAGCACGGCGAGCGGAAAGGTGAGTTCGTCGACAACGTCGTCGTCCCCCACTTCGAACCAGCCCGGCGACGCGAGCGATACGCCCTCCAGGTACCCGGCAGCCCAGGGTTCATAGTCGAAGCGTTCACCGGTTTCGTCGGCCGGGTACACGAGCAGCGGCAGCCCGCCGCCCTCCCCGAGGTGCAGCGTGATGTCGTCCACCAGCTTATCCACGAGAGCGACCAGCTCGGCGGCGCCGGGCTCCGCGTCCCAGTCCTTCCCGGGGCCGAGCGCGACGGTCAGCCAGTCCTTCCGGGGAATCGGGGAGGGCGAGCTGATTACCGCGGCCAGGAACCCCTGCAGGGAATCGAGCCAGAGCGGATCGGCGCCCGCGGGCGGCTCTTCGAGGAGCGTTTCCAGCCGGTCGAGGCTGACGTCGCTCATGGGGGTCTGGGTCATGTCATTTCGCCTTGATGAGGGTGCCGACGCCCTGGTCCGTAAGGACCTCGAGCAGCAGCGAGTGCTCGACGCGGCCGTCGATGATATGGACGCTGCGCACGCCGCTGCGGGCGGCATCCACGGCGGAGGAGATCTTCGGCAGCATACCCCCGTAGAGCGTGCCGTCGGCGAACAGCTCGTCGATCTGCTTGGGCGTGAGCCCGGTGAGAAGCTTGCCGTCCTTGTCGAGGACGCCCGGCGTATTCGTCAGCAGCACGAGCTTCTCGGCCTTGAGAATCTCGGCAAGCTTGCCCGCGACGACATCCGCGTTGATGTTGTAGGACTCGCCATCGGAGCCCACGCCGATCGGGGCGATCACGGGAATGAAGTCGCCCGTGTCCAGGAACGCGATGATCGACGGGTCGATGGACTCGATCTCTCCCACGAGGCCGATGTCCAGCAGCTCGTCGGGCTTGTCCTTGCTCGGCATGAGCAGCTTGCGGGCGCGGATGAAGGCGCCGTCCTGACCGGTGAGGCCCACCGCCTTGCCGCCGTGGCGGTTGATGAGGTTCACGATCTCCTTGTTGACCGAGCCGCCGAGGACCATCTCGACGATGTCCATCGTCTCCTCGTCCGTGACACGCATACCCTGGACGAACTGTCCCTGCTTGCCCACGCGCTTCAGCAGTTCGTCGATCTGCGGTCCGCCGCCATGCACCACGACGGGGTTCATTCCGACCAGCTTCAGCAGCACGACGTCGCGGGCGAAGCTCTCTTTCAGCTTCGGGTCGGTCATCGCATTGCCGCCGTACTTGACCACGATGGTCTTGTCCTGGAAGCGGCGGATGTAGGGCAGAGCCTCGGCGAGAACCTGGGCCTTCTGCAGAGGGTCGATCGGGGTGGGCTCGGACATGGTGCGCTTGCCTGGTAGAAAGGCCGGCATTGTATCGGCCGGGCCCAGGGAGAATCGGGCTAAATGGCCCGGCTGCGCCATTTAGCGACGGAAGGTCGGACCAAATGGTGCCGTCGCGCCCCGAAAAACGCGAAGGCGGTGCCGGGAGCCTCCGATTCCGTCACGGAGATTCCCGGCACCGCCCGGGGAACATCGGATCGGCGCGCATCCTCCGACCCGACTTTCCCCTGCGATCACTGCACTGTCAGCGTCTTTGCGGACACGGCGGACTTCTTCGGCAACGTCAGCTCCAGGACACCGTCGGTGTACTTCGCCTGGGCCGCATTCGAGTCGACCTCGGAGCCCAGCGTGAAGGCCCGGGCGACCTTGCCGTAGTAGCGCTCGCTGCGCAGCACCCGCTCGCCCTGCTTTTCCTCGGACTGACGCTTGACGTCGGCACTCACGGTAACCTGGCTGCCGTCGATCGCGACGTGAATGTCTTCCTTGCGGACACCGGGGATCTCCGCGTGGACCAGGTAGTTGTTGCCGTCTTCCTTGACGTCCATCTTGAACTGGACCGCCCGCTGCTCGTTGTCGAAGGCCATCGGCCGGACGAAGAAGCCGCGCAGGATGTCGTCGAAGTTGTCGTCGAAGGGGTTGAAACGCACGATGTTGGCCATGTCTGTTCTCCTTGCCTGAGTCGGGCCGCTGCCCGGAGTGCCTTGGCGGGAGATCCCCGCCGACACCGCATAGATGGACACCCCGCGATCCGGTTTCAAGGGGGGGTGAATCCGGTTCGGCCGACCCGGCGTATAAGGTCGAGGATGCGATGTACCATCCCGACTCCGGACCGCACATCGGGCCGGCGTCACCCCCAAAACCCGATATTCAGCTTCTGGAGAAACCGACCATGGCCCAAAAGAAAAATGCAGTGACTCTCGCCCTCGGCACCGCCTTCGCCGCGTCGATGCTTGCCGCTTCCTTCGCGAATGCCGGCGACAACCCCTTCGAGATGCAGTCGCTCAAGAGCGGCTACCAGGTCGCCGAGATGAAGGACGGCAACGGCAACCCCGTCAACCCCAAGGCGAAGGAAGCCAAGTGCGGTGGCGACAAGGCGAAGGACGCCAAGTGTGGCGGCGACAAGGGCAAGGAAGGCAAGTGCGGCGGTGACAAGAAGAAGGACGGCAAGTGCGGCGAAGGCAAGTGTGGTGGCGACAAGAAGAAGGACGGCAAGTGCGGTGAAGGCAAGTGTGGCGGCGACAAGAAGAAGGACGGCAAGTGCGGTGAAGGCAAGTGTGGCGAGGGCAAGTGCGGCGGTTCCAAGAAGTAGTCGTCCCCGCGACGGCCTCGACGTGATTCCCACCGGAGTCACCGGCGCCGGCCTCGGCCTGCGAAGGGAGCTGATTGCTCCCCTCCAGGCCGGGGTGCCTGCCGAGATCGGCTTCTTCGAAGTCGCGCCCGAGAACTGGATGGACATGGGCGGGGCGAGCGGCCGGCAGTTCCGCGCCTTCACCGAACGTCATCCCTTCGTCGCACACGGGCTGTCGCTGTCTCTGGGCGGCTCGCTTCCCCTCGACGAACTGTTCCTCCGCCGAGTGAAGCGCTTCCTGGACGAGCACCACATCGTCCTCTACACCGAACACCTTTCCTACACGACCGACGACGGCCAGCTCTACGACCTGATGCCGATTCCCTTCACGGGGGAAGCCGTCAGGCACGTCGCGAAACGGATCCGCCATGTGCAGGACATCCTCGAGCGGCGCATCGCCGTCGAGAACGCGTCGTACTACGTGCAGGCCCCCATCGACGAGATGGGCGAGATCGAGTTCATCCGCGCAGTGCTGAGTGAGGCGGATTGCGCGCTGCACCTCGACGTGAACAACGTCTACGTGAACAGCGTGAATCACCGCTACGACCCCAAGGCGTTTCTCGACGCGCTGCCCGTAGATCGCGCTGTCTACCTGCACATGGCAGGACATTTCCACGAAGCGGACGATCTTCTGGTCGACACCCACGGCGCAGACGTGATCGATCCGGTCTGGGAGCTCCTCGACCACACCTACCGGCGCTTCGGCGTGCTGCCGACGCTGCTGGAGCGGGACTTCAACATCCCTCCTTTGCCCCGGCTGCGTCGCGAGGTCGCGAAGATCGCGCGATATCAGGCTCGGCACACCAAAGCGCAAAACGCTGCCGTATCCCGCCATGGCGCCCGCTGACTTCCGCGGCTACCAGCGGGCCTTCACGCTGCATGTGAGAGATCCCCGCGCGCATCCGCGCCCGGCCGGTGTCAGCTCCCGGCGGATGAACATCTACAACGAGCTGATGTTCAACAACGTACGCGGGTTCCTGGACGCGTGCTTCCCGGTCTCGCGGGAACTCCTGGGCGAGACCCGCTGGGCCCGCACTGCGCGCCGCTTCTTCGCGGAACACCGCTGCACCACGCCGCTCTTCCGCCAGATCCCCGAGGAGTTCGTGCGCTGGATGGCCACCCGCCCGGCGTCAGTGAAGATGCCGGATTTCCTGCCCCATCTGCTGCACTACGAGTGGGTCGAACTGGCCCTGGACGTGAATCCCAAGGAAACGCTCGTCCCCGGTACCGATGCCGCGGGCGACCTGCTGTCGGGGCGGCCGGTGCTCAACCCGGTGTCGCTGTTGCTGGAATATCCCTACGCCGTCCACAAGATCGGCAGCGGGTACCGGCCGCGCCCGGCGCAGCAGGAAGCGACGTTCATCCTCGCTTTTCGCAATCATGACGACCGGGTACGGTTCATCGTGCTGAACCCGGTGAGCGCCCGGCTCGTGGCGCTGCTCCGGGACACCAAGCTCACCGGCCGCGGCGCCCTTCGACGCATGGCCCGCGAAATGAACCACCCCGACCCCGCTGTCGTCGTGGCCGGTGGCGCGCAAATTCTGGAGAACCTGCGCCGCGAGGAAGCCGTGATCGGTACTGCGTCTCCCCGCCGCTGAGGGCCCGAACCGCCGTCAGTGGTGGTCGTGGTCTCCGGCCGGCTTCTCAACCTCCTTCACCGGCACGTCGATGGTCTGCCGGGTCTGCTGCCCGCCCGCACGCTGGAATACGAATGTCATTGGCACGCTCTCGCCGGCGGTCAGCGGCTTGGCGAGCCGGAACAGCATGATGTGGATGCCGCCTGGCGCGAGCTTCACGACCTTGCCCTTGGGAAGCGCAAGCTTCGGCAGGGCGCGCATGCGCATCACCCCACCCTCCATGCTCATCTCGTGAATCTCGCCGCGGCCGGCCGCCGGCGTTTCGATGCCGACGAGTTCGAGCTTGGCCCCGGCCTTCAGCGTTGCATAGGCGGCGGCGACGGGCTGCCCCGGCGCGGTGGCGCGCGCCCACGCATCGGTGATCGTGATCTCGTCGGGGTCCGGTCTGGCCAGGACGCCAGTCGCAGCCAGGACCAGGGCGGCCGCGGCCAGGAAACGCACGGCGGTATTCGGTTGTCGTAACACGTCGGAGCCCTCTGGAGAAAACGCCATTGTCACGGACTGCCACGCCGATGCGCAATCCGGGGAGGGCTGCGCCTATAATCCAGGGTTTACTGCGTCATACATATGAACCGACCGATACTCGCCTTCCTGCTGTTCTGCCTTGCCGCCACTGCGGCCTTCGCCCAATCCGCCACCCCGCTGATTCCCAACGCGCCTTCGCTCGCCGCGAAGGCCTGGGTGCTCATCGACTGGCGCAGCCGCCAGGTCCTGGCCTCCCGGGAGTCCGATCGCCGCGTCGAGCCGGCGTCGCTTACCAAGGTCATGACGGCGTACCTAACCTTCGACGCCCTCAAGCAGAAGCGGATCACGCTCGACCAGATCACCAAGGTGTCCGAGCGCGGTTACCGGGCCGAGGGCTCTCGCATGTTCCTCGACCCGAAGGTTCCCGTGACCGTCGAGGACCTGCTGAAGGGCATGATCGTGCAGTCGGGCAACGACGCCACCATCACCCTGGCGGAAGCCGTCGCCGGCAGCGAAGACACCTTCGTCGACCTGATGAACAAGCAGGCCGAGCGCATGGGGCTCAAGAACACGCACTTCATGAACTCCACCGGGTTGCCGGACGCGCAGCATTACTCCACCGCGCGGGATCTGGCCCAGCTCGCCGCCAATCTCATCCGTGATTTTCCCGAGTATCTGCCGCTCTACTCCACCAAGGAGTTCCGGTACAACAACATCACCCAGTACAACCGCAACCGGCTGCTCGCGATGGACCCGACCGTGGACGGCCTCAAGACCGGCTTCACGGAAACCGCGGGCTACTGCCTCATCTCGACGGCCAAGCGCGATCCCCGCCGGCTCGTGTCCGTCGTGCTGGGCACGAGTTCCGACAGCGCCCGGGCGATCGAAAGCCAGAAACTGCTGAACTATGGTTTCCAGTTCTTCGAGTCTGTGCGCCTGTACGAGCGCGATCAGCCCGTCAGCAGGATTCCCGTGTACAAGGGCGCCGAGGCTGAACTGAAGGCCGGGTTCCGCGACGATCTGATCTTCACCGTCCCGACCGGCATGTCCTCGAAGCTGCAGGCGGTGCTGGAGAGCCAGCAGCCCCTGATCGCGCCCATCCAGGCCGGCCAGCGCGTGGGCACCCTCAAGGTGACCCTCGACGGCAAGCCCTACGGCGAGTATCCGGTGGTGGCGCTGGAGACCATCCCCGTCGCGAGCTTCATCGGCCGCGCCTGGGACAGCCTGCGACTGATGGTGAAGTGACGCCGGTGCCGCGGCCCGCGGCACCGGCGGATCAGACCCTCCCCAGAGGAGCCGGAGAGTCACCCATGACCTGCTATCTGAACGGCGAGTACCTGCCCATCGAGGAAGCGCGGATCCCGGTCCTGGATCGCGGGTTCATCTACGGTGACGGCGTGTACGAGGTGATCCCGGTGTACCAGCGCTGGCCCTTCCGCCTCGCTGACCATCTGCGGCGGCTGCGACGGAGCCTCGATGCCGTGCGGATCGCCTCGCCCCACGATGATGCCGGCTGGACGGCCATCATCCAGGGCCTCGTCGACCGCCACCCCGCCACCGACCAATCCCTTTATCTTCAGGTGACCCGGGGCGTCGCCAGGCGGGATCACGCATTCCCGAAAGACACACCGCCGACGGTCTTCCTCATGACCAACCCTCTGGTACTGCCGACGCCAGAGTCCGTCGCGCAGGGGGTCAAGGCCGTCACGGCGACCGACAACCGCTGGTTCCGTTGCGACATCAAGTCCACGGCCCTGCTGGCGAACGTCCTCCTGCGGCAGTTCGCCGTCGACCAGGGAACCTCGGAATCGGTGCTGCTCCGCGACGGGTTCCTGACGGAAGGCTCGTCCAGCAACATCTTCGCGGTCCGCAACGGCGTCATCGCGACACCAGCCCGCAGCCACCTGATCCTGACCGGCATCACCTACGAGGCGATCGTCGACCTTTGCACGTCAGCCGGACTGCCGCTGGAGCAGCGCGACGTCTCCGAGGCCGAAGTCCGGCAGGCCGACGAGCTGTGGCTGGCCAGTTCGACCCGGGAGGTCCTGGCCATCACCACCCTCGACGGGCGTCCGGTTGGAAACGGCACCCCCGGCCCCATGTTTCGACGCATGTACGACCTGTTCCAGGCCCACAAGCGGGAAGTCTGTCCCGCAGCCTGAGGTCGCCGGAGCCCGCCATGAGCACACCCGCCGCACCCGAAGCCGCTTCGCTGATCGAGTACCCGACCGATTTCCCCATCAAGGTCATGGGCCGCCAGGGGCCGGGCCTAGCCCAGGAAGTGGTCGCCATCGTCCATCGCCACGCCCCGGACTTCGATGCCGGCACTGTCGAGATGCGAGCGAGCCGCGAAAAGAAGTACCTGTCCCTCACCTGCACCATCCGCGCGACCTCGCGGGAACAGCTGGATGCCCTCTACCGGGATCTCTGCGACCACCCGCAGGTGGTGATGGTGCTCTGATGGCACAGCCTGCGCCGGCTGCCGCCGGACGCGGTCCGCTGCCGACCGTCCGCCACCTGGGCGTGGCGGATTACCGCGAAACGTGGGAGTCCATGAAGACCTTCACGGGCGGGCGCGGGGAGTCCACGCCGGACGAGTTGTGGGTCGTCGAGCACCCGCCGGTGTATACCCTCGGCGTTGCCGGCCGCGAGGAGCACCTGCCGCGCGTAGAAAACGGAGTGCCGGTGGTGCGAACCGACCGGGGCGGGCAGATCACCTATCACGGCCCCGGGCAGATCGTCGTGTACACCCTGCTCGACCTGCGCCGTCTGGGCCTCACGATCCGGCCGCTGGTGCGGCACCTGGAGGGCGCGGTCGTGGACCTTCTGGCCAGCCACGGTGTCAACGCTGTGGGGGACGAGTCCCGGCCCGGCGTCTACGTCGCCGATGCAAAAGTTGCGGCCCTGGGCCTCAAGATTCGCGGCGGCTGCTCGTATCATGGTCTGTCCTTCAACGTGGACATGGACCTCGCCCCGTTCGCCGCCATCGACCCCTGCGGGCATCGCGGCCTGGCGGTCACGGACGCCCGTCGCCTGGGCCTGACCGCCCCGATGGACACTCTCGCGGACGCTCTCGTCCGCCACCTGATGGAGCGCCTGCATGGCTGAGAACACCACCGACGAATCGACCCGCAAGCAGACCGGGGCGGCCAAGACGGCCCGCAACCCGATCAAGATCGTGCCGGTCGAGGCGCTCAAGAAGCCATCGTGGATCCGCGTGAAGGCCTCGGCCAGTCCTCGCTTCCAGGAAGTGAAGGACGCCCTGCGCGCCCACAACCTCCACACCGTCTGCGAAGAGGCTTCCTGCCCGAACATCGGCGAATGCTTCGGCAAGGGCACAGCGACCTTCATGATCCTGGGCGATCTGTGCACCCGCCGCTGCCCCTTCTGCGACGTGGCGCACGGCCGTCCGAAACCCCCGGACGCCGAAGAGCCGAACAATCTCGCGCTCACGATCCGCGACATGAAACTCCGGTACGTCGTGATCACCAGCGTGGATCGCGACGATCTGCGCGACGGCGGCGCCAGCCACTTTGCCGACTGCATCCGCGACGTGCGCACCCACAGCCCCGCCATCACCATCGAGGTGCTGGTGCCCGATTTCCGCGGCCGGCTCGACGTGGCCATCGAGAAGCTGAGCGCGCACCCGCCCGACATCATGAATCACAACCTGGAGACCGTGCCCCGGCTCTACAAGCAGGCGAGACCGGGCGCGGACTACGCCCACTCGCTCAGGCTGCTCCAGGCCTTCAAGCAGCGCCACCCTGCGATCCCCACGAAGTCCGGCCTGATGCTGGGCCTGGGCGAGACCGACGACGAAATCCTCCAGGTGATGCGCGACCTGCGCGCCCACGACGTGGACATGCTCACGCTCGGCCAGTACCTGCAGCCGAGCAACGGCCATCTTCCCGTGCTGCGTTACGTCGAACCGGAACGGTTCAAGGATTTCGAGCGCGAGGCGCTGGCCATGGGCTTCCGCCATGCGGCGTGCGGCCCCATGGTCCGATCGAGCTACCACGCGGACCAGCAGGCCCACGAAGCCGGCGTCGCCGCGGCCGGCTGACCGGGACATCACAGAGGGACCCGCCATGCTGAATGCCTCCAGTCTCCTCACCGCGCTACAGAGCTTTCTCCAACGGCGTGGCGTGGAGGTCGAGCAGTTGCAGACCGACCCCGCGATGCGCGTGATGATCGACTGGTTCCGGGGCGGTCCTCTAGATGTGCTCGATGCGTCGACCAAGGCCGACGTGCTGGTGTATCGCTACGGTGGCTGGTCAGAGGGCTGCGCGACGGGCTTCAAGGTGAGCCTGCTGCGCCGGATCACCCAGACCGGCGCCGACGGCAAGGACACGGACTGGTACGCCGGCGTGACGCTGCTGTTCGAGCCGGCACGCTACGCTTCCATGGGCAGCTTCAGCACGACTTCTGCAGACTGGCCCTCGCTCGACGCCTTCCTCCGCGCCATCGAAAGCTCTCCGGCCTTCAAGGCGTCCCGCGACACCGCGCCGATGGGTGTGATGGTGGAAAGCGGCGGGATGCGCTAAGTACTATTCGCGCAACCCTTGCGGTCGCGCAGGTCGTGCAGACCTTCCCTGGCACGACGCGATTGCGCGGATCGGCATCGCCCCCCACCAGCGCCCCCCACCAGATATGGCGATTGAATAACGTCGCCGCCTGCTCTACTGTCGTCACAGTCATGGACCTTGAGAGGGCCATGGGTTCCCGCGATGGCTCGCGCAGCGTGAGCTGACCGGGACCATTTCGCTCGACTGCACTCTCTTTCCCGCTGCCGCTGCCCCTCCCACTTTCGTGACCAAGGGAATGCAGGTGCGCACAACACCGGAGGAAGTATGTGGACTCGCCATGCCGTCGCCATCGCGGCGCTTGCAGCCTGCCTTGCAAGCCCTTCCGTTGCAGTTGCCACGACATTCAGTGACTCTTCCTTCGACCTCGACGACTACACCACCACCGTTTTCCAATCCGGGGGAGCGACGATCGAGATACTGCAATCCGCGGACGACGGAAATCCCGGTGCCAACCTGCTGATATCCACGGACACCCCGGCCACCGGAAACTCGACGTTTCATTCGTCCGAGTACTTCCTCGGTAAGTCATTCTTCTACGATCCGCAGACGGACGGAGCGATCCGGAGCATCTCCTGGAAGGTAGACGTCAGCTTTCAGGCCTCGTCACCGAATTTCGTTCTTCGATCGCTGGGCGGCGGCATCCTGCTTTCGCAAGGCGGCAACCTGTACACGGCATTCTCGGCCCTGCCGGTTCAGCAGGGCATCTTCCAGACTGCGGCCGGGCTCGATCTCGCCGAATCCTCGTTCAATCTCGTCACGGATCTGACCACAGGCGCCACGGACCCGACCCTGCACCCGAACTTCGCGTCAGGCACGATCCAGTTCGGTACGCTGGCTGGCGTGTTCATCGAACCTTTCTCGGCCGCGCACAGCATCCTGATCAGGGGCGACAACCTGTCCATCGAGGTCACTCCCGTTCCCGAGCCATCCCAGTTCGTACTGGTCGGTGTCGGGGTTCTGTTGCTTGCTTTCCGGCGGACTCGCAGTCGTCATCGCGATGACGGCGTAACGCCTGCCACTCGCCATCGTTCCAGGAGACCTCAGTGAACAGAACCTCGCGCCAACTCATCGGAGCCTTCGCCCTCGCGGCCGCCGCCCAGGGCACCCTCGCCGCCACGGTCGTCGCCGACGGCCCCTACAACTTCCGCGACCACAGCACCGGGCTGATGTCCGGCTTGCCGGCTCGCGACCTCATCGTGTTCGGCATGTTCTTCGTGAGCCCGGACACGCCGGAGACCACCGCCACGTTCTCCCAGCGCGACACCGTGTCGAATGTCGATGTCACGGGGCCGCTACCGGCACAGCAGTACGCGTTCAACCCATGGATCTTCGAATATGTGGTTCCCTACAGCGCAGGACTCACCGGCGCGTGGAAATTCGAGTTCCGCAACGGCGCCGACGTCGCGGTGCGGGAGACCAACCCGCTGGGCGACGTCCCGTCGATGCCGCTGGCGGAGAACGTCACCATCACCGGGTCGGGCGCCAGCCCCACCATCCACTGGGACCTGCCCGCACTTCCCGCCGGCGCCGAGATCGACTACGCCAACGTGATCGTCTTCGAACGCTTCTCACCCACCACGTTCGATTTCCTGCACCTCAGCAATGCCCTGCCGGTATCCCAGACGAGCTACACGATTCCAGCAAACCTGATCAACCCTGCCTTTCCCGCCGCGGTGAACGAGCTTTCCATGGTGGACGGAAAGACGTACATCCTCGCAGTCGCGCTGGTGGACAGTGACGAAGCCGGGCTCATTCGAACCCGCTCGCTGCGAGGCATCGACTACACCACAGCACCCATCCCGGAGCCGGCGACGACCGCGCTGATGCTGACCGGTCTGGCAGGGATTGCCGGTATGGCCTGGGCTCGACGCCGCCGCGGATGCGCCTAATGCCGGCAGCACGACAGTGCCGTGCCAGGAAGAGACTGTCCGAGAAGAGACGCAGGTCAGGCACCACCTAAAAGCGCCTGCGCTTCGCGAATCACCCTTTCCGGACGGAGTTCCTGCAGACAGCGACTGAGGCTGTCCACATGCCGGTCGCACCCTTCCAGCAGGCACGGGACGCACTCCGCCTCGCCCTGCAGCAGAGTCACGTTTCCGGAATGCTGCGTGCCAACCATGGTCCAGGGGCTCGGCTCGGCGGTGCATGCCGCAGGCCACGGCCCCCACTTCACCGGATTGGACGGGCCGAACAACGCCAGCGTCGGCACGCCGGTTGCCGCAGCGAGGTGTGTGACGGCCGTGTCGGTACCGACGTAGAAGCGGGATCTCGCGATGAGTGATCCGAGCGCACCCAGCGACAGCTTGCCCGCCGCATTCAATGTTCCCGGAACTGCCGTGCACACTTCGGCCACGTAGCGACGCTCCGATTCTTCCCCGCCTGCGCAGATCACCGGCCGCAGACCTTCGGAGAGCAGCCACGTCGCAAGCGCCTGCCAGCCCTCTCGGGTCCAGCCCTTGTAGGCAAATTTCGGCGTCACATGGAGCACTGCGTATGCGGTACCCGGCGGCACGAGCGCATCCGCACTGGCGGCGTCCTCCGGACGCCATCCCGCCACCACCTCGTGATGCTTGTCGACGCCGAGGAGATCACACAGCGCGAGCCCGGCCACCACGGTGTGCACTTGCAGATTGTCGAAAGGGGCCCAGGACGACAGCAACGCCCGCTTCCACGCGGGTGCCTTGTCCGGGTCCAGCAGCCCGACGGCACGGCGCCCGGCGGCCCATGCGTAGAGCGTGGTGCGATCCGAGGTCTGCGCGCTGAGTGCGAGGTCGTAGCGCCGCCAGGTCTGACGGAATGTCCGCAGCCGGTCGCCGAAACGGTCCCGCTCGCCCACCGTGAGCACGCCGGAGATGTCCGGGTTGCCGGCCAGCACGCCCTCGGTTCCCCGGAACACCATGACGTCGATCATGGCCCGGGGCCAGGCGCGGCGCAGACTGCGGATCAGAGGCGTGACGAGCAGCACGTCGCCGATGCGACGCGTGCAGACCACGAGCACGCGCTGCGGAGCCGGACCCGTCGTCATCGCCTCGGCCACCTTCAGGAGGGCGACGCGGGCTCCCGCCGCGACGCGAGCATCGCCCCGAGGACGAGCGACACCATGTGGCCTTCCGGGAAGGTCCGGAAGTGGGAGTTGAACAGGCTGGTGAGAATCCAGCCGACGAGAACCGTTGCGCCGACCCAGGACCACACGGTCCGGTCGCGTGCCCGCCGCAGCGCGACGATCATCACGCCCAGGAACGCGGCGAGGCCGATCACCCCGGTTTCCATCGCAACAAGCATGAACTGGTTGTGGGGGTCGGCGGTACCTTCGCCCCGCCAGTCGGTGTAGCGCGTCTTCACGTGATCCGTATAGATGTTCCGGAAGCTGCCGGTGCCGTAGCCGACGATCGGATTGGCGGCGATCAGCTCCAGCGTGTTGCGGTAGACCACAGCTCGGAATCCGACCGAGGTGAGGATCTCGGACTCGTTGTGCGTCATCACCTCTTTCCAGGCGAGGTTCACGCGGTCGCGCAGGAGCGGCGAGAACTGGTAGGCGGCCAGGCAGAGAACCACCACCGCGGCCGCCACCGCCGGCACCTTGCGCAGGCCGAAACGCTGCACGCCCATCACGACCGGAATGGCCATCAGTACCAGATAGGCACTGCGCCCCGGCGACACGAACAGGATGTTCGCGACGAGCAGCACGACCGCGACGCCCATGAGACTTCTCGTCGCTCCGCGGGAAATGATCAGCAGCTGCGCACAGCACACGATGCCGACCGAAAAGAAGAGTCCCTGGGTCGTGTGGTTCTGGAACAGCACGCCGATCTCGTGATTGGGCCGCGAAGGTATCCACCCCGCGAACGCGATGAACGAGGCCACGACACCGACCAGCGCCGCGAGCGCGAAGGTCCACACGAAACGCTTCTTCCAGACCTCGTCCCCGAACAGGCCGAGCAGCAGGAACGCATACCCGAGCTTGCGCCAGCTCCAGAGACTCTCGAAGCGGCCCTGCCACTCCGCGGGTCCGTGGAGCATCCCGAGCGCGACGACTGCGAAGAAGATCAGGATGGCGAGACCGAGCGGCTGCCGGAACGCCGTACCGATCACGCGGTGCGCCTGACCGGAGAACAGGATCGCAAGCAGCAGCACGCCGCACGCCGTGCTCACGAGCGCGGTGGAAACGGGAATCGCGACGGCAGCGACGATGGCCGCGACCCGTGCCACGTCGAGCGCACGTGCGCTCCATCGGGAGAGCTGGGGCACGGCGGACTGCGCGGGGAAATCGGTGTACGAGGTCAAGTCGGGGTCAACGCCAGAGTTGGTAGAGGTACTTGCGCCGCAGCTTCTCCCAGCCGAACTTGAGCCGCTGCAGGGCGGGGGGCGGGGCCGGTTCCACCATGGACTGGAACAGGCCGTTCTTGCTGCCCTGCTCCACCACCGGCTCTTCCAGCCATAGCATCGCGATGCCCAATGCCTTGTCGATCTCCTCGAACTGGTTGTCGATGGGCTTGGTGATGCGGTGCTCGGCGATCCAGTCGAGCCGCATGCCGGCGGTCCGGGCGCCGAGGATGTAGGAATCGCCGAAGCGGCCGCGCTGCGCAGGATAGAGGCGCTGACCCTCCACGCGCTGACTGCGCGGCGTGTAGAAGTTGCCGCCCGACCCGATGAAGATCACGCGCGGTTCCGGCCACCGGATGCCCTCGCGCAGAGCAGCCTCCACGCCTTCGCCGAAGTCCGGTGACAGCACGACGTCGTCCTCGAGAATGAGGGCGCGCTCCTGTCCGCGGTCCCGCACGCGGCGGATGGCGGCCACGTGCTTCAGCGCGCAGGACTTCTGGTTCGGCCGGAGGTCATTGCCCGGCGTGAACCACTCGCGGTCCAGCTCGGGCGTCAGATCCGCGGTATCCAGTTCGTGGATGAACTCCGCCTCGAGACCGAAGCGGGCCAGTTCGCGGGTGACGTGCTGCCTGCGCTCCTCGAAGCTTCGCACGTTGATCACGTACAGGGCATCGAGCCCGAACTTCATCACCCGATCACCTTGTAGTAGTCCCGGAACCACGCGATGAAACGCGTGACGCCTTCCTCGATAGAGGTCGATGGCGCGAAGCCCACGGCATCATTCAGTGCATCGACGTTGGCGTACGTCGCTTCGACGTCGCCGGGCTCCATGGGCTGCAGGTCGACGATGGCCTTGCGCCCGAGCGCGGTCTCCAGGAGCCCGAGGAAACGCGACACTTCCACGGAATCGTGATTGCCGATGTTGAACACGCGATACGGCGCCCAGCTCGTGGCGGGAGACGCCCCGCCAGCCCCGGACGGCGCGGGTGCGGGGATGTGGTCCATGACCCGGACGATTCCCTCGACGATGTCGTCCACGTAGGTGAAGTCGCGGCGCGACTTCCCGAAATTGAACAGCTTGATCGTCCTGCCCTCGGCGATCGCACGAGCGAACAGCACCGGCGACATGTCCGGCCGACCCCATGGCCCATACACCGTGAAGAACCGCAGTCCGGTCGTCGGCAGCCCGAACAGGTGACTGTACGTGTGCGCCATCAGCTCGTTCGCGCGCTTCGTGGCCGCGTACAGACTCACCGGATGATCGACCGGATCGCTCTCGTGGAACGGGAGCTTCGTGTTGCCGCCGTATACGCTGGAACTGCTCGCGTACACGAGATGCGGCGTCCGGTGATGCCGGCACGCTTCCAGGACATTCAGGAACGCCGTGATGTTGCGGTCGATGTAGGAGCGGGGGTTCTCCAGCGAGTAGCGCACCCCCGGCTGGGCCGCGAGGTGGATCACGCGGTCGAACGCCGCCCCGGCGAAGATCTCCTCGACCGCGGCGGCATCGCACAGGTCCCGTTCGATGTGGCTGTAGCTGCCGTGCGGAACAAGCGTGGACAGCCGGGCGCGCTTCAGCGCGACATCGTAGTAGTCCGTGAGGCTGTCCACGCCAATGACGTCGTGGCCGCGGTCCAGCAGACGGTGCGCGGCATGCATGCCGATGAATCCGGCAGTGCCGGTGACCAGAACCTTCAATTCCTGCCCTCCAGGGCCGATGCGAGACCCGAAGCATACTGGTCCAGACCCAGTCGCGAGCGGACCCGGTCGGATTGCATCACTTCGCGCAGGCGCGCCTGGTTCTCGGGCAGCTTCGAGCGGTCGTTCTCGCGGTGCCACAGGTGGAACACCGGCACGGCGAAGCGGCCGTTCTTGTGGTGAATGCCCGCGCGCTGGAGACGCACGACGAGGTCGGAGTCCTCCATGCCCCAGCCTGTGTAGGCCTCGTCTAGGCCGTTGACCGCGACGAGATCCCGCCGCCACACGGCCAGATTGCAGGTCTTGAGCCCTTCCCAGCGCATCGGCTCGCGCTTGCGCCAGGCGCCTTCCCCGAGATCCAGCAGCGGCGCCACGCGATTGACGTCCCGACGCAGCCAGGCGAGAAACCATCGGACGCCGGTCCAGCGTTCCACCGGGACGCGCTCGGCGAGCACCCTCTTCGTGAACGCTTCCGACAGCAGGACGCGATTGCCGCCGACGAACCAGCCCGCCTCCGCGAGCGAACGGTGCCGCGCCACGAAGTCCGGCCCCGGAACGCAGTCGCCATCGGTGAAGACGATGTAGTCGGCATCCGTCCCGGACACGGCCTTGTTGCGGATGGCCGCTGCGCGGAACCCGTTGTCCTCGTGCCATACGTGCCGGACCGGGAAGGAGGCCGTCGCGACGAATCGCTCCACCACCTGACGCGTGTCTGTCGTGGAGCCGTCGTCCGCGACGATCAGTTCGAAGTCGCGCACTGACTGTGCGGCGTAGCCGGCCAGAGCGGCGGCAAGCGCGTCGGGCCGGTTGTATGTCGTCACGATGACGGCAAGCTTCATCGCCCCGCGTCCCGCTGGGCGAGCCACGCCTTGAGATACCGGTAGTAGGTGCCCTCGGCGTTGGCGACGGCGAGTACGAAGCCTTCCCTGCCATCGAGGAAACCTGCGCGAAACACATAGGTGCGCAGGAACGCCCAGAGCCCGTGGAACACCGCGCCCGACACCGAACCGCCCTTCCCGCGCGCTGCGCGCATCTGCGCCCCCGCGGTGGAGTACCGGTTCATCTTGTCGACGACCTCGTGCAGATTCACGAACGACTCGTGGCGCAGGGGGTGGGACAGTCTGCCCACCGGACCGTCAGCCACCACCCGCTCGTGCACGATGTCGTCGGAGAACCTTGCGCAGTCTCGGCGGAACAGTCGCAGGATGTGGTCCGGCCACCACCCGGAATGCCGCATCTCCCGTCCGCAGAAACTGGAAGAGCGAGGCAGTTCGTAGGCAACGACGTCCCCGGCGCGGCTGACGGCCGATCGGATCTCCTCCGCCAGCGCCGGCTCCACCCACTCGTCGGCATCGATGGAGAACACCCAGTCGCCGCCGGCGAGAGCCAGGGCGCGATTCTTCTGCGGCCCGAAGCCGGGCCAGTCCGGCGTGACGGTGACTTTCGCGCCCGCGGCCTCGGCAAGTGCCACGGTGCGATCCGTGCTGCCGGAATCGACGACGATGATTTCGTCGGCAAAGCGTACGGAGGCGAGGCAGCGGGCGATCGCCGCCTCCTCGTTCTTCGTGATGACGATGACGGAGAGCTTCACGCGGCGCGGGAGCTCGCCACGGCATCGACCGCGGGAGCGCCGGCCACGGGCGTGTACTCCGGCACCCATCGCTGCAGGGCTTCGCGCACCTCGTCATCGCCGCGCGTCACCACTTCGAACCAGCGCCCGAGTTCCTCCTGCAGTCCCGGCGTGGCATCGCGCGAGCGGGCGATGCGCAGCTTGGGATGCGGCGTGGGCAGCGTGGCCTCGTCGTCGGCCAGCACCTCCTCGAACAGCTTCTCGCCAGGCCGCAGCCCGGTGAAGACGATGCGGATGTCCTCCTCGGACAGGCCGGACAGCCGGATCATCTCGCGCGCGAGATCGACGATCTTCACCGGCTCGCCCATGTCGAGGATGAAGATCTCGCCGCCCTTGCCCATGAGCCCCGCCTGCAGCACCAGCTGCGAGGCCTCCGGGATCGACATGAAGTACCGCGTCATGTCCTGATGGGTGACGGTGACCGGCCCGCCCGCGGCGATCTGGTCGCGGAATTTCGGGATCACGCTCCCGGTGCTGCCGAGAACGTTGCCGAAGCGGACCGTGACGAAGCGCGTGCGCGAGGTCGTCTGCAGCGACTGGCAGATCATCTCGGCGAGTCGCTTGCTGGTGCCCATGACACTCGTGGGATTCACGGCCTTGTCGGTGGAGATCAGGACGAACTTGTCCACGCCGTGCGCTGCCGCGGCCCGGGCGGTGCGCCAGGTGCCGAGCACATTGTTGCGCACGCCTTCCCAGGCATTGGCGGTCTCGACCATGGGCACGTGCTTGTAGGCGGCCGCATGGAAGACTGCCGCGGGCCGCCACTGCGCCATGACGGCGTTCAGGCGGTCGTCGTCCTTCACGTCGCCCAGGATGCACACGAGCCGGGTGGCAAGTTGGCGCTGCGAGAACTCCTGCTCGATCGTATAGAGCGCGAACTCGCTCTGCTCGAACAGCACCAGCGTGTGCGGCTCGTAGCGGGCGATCTGGCGGCACAGCTCCGAGCCGATGGAGCCGCCGGCCCCCGTGACCATCACCACCGAACCCCGTATCCACTGGCGCAGACCGCTGTCGTCGAGTTGGACCGGGTCCCGGCCGAGCAGATCGTCCACTTCGACCGGCCGCACCGCGGACAGGCTGACGCGCCCCGAGACGAAGTCCTCGTACGAAGGCACGGTCATGACCTTCACGTCGGCTTCGCGGCAAAGCGCGATCGCGCGCTTGCGAACGCCGTGCGCCTGGCCGGGCAGCGCGATCACCGCCAGCGCGAGGTCCATTGTCTGCGCGAGCCGCGGCAGGTCGTCGAGCTTGCCGACGACCTTCACGCCGTGGATCTCGCGGCCCTGCTTGCCCGAGTCGTCGTCGAGCAGGCCCACCACCAGCCAGTCCTCGCTGCGCGCCACGGTCTCCAGCAGGCGCGCCGCCGCGCTGCCGGCCCCGAGCACGACGACCCGCTTGGCATCGAGGCGCGACAGCCGCACGAGATGGCCTTCCTTCCACGCGCGGTAGAGGATGCGGCTGCCGCCCATGAGGACGGAGAGCAGGATCGGGTAGAGGATCAGCGTGGAGCGCGGGGTTTCCCGGAGCTGGAAGAAGAACAGCACGAAGGCGATCGTCGTGGCGCCCATGCCGGCGGCCACGAGGATGCGCCGGAAGTCCGTGATGCTCGCGTAGCGCCACAGACCCCGGTAGAGACTCAGCCGCCAGAAGATGGCCGCCTGCGCGGGCACGATCCACAGGAGCTTCGACCACATGCTCGCCTGGAACTCGACCGGCACCTCGAAGTTGAAGCGCAGCAGGAAGGCCGCGATCCAGGCCAGGGCGCAGGCGAGGATGTCGTGCGCAAAGGCGGTGAAATTGCGGCCGAACGCCTTGAGGTTGTTCAAATGGTCATCCCGGAAACTGCCGGGGCTGCCGGTCGTTCATCGATGTCGTTCCTCCTGGAGGGGGGCGCCGCAGACGCCGGCGTCATTGTCGCCCGGCCCGCGAAGCCGGGAAACGCCGCCGGCAAATTGTAGAGACGGGGTGCCGCCTCCACAACGCGCCCGCCAGGCGCGGTGCCCGCTTCCGACAGTCAATGCGACGCCCCGTTCGCCGCCTGCGACCGTACGAAGCGTCCCCAGGCGGTGTCGACGGCAATGCCCGCGGCGACGTAGACAACCGCCAGCGCCGCCAGAAGCAGGATCTGGAGGCCCATCCCCTGCCCTTTCGCGACCAGGGCGGCAGCCGCGGAAAGCACCATCAGCCCATACGCGGCCAGCGCCGTGCGCCGATGTCCCCAGCCCAGTTGCACCAGCCGCTGGTAGTAGTGGGTGCGGTGGGGACGCCAGAAGCGTTCTCCCCGGAGCATGCGGCGCAGTAGCGTGACCGTCGCATCGGCCGCGAAGGGACCGAACACGACGACGGGAAACCATAGCGGCCAGTGGCCCCGCGCCCATCCCACGAGCCCCAGCGCCGCCGCGAGAAAGCCCAGCGGGATCGACCCTGCGTCCCCCATGAAGACCCGGGCGGGATGGAAGTTGAACACGAGAAACGCGCCGGCCGCCGCGGCGATCCCGACGGCGCCGGCGGCGAGCGCCGTGTCCCCGACGGACTGGGCCGCAACGGCGCAGGCGCCGAACCCGAACAGCGCCATGCCGCCCGCAAGGCCATCCGAACCGTCCATGAAGTTGTAGAGGTTGGTCATCCAGACGACGGCCACGGCGACGATCGGCAGCCACCAGCCGAGGTGACCGGCCGGCAGGCCCAGCGCCAGCAGTGCCGCGGCGGCCGCAAAGTGCGCGCCGAAGCGCATGCCGATGGGCAATCCCTTTCGGTCATCGGCAAACGACACGACCGACAGCATCAGCGCCGCCGTCGGCAACACCCAGGGCACGCCGGACACGGCCAGCGCAGGCAGCGCTCCCGCCATGATGCCGAGCCCGCCCACCCTGGGAATCGGCTGGCTGTGCAGCGATCGCTCGTTCGGACGATCGAGGGCGATGGCGGCACGGCCGGACCGCAGGAGCCACCACAGGACGACGAAGCACACGCCGCCACCAAGGACAGCCGCGACAAGCCCGGTCATCGTTCCGCGCGGGTGGCGGACACCCCCGCACCGGTCAATGGCGGAACCCGGTCGCCGGCCTCGTTCATGGCGCTGCGGTAGAGCGCGAACGTCTCGGCGATGACGCGGCTCATGGAGAACTCCTGCTCCGCCCGTTCACGGCCGCGACGCCCCATCGCCTGACGCAGCGCCGCGTCCTCGATGAGCCGGCGCAGCGCGCGAGTGAGGCTGTCGGCATCGCGAGCAGGGACCAGCAGCCCGTTATCGCCGTCGGTCACGACTTCGCGGCAGCCCGGCACATCCGTCGTGACGATCGCCCGGCCGCAGGCGGCGGCCTCGATCAGCGCCTTGGGCAATCCTTCGCGATAGGACGGCAGGCACACGACATGGGCCTGCTGGAACACCGGAATCATGTCGTTGCACCAGCCCCAGTACTCGATGACGCCCTCGGCCTGCCACTCGGTCAACTGTGTCTCTGGGATGCAGGCGAGGTTCTCCGGGTCGGGCGAACCCACCAGGGCGAAGCGGGCCCGAATCCCATCGCGCAGCAACGTGCGCGCCGCAGCCACGAACTCTTCCACCCCCTTGTCGCGCAGCATGCGCGCGGGCAGAACGACCAGCGGCGGGCCCTCCGGTTCGAGGACGACGGTGAAGCGCGACGGGTCGACGCCGGAACCGCGGATGAGCGTCACACGGGACCGGTCGACGATCCGCTCCCGCGTGAACTGCTCGGCGTCGTCACGGTTCTGCAGAATGAGGCGCGCGTTGTGGCGATCGAGCAGCAGATGGAATGCGGCTCGCAGAATCGGGCGAAGCATCCGGGCCTTGAGGTCCTGCGACGCGAAGACATAACCCAGCCCCGCCACGGCGTTGATGATGATCGGCACGCGCGTCACGCGCGCCGCGACCGAACCGTAGAGCACCGGCTTGATGGCCACCTGGTGCACGATGTGCGGCCGCACCTTGCGGAAGACGCCGATGACTTCGCGCAGCGCGGCGAGTTCCCTCAGCGGATGGGTGCTGCGACGGGACCAGTGCAGGGGAATCAGTTCGAGGCCGGCGGCGCGGATGCGCTCGGCATCCTTGCCGACCCGCGTGGCGACCGTGACATGGAACCCGGCCTCGCGCGCGGCGATGGCGAGCGGCAGGCGATGGGAGCAGAAGAACCAGTCCTCGCTGATGAGGAACAGCAGCCGCGGCGCACTCAAGCGACGAGCCCCCCGCTCCAGGTGTCGAGCCATGCTTCGAACATTAGCACGACCCAAAGCCGGTGCTGCCAGTTGCGCGTACCCGCGAGATGCTCGCTCCAGCATCGGCGCACGGCGGCCGCATCGAAGAATCCCTCGCGGCGCAGACGCCCTTCGTCCAGCAGCGAATCCGCCCAGGCCCGGAGCGGCCCGCGTAGCCACGCGTCGAGCGGAATGCCGAATCCCATCTTGGGTCGCTCGACCAGCGCGGCGGGCACGTGGCGGTAGAGCACGTCGCGCAGGATCTTCTTGCCCCGGCGATCGTCGACCTTGTGCCCGACCGGAAGCCGCCAGGCGAACGCCGCGACGCGGTGATCGAGAAACGGCACCCGCGTCTCCAGACTCACGCCCATCGCGGCACGATCGACCTTCACGAGGATGTCGTCCGGCAGATAGCCGAGCGTGTCGAGAAACATCATCCGCTCGGGCAGGGACAGCGACGGCGGGGGGTCGGCCGTCAGCCACCCGCTGGGCCCGCCGCGATGGCCCGCCACGAGATCGGCGCCCCAGAAACTCGTCAGCTGCTCGTAGAGCTGCGCGGCGCTCTCCGCTCCGAGCACCCCGGCGAGCTTGTGAATCCGATCGCCCACCGCCTTGTGGCGTTTCAGTTGCGGAAGCAGCTTGGCGCCGCCACGCGCCAGCCGATCCCAGCCCGCCGGCGGCACGGAACGGAGCAGGCTTGCCGCGGAACGGCGCAGCCCGGCAGGAAACTGCTCGCCGAGACGGCCGAGTCGATTCGCGAGCCGGTGCCGGTTGTAGCCGCCGAAGATCTCGTCGCCTGCATCGCCGGACAGACTCACCGTGACGTGCTGCCGCGCGAGTCCCGCGACCAGATGCGTGGGGATCTGCGACGAATCGGCAAAGGGTTCGTCGTAGAGCATCGGCAGGCGCGGCACCGCGCTGCGGGCCTCCTCCGGCGAGAGGATCCATTCCGTGTGATCCGTGCCGAGGTGCGTGGCCACCGCGCGCGCGTCCGCGGCCTCGTCGTAGTCGCCCTCGCGGAATCCGATGGTGAAGGTGCGCACCGAGCGGGCGCTCTGCGATTGCATCAGCGCGACGACCGTCGACGAGTCGATCCCGCCGGACAGGAAAGCGCCCAGCGGCACGTCTGCCACCATCTGCGCCTTCACGGCATTGCTGAGGAGGGAGTGCAGTGCTTCGGCCGCCTCGTTCTGCGTGCCGCGGAACGGGTCCGACCGGGCATCACGTATGGCCTCGCCAAGCGACCAGTACGCGGTCGGCGAGGGCGACCGGGCCTCGGCAAGGTGCTGCCCGGAGTACCGGACGACGTGCCCCGGCGCGAGTTTCGACACCCCGGTGTAGATGGACCTCGGCGCCGGAATGCACGCATGGCGGACGTAGAGCGACAACGCCTCGCGGTCGAGGCTTGCGCGGAAATCGGGATGGGCGCGGAAGGCCTTCAGTTCCGAGGAGAACAGCAGCAGCCCGCCCGACCAGCCGTAGTAGAGCGGCTTCTCGCCGAACCGGTCCCGCGCGAGGGTGAGGGTGCGCGCTTCGCGGTCCCAGAGGGCGAAGGCGAACATGCCCACCATCCGCTCGAGCGCGGCCTCCACGCCCCAGCGTTCGAAAGCGGCGAGCATCACCTCCGTATCGGAGTGCCCGCGCCAGGGCGTCGAGTGCCCGGAGGCTTCCAGCTCGGCGCGCAGTTCGCCGAAGTTGTAGATCTCGCCGTTGAAGGCGATCACCAGCCGGCCGCTCGACGAGAGCATCGGCTGATGGCCTTCGGGCGAGAGGTCGAGGATCGACAGGCGTCGATGGGCGAGCGTGATGCCTGCGGCCGCGTCGAGCCACAGACCCTGATCGTCCGGCCCGCGATGCACGAGCGAGGCGGCCATCGCCTCACCCGCCCGCGTCGCGGCCTGCGGATCCACGGGCCCCGCCCGCCAGAAGCCGGCGAACCCGCACATCAGGGCCGCGCCTCGCGAAAGCGCCGGGTCACGCTGCGCGCAGCCGCTGCCACAGGGAGTCCCATTCCCGTCGCTGCTCGTCGGTCGGGGCCGCACCGATCCGCCGGAAGAACAGCGCATCGCATCCCGGCAGCCCGGCCAGGACGTCCACGCCTGCCTTCGCCCAGGCGACGAGCGTGGCGCGCAAGGCGCCCGTGCTGTCGCCGCGTGCGCGCGCATGTCGGGTGTACGCCTGCAACCGGCCGAACCGCCCCTTCAGCATGCGCGACGCGGAGTAGTCCCCCTGCCGATAGCCGAGGAGGATTTCCGGGCAGGCGGCATAGCGGCTCACGTCCGCCGCGCGCATCAGCAGCTCCTGATCCTCGGCGCGCGGTGCATCGGGGACGCCATAGCGATGACGCCGGAACCATTCGATCCGCCCGAACCACGTGGGATGCGGCATCGGAATGCCGCTCCAGGGCTGCGCGCAGATTTCCTCGTGCACGGCGCGATGGGGCAGAAGGCCGATCACTTCGCCCGCATCGCGGAAGGCGAGCGCGCGCGCCGCCACGAGGTCCACCTCGGTGTGCGCTTCGAGGAAGTCGAACTGGGTCTGCAGGCGCTGCGGGTAGGCGATGTCGTCGGCGTCCATCCGGGCGAAAAAGCGGCCACGCGCGAGATCGATGGCCTGATTGAGGCGCGTCGCCAGCCCGGCATGACGGCCGTCGGAGTGCACGACGATCCGGGCATCCCCCGCCGCCCGGGCGATCGCGACGGTGTCGTCCGTCGAGCCGTCGTCCATCAGCAGGAGTTCCCAGGAAGCGAGCGTCTGCCAGCGGATCGACGCCAAGGTAAGGGCGAGCGTGGCAGCGGAGTTCCGGGCCGGCAGGGCGATGGTGACGAGCGGCGTGCTCACGCATATCCCTCGGCATGACGCCTTGTCACCATGAAATCTCGACCCAGTCGGCAGAATTGGGCACCCAGTACTCGAGATCCTGCGGAGCCGGGGCGACGACCCGTCCGGCAGTCTCGGCCCGCAGCCACGCGCCCCACCACGAGAGCGTACTGTTCGACACCACAGAGTATCGGCATTGCGTCATCAACCACATATCGAGGACTTCGCCACCAGCGCCCGCATTCCAGTCCACGAGGGTGCGCGGCAGTCCAGACGGCAGCGCGTTCAGAAGCCATTGCGGCTCGTCCCCGAAGAGATAGAGGTGTTCAACCGTTCCCGCCGCACTCAGAGTATCCAGAGCGGCCCGGTAGTAGTTCTCGTCCAGACCGGGTCGCCCTCGCGCCTGCTGGATACTCCCGTCCGCCAGGCGATGATGATGGCGGCGGCAATGAATCGCTACGGACCCGCTACGACACATCTCCTGTCCCACCGACCGATTGCGAGCGTCGATCGGAGCGGCTGGTGCCAATTCCGTCAGCAGCAGCGGACGGATGCGTCGGAAGTAGCGTTCGTCCTGCCAGTAGCCGTCGAGGTGCAGGGTACCTCTGACGTCAAGCGAAAGGAGTTCCGGATAGAACCGCTTGGAATCTCGTTCGACGATGGATGACACTCCGGGCACGAGTCCGAGTTTCGCGATCTTGCGGCGAATACGCCACCATCCGAGGTCCATGGACGGCGGCAGCCAGCGGCGCGAACTCTGCAGGCCATGTGGGGCCAACGCGAAACGGTCGAGTCGGTACTGTCTCCCATAGCGCACATCAGAGCGGAAGAAATCGACATCCAGAACCAGTTGCGCGCCGACCCGCTCAGCGACCGATCGCGCCGCGGCATAGCAGAAAAGCTGATTGCCCAGCCCGCCCACCACCTTGGCGACGACTTTCGGAGCCTGGTCACTCATCGCCGAGTCATCCGCGCTCCAGCGGATATGTCCGAAAGCGACCGCGCGCCCCACGCCCACCCAGCCTCATGAGACGGCGAAAACCAAACAATGCCCAGCCGATACGACGTCTCCGATCTTCTGGGCACGCTCACTCAGTCGCCGATGCACTGAAGGTATCCGGAGGGCGCCACTGAGACGAGCAGCTTGTCATCGACTCCGGAATCAATACGAAACCTCCGATTCTCGCGGAGAAACTCGAACACCGCAGACTTTGGACTGTTGCCCGGCCGCCACGGACGATCCCCGAAGGCCTGGACCGGCATGTCTTCGATGACCGTGTCGAACACAACAAGGTAACTGCCTTTTGAAACGAAGGGCGAGTAAAGCCTCAACTCCTCAAGCACATGCTGGTGGGTATGGTTCGAGTCTAGAACCACCATCACAGGCGCACGCGCGCCAACTCTCTCCCTGACTTCCGAAACGATTCCTGAGTCGATTGACGACCCCTGTATCAGCGAGATGCGGCGTGCCATCGGATGTTCTTCGATTGCCTTGCGGTTGTGCGGCCGGATGTCGATGTCCACTCCAATGACCTCCCGCTCACCTCCCATCAGTTCGAGCATGGACGCATAGAAGACGAGAGAACCCCCGTGCGCGACACCCGTTTCCACGATGACTTCCGGCCGGACTCGCCAGATAAGCTCCTGCATTGCGACAATGTCTTGCGGGTACTGAATAATCGGCCGCCCCATCCACTCGAAGTGGTAGGAGTACTTGCGGGCGTTCGCCGCGAGGAACCAGTCATGCGACTTGGCCAGCAGATCCTTGTCCTTGCCCTGTGCTTCGATTTCCTCGACACAGTCTTGCTTGAATCGTTCGTTCGGGGTCATTGTCTAGCCTCCGGCTCCGTTTCCGTCCTCGCCTTTCGCGCCCCAGGTAGTGGCGATTGCGCACAACTTCCCGCCACCGCTTGTCGATAGGCACACCCTCGACACATCGCCACCCTGACCCTGGAGGCACTCGCCGCGCCTCGCCACGGTGGCATCGCCCAAGGCCCGAAACCGATCGATTCCGGTCGGGAAACGCGCAAACTTGGCAAGCTATCATGCAGGGAATGCCGGTTCAAGTGAGCGGTTAGGGCGTCGTGCTCCCGCAACGACTACCGAGTCTTCTGAGAGCACCCCTGACCCGAACCTTCCGCCGCTTTATGCACGATGAGTCATCGACTATCATTCTCGGACAGTCGATCGCTTCGATCATCCATAGAAGATCACCGTGACAGTCGAAACAGAGAGAAGATTTTGAAGGTCGTCATCCTCGCCGGAGGGCTCGGCACCCGGATCAGCGAAGAATCTCACCTCAAGCCGAAACCGATGATCGAAGTCGGCGGCAAGCCAGTGCTTTGGCATGTGATGAAGATCTATTCGACGTATGGCCTGACAGATTTCATCATCTGCCTGGGGTACAAGGGATATATCATCAAGGAGTACTTCGCGAACTACTTCCTTCACATGTCCGATGTGACCTTCGACATGGCGAACAACGCGATGACAGTACATCAGGCAAGCGCCGAACCGTGGAAGGTCACGCTCGTCGATACCGGCGAACACACAATGACCGGCGGTCGACTTCGCCGAGTACGGAGTTACCTGGGAGACGAGCCCTTCTGCTTCACCTACGGCGACGGACTGTCGGACATCGACATCGGCGCGCTCCGAGCGTTTCACGGTGCGCGTGGCACGCTCGCGACCGTGACGACGGTGCAGCCACCCGGCCGGTTTGGCGCCGTGAACGTCAGCGAATCCAAGATCACCAGCTTTCGAGAGAAGCCGGATGGTGACGGTGGCTGGGTAAGCGGCGGCTTCTTCGTGCTCTCTCCCCGCGTCATTGACTACATCGCGGGGGACGACACCGTCTGGGAACGCGAGCCGATGGAACGACTGGCAAGCGAAGGACAGATGTCTGCCTACCTTCACCGGGGCTTCTGGCAGCCCATGGACACCCTTCGAGACAAGGTCCTCTTGGAGGAGCTTTGGAGTTCTGGCACCGCCCCATGGAAGACCTGGGAATGAGTGACGCGTATTGGAACGGCCGTCGCGTCTTCGTCACGGGTCACACGGGCTTCAAGGGTGCCTGGTTGTCGCTCTGGCTGACCCGCCTCGGCGCCCACGTGACTGGCTTTTCGCTGGCGCCCCCGACGGAGCCGAATCTCTTCAGCCTCGCACGACTCCCGGAACGGATGACCTCCCTGTCGGGAGATATCCGCCATCGCACCACACTTGAAGAAGCGTTGTCAGAAGCCGCGCCGGAGATTGTCTTCCACCTGGCCGCCCAGTCTCTGGTGCGGGCGAGCTATGCGCAGCCCACGGAGACTTTCGACACCAACGTAATGGGCACCGTGAACCTGCTGGAAGCGTGCCGCTCGTCCAAACGGGTGAAGGCAGTGATTGTCGTCACCAGCGACAAATGCTACGAGGAGTCTCCCGAAGGGAAAGCGCATACGGAGGACGACCCGCTTGGCGGGTACGATCCCTACGCGGCGAGCAAGGCGTGCGCTGAGATCGTTACGGGGTCCTATCGCCGCGCATACTTCTCGGATTCTTCCGGCCCCCGTGTTGCTAGCGTTCGGGCCGGCAATGTGATCGGCGGCGGCGACTGGGCGGCGGAACGGCTGATTCCCGACCTTGTGCGCGCGTTTCTGGATGGTCGGCCTGCAGTCATCCGCCATCCGCACGCAACCCGTCCATGGCAGCATGTGCTGGACCCGCTCAATGGCTATCTGATCCTGGCGGCCAGATTGGCCACCGAGGGAGCAGCATTCGCCAAGGCATGGAACTTTGGCCCCTCTGTCATCGACGCCCGCCCGGTCGCCGAGATCGTGGACCGGTTCGTACAGGTCTGGGGACCTGGCGCGGGATGGCGCACGGACACTGCTCAACAGCAACGCGAGGCCCCGATGCTCTCCATCGATGCCTCCCGCGCCCGCGCTGCATTGGGATGGCGTTGCACGCTCGGCATCGACGACGCCTTGAGCTGGACTGCAGAGTGGTATCGAGGATGGGCCGAGGGTACCTCTGCCGACCGGCTCTGCGACCTACAGATCGAACGATTCATGCGCTTGCGAGGCCCCCTTTGATACCGTCGTCCTGCAGGTTCTGCGGAAGCGCTCTCGAACACGCGTTCTGCGACCTGGGCCTGAGCCCGCTGTCCAACGCTTTTGTGGCGCCCGCGAGGGCGCGTGGGCCGGATGTCTTTTTTCCCCTGCAGGCCTACGTGTGCTCGGACTGTCTTCTCGTTCAACTCGACCAGTTCGAGACACCCGAGAAGATCTTCAACAACTACGTCTACTTCTCTTCCTTCTCGGACTCCTGGCTGGCGCACTGCAGGGATTACGTTGACCAGATTGTGCCTGCACTGGGGTTGAACGAGTGCAGCCGCGTCGTCGAACTCGCGAGCAATGACGGATACCTCCTTCAGTACTTCAAGGAACGCGGGATCCCGACTACCGGCATTGAACCGGCCCGGAACGTGGCCGACACCGCCATCGCCAGGGGCATCGAGACCATCTGCGCCTTCTTCGGCGAGTCGCTCGCTCGCACCTTGGCTGCGGACGGCCTGCAGGCCGATCTCATCGTGGCGAACAACGTTCTTGCCCACGTTCCCGACCTAAACGATTTTGTCGCAGGCATCGGGCACATCCTAAAGCCGGGCGGAATTCTGACGGTCGAGTTTCCTCACCTTCTAACGCTCATCCAGCAGAATCAGTTCGACACGATCTATCACGAACACTTTTCGTACTTCTCACTCCGTACCTGCATGCGTGTATTTGCGGCACATGGCCTACGCGTGCATCACGTGGACGTTCTCTCCACCCACGGAGGCTCTCTGCGGGTCCACGCCAGCCCCGCAGCAGGCGAACGCCCAGCGGACTCGTCGGTCGCCGACGTTCTCAATGCCGAGCAGCGGGCGTCGCTGGACCGACTTGAGGGCTACCTCACCTTCCAAGGTCAAGTGGACCGCATCAAGCGCGATCTGCTTACGTTCCTGATCGACGCAGCGAATCGGGGCAAGTCCGTTGTGGGGTACGGCGCTCCGGCCAAGGGCAATACACTGCTCAACTATTGCGGCATCAAGAGGGATCTCCTCGACTACGTAGTGGACCGCAGCCCACACAAGCAAGGACTTCTGTTGCCGGGCACGAGAATTCCGGTCCACGCGCCCGCCCGTATCCACGAGACGCGGCCCGATTACTTGCTGATCCTGCCCTGGAACTTGAGGGACGAGGTGACGACCCAGATGGCGGTTGTCCGGCAGTGGGGCGGAAAGTTCGTGGTCCCGATTCCGGAAGTGACGGTACTCGAGTGAAGTTTCGCGAAACGGAATTGCCAGGAGCATGGCTCGTCGAAAGCGAGCCGGTAGAGGACACACGCGGCCACTTTGCCCGCACTTTCTGCGAGGCCGAGTTCTCTGCGCACGGGCTCGTTTCGCGGTTCGTACAGTGCAACGTCTCCTACAACCGTCTGGGCGGCACAATTCGGGGATTGCATTTCCAGGCGGCCCCCGACGAGGAAACCAAGTTGGTCCGCTGCACGCGCGGCCGCGCATTCGATGTGATCGTGGACGTCCGGGAGAACTCTCCAACTTACGGCCGCTGGACGGCCGTCGAACTCAGCGCTGCCGCCTGCAACGCCATCTACATCCCTGGAGGCTTCGCGCACGGGTTTCAGTCACTTGAAGACGGTACTGAACTCTTCTACCAGATGTCCGAGTCGTATCGCCCGGCGTCGAGCCGTGGGCTTCGGTGGAATGATCCGTCCATCGCCATCCGCTGGCCGCTCCCCGTAACCGTCATAAGCGAACGCGACGAGAATCTGCCATTCTTCTCGGCTTCCGGGAACGGATAGCGATCCCTGGATCGAAAAGTCGACTTCCAGGACGCATTGACATCATCTCCCACCACCGCCCCCATTGAACTCGGCCCTCCGCGAATGAACCGAATTCCCGTTTCTGGCCCCTGGATCACTCAGCGAGAGATTGACTACGTTACGGACGCTGCGACCAATGCCTGGTACGCCAACGCGAACGCGTACCACGACCGCTTCGAGGCCGCGTTTGCCCGCTACTGCGGGGTTCGTCATGCCATCGCGCTGCCCTCCTGCACTTCGGCAATTCACCTGTCCCTTCTTGCGCTCGGAGTGGGGCCAGGAGACGAGGTGGTCACTCCGGACCTCACCTGGATCGCAAGCTCGGCGCCAATCTCCTATGTTGGCGCCACACCGGTGTTCGCCGACGTGGATCACGACTCCTGGTGTCTTTCGCCCGAGTCGTTCCGCCGCTGCATCACGCCGCGGACGAAGGCCGTGATTCCAGTTGACTTGTATGGCAACGTCTGTAGTTGGACCGGCATTCGCGAGGTAGCCGCGAATCACGGAGTCGCCATCGTCGAGGACGCGGCGGAGGCTATCGGTTCCATGTGGCAGGGAAAGCGTTCGGGCAGTTTCGGCGATACCGGAGTATTCAGTTTCCACGGGTCCAAGACACTCACAACTGGCGAAGGTGGAATGCTCGTAACCGACCGGGACGACGTTCACGAGCGCGCCCTTTTTCTTCGGGATCATGGCCGGAACCGTGGCGACACCACATTCACGAACGCGGAGGTCGCCTACAAGTACAAGATGAGTGCCATGCAGGCCGCACTCGGTCTCGCACAGCTTGAGCGGGTCGAGGAGTTGATCTCCAAGAAGCGGCAGATCTTCGAGTGGTATCGGCAACGGCTCGGCGCCCTCTCCGAGCTTCAGCTGAATTCGGAAGCCGCCGGGGCATTCAACACCTATTGGATGGTGACGGCGCTGTTTCCAGCGCGCTGCGGCCCGAAGTTTTCAATCATTGACCGCCTGAGTATGGCTGGTATCGATTCTCGCCCTATCTTTTCGCCGCTCAGTTCCCTCCCGGCCTACGCGGGCCTGCCATCCGCAAGAGAAGCGAAGATACGCAATAGCGTTGCCTACTCGGTAGGGCCTCGCGGTGTCAATCTGCCGTCCGCACTGAACCTGGACGAAGCCACGGTCGACAGGGTATGCGACGCCGTTCAACAGATTCTCGCCACCCATTAGCTCTCTTGTGATCTTCCTTCGGAAGCGGCAGCCCCACGCCAGACCGTCCGCGGATCGACTGCGGACCAGCGTGGTCGTCACGCTAGCCGCCAACGCATGGGGCGTCGTGTTGTCGCTAGTGTGCATCCCGATCTTTCTGCGGACGCTCGGCACGGAAGCGTTTGGACTAGTTGGCCTATTCAATCTTCTCATTGCCGCTCTGGCCTTCCTGGATCTCGGCCTGGCTTCCGCACTGCAGCGTGAATGTGCGCGGTCGCTGACAGACATGTCGACGGACAAGGCCCGTGAGCTCCGTGAACTCGCGTGCACAGCCGAGCGCTATTTCTGGATGGTGGCACTGTTGCTTGCCGTTGCCGGCTGGTGGCTATCGCCCGTGATCGCATCCCAGTGGCTCTCGAGCAGTGCATTGCCCGCTGCGGAGGTTGCCAGTGCAGTGACCCTGCTTAGCCTTGCTCTCGTCTTGCGATGGCCCACTGGCCTCTACACGAACGGTTTGATCGGTCTGGAGCGGCAGGTTTCCCTCAATCTCGCACGCATCGTGTTCTCGTCGCTGCAGTGGCTCGGGGCTGCCGCTCTCCTCTTGCTCGTAACGGCGGATGTCAGCGCCTTCTTCGCTTGGCAGGCAATTGTCGGTGGCGGCATGACTCTATGGACTGGACGCGCCTTCTGGCGCCACCTTCCGGCGCGCAAAGGCGTAGCGACATGGCAAAGTCTGAAACGCGTATCCCGCTTTTCCCTAGGCGTCGGCGCCTCAGGTATTTTGGCGTTCCTCGTGACACAGGCGGACAAGCTACTGCTCAGCCGACTTCTCTCCCTGGAGTCGTTTGGCTTCTATTCACTTGCGCACAGCCTGGCGTCGGGCGTGAACCAGCTGGTGGGCCCAGTCGCCACGGCAGTATTCCCCCGACTGACGAGCCGACTGGCGAGCGGCGAGACCCGTGACGCAGTGACGCTCTATCACCTTGGTTCACAGGCGTTCGCTGCCGCTGCCCTGCCGCTCGCGGTCATCATTGTCCTCTTCCCGACGGAAATTCTCGCCCTGTGGACCGGTAGCGCTTACGCGGCCAAAGCGGCGGCCCTGCCTCTGGCTCTGCTTGCCGCGGGCATGGCATTGAATGCCCTGCTGCATTTTCCGCAACTGCTTCAACTCGCGCATGGCGTCACCCATCCGAGTGTGTACGCGAACGCCGTTGCTGTGATCGTCTACATCCCCGGTCTAGTCTGGGCTACAGACCGATTCGGACTGCCTGGGGCCGCTGCATCCTGGCTAGCCCTCAATGTCGGATACATCGCGTTCCTGGTGCCTGTCGCACATAGGCTGGTCCTGCGAGGCGAGCTGATGCATTGGCTAGACACCAGCCTGCTGCGGCCCATCGCCATTGCGGTAACTGTCGCAATCGTCGCAAGATGGCTCTGGCCTGCGGACAGTCCCTCGCCGATCCGCTGGCTGGCTCTAGCTGCCACCTACTGCGCAGCCGTCAGTCTGTCAGCGGTGGCAGCGCCTCGGCTGCGCCATTGGGGGTGGAATCTCATCCGCCGCGCCCCCAGGGCACCGTAGGACGCGCCCCGCCAGTGGCATCCCTCGACGGCATTCCTCACGTGAGCAAGCACAGCGCCCCGCTCGTGACAATCGGCCTGCCTGTGTACAACGGTGAGAAGTTCCTCGAACACGCCATGAGGACGCTGCTCTCCCAGACGTTCCGCGACTTCGAACTGATCGTGTCCGACAACGCGTCGACCGACGGCACAGCTGCGCTCTGCGAACGCATCGCACGGACAGACGCGCGGGTACGGTATGTGCGGCAGCAGCAAAACCTCGGCGCCCTCGGGAACTTCAACTTCGTTCTCCAGGAGGCGCGCGGCCGGCTCTTCATGTGGGCAGCACACGACGACGAATGGGATCCCGGATGGCTCGAAGCGCTCGTTTTCCAGATCGTCGACGGCGTCTCCATCGCCTTCGGTCGCGTCGTTCAAGTCGATGCTCGAGGTAAAGTCCTCCGCACCTGTCCGCGGTTTGAATTCCTCGGCGGTCGCTTTCGACGCTCCCTTTCCTTTGTCTGGGCGGAAGAGTGGAATGGCAAGGCAAACGTCATCTACGGGCTGATGCCAACCGAGCAGGTTCAGAGACTCGGGTTTCACACGATCGGGAACGCTACCTACGGAACCGACATGCACTTCATATTCCGGATGCTGCAAGACGGAGTGATCGTCTCCGCTCCAACGGTAACCCTCCAGAAGCGCTACGTTGAACCAGCCTTCGCCGGACCTCGCCCGAACCTCGTGCGGCGCATGCTTCTGATCGAGCGCGTTCCGTACTATCTCGCCTATCCGCGCTTGATGCGGTCTCCGCTGGACAAGACGTTGCTGTACCTTTGCCTCCCAATCGTGTATCTCAAGGCAGTCACTGGATCCGCATGGCGTGTCGCGAAGCGCCGAATAACTTCACGGTGACTCATCCAACAATAGGGCTGCGACCAGTGCACTACCCCGCTCTCAAATCGATGGTGTCGGATCCCATGTTCCGCAGGCGCGCCACAGGCTGGATACGGAGGAAGCTGGGGCTGCATGGCAGGACATCGTTTGCTCAGGCAGGTGAGGATCTGTTGCTGCGCAATCTTTTCGACTTTTTGCGCGTACCGAACCCCAGCTATCTCGATATCGGCGCGAATCATCCCGTTCGTCTGAGCAATTCGTACCTGTTCTACCGGGAAGGCTCGAAGGGAGTTCTCATCGAACCCGATCCGCGTCTTGCTTCCCACCTGACACGCGCACGACCGCGGGATGTGGTCCTCAATGTCGGCATTGGACGTACCTCCGGCGTGCTCGACTTCTACGTTATGGCGACTCCGGCTCTAAACACCTTTTCCAGAGAGGAAGCAGACCATCTCGTGTCTCTCGGCCACAAGGTCGTGGAAGTGCTTCAGGTCCCGGTCGTCCCCGTCGAGGAAGCATTGGCACAGTGCGGACAGACGCCTGACTTCCTCAATGTCGATGCGGAGGGCATGGACATGGAGATAGTCTCCAGCATCGACTTCGTCCGCACGCGCCCCGCGTCCATCTGCGTCGAAACCATAACGTACTCTGAATCCGGCGAAGGTCAGAAGCGCACCGAAATCCTCGACTACCTCATTCGTCAGGACTACTTCGTCTACGCCGACACATACATCAATTCGATTTTCGTGGACCGGGAACGCTGGAACGCGAGGCGGGCCAAACAATAGTGTCGCTATGTCACTAGTTCCAAAAGAATGTCTTCATTGAACTGCAGCGTCTGTTTCCGGAGAACTCTGGCAGGAACGCCTGCCACCACGGTGTAGGGTTCCACGTTTTTCGTCACGACGGCACCCGCTCCCACGTAAGCCCCCTCGCCGATCTTCAGAAACGGAAGCACGGTCGCGTTGGTTCCGATCGTCGCGTAGTCCCCGATCTCGACGCGCCCCGCCACTGCGGCACTGCCCATGACGTGTACACCGCTGCCAATGACGCACTCGTGATCGATGGTGGCACTGGTATTGATGACGGTGTGATCGCCGATCGACACGAATTTGTGCACGACTGCGCAGGGCATCACCTGACAACCCTGACCTAGAGAGGAAGTAGGTTCGACGAAGCTCCGCTCGTGCACAACCGACAATGGCTGCAAGCCAATCCGTTCAAGATAGCCCGCAGTCTTCAGTCGGGCAAATCCGTGATCGCCGCCCATGCACACCACGAAGTGAGACACCGTGCCGAGTCGTTCCTTCAGGGTAGCGATATCACTAGTAAAGAATGCACTCGTGGCGAACTCAGGAACCTGGAGCGTTGTATCAAAGATAACCTGCACGATGCCGACACCGCTTTCCCTCAGCATCTCCTCGACGACGCGCGCTTTCCCTTTGCCTCCCCACAGAAGGACGCCAGGTCGCTGAGTTTCACCCTGACCCAACTCGGATTCGATCATTTTCTTGCCCTGCCCCATGTGTTTAGATGTAGGCGTCCGATAGCCGCACACGCCATCGTCGAAACCGGAGTTTGGTCAAGCGTCATCGAACGCTTCACCCCACTGCATATGGTCTGCGGCGTGCCCCCTATCGTGCACGAGAATCTCTGGACGACCAGCACCTCGGAGTCCTGCCCAAAGCGCCTAGACAACCTTCACACGCTAAGCTCGACCCGCGTACGACCATGCACTCAATCGGCGACAAGTGTAGTCGCTAGCTCAGTCAGGATTGCCAGGCGCCTCGCTGACCGCTGTTATCTCGACTTGCTTTCGGGCGTGGCGACGACCCTCAGCAACAAGGAGTTCCTTTCCCCGGCCAGAATCCGACGCCACTCGCTCCCCGCCCCCCATAGGCGGACTGTACGCGCTCGACCGTCCGCCATCATGAGTGGTGAGACTCCACAACGCCGTGTCCTAAACGTGATGCCCCATTGCGCGACAACACTTCCTTGCGGACCAGCGGTGGAGGCGGTCGCAGGATACTGAAGTCCCTGTGAAGCTCAGGTCAAACGTTGGGATGGCATCGCACGCAAACGCTCGGAGTCGCTCCACCGAGCGCTCCCCCGGAAGTAGACGCGGCGATCGCGCCGCCGTCAGGATGCCGGAGTATCCCGTAGCCGGTTCAGGATCCCGGAAATCGCCTGCGCCGCGCTCGGAAACTGCTCCACCGGACGGGTCAGCAGCGCGCGGGTTCTGGCGCCGTAGCCGGTTTCGACGAGGACGGGCCGCGCCCCGCAGGCCAGGGCGGCTTCCACGTCGGTTTCCCGGTCGCCGATCACCCAGGAACGGGTCAGGTCGATGCCATGCTCGTCCGCCGCCCGCCGGAGCATTCCCGGACGGGGCTTGCGACAGTCGCAATCGAGGCGGTCACCGAAGTCCGGATGATGCGGGCAGTGGTAGAAGCCATCCACCCGAGCACCAGCTCGGGCGAGTTCGCTGCCGACGAACTCGTGCAGACGGAACAGATCGGCCTCCGTGTAGAGACCGCGCGCGATGCCCGCCTGGTTGGTAACGACGATGACCGGAACCCCCGCGGCGTTCAGCTCCGCGATGGCCTCCACGCATCCGGGAATCCACTCCCAGTCCTCGATCCGATAGAGGTAGTTCTTCTCGACGTTGAGCGTGCCGTCCCGATCGAGGAATACTGCCGGACGACCGGCACCGTCCGCGTTCATCGGGCGACGCCTTCCCTGCTCGCGAAGCCGACCCACTGCATGCGCGCCACGGTGGCCAGAACCACGACGGACACCAGCGCAATCGCGAGACTCCGCGTCGTGACGGCCGCCCCGAGGATCGCCACACCGGCCCAGAGACCGCAGACCAGCACGACATCCCGGAAAGCCAGGTCCGCGCGCCTGCGCGCAAGGAGCAGCATGGTCACCGATGCCATGCCAGCCCCTGCGGTGGAGGCGAATGCCACCCCTTCGACACCGAGGATCGGCGCCAGCATGACATTCGCACCGAGATTCACCGCGAAACCGACTGCGGCCGCCAACGTGGCCCGCCACGAGCCGCCGGCCACGGCGGCGACCTTCGCCAGAACGGCACCGGAGACCACGAACGGCAGCTGGAGGGCGCCGATCCGGAGAATGTCGGCCAGCTGGGAGGCCTGCGCAGCCGAGATCCGGTCGCCGGCGAGGAGCGCGACCGCGAGGGGCTCGGCGAGCGCATCGACCGCGAGGGCGCAGAGCGCGGAAACCCAGGCACCGATGACGAGCAGGAACACGGTGTCATCGCGAAGCTGAGCACGGCTCCGCGCCGCCACGAGCGTGCCCAGATGCGGCAGTACCACGGCGCCGATGGCGAAGCCGACGGTGGTCGTGAAGACCTGCACGAGTTTGGAGGCGAACGCCCACGCCGGGACGGCATCCGCCCCGAGCATGCCCGCGAACGTGAAATTGAGCGGCACCGTCCCCGCAGCAAACAACGCGGCAGCCCCCAGCGCGGCATAGCGCCCGAGGACATCCCTCAGCGGCAGATCGCCGACTTCGAGCGACGGCAGCAGCGGATAGCCGGCCCGCGCGGCCGCCCAGGAAACGATCGCGGTATTGATCGCCATCCCGGCCAGCATGCCGTAGACGACGGCCATCACGCCCAGGGAATCGCCGAGGACAAGGAAAGCCGCGACCGCGATGATGGGCACGCACAACTGCGCGAAGGCCACGACCCGTGAGCGGCGTCCGGCGTTCAGCACGGCGGCGCCGATCACGGTCCACCCGGAGCAAGCGAGGAAGGGAATGCTCCAGCGGAGCATGCGCGCGGACTCACGGAGTGTCGACGCGTCTGCCCCGGACAGCACCACGGCCATCACGGGCTCGGCCCAGACGTAAAGCGCCGCACCGATCAGGAGAAACACGAGCGCGGACCAGCCGAGCGAGGCCCCGATCATCCGACGCCGTGTCGCGTGGTCGGCACCGAGAAACGGCCCGGTGAGCGCGTCGGCCATCGGCGCGGACAGAAATGCGAAGAAGAACATCGGCACCATCGCCGCCGCGAAGAATGCGCCCAACTGGGCGTCGAGACCCTGGGTACCGACGAGCACGAGATCGCGGATGAGGAAACCGACGAGGCTGAAGCCCCAGAGCAGCAGCACGATACCGCCGTCGGAGGCGAGGCCCGTCATGCCACCGCGGGAGCGTGCTTCGCCGGGACTCTCTGCCGGACTCGCCGAGTTTCTCCGGGGTTGGTCGACCCGGTCGAGCAGCCGAAGCGCCGCATGCGCCCAGCCCACGGCGCCCGCGAGCAGGAGCAGTACCCAGATGCCGAAGCGCAGGCGGTAAAGGGTGCCGACCACCGGCTCTGCGTAGCCCATGATGGTGAGCGCGACGGCAGCGAACCCAAGGGAAGCGAACAGGTTGACCGTCGGCCGGCGGAACGCGAAGAGCAGGATGCCGGGCGCAATGACGTACCAGACCAGCGTCTCGAACGCGCCGATCAGGCGGACGACCGTCGGGCGCTCGACCCAGGTGTCCGGGAACGGCGCAAACAGGCCGATGGCGAGCGCCCGGGGCAGGAAGGCCAGGGCCTCGAAGGCATCGTCCGGTAGCCGGTCGCCGTCGACGATGGATCCGGCCGACTGGCCGCTCGACGCGAAATGGGCCCGCGTGGTGGAGAGCTTGCGCAGGGCCTGATCGACCGGCACGGGCAACGTGTCGGTGGCTTCCCACTCCCAATGCGCGTGGCTGGTCGTGGAGATGTCGTCCACGGCCAGCACGAGTTCCATGACCTGATGGCGCGGTGTGGCCGCGACGAAGGCCGCCACGACGACGACGGGCAGCAGGGCCCGCGGAATCGACATGGCCTCTTCCGGGTTGCGGCGCTTCAGCGCGAGACCCGCTGCCCAGGCGAGCAGCGTCCCTGCCACCATGGCTCCCAGCAGGATCTGCAGCAGGTAGGAGCGCACGAACAGGACGAGAACGGCACCGACCGAGGCGAGGAGAACGTTCACCAGCATGGCCTTGCGATCGCCCCAGTCCGGCACCAGACCGCGAATCCAGGCATGCACCACGAGCAGCGTCCCCGCAATCGCGAAGGCGTCCTTGTGGTTCTGCCCGTACCACTGAAGCGACGTCGGCGAGAGCGTAAAGAGGGCGGCGGCGATCAGCCCGCCGAGTTGCCCCGTCCGTCCGGGCCAAAGCAGCGCGCCGAGGCGATACAGCAGGACCGCGGCCAGCGCATGCAGCGCGCACGTGATCGGGAGGAACCAGGCCGGGTCGACACCGAACAGCGCATACACCGCCGCGAGCAGCTTCACGTTGCCGGACAGCCCGGAAAACGAGAACAGTTCGAGCATGGCCCAGCCGGACCCGTGAATCTGCCGCGCCAGATCGACCGCCGTGTCGTGGAAGAACAACGCATCGTTCTTCAGCAGACCATGGGCGCCGTGGAGCGACGGAAGACTCGGAAGGATCAGCTTCTGGAACAGCAGGGCAGCGAGCAGGGCATACCCGAACGCCATCGCCCAGACCGCGAGCGGCCGGGGAAAGCGCAGTCCGTCGTGGAGCGCCGACTTCGGATCAGTCACGAGACCGGGCCTCCCGACAGCGTCGCCGGAGTCTCACCGCAGGGCATCGATGGCGAGACGATAGAGGAGCAGAAGCGTCGACGGATCCTGAATCTCGGATGACTTTGCCATGGCCAGTGCCTCCTCCAGGTTGAATCACACGAATGCCGAATGTCCCATCTCGTCTGCTGCGAAGTCACGTATCGGCTCGCAGTCCCGGGCGATGAAGAGCGCGACGCGGGCCGCGATGACTCCCGCCTAGGGCGTCATGAGCCCGGCACTTGCCAGGTTCGCCGCCTAGACGCGCAGCCCGACCTCCTCCTCCAGCTCGCGAGCCGCCGACACGGCAGCCGGTTCGCCGACCTCCACGAACCCCCGGGGCACCTCCCAGGTCATCGCCCCGATGGCATGACGGTGCAGTCGGAGCAGGCCCACCCGGTCGCCGATCACAGGGAGCACGCTGACCCCCGTCACCACGTCTGGCGACACGGCCTTCGGGGCCACCACGAGATAGGTGGGCACCTCGCCGCCGCCTTCGTGGACGTTGTGGCCGAAGTACACATCGAAAACCTGGTTTTCGGCGATTCGGCGACGGGACTTTAGGGTTATTGGCGGTTTGCGGTCAGCCATGGGCATCTCGAGGAGGGGCCGCCTGACAGATCAGGGGCGCCATCTCCTCTCCACCGCCTCCTTTTCACGCCCTGGCTCCCAGTGCGAGCGAATCCAGAGTGAACGCCCGCGGCGCGTATCCGAGATCGCGGACAGCGTCGCCATGTTCGAAGCAGAGATCACGGGAGATCCGGTCCGCCATATCGGCCGAAAGGTAGCCGAGCCCCGGCAAGAGGCGGGCACAGCGGATGGCAAATCGAAGCAGCGGAACCGGCACGTCGACGATCCTGGGCGTGCGGCCCATTGCCTTGAAGATCGCCACCACCATGTCGCGATACGAAAGCGTCGAGCCGCCGCTGAGGTTGTACGCCTTGCCAAAGGACTCAGGGCGTTCCAGGGCGGAGAGGCATGCGGCCGCAAGGTCATCCGCGTGGACCGGTTGGCGCAAGCCGGCTCCACCGCCGACTACCGGAAAGAACCCGAAGCGCCGAATGGTGCTGGCGATGAACATGACGTTCTCATCCATGCCGCAACCGTATACAAGCGTGGGGCGAAAGAGCGTGATCGCCACGCCAGCGTCTGCGCATGCGACACCGAGCGCCTCTTCCGCGCAGGCCATTCGCGTCGCGAGATCCCGGTCTCGCGAGCTCGAGGCAGCGCCTTTGTAGAAGCGGCTGGTCGTGCCAAAGGCGATGACCCTTTGTACGCCAGCATCGACCAGTTTGTCGAACAGCGCCGGCAAAGCCGGCAGCGGGGCAAGCCAGATTAGGGTAGGGCAGTGCCCCAGCGCAACGATCGCGTCACCGAGCCCGTCGTGGCTCGCAGTCACCCAGCGAACGTCGGGGTTGCTCGCGTGCTCACCTCGGGTAAAGACGGTCACCGGGTAGCCTGCGTTCACCAGCCGAGGAAGAAGGAAATGGCGAATCTGGCTCGACCCGCCGACCACGACCACTGGGGCTGCGCCTATGGATCGAATCTCATCGCGCAACACGGGCAGCACGTTACCGCGCAAAGACCTGTCGCAACCGCTCGGTGACACCGATGGCAATGGCTTTGGCGACGAATCGGGCATACACCGCGACGACGACGAACCACATCAGAACACCCGGGTACCGATAGCGGAAGAACTTCCGATAGAACCGCACCATCCCGCGATGCTTGTGCCACTCGACCCGAATCGGCCGCGACCGGCTGCTGCGCCCCCGATCGTGGATCGCACGGGCGTTGGGAACGAAAAGGATGCGCCAGCCTTTGTCCCGGAATCGCATGCACCAGTCGAGGTCCTCGCAGTGCATGAAATACCCTTCGTCCAGTACACCGACCTCGGCGAGCGCCGCCCGCCTGACCATCATGAATGCGCCGGACACCGCTTCGACAGCGACCGTGGTCGCTGGCAAGGGCTCCTCGACCATGACGAACCCGCTCAAGCGACGGATGCGTGGAAACCGTCTGTCGACCTTGATGACGCGCATGAGGGCCCGCCAAGGCGTCGGGATATAGCGACGGGCACCCGACTGTTCCGTCCCGTCGGGGTTCAGCAAGAGGCAGCCGGCCATGCCGGCTTTGGAGTCCGTCCATAGTTCCTGGACCACCTGAGAGATGGCGTTGGGACTGACATAGCAATCGGGATTGAGCAGAAGCAGAAATTCCCCCGTGCTACCAGCAATACCTTGATTGACTGCCACCGCGAAGCCAAGGTTCGTGGAGTTGCGAATCAGGACCCCTCGATGAAAGCCATGAATCTCCCCCTGGACAACCTGCACCGTTCCGTCACTGGACGCGTTGTCGATGACGATGACTTCGAGCGGGACGCCCGATGCGCGGAGGTGCCGAAGGCAACCGGCAATCTCGTTCTGCGACTGAAACGACACCAGGATAACGCTGACGACGGACGCCATGTAGTGCGCGAGATTGGCCTGGGAGCAGATCCCGACGCTCTATCGGTCGGGTACTTGGACGCGACTTGCCGGCTTGCGCGCCGACCCCCTGGTCAATTCCGGCGCCACACCGGAAGCGACGACTTGTCTCTCGAGAGGAAAGAATGCCGCTCCGATGTCATTATACGGACCGGAAGCGCCCGCGGCGGATACCGTTCGCCGGACGCGGGTCGGTTTCGCGCCAGAGCCGGAGAATATGCGAAGCGTCGATGTCATCGTGGTGAACTACAACGGAGGCGCCTATCTCGCGCGGGCCATTGGCGCGCTTCAGGCCCAGGTGTTCCGCGACTTCCGGATCATCGTGGTGGACAACGACAGCGACGACGGGTCGGTCGATTTGCTTCCGGAGTCCGACATCCCGATGCAAATCGTGCGATCGCCGCACAACATCGGCTTTGCCGCTGCGAACAATCTGGCTTTGCTGACCTGTGTCAGCGCACCCTGGGTGGCCCTGCTGAATCCCGACGCGTTTCCGGACCCTGAATGGCTCGACAGTCTGGTGAGCGCTTCGCGGCAGCACCCGACATTTTCGGGTTTCGGCTGCCATATGCGGGCTGCTGACGACAGCCGCAGACTCGACGGCGTGGGCGACGTCTATCATCTTTCCGGCCTGTATTGGCGCGAAGGGCACGGCTGCTCCGATTCCGCCGCGTTCTCGACGTCGCACGAGATCTTCTCGCCTTGTGCCGCGGCCGCCCTGTATCGCGCCAGCGACCTTCGCCTCGTCGGCGGCTTCGACGAGGATTTCTTCTGCTACGGCGAGGATGTCGATCTTGGTTTCCGGCTCCGTCTGTGCGGCAAGCGCTTTCTCTATGTGCCCGCCGCGAAGGTTGCGCACGTCGGTTCAGGACTCACCGGCGTCGACAGCGACTTTGCGATCTATCACGGACACCGGAATCTCGTCTGGACCTACGTGAAGAACGTGCCCGGCATCCTGTTCTGGGTGTGCCTCCCGGTGCATCTGCTCATGAACATGGTGGCGCTCGGCGTCTTTGCAGGACGCGGCCGCGGCCGCGTCCTGTGGCGGGCCAAGATCGACGCAGTTCGCGGTCTGCCACGAGTGTGGGCTAAACGGAGAAGCGTGCAGGAACAGCGCCGCGCAACGGTGAGAGCGATCTGGCGCGTGATGAATCGCGGCCTGGCCCGTCGGCGCTGCCCTACGCCACCGCCGGCGGGCGGAGTTTGAACTCGCGATGAGCGGCTGCGAGGCTCTCGGGCGTTCCGATGTCGCGGTGGTAATCGTCGTTGTGGAAAGTACCGATTCGACCCAGATAGCGGGGCAGGACTTCCGTGCTGAGGTCGATCACGTCCTTGCCGAACGACAGCAGGAAATCGATGATGGAGGGCTCGAAGATGTAAACCGCCGCGTTGGCCCGATTCCCGGGTGGGTTGGCCGACTTCTCATGGAATCCGACCACAAGACCGTCTCGGTCGGTTTCGACGATTCCGCAGGTCTCCGGCCGATCGGTTTCGAACGTCATCATCGTGATCTCGGCGCCTGGCGGGCGATGCCGATGCACAGATACGAACGCGGCCACGTCGAATCTCGTGAGGTTGTCGGCGTGCACCACCAGGAAGGGCGCATCCTGGAAGAAGTTTCGGTTGCGCAGAACCGTTCCGCCCGTACCGAGCAAGGCCTCCTCGTGAACGAGATCGACGCGACCGTGCCAGGGGGAGGCCGCGACGAAAGCGTGCACGGAGTCCGCCAGATAGTGTGTATTGACCAACAATCGGTCGAAGCCCGCGGGCAGAAGCATATCGAACCACAGCGATAGAAGCGGCTGCCCGTGGATCGGAATCAGGCACTTCGGCGTATGGTCGGTCAGCGGCCGCAATCGGGAGCCGAATCCAGCCGCCAGCAACAAGGCCCGCACTAGGACAACTCCTGAAACAACTCCGATCGGGACAGAGGCGTGTTGCCCACGCGCCCGACCTGACACGCGGCGGCGATGGAGCCCAGGTAAGCTGCCTCCCAGATGCTGGCCCCCACCGCCAGGGACATGGAGGCACACGTCAGCAGAGAATCGCCGGCACCCGAGACGTCCTTCGGCGCCGAATTGAAGGCGGGCAACTGATCGGTCTCGAGTCCGTTGCTCGGGCACCGGGGCGAATGAACCATGAGACCTTCCGCACCCAGCGTCACCACGACGTGCTGGGCGCCGCACTTGCGCTGGAGCGCGTCGGCGAGCACGACCAGGCCTGAAGCGGAGTCCCGGACGGCGAGCCGCGCCTCGTGCTCAGTGGGCGTAATGAGATGCATTCCTTGGAAGCGAGCGACATTGCCCATTTGGGACGATGCCTGGCTGTCGGCGGCCATCATCACATTGCGGGACGCGCAGATCTCGCTGACGGCATCCACCAGAACCTGGGGCAGGCAGCCGTAGTTGAAATCCGAGAAGATCACCAGATCGGCATCGTCCAGGGCGGTGGCCATCGCGCCGATCATTTGTTCGACGAGTTCCCGGCCGATGTCGTGCTGACGCAGGTGACTCACACGCAGGAGCGTCTTGCCTCTCGCTCTGTAACGCTGCTTCAGGATCGTAGGCCGGCTGTCATCCGCAATGAGTGTCGAGCGCACGCCGCGCGAGCGAAGCGTCTCGCGCGCGTAGTTCGCCGTCTCATCGTTGCCAACCACGCTGAAGTAGTCGACCTGGGCGCCAAGCCCCGCTGCGTGCGCCGCCACGATGCCCGCCCCACCCACGAACAAATCATGTTTGATGGGCGTGACCACGATCGTCGGATCTTCCTGCGACATGCCGAGCGGATCGCACGTGATGTACTCGTCGACGATGAGATCGCCGATCACGACAACCTTGAGTCTCGTGAACTGGTCCACGTGCCGCGACAAGGTCGCCAGGTCAAATCCGTGGCGCGCGGGATAGTCCGTCGGACGATCGATGGCAGAGAGGTTAAGCTCCTTTAGCTCCCGCTGGAGCAAGGCGATCGACGAAAACCGCGCCTCCCCCGAACTGAAGATCAGCTTGCCGCCGTAGGCTTCGACCGCTGCCTTCTCGGCATTGAAGTTCTTCTCGTGTTCCTTACCCTTCACGACCACTTCCGGACGCAGCACGCTGATGAGGGCCTCGGGCGTTGCCGGCAGAACCAGCGCATGATCGACCGTCCCGATCGCCTGAATACCCTCCAGACGCAGGTTAGCCGGGACCAGCGCCCCCGGGCTGTCGTCCCCCAACAGGCCTACGACCAGATAGTCGCCGCATTCGGATGCGAAATTGAGCAGCCTCAAGTGTCCTGGATGCACCACATTGAAGTTGCCGGACACGAATGCGATACGGGCGGAGCTGCCGGCGTTTCGGCGAATATCGTTCGCGGCGACTTCCAGACACTGGGCCAGCGTGGTGATCGAGTCCATGTGTTGAGTTATTTGCCCGAGCATCGCTCGTGGTGGACAATAAGTGATGCTCAGCTTGCCGCTGGGCCTTTTCGTGCATCAATCCGACGAACCGATTATGCCAACGATTGCCTCTTGGTGTCGCGCACACGTACGCGCCGCGGATCCGCAGTGCCACCTTCGACTGACGGTCCTGTGACGACCAGGCATCGTGACGCATGCCCGCTTTGCGGCAATCGAGGGCGCACACTGCATGACGGCCTGACTGATCGGCTTCACGAAACACCAGGCCACTGGGATCTCATAGCCTGCCAGGAGGCCGACTGCGGGCTCGTGTGGATCGACCCGGTGCCCGGCCCCAACGTGCTTGCCCGCGCGTACGAGACATACTTCACACACACAGCACCGCGCGAGCCGAGTCCGCTTAGATCCCTTTACCTGAAGGCTCGGCACCACTACCTCTGCGCCCGCTTCAGTTACCCAGCCCGGCAGTGTCCGTGGGCACTCCGGCTAGCCGGCAGAATGATGGCCTCGTTACCTCATCGACGCGCGGCGTTCGACGCAAGTGTACTGTGGCTCCCTTCGCAGCCGGGCGGGAAGGTACTGGAGATCGGCTGTGGCAACGGGGAGCTGCTGGCTCACCTGAGGTCTCTGGGCTGGACGTGTCGCGGGGTCGAACCCGACGCAAGGAGCGCCGCGATCGCACGGGCACGGGGTCTGGACATCATCGAAGGCGGCGCACTGACCGACAACCTGATCCCGCCAGAATCTGTGGATGCCATCGTGATGAGCCACGCGATCGAACATCTGAACGACCCCGGGGAGGTCCTGCGTCGATGCCACCGGATCCTGCGCCCAGGTGGCCGCATCGTAATGCTCACACCCAATCTGCGCTCTTTCGGACACCGTCGGTTCGGTCGGAACTGGCTGCACCTGGACCCGCCTCGGCACCTGTACTTGTTCACCGGACTTTCCCTCGGCAGGCTTGCGAAAGCCGCCGGATTCGATTCGATCGATTCATTCACCGTCCTGCGCGACGCGAACTGGACCCTGGGTGCCAGCAAACGGCTGCGTGAGGGGGGGCACTACGCAGTGGGCCGATTGCCCCTGCGCCTGAAGGCATTCGGACTTCTGATGACCTATGTCGAATGCCTGCTAATGCAGTTCGACGCGAGTCTGGGCGAGGAACTCGTCGTGCGGGCTCGCAAGTCGGCGGTGCAGGGCACCCGATGAATTGGCCGCATTTCGTGCATGGCATCTCGTTCGAATGGCGACGGCTGCGACGTCTCGGGTTGCCTGCGCTCGCTGCGAAAATCGCCATGCGAACGGTGAGTGCCCTGATCTGGCTGGCGCTGCTCCCGGTATCGATCGGCCTTCATCTCGCCGGATACCGTCGGATCATGGTGTTCACCGATCGGATCGGTCACCTTGCGCTGGAACCCGACTGCCTGCTCAAGGATCAGGCCCTGGGCAACGTTCCTGCACGACGCTGGTTCATCCTTGCAGTTCCAGGGCGTGTCGCGAACGCGCATCTGCTGGGCTACTGGGAACAGCATGCTGCCGTGATTCGCGGCAGAGCCCTGTGCTTCGTCCTGGAGAGCATGACGCGCTGGGGACTGCTTCGGCAGGACGTATCCGGATACATTCTGGCCGTGCGATCTTCGCAGGCCGCCTACCGGGTCTACTCGGAATGGGGTGATCGCGCCCCGTTGCTGCGTCTGACGCAGGACGACGCGGCCTGGGGGCGCCACCAACTGCGCGGCATCGGAATCCCCGAGGATGCGTGGTTCGTGTGCGTGCATGTTCGGGAGGCAGGCTTCTCTCCCATCGACGAGGAGCTCCACAGCCATCGCAATGGCGACATCGACGCGGCGATACCGGCGATGATGGAGATCGTGCGGCGGGGAGGCTGGGTTATCCGGATCGGCGACGCAACCATGAAACCGCTACCGGCGATGCCGCGGGTCGTGGACTACGCCCATCATTCTGCGAAGAGCGACCGACTCGACGTTGTGCTCTGCGCGATGGCGACGTTCATCCTGGGCAACACGTCCGGCATCGCGCTGGTCGGCACGGTGTTCGGAGTCCCATGCGCCGTGGCGAACATGATTCCCACGCCAACTCTGTGGTTCGGGAGGCGCGACATCAGCATCCCGAAACTGCTCTGGTCTGATCCACTACGCCGATACCTCCGATTCTGCGAGACCTTCACAGATCCAATCAGCCGCTACCGCTATGCTTCGATGTACCGCAATGCTGGAATCCGCCTGGTGGACAGTACCACCGAAGATATTCGCGAATTGGTGTCAGAAATGCTGGAACGCCTGGCCGGAAGCTTCGAGGTTACGGACGAGGACACGATCCGGATAGCGAAGCTGACATCATTACTGAATCTGCACGAGCCCGAATGGCGACCCTCCGGGGGCATGGGCGTGTTTTTCCTGCGTCGGCACGCATGGCTGCTGGAGTCACCCGACGGCGAGGCGCCTACTCCGACCGGCATCGCGCATTCTGAAGATGCTCCCGCATCGACCTGAAGCGCAAGTTCGGGAACGCCCCGCGCAGCTTGTCGCCGGCGACTTCTATGTCGAACTCAGTCCCGTTAGGTTCTCCCTTGACAATGGCCGAGGCTGAACCCAGGAACTCCCTAAAGGTGGTCGCGAGTTCAAATAGCGAGCACCGATCGGGCCCGCCAAGATTCATCGTCCCAAACCAGCGCTCTCGGCAGATCACCTCGGATAGAGCCGCGAGATCGTCAACGTGCAGGTAGGTCCGGCGATGCCTTCCTCCGCCACTCAGCTGAACGGATTCTCCCCTGCGAATAGCGTTGAAGATCGTCCCGGGTGCGCTGTTGTCGCCGTCATCCAGAGCGCAAACGCCGGGCAACCGCAGAATCGCCACGGGTATGACCCCGCCCAGCTGACGCTGAAGGATGTACTCGGATACCAGCTTGGCGTGACCGTAGTAGCCGGCGGGATTCAAGGGAGAATCCTCAGTGAGCGGGTTCTCGCTCGGTGGACGACCGTAGACGTCGACGGAACTGCAGAACAAGAGGTTTCCGCAGCCCGCCGCACTGATCGCCGAAGCGACGTTCTCGGCCATCAGCACGTTCTTGTGAAAAGCGCCTAGGCTGTCGTCCCGAACACGCGAAACGGCGCTGCAGAATATGACTGCGCTCTCCGGCGTGAGGCGATCCCGAAGGAAGCTCACAGAACCGGGATCTGTCAGATCGCACTGCCGAGAGTCAGGCGCATCCAGGAGCCACTCGTCCGAGCGCAGCAGAATCTTGATGAGGCGGCTCCCAACGAATCCGCTGCCTCCTAGAAGGAGGACCCTTGCCGGTCTCGACGCCCGCGTCACACTAGCGCCCCGACTTAAGTTCGCGAAGCATCATCTGATACTGAGGATAGAACTCGCTGCCCCCTTGCAGTTCATCCGCATAGATCGTCCTGTAGATCGAGCGCACTCGCTCCCACGTTTCGTCTGGAACGGTGCGCCAACGGCCGAGGTACTCCAACATCTTGGCCTTCAGCGACTTGAACAGGCGACTGTCGAGTGTACCCGCCGCGCGCCATCCGCCTCGTTCGAGGCAATGCGAATGGAGAATGTCCGCCGCGACGTCTGGCGCATTGTTCAACAGGCAAAAATAGGCGAGCTTGAGCGTGGATGATTCCAGTCCTGCCCGATCACCACTGCTGCGCTCTGCCGCAAGCCGATTGGGCCTTCGAATCCACACTGCATCGCAACCGACCAGCACACCGTATCGCTGGTTCTCTGGAAAACTCGGGTCGGGTTTCTTGAACAGGCCGAGCTTCGGGTATCCGTAACCCAAGTAGTCGATGTTGAGCAGCATGAATCCCTGTTTGACAAGAAAATCATGGGTCGCGGAAAACAGCGTCTGATCAAAGAAGGCCGGATTGAAGTTCACGCTGCTTCGAATGCCAAGTACGCCGTTCTCGATCGTCTGCGAGGCACTTAGAATCACTTCGTGTTCCGTACCTTCGGTATCGACCTTGAGGAAGTCGACACGCCACCCGTTCTCACGAACGAAGCCATCGAGTGGCCTGGTTCGGATTTTGATCGTGCGTTCGATGTCGCCGAGACCAGGCTTGAGATCCTTGAAGGATTCCGATTCCAGATCTGGCTTCAGAAAGGAACTCATGCCACGATGAACAAGCAAGTTGAAGTCGAACTCCCCATCCTTGTTGTACACGGCGGCTTCGACAACCTCGAACACGCGCGGATCATTGTTCCGACGTAGGCGATCAGCCTCTTCCTTGTCCGGCTCGAAAGCGAGATACTTCATATCGCCGTCAAAGCCTGACCAAGCAGGGTGCATACCGTATCGGGCTCCAACATCGACCACGGTTGTCAGGTAGGGGGATCTCATCGTTCCATCGCTTGTTTCCATCGTTTGTCCTCAGTCAAGGTTGATCATTGGTCGAATTGGCAACGACTGCGGCATGTCCGATATGCGTGATGCCACAGCAAGTAAGCTGTCGGACATCGGCTGAGTCGGCCACGTCGGTCCGAGAGCCGTCCGAACTTCGATCCCTTCTCCTGACGAACTCCCAACATCTGAGTCGAGTCCGTCACAATCCACCCTCGTTCTCGCGCCGTTTCAGTATCAAACATCTCAGTTCGAAAAACCGCTCTTCTGGTCGCTCCGGTTGGGTACAAACCGCCGCTGTCCGAATCTGACGCTTCGGAATCTTGCCCAGATTGAAGCGCCGGTTGAAAGGCTATTGGATGTCTTGGCGTTAGCAAACGGCATGGTTGGCGAAGCCGAAGGCGTGGCAGGTGACAGTGAGTCATCGCTTGAGAAGCCCCAGGCAAGTCTTGACCACCAGGCATTGCGACATCTCGGTGCTGACCTTGCTTCGGCCAGTCACAACGCGCTCATGCTCGGCGCCAATGGGCTTCCCGCCAACGAGCCACCCCTGGCCGTCCGAGACGAAGGCGATTGACGGGGCGATGGACAGAGCAGCAAAGACCGCGAATTCCTCGAAAGTGTGGGCCGGTCGGCGCAGAGAGACAAACCTCGTTCTACCCTCGGCACTGCCACCACGAACGCCACCATACTCACCGAGCCGCACCTGCCCTTGGCACCTGAACGCTCGCCGCCAGGAACGGGGTCGTCGACCACGACACGCCCCCAAGAGCCTGAGAGGGGCTCCCCTCGGATGTGCATCACCCCCATGAGTTGGTACTTGGGCAGCCAAGCGGTCTTGTGGCAAAACCTGAGGTGGCACCTCGAGGGACACGCCGATTCTCCTGGACTGCGTGAGCAGGTGCACCGTCAGAAGACTGCGCAACAGACCGAGCCTGTTGAGCTCGGAAATCGTGTCGATGGTCACGTTACGCTGGCGACGGAAGGCCGTGCAACGAAAGTGCCGCCTACTCAATTGGCTACGTGAACTGTGCGCCTTGCCGCCAGAGGGCGGGCATACCAGACCCGAGCGCCAACGCGATTCGACCAATGCCGCCTCGAATACTCCGTCACTACCGTATCGATCCGCGAACTGCATCATCGAGAATCCGCGCTGAAGCTGCAAAGAGTTCATCGCAATGATTCACCGCTTGATTCGGTGAATCCATCATTGCACCCCCAGTCGCTCACAACCTGAGCCCGTTGAGGTCTGTCACAGTTCAAAACTCCTTCCGGTTGCGAAACATGCTCCAGTTCTTGTTTGTCCGCCATACGAAGCGGAGGGTCACGTACAAGGGCGAGTATACGAAATAGGCAAGCGTACCCAGAAGCGCCCCTCTTGATCTCGCGTGCGATAGCTTCAGTCTCGTATGGACCAGAAAGGCCGTGACCCCTTGAATAGCAGGACTGCCCGGATTCGGACCCATTGCCAGAACTGTGGCGGCCGATAGCGGCGAGGCCCGGGTCGACAGCGCGCTGCTCACCACCCTCTCGGCCTCCTCCCTCACCGCCAGCAAGCTCGCTTCATCGGCTTTGTCCCCGCAGAATACGAACGCGGTC